>Ga0209598_10003632_pt1 | contig 11597 bp, 7 predicted proteins | sample M_140807_EF_Meta_FD_187317 | JGI IMG/M metagenome (GOLD analysis project Ga0209598, IMG submission 187317) | Freshwater microbial communities from Lake Montjoie, Canada to study carbon cycling - M_140807_EF_MetaG (SPAdes) (version 2) | ecosystem: Environmental > Aquatic > Freshwater > Lake... | reverse complement strand
AAACATTTGAATGCTTGTAACCAATAATAAAGGCTACTCATTTGAGTAGCCTTTATTAGTTTTATTCAAGCGCTAGGTATTAGTACCCAGGATTTTGTGTAAGGTTTCTATTCGCATCCCTTGCTGGCTGCGGTATCGGCATCAACTCAGATTTACCTGTTACAAATCCAGTAGCAAATCTTGATAATGCGGTAGTATTAATAGCTGCACTCATCCAAACCACTTTGGTAGTACCCGTTGGTGTAGCTGTAGGAGCAGTGGTATAAAATGAATTTACCCAAAGGCTATTAGCGCCATAGGTATTATCATCACTTGTACCGGTTGTTTTAAAATACATTGCAATAGGCAATTTATCATATGGCGCACTGAGGGTAGACATGGCAAGTAAAGTTGCTTTTGTATCAGCAATTTTTGTAGCTAGTAAATTCCATCTAATTAAATCATATTTACGAACACCTTCTCCGCCTAACTCTAAAGAACGTTCTTTAACGATAGCGGTGAAAAAATCGGCCTTAGACAAACCAGCAGGTAAATCTACAGCGGCATTAGCCGTTGTAATTGGTTTACCAAACCCTCTTCTACGCACTTGGTTTACAGCATTATATGCAGCGGCAGTAGGGCCATTGATTTCATTGTCAGCTTCTGCAAACATGAGCATCACATCTGAGTATCTAAGAATTTGCCATTTTAAACCAAAATATTGAATGGCATTGGTTGGAGCAACAGTTGGATTAGAAATCCAATCTCTTCTATACTTACCATCGCATATAGCAGTGATTGCTTGTCCTACTTTAGTGATACCATCTGCTGCCACATTATAAACAGCACATGTTACATCACGACGTAAGTCTGTAGAATCAAAAGCATAAAAATAAGTAGGTAACACGTTGATACTTTTATTCCCTAATGCATTTACAGAAGGTCCATTGTAGTAAGCTAACTTGGTATCACCCGCACCAACTCCTCCAATACCACTTGCTTGAAACATCAATTCACCATTAGGATCTGCAACAGCACGCGCATTTACTTGGTCTTTCCATAGTCCTTTAAAACTAGGATTTAAACTGTGCTGATTAGAAGCTATTACTTCAGATGCTTCGTCTCTGGCAATTTGATAATATTTTAAATAATCTGCAGAACGTTTTACAACTCCATCTTGACGCAGTGAATAACCACCTCTGTATAAAGCAATTCTTGCACGCAGCCCTTTAACGGTTCCTTTTGTAATTCTTTCATCAACACCATCGCCCATTGCAGATAATTCGTTTCTCCAAGGCACAAGGGTTGCAGCTAATTTTAAATCTTCTAACAAACGGTCGTACAAAGTATCCTTACTTGTTCTTGAAGGGAATGGATTTTTTGTAGCCAACACAGATGCTGGTTCAAAATGTGCAGGTAAATCACCCCAGTTTCTAATTGCTTCTGTATAAAATTGAGCTCTAAGTGTTAGCGCCTCTCCATACATTCTTTGCAATTGCTTTTTTTCTTGCTCTGAACCATTTGCATATAAAGCCATCTTAGGAATGTTTGCTATACAAATATTGGCATATTCAATCCCTTGAAACATTTGGTTAAACGGATTGGTGATTTGCGCATTACCAGGCGTTGCTGCATAACGAGCAATATCTCTGCGGTCGTTATCTGCTGCTCCTGTTGGACCTTGCATTTCATCGGTATCTAATGGATAATATAAACTTACGCGAATACCATAAGCAGCATCCCCAACAAGTCTACTATATACACCAGCAAGTGCTTTGAAAGCGCTTGGAACATCACTAAATACAGTTTCTGTACTTACTTCTGTAATTGGTTTTTGATCTAAAAATTTATTACAACTAGGGGCAGTGAGCATTAAAATTGCTGCAAAAGCTAGTGTTAATTGATTAAAGTTTTTCGTTTTCATATCTTAAGCGTTATAAAATTAAAAATTAGCATTTACACCAAAAATGAAGCTCCTGCTTTTTGGATATGCAGAATAATCTAAGCCTGGCGTTAATGGACTGTTACGTACACTTACTTCTGGATCGTATCCTGTATACTTTGTAAACACAGCTAAGTTATTAGCAGTAAAATAAACCCTTAACTTAGAAATTTTCATTTTAACGAGTTGCTTAACAGGGAAGCTATAACCCACTGTTAAGTTGTTTACGCGTAAAAAAGATCCATCTTCAATAGCCCAAGAGCTAGGGTAAAATGCGCCCGAACTTTTAATTGGCATCCAGATATTTGCATTGGCATTTAAAGCCTGAAGTGCACCTGGAGCAATTCCCATTACCTGACCGGTAGATGTTACCCACTGGGCAGTTTGACCTTGAGGCGTTACTGTTTTCCAACGGTTTTCCATGATACCTAACATATTTGAATTGCCGGTATAGCCGTTTGTAAATTCAACTTTATTGGCATTGTAAATTTGATTGCCATAACTAAAGTTCAAAAACAAACTCATATCCCAGTTTTTATAGGTAAACTGTTGTGCCAAACCACCTGTAAATTTAGGAGTAGGGTTACCAATGATTGTACGATCCTTATCCATATTGATAATTCCGTCACCATCTAAATCTTTAAACTTAATAGAACCTGGTTGAACCGTTCCAATGATATTGGCATTACTAACTGCACCGGGTCTTAAAGTATATACACCCGTTGTTGTGTTGTACTCGAATTCATTTAAAGTATAAAATCCATCATTTACAAGTCCCCACATTGCTCCTACTGGATCACCAATTCTTACGATATAATCTGTGGGTTGACCAGAAACACCCCAACTAGCTGCCGGGTAAAATAGTGTTTGATTTTGGCCTAAAGCTTCTACCTTATTTTTATTGAATGAGATATTAAAATTAGCATTCCAAGTGAAATCTTTTTTCTTAGCAATAACTGCACCTAATTGAATTTCAACACCTTTGTTAGAGGTCTTACCAATGTTTTGTAATTGAGTGCTGTATCCATAAGTAGATGCAATTGGCACGTTTAATAATAAGTTTTTAGCTTGGTTATTATATACGTCTACAGAAAAGGTAATTCTGTCCTTTAACAAACTAAGGTCCATTCCTAAGTTCTTACTTTCGTTAGACTCCCATTGTAAGGCTTCGTTCACAAGACCTGAAGAATAATAAGCATTAACCGCTTGGTTATTGATACCATAATAGTAACCACCATCATTTTTAAAAGTGGTTAAAAATAGATAGTCATTAATCCGGTTGTTACCAACATTACCATAACCAACTCTAAACTTAAGATCAGAGACAGCGGTAACATCTTTTAAGAACTTTTCATTCTTTGCTCTCCATGCAAAGGATGCAGAAGGAAAATAACCCCACTGCTTACCAGGTGCAAATTTAGAAGCACCATCGGCTCTTGCATTAAGGGTTAAGTAATACTTATTGTTATATGCATAATTGATTCTACTAAAGAAAGAAAGATTGGTATAACGTGTTTTACCTAGTCTAGGATAGCCTGTAAAAGAAATACCATTTGCTAAATTTCCAAAAGCAGCATCAGGTGCTGTAAAAGTTGCAAAACCTCTTACGAGTTGGGTATGAGATTCTGTGCTGTAATCATAGGTTTCTTCACCCACCAAAAAATCAAAATCGTGTTTGCCTTTAAATTTAGAAACCGAATAGGTCAACACATTTGAATTGGTTAATGTTTTTCTGATTGCAGTATCTAACTGAGCAATTGGCTTTCTAGAACCAGAAATTACAGAATATGGCGTGATAGAATCACTAAACTGACGATCAATTAATTTTAAATTATCTACACCCAATGTAGATTTAAAAGTTACGTTTTTAACAATATTATACGTAACACTTACCGCAGCATTTGCAACCTCTGTAGATTTTCTACGATATTCTGCATTTGCCAAAGAAATTGGATTGATTAGGTTTAATCCATTACCAACGTTTTGATCTGCTAATGGATCCGCATCATCCAAATCTTGATTAGAAGATAAATAAGGTTTAAACTTCACCGCATTTCTTAAACGAGCATAAGAAGAGCCCTGATCAGAAGAAACACCAGCACCATTAACTTCGGTTTGCGTATAGCGCGTTGTTAATGCTACTTTAATTTTATTGGTAAGTTTATAATCTGCGCTAAGGTTTAATAAATTTCTTTTGTAGGTAGAATTTAAGATAATCGCTTTATCATTGTTATGCGTATATCCGAAATTGTATGTTAACTTACTTGTACCACCAGATGCAGATACATTATGCGTTTGAGCAACCCCAGTTCTACCTAAAACTTCATCTTGCCAATCAACAACACTTGCATTTTTGTAATAATTAAGGGTATCCCATGTTGTTCCAAAGCTCTTTAAAAATGCCAAACTATCTGTGCTTGATCCTCTAGATCTTTCAGATTGATACATTACGTAATCATATGGTGATAACACTTTTAATTTATTGGCAAGTACCTTAACACCCACAAAACCATTGTAGCTTACTTGTAGCTTTCCTGGCTTACCTCTTTTTGTGCTAATAACAATTACACCGTTTGCACCACGCGCACCATAAATAGCAGTGGCTGCTGCATCTTTTAATACATCAATTGATTGTATATTTTGTGGAGCAATTGCGGATAAACCATTTTCTACCTGAATACCATCTACAATATATAAAGGAGAGTTATCTCCAGTGATAGACATCCCACCTCTTACACGCACTCTAACATCAGCGTCTGGAGAACCCTCTGCTGTTGTTGCTGTTACGCCTGCTAAACGACCGTTTAAGGCTTCGGCAGCAGAGTTAACAGGTACATCTTTTAAATCTTTTGCACTTACGCTAGCTACAGAGGCTAATACGTTTTTACGTTTTACCGTTTGGTATCCAATCACCACCACTTCTTCTGTTTCGGCAGCAGTTGATACCATTGAAACATTCAGTGTTGATTTATTGTTTACAGCAATGGTTTGATCTGCATAACCTACATAAGAAAAGGTTAAACTGCTTTTTCCATCTTGTAAAACAATTTTGAATTGACCGTTTTTATCGGTTACGGTACCAGCTACTTTACCGCCTTTAACGGTTACGCTTACCCCCTCTAAAGGAAGGTTGTTAGAAGTAACTTTACCCTTTACTTCGAGCTTACCACCTTGTGCAATAGCAAGATTGGCTTGTAAACTAAGAAACCCTGCCAATAATAAAAGGCATAGGTTTACACTTTTCATACGCATACGTAATTGATTTAGCAATCGTTAAAATATTAAAAATCGTAGCTCAATGCTACACCGATATAGACAATGTTTGCGCCAAAAACGATTATTTTTCTACGCAATCGTTCCCGGCAAAATAAGGGTATCGGTGAATCTAGAGCGGTAGGACCCGAATATTCCTAAATCGAACCACGTCACCATGGCCCAAAAAGCCAATATGGCCTGAGGTTCGCTTGAGTCCTGGATGCTCTTTATGGTCCATGGTGCCGTTTATAGAAGGTTCTTTAATGTCAGCATCAGTAATGGTTTCGCCATTTAGAATCACCTTTACGCGGGTCCCTTTAACTACAACAACTTCTTCATTCCACTCGCCAATAGGCCTTAGATACCCCCTTCTAGCCGGCACAACCCCATAAATAGAGCCGTGGTACTGATAAGGCTGTAAATTTTTGTACATATCGGCTTCGCTATCTAATATTTGAAGTTCCATGCCCACATATGCCGCGTCACCCTCTAATGGTGCTCTAATACCAAGTCCATTGTTGGCACCAGGCGTTAATTGAAATTCAAAACGGTATTCAAAATCGGCGTATTCATCTTTGGTATACAAATTGCCGCCACTTGTGCTCTGCGGATTTACCACAACAGCTCCATCTTGTATTATATAGCCGGCCTTATTGCCTACCCAATTGTCCAAATTTGTACCATCAAATAAAAGTTTAAAGCCCTGTTGTTTTTCTTGATCAGAGAGTTTGGTTGGTTCTAAACTTGGCAAATCCCTTACATAGATATTTCGATAGGCAACATAAGTGCCGTGCGCTTGTAGTTCAATTTGCTCCTTAACAAAAATAGGAAGCGTACGATCCCAATAATTTTCTAACACCACTTTATCAGTTACAAGTACACCATTTAAATATACCGTAACCACTGCGCCACGCATAATAATGTGAAAATTATTCCAGCTACCAATTTTATTATCGGCAACAACTTTTGGATTGCGCTCATTTTTTTGATTGTTGTAAAGCCCTCCAGAACCAACCTGTGCCCCCACTTCACGTCTACTCGTATCCCAAATTTGAACCTGAGGTGTACCACGTAAATAAATTCCAGCATCCCCTTTTTCTGTGATTTTCCAATCAACAAAAAGTTCAAAATCGCCGTATTGTTTTTGTGTACATAAATTATCACCGTGGCCTGTAAAAACGAGTAGGCCATCTTTAACAACCCAATCAGTTTTAATTTTTGTATCCACTTTTGCTTGCGCCTCAGCTAGTTGTTGCGCGGTCATTTTTGAACGCGCAATAGGATTTGCAACAAGTCCTTTCCACCCTGTTAAATCGGTTCCGTTAAATAAGTTTTCAAAGCCATAATCGTAAGGCATTGCTTTGATATGATAGGCCAATTTTTTAGCCAAAATAGCGCTATCCTCTCCTTTTAAATGAGCCAATGCACTTTGTAAAACAGGTCTAACCATGGGACCTTTAAAGTCTGGATTGTTAAGTGCCAATTTTGTAACCACAAGCGCTGCGTCGTTACTAAGCACCGGATTTTCTAAAAATTTAGCGGCAAACATGAGTGCACCCAACTTATTTACTTTCCCAGCCTCAATAATAATATTTTTTTGAGCCGTTGGACTTTTAGACTCTTCCATTTGATCTTGTAAATCAAGTAACCTTTGTACAGGATTAACTGCTTTAGCTGGCGTTAATGCAAGCATTTGCATAGAAGGTAAACTTGCTTGCGTGTGTTTGATTGCAGCTTCAATGGCAGGCTTAGTTGCAGCTGATGCTTTACTGAGTGCTGCGTTAAGTGCTGCGATAGATTTTTTAGAACCCATAGTTGCAAGTGCCATAGTAGAGACATCTACAAACGATGGAACCTCAATAAAACTAGCAAGCGTTTTAACTGCCTTATCCGAACCTAAATATCCAAGACGCTCAATTAAATAAGCACGAACTAAAATATTTTTCTCTTCTATTTCTTTAAGCTGCGCTAACCCCTTTATAACAACTGTAGCCGCTTTATTTTTTAAATTTTTATCATTTGTAGCTGCATGCAAATAAGCATCCAACTTATACATCGCTATAACATGCGGCGCATTTGTACCTGCCTCTGTATTTTTAAACTCGTTAAAAAAGTTTGTCCAATCTGATCCATTCCAAGCTTGCATTTTTGCAACCGTTTCGGCAACAGATGCGGCATCTCCTTGCGCAATAACAATTATTGGATTAGAAAAGCTGAGCGCGATAAATATAAAAGCTAAAAATATTTTTTTCATTACAATTGATTTGTAGAATTATAGAAATACTAAATGCCCCAAGGTGCACGCATTGGCGGGTTTATCATTTTATTGGCTTCGTCGTCCCCAATAAAAACTTGTGCATCAGGATCAAAATTTAATGTTCGTCCTAATTGTAGTGCAATTTTACCAAGGTTTATAATGGTACAAGATCTATGTCCATTGGATTCGTTGAGTGCAAATGGCGTTCTATATTTTACAGACTCTAAAAAATCTGTTACCTGTGGTGCTGGATCTGGAAGTAATGCCAACTTTTCTTTTAAGTTTGGAATGGTTGATTTAAAGCCAGCAAACAATTTACCTTCTGGCCCTTCAATGTATGCCACCGATTCATCTTTTGCTTCTCCATCTAAAATGATTTTACAACCATCGGCATAGGTATATACGATTTTTCTGAACGTACCACAAGCATCTGGGTGTTGTTGATCTGCATCTACTTCCACTTTTATAGGACTCTTATTGTCCTTTCCTAAAAAGTATTGAATAGGATCTAAATAGTGTTGTCCCATATCGCCAAGCCCACCGCCATCATAATCCCAGTAACCTCTAAATGTTCCATGAACACGGTGCGGATTGTACGGCTTATAAGGAGCAGGGCCCAACCACCTGTCATAATCAAGTTCTGAAGGGACAGATTGTGCCTCCATACCCGTTTTACCTACCCAGTAAAATTTCCAATCAAACCCTGTATGCTTGCTAACAGTAACTGTTAGAGGCCAGCCTAACATACCAGATTCCACTAATTTTTTAATGGGCTTTACGGTTGTTTTCATACCGTAAAATTCATCTTGAAATCTAAACCAAGTATTGAGTCTAAACATGCGGCCATGTTGCTTGACTGCTTCTACCACACGCTTACCTTCACCAATAGTGCGTGTCATTGGTTTTTCACACCAGATATCTTTACCCGCCTTTGCGGCTTCTATTGCAATAATTCCATGCCAATGAGGAGGGGTAGCAATATGCACAATATCTACTTCAGGCATTGAAATAAGTTCATGATAATCTACCATTGTTTTTACGCCATTACCTACTATTTTAGCCGCTTGCGCTAAATGATTTTGATCCACATCACATAGTGCAACTACCCTCGTTCCTGCATAACCAATATGACCTCTACCCATACCGCCTAAACCTACAATCCCCTTGGTTAATTGATCGCTGGGTGCAATAAAGCCCCTACCCAATACATGTCTTGGAATAATGGTAACACCTGCAGCAATGGCCGCGGTATTTTGTAAAAATTTACGTCTAGAATTTGATTGTGACATAGCAAACGTCTTAATGTCCTTAAAGATATAGAAGTATGCGAATACTATGAAGCCACTTATTAGCTAATTTTACCCATAAATACACCTGTATTATGAAAAACGCAACGCCAGTAAGTTTACAAGAAATTAAGGATACACATGTGCCTTCCAGAAATGCAAATATCCGTCACAAAGAAAAACTTTCGAGGCTTGACAAATTAGCTCTTTGGATTACCACCAAAGTAGGCTCCATGGGTTTTTTTATACTCATTTTTATATGGACAGCCTCATGGCTAAGTTGGAACACCTTAGCACCAGCTCATTTACGTTTTGACCCATTTCCAGCTTTTGTACTTTGGCTATTTATTTCAAACATGATTCAGATATTTTTGATGCCACTTATTATGGTAGGTCAAAATTTACAATCGCGTCATTCAGAAATTAGGGCAGAAGAAGATTACTTAATTAATAAAAAAGCAGAACTAGAAATAGAAACCATTCTGGTGCATTTAGAGAATCAAAATAAATTGATACTTCAAATTTTAGCACACATTGAAAAGGATCAAAAGCAATAAACTATTTTCCACTAATTATTTTATTGGATAGCATCCAAGCAGTAGCCCTGTCAAACCAACCATCTGCCCTCGCAGGATTGGTTAATCCAAATCCATGACCTCCGTTTTGGTAAATATGCATCTCTGCATTTACTTTATTTTTTATCAGCGCTTGATAAAACCGAATACTATTTTCGACTGGCACGGTTTTATCATCAGAAGCGTGTACTAAAAAAGTAGGCGGTGTTTGATCCGTTACTTGTAATTCTGACGAAAACAAATTAAGCTTTGCCGCTGGGGCTTTTTTTCCTAATAAATTATCTCTAGATCCTTTATGACAAATGGAAGAATCCATACTAATAACCGGGTAGCCTAAAATGGCAAAATCAGGTCTTAGATTTGTTAATGAGGTATTTTCGATATAAGCCTCTTTAAATTTAGTGATGGCTGTGCTCGCCAAATGACCGCCAGCCGAAAATCCAACCACACCAAGCATGTTAGGGTTGATATCAAAACTTGCTGCCCTATCTCTTACCAGTTTTATGGTTTGCTGCAAATCTTGCAGCGGAACAATTTCCTTATTTGTCATGCAACTATCAAATGGTAGACGATATTTTAAAACAAAAACGGTAACACCAATTTTATTAAAGGCTTGTGCTACTTCATTGCCCTCATGACCCACTACAACCCTTGCATATCCGCCACCCGGACAAACAATAACAGCTGTTTTATTAACATCTTGTTGAATGGGTTTAAAAACGGTAATGGTTGGATTTGTAACGTTTGCAAAAAACAATTTGCCATTTGGATTTTTACCAGTTACTTCTTCTTTATTACAAGGAAGCGCATTGGGCACAGGACCTTCATAAATAGAAAATTCTTGTTGCGCCATTAAGATAGAAGATACAGACATAAAAACTAGGGTTAGCAGGTATCGTAAACGCATTATAATTTTATTTTTTCTATTTTACCACTGAATATAAATAAAACAGCAATACCAAGCGGCACTAGCGTAGCTGCTAAAATAAAAAACGGTGTATAAGAGGTTTTAGTTAATGTGGGAACCATCCATGTTGTAGCTAGTACGCCCATGTTTGCAGCAAAGCCCCCTAATCCAGACAATGTCCCTACCGCCTTACCCGATAAATAATCGGAAGGCATTGTTTGAATGGTTCCAATGATTATTTGAAATCCAAATAGTGCAAAAAATATTGCGATCATGGCATAAGATGGGTTGTTAAGGCCAATAATTGTTAACAGCGCAGGAAACATAAATAGGCCCCCTAAAAACACAATTGATTTTCTGGTTTTAGTAACCGTCCAACCCTTTTTTAATAAACGACCAGAGAGCCACCCACCACCAATACCACCTATCATGGCACCCACATAAGGGAACCACGCAAACGCACCAATGGCTTTAATATCAAAATGAAATTTATCTGCTAAATAAAGAGGAAGCCAAATAACAAACAACCACCAAATAGGATCAAGTAAAAAACGAGATAATAAAATACTCCAACTTTGCCTTAATTGCAACACTTGCTTAAATGTAAGCCCTTTATCGTTAGGATCAGACTTGGCTTGTCCATCTAGTATATATTGACGCTCTTCTTCGGTTAACCATGGGTGTGCATCCGGCGTTTTTTTGTTAATCAATAACCAAGGAATTAACCATAGTAACCCAAGTAAACCAATTAAAATAAATGTTGCTTTCCATCCAATAAACCCATATAAAAATGCTATAAGTGGTGCAGAAATAATACTTCCAATAGAAGCACCCGCATTAAAAATTCCTTGCGCCAAAGCACGCTCTTTTACAGGAAACCATTCGGCATTACTTTTTGCAGCACCTGGCCAATTACCGGCTTCTCCTAAACCTAATAGCGCTCTAAAAATTGAAAAGCTCATAATACCTCTAGCCGCCGCATGAAAAGCAGCAGAAATACTCCATACAACAATTGAAACAACAAATCCAAGTCTTGTACCAATCGCATCAAATAACTTTCCACTCAAGGCCTGACTAATTGCATACGCGATAGTAAAACAACTCACTATAAATGCATACTCAGATTTGTTCATTTGTAAATCTGTAGAGATACCCGGCCACATAATTGCGAGGGCATTACGATCTATATAATTAACAACTGTAGCAAGTCCTATCAAACTTAAAATCCACCAACGCAAGCCTTTTAATTTCATAACCACACTTATTTTTTAAACACTTCCAACTCATTGATAAATTTAAATATCGCCGTATTGAGCATGGCGTTTTGATCTTTATCAAATTTTCCATGAAGGCCACCCGGAATGGTTATAAATTCTGTTTTAACACCTGCGGCTAG
>Ga0209598_10003631_pt1 | contig 11597 bp, 10 predicted proteins | sample M_140807_EF_Meta_FD_187317 | JGI IMG/M metagenome (GOLD analysis project Ga0209598, IMG submission 187317) | Freshwater microbial communities from Lake Montjoie, Canada to study carbon cycling - M_140807_EF_MetaG (SPAdes) (version 2) | ecosystem: Environmental > Aquatic > Freshwater > Lake... | reverse complement strand
CGTCGCGCCGCCGTCCGACGGACCCGCCACCCTGCTGGCCGGCGAAGTCGGCGCGCTCGACCTCATCGCCGCGTTCCAGCGGGTCCTCGACCGCATCGAGAAACGCAAGGGTGCCGAGCGCGAGATCGAGGCCGACAGTTTCACCGTCTCGGAGAAAATTGAATTCGTCCTCAAAGTGCTGCCCGAAAACGAACCACTCCGCTTCGAGGAGCTTTTCGCCGGGCAGACCACGCGCGGCGAATTGGTCGCGACATTCCTCGCCCTGCTCGAACTGGTTCGCCTCCGCCATGTCGCGGTCGAGCAATCCGGCCCCTTCGGGGACATCCTTCTCCGGCGCCGGGGAACAGTCCTCCACGCCGCCTGAAAACAATTTCGCGGTTGATGGACCGCGGCAAATGACAAATCCTGCCCCACCTTTCCCATGGATCCTCTGAAACGCGTCATCGAAGCGCTCCTCTTCTCGTCCGAGCGCCCACTCTCAGCCGCCGAGTGCGTCAAATATCTCAAGGCTGCACCCGAGAGCGCACCCGAGGACGACGAAGTGCGCGCCCTGTCCAAGACCAAGCAGGACGAAATCGCCCAGGCCATGCACGAGCTGCAAGAGGAATACGCCGAACAGCAGCGCGGATTCTGCCTCGTGGAAAGCGCGGCCGGATGGAAAGTCGTCACCACGGCGGAGGCTGCCCCCTGGGTGCGGCAACTTTTCCCCGAAAACCGGCCGGCGCGCCTCAGTCCGTCCGCCCTGGAGACGCTCGCCATCATTGCCTACCGCCAACCCCTCACACGCGCCGACATCGAGGCGGTGCGCGGGGTCAATGTCGATGGCGTCATGCAGACATTGCTCGAGCGCGCCGTGGTTCGAATCACGGGACGTGCCGAGGTGCCCGGACGTCCGCTGCTCTACGGCACGACGGAATTTTTCCTCGAGCATTTCGGACTGCGCTCGCTCGATGAATTGCCCAACTGCGAGGAACTGCGCCGCGTCGATCTGCCCACCGCAGTATCGGCCGACGAAACCCAACCGAGCCTGCCGCTCGAACCACCGGCCGGCGGAACCGGCGGCGAGAATGACTTGCCGACTGACCCGCCGGTTATTGCCGGGGCGGAAGCTGAGGTCGCATCATGACGCTCGCCGAGATACGCGCCAAGATCGATGCGCTCGATGAACGAGTGCTCGCGCTCCTCTCCGAGCGTGCGGAATTGGTCCATCAGGTCGGCGAGCTGAAACGCAAGTCCGGCGAACCCTACTACGCTCCCGAACGCGAGGAAGCTCTCCTGAGCCGCTTGGTTGCGGCGAACAAGGGGCGTCTCCCCGGAAGCTCGGTCCGCTCGATCTATCGCGAAATTTTGTCGGCCATGCGTGCGCTCGAACAGGAGATCACCGTGGCTTACCTCGGGCCGCAGGCCACCTTCAGCCACCAGGCTGCCGCCGCGCATTTCGGCAGCGCGGTCAGTTTCGCGCCCGAGCGCACCATCGGCGATGTCTTCGAGGCGGTGGAGCGCGGCCGCGCGCATTACGGCGTGGTGCCGATAGAGAATTCCCTCGAGGGCGCGGTCAACGCGACGCTCGACCGCTTCATGGACACCACCGCGAAAATTTGCGCGCAGCTCTTTCTCCCGGTCGAACTCAACCTCCTCGGACGCGGCCCGCTTTCCTCGGTGAAGAAAATTTATTCGCATCCGCAGCCGTTCGGACAATGCCGTCGCTGGTTGTCGGAGCACCTGCCCGCCGCCGACTGCGTCGAGGTGGCCAGCACGGCGCGCGCCGCGGAGTTGGCCGCGGGCGAGGAAACCTCGGCCGCCATCGCCAGTTCCATGGCCGGGGAGTTTTTCGGTCTTCCGGTGCTCGCCGCATCGATCCAAGACTCGCCCGGGAATCTCACCCGCTTTTTTGTTGTCGGCAACCAGGAGACGCAGCCCTCGGGTCTGGATAAAACTTCCGTCATGTTCGCCGTGAAAGACCAACCCGGCGCGCTGGCCAAGGCGCTCCAACCCTTCGAGAAAGCCGGGGTCAGCCTCACGCGCATCGAGAGCCGCCCCTCCAAACGGCGCCCTTGGGAGTATTACTTCTTCGCCGACTTCGCCGGCCATGCGGCCGACCCGTCCATCTCGGCCGCGCTGAGCGATCTGCAAGCAGTCTGCGCTTTCACACGCATCCTCGGCAGCTACCCCGACAGCAAGAGTTCCTGACTCCGGCGCATTGCGCCCGGCCACCACTGCTGTTAGCCTGCTCGGCCCGCCGTGAAAACCGACAAGGACCTTTCCCTCGCCAAAAAAAGCGCGTACCTCAAGGCGATGAGTGCGCTGGAGATGCGCAACCATGGTCTGGTCATCGCGCTGATGGGTCCGATGGTAACTGAAGAACCGGAATTCTTCGCTGGCCGCAGGCTCTTGCGCGAGGCCGAGGTGCTCCGCGCGCGGGCCGGCAAGTCATCATTCCTCGGTCTCTCGGGCTCGGGACTTTCGCTCGGGAAAAGCAAAGCGCAGCGCTCTCTGGAGACCGGCGATTGGGCCGGCGCGATCAATGCCGCCGAGAAAGCCCTCGAGACCGATCCGATGGGCACGCAGCCGAACAAAGATCTTTTCAACGCGGCCGAGTCCGTGGCGAAGGAGGCCCGCGAGAAAATCAAAAACGAACTGCAATCTGCAGTCGAAAGTGCCCCCGCCGAATCGAAGCCCGAGGCGGAAGTGGCTTTGTTCGACGCATCGGAGCGCATGCGTACCTACGAAGTCATCGCGCGCTTTGCCCTCGAGACCATCGCGCTCGACCCCAAAAACTCCAAAGCTCGCCACGAGATTGCAAAATACCTCATGGACATCGAGCAATACGATGAGGCCACCAAAGTCTACGAGGACATCCTAAAGGCCAATCCGACGGACCTCGATGCGCGCGATAAAGCCAAGGAATCCGCGGCCCGCCGTTCCATGCAGCGCGGAAAATTTGGCCAAACGACCCAAACGACTTTTGCCGATCTGGTCAAACAGCGGCAGGAAGCCGCCAAGACCGGCGAGGAGAAAGTCGTCAACGCGGGTGAAACCGTCGAGGAGTTGGCGCAGAAAGTCCACGAATCCTCCGAAGCAGGCAATCCGGACCGCGAGTCGGCGCGCAAACTCGCCGATCTTTTTTATAACCGCGAAGACTTCGACAACGCCCTCGCTTGGTATCGGTATCTTTCCGACATCGCCGAAGGAACCGATCCCGGCTTGCTGCGCAAGATCGGCGACACCGAAGTCCGACGGCTCAACCAGTCCATCGCGGCGAAGGAAAAAGAACTCGCGGTTTTGTCCAACGACGACCCCGCCGCCGCGGCTCTCCGCGCCGAAATCGAGGAAATGCGCCGCGGAAAAGCCGAACAGATGCTCGGCGAGGCGCGTAAACGCGTGGAACGCAACCCGGCCGATTTGCAATACCGCTTCGAGTTGGGAGAGCAACTCGTCCTGGCGGGATACTACAAGGAAGCCATTCCCGAATTGCAAAAGGCGCGCAGCAATCCCAACACCCGCACCCGCGCTCTCTACCTGCTCGGCAAATGCTACACTGAACGCAGCATGCTCGACCTCGCCGTCAGGACACTCATCGACGCCGCCGCCGAAATTCCGGGTATGGACGGCACCAAAAAAGATATCACCTACAATCTGGGTCAGGTCTACGAGCGTATGGGTGACAAAGAAAAGTCCCTCGACTGCATGAAGCAGATCTACGAGGTCGACTACGGCTACCTCGACGTCGCCGAACGCGTCGAGGCTTCCTACACCGCCTGACCTATCAGGTCGTAGACCTGTGAGCCGGTAACGGTGACTTCAGCGAACTCCCCGACGGGAAGGGGGCTTTCGAGCAAGACGCGGCAGTCGACGTCTGGCGCGTCGTGTTCGCTGCGGGCGATTTGCGGCTGTTCAACGAGGACTTTGATTTTTTTGCCCTTTTGAGCTTCGGCCAGTTCGCGGGCGATTTTTTGCTGGAGCTTCATGGCGCGGGCGTGGCGTTTGTTTTTCAACGATGCGGGGATTTGTCCGTCCATCTTCCCGGCGCGGGAGCCTTCCTCCTGAGAATATTTGAAAACACCGAGGCGTTCGAAGCGGACACGCTCGATGAACTCGAGCAGGGACTCGAAGTGTTCCTCAGTTTCACCCGGGAAGCCGGTGATGAATGTCGTCCGGATCGCGAGGTTCGGAATGCCTTCGCGCATGCGCGTGATCAGATCCTCGATGTGCTGCCGCGACGTTTCGCGGCGCATGAGTCCGAGCATTTCCTCATGGATATGCTGCAGCGGCATGTCGACGTAGCGGGCGACGCGTTTGCTCTGCGCGATGGTGGTAACGAGTTCTTCGCTCCAATGCGCCGGGTGTGTGTAGAGCAGGCGGATCCAGAACTCGCCTTCGATTTGATCCAACTCTTCGAGGAGACGGCACAGCGTCGGGCCGCGGGAGGAGTCGACCGGTTGGCGCGGTCCGGCTTTTTGCGCCCACAAATCCATGCCGAAGTAGGTGGTATCCTGGCTGATCAGGTTGAGTTCTTTCACGCCTTGCGAAACAAGATCGCGCGCCTCGGCGACGACGGATTCTATCGTGCGGCTGCGATGGCGTCCGCGCATTTGCGGAATGACGCAGAAGCTGCACGGATGGTTGCAGCCCTCGGCGATTTTCACGTAGGCGGTGTGGCCCGGGGTGAGGCGGAAGCGCGGTGTGTCGTAGTCGGGGATGTATTGCGAGCGGCGGCTGACCAGGTCGAGCGGGGCGCTCTCGGCCGCGGGTCGGGCCAGCACTTCGCCGACGATGCGCGGGAATTCGGCGATCTGGTCCAAACCGATGAACGCGTCGACCTCGGGGATCTCGCGCTTGAGTTCGTCGTGGTAGCGCTGGGCGAGGCAGCCGCTGACGATGATCTTTTGCTCCGGTCGCGAAGCGAGCCGCCTCTCGTGCATTTCGAGGATGGTGTCAATCGACTCTTCCTTGGCTTGGTCGATGAAGCCGCAGGTGTTGATAACGAGCACATCCGCTTCGTCCGGATCGCGTGTCAGGTCGAAGTTATCCTTGGCCGCGCCGCCCAGCATGATCTCGGCATCGACGAGATTTTTGGCGCAGCCGAGGCTGACCATGCCGATTTTGGGGCGCGATACGGCCGTGGGTGTCATGCGGCGTGCAGGCGCGGAACGCGCTTTTTTACTCGGCCTCGTGCGCAGTGGGGACGGGATCCATGCCCGTCACCAGCACCAAGGCGCACTCTTGTTCGAGAGTGATGTGCGGAAGATCGCTAACTTGCGCGGAGAACAAAGTGAGTTGCGGGCGCGGTTCCGCGGGAACAAGTTGGCCGGCGAGAGTTGTGGTTTTTTCGTCGACGTTGAGACGGGCAAGTTTGGCGTTGAGCGAGTAGAGGCCCACGGCGAGCACGACAACCACGGCCGTGCTGGTTGTTTTCGCGATGTTGAGCAGACGGTTGCGCTGCTGGCGGTCGAGCAGAGGTGGTTTGGGCGGACGGCCCATGCGGCGGATGAAATTGGTCACCGGCACGATGCTGAGTTTCCTCGGTTTGCCGGGCTCGCTGCTGACCGCGCGGCGGGTCGTCTCCATTTCGATGCCCAGATAGCGCGCGTACATTCGGAAAGAGAGCCGCTGGTAGGCTTCGCTCAATGCCTCTGAGGAGGTCACCTCCTCAAGTTCGCGCAGAAACCCGGCGCGCAGGCATGTGTCGGATGCCGCTTGCTCGAGGGAGATGCCCCTCGACTCGCGGATTTCCTTCAATTCAGCGCCGGTCATGGTGCCCATACAGGAACTATGCATCATCCCGGCATGCTGTCCAAGTCAACCAGGATCTCCCGGTCTTTCGCCCCGTCCTTGGGTCCGACGATTCCGCGCTGCTCGAGGATGTCGACCACGCGGGCTGCCCTAGTGTAACCGAGGCGCAGTCGGCGCTGGAGCATGGAAGTGGAGGCCTTTTTCTCCTGCCTGATGATCTCGAGGCACCTGGTGACCAGTTCCTCGTCCTCTTCCGTGACATCATCCCCTGCGCCGCCGGACGAGGTCATGGCCTCGTGGAAACCGGGGTCGAAGGTCGGCTGGGCCTGGGCTCCCACATAATCGACCACGCGGTGGATTTCATCGTCGGTGACCAGCACGCCCTGCGCGCGGATGAGGGTCGACGTGCCGGGCGGGAGATAGAGCATGTCGCCCTGGCCGAGGAGCTTGTCCGCGCCGTTGGCATCGAGGATGACGCGGCTGTCCAATTTCGAGGCGACTTGGAAGGCGATGCGGCTCGGGATATTGGCCTTGATCACACCGGTGACGACATCCGCGCGGGGCGTCTGCGTGGCCACGATCATGTGGATGCCGGCGGCTCGCGCCATCTGCGTGATGCGCGCGATGGCGCTTTCGACGTCGGCCGGCGCGGTCTGCATGAGGTCGGCCAACTCGTCGATGATGACGACGATAAAGGGCAGGTGGTCGGGAATCTTGAGTTCCTCTTCTTTTTTGGCCGGCGGCGGCGCGCCGAGCACTTCATCTTCGATGCCTTCTTCCCCGTTTTCTCCGGGCGTGGTATCGGTTTCCGGCGGGGGAGCTTCGTCTTTTTTTCCTTCGACCGGGCGCGCGTTGAACGCATGGATGTTGCGCAGTCCGCACTTGGCGAAAATACGGTAACGGCGCTCCATCTCGTCGATGACGTAGCGCAGGGCGAGCAGGACTTTCTTCGGCTCGGTGACCACGTTGGCCGCGAGATGGGGCAGCTTCCCGTAGTGCTGCATCTCGACGACCTTCGGGTCGATCATGATGAACCGCAGCTGCTCGGGCGAAAACTTGTAAAGCATGCTCGCGATGATCGCGTTGATGCAGACGCTCTTTCCGCTGCCCGTGGTGCCGGCCACCAGAAGGTGCGGCATCTGCGCGAGATCGGCAATGATGGTGCGGCCATAAACGTCCTTGCCCAGGGCAAGGGGGATCTTTGCTTTGGTTTCGGACCATTCGCGGCTTTCGAGCAACTCGCGGAAGACGACTTTGATTTTTTTGCTGTTGGCGATCTCGATGCCGACGGTGTCCTTGCCGGGAATCGGGGCGAGGATGTTGATTTTTTCCGCGCGTGTGGCTCGGGCGATGTCTTTCTCGAGGCTGACGATGCGGTCGACGCGCACGCCGCGGGCCGGGTAGACCTCGAAGCGCGTGACGGTGGGGCCGCGCGTGATGTCGCCCGCGCTGGCCTCGAGTCCGAATTGTTTGAGCGTGTCGAGGATGCTGCTTTGCATGGCGAGCAGTTCGGCGGGGTCCGCGCTCTGGCGTCCTGCGATATCGGGCGAATCGAGGAGGTCCAGGGGAGGAATCTGGTAGTTCTCGATATGGATGTCGGGTGGAGAGCCCAAGCCGGCGGATTCCTTCTTCTTTTTGGCCGGGGGCGGGGGCAGGGGCTTCTTGGGCTGCTCAGTCGGCGGAAGCGCGGCACCGGTGTCGATGATCTTGGGTTCGGGGAGTGGTGGCTCGGGCGGGAGATCTTCCTCTTCTTCCTCCTCGATTTCTTCGACAGCGGCGTCGGTGGCTTTGTTGGGGCGCGTTGTGCGGCGTTTTGCCGGGCGCGGGGTGTTGGCCAGGGCTTCCTCCACGAGGGATTCCTGCTCAAGACGCTTTTTCTCGAGCATCGCTTCGCGGCGTTCGCGCAACCTCGCGGGAAGTTCCGTGATCAGCGTCTTGCCGAGCTTGAGCGGGTGCACCCCCGTCATGAGAAAGAGACTCGCGATGTAAAAGATGAGCAGCAGGATCGTCGCGCCGATGGATCCGAGCAGTCCGGCGAGCACGTTTTTTCCGATGACCAAGCCGACCCATCCACCCGGGCCGAGGATGTTGAAGTGCGCCTTCCATCCCTGCAGGAACCACGGTTGGATACCGATGAGGCACGCGCCGGACAAAACAAAGGCGACCATCCACCAGATACGCTTTTTAACCAGTGTTTCGCCCGAAAGGAACTTCGCGCCGCCGAAGCCGATGAGAACGACGGAAAGCAGATAGGATGCTGCGCCGATCATGAAGTAGCAGAGGCCGGCCACGATCGCACCGACCGGTCCGATGAAGTTTTCCGTCCGCTCGGGCGAACCACCCTGACTGCTGATGATGGGGACCCACGAAGGCACGTCCGCCGGGGAATAGGAGACGAGGGCGAGGAAGAGGAGTGTTCCGGCGCCCAGGAGCGCGAGGCCGATCACCTCGTTCCAAGCTTTGCTGCTTCCTTCTGTTTTACCCCGGGCCAAGGGGTTCTTTTAGCAGAGTAGTGCATCTTGCCACAAGGAAGGCGTTTGCCCGCGGCCAAGCGGCCTGTTAGGAACTGCGCCCGTCATGCATATCGATCCGGCAGCCACCGCAATGGAGCAGGCGCGCGCGACGAAGAATCCGCTGCGCAAGCTCTACTATTGGACTCTCCACTGGGCGGACACGAAATACGCGTTGCCGGCGCTTGTCGTCATGAGCTTTGCCGAGTCGTCGTTTTTCCCGATTCCACCGGATGTGCTGCTCATGGCCATGTGCTTCGCACGTCCTCAGAAGTGGGTGCTATACTCCGCGTGGTGCACCGTGGCCTCCGTGCTCGGCGGTGTCTTCGGTTGGTTCCTCGGTTGGGGATTCTGGGAAATGACGAAAAACTTTTTCCTCGCAGTGGTGCCGGGCTTCACTCCGGAAATTTTTGCCAAGGTGCAGCACCTCTACGCGGACAACGCTTTCCTTGCCATCCTCACCGCGGCCTTCACGCCCATTCCCTACAAGGTCTTCACTGTGGCCGCGGGCGTGTTCGCCATTTCCATCCCCACATTGATAGCGGCGTCGATCGTCGGTCGCGGAGGACGCTTCTTTCTCGTCGGTTCGGTGATCCGCTTTTTCGGTCCGAAGGCCAAGCCCTTCCTCGAAAAAAATTTCGAACTGGCCACGTTGCTTTTACTCGGACTGTTCGTCGCGGGATTTGCCGCGATCAAATATCTGAAGCATTAATCGGGGAACATGTCTTCCGGTGCCGCTCCCAAGCCTTTCCGCTTGCGGCGCTTTGCCGGAGCTCTGGGTAACCGCTTGCTGGCCGGTATCCTGTTCGCCATCCCGTTGGTCGTCACCTACTGGGTGCTGTCCTTTGGCTACGGGCTGGTCACCGGATTGAGCGATCCGTGGCTCAAAGCCTTAGGCGTGGATTTTCCGGGCGCGGGATTTCTCATCACATTGCTCGCCTTCATCGCGCTCGGCTTCATGGCCACGCATGTCATCGGGCGCCGCGTGCTCGACCGTTTCGAGTTCTTCATGCTGCGCATTCCCGTTGTCGGCGTGATTTATTCCGGCGCCAAGCAGGTGCTGCAGACGCTCCAAGGTGTCGGCACGGGTTCGAAGCCGAAACGCGCCGTGGTCGTCGAATACCTCGTGCCCGGCAGTTACCTCTTCGGCTACGCCACGGGGCATTTCACCGAGGCGGGCACCGGACGCGAGATGACCACGCTGTTTGTGCCGACCGCGCCGAACCCCACGACAGGCCTCATTATCGCCGTCCCTTCGGAAAAAGTCCGCGACTGCGACCTCACCGTGGAAGAGGGGACCAAAATGCTGGTTTCCGGCGGCCTGATCGCTCCTCAGCGACCGCTCTCTGTCGGCCCTGAAGGTGGCCAAAAAACCGTCTAAACAGGCGTTTGAATTGTTTGAACGCCGCGGCCGGGACGTGGTCGAAGAATGTATGAAAGACAAGACCTTCAACCCTTACCGGAAATTCAACAAGACGCGCCATTCTTTGGGCGATCTCGTCGCAGCCGTCGGATCGGCCGCGGGGGACAGCCGCGAGGCCGTCGCCGCGCTAATCGACCTCTTCCAGACCGGCCGCGTGCAAGTGCGCGACCACGGTAACCTGAAGAGAGTGCGGGTCTGCGCTTAACCTCAGATTTTTCATGGCAGGTGTAGGGCTGCGGCCGGGTGGTCGCAGCCCTCCCTGTTTTTCCGGATTGGTCGTTCGGAGGCCCTCGGATAGGATTTTTGGGTGATCGACCGTTATTCCCGACCGGAGATGCGCGCTCTCTGGTCTGACCAGCGCAAATACGAAATCTGGCTCGAGATCGAGACCCTTGCCTGCGAAGCAATGGCCCGACTCGGCCAAATCCCGGCCGCCGACGCCAAGGCCATTCGCGAGAAAGCGAAGTTTTCCATTCCCGAGATCCTCGAGATCGAAAAGCGCACCAATCACGACGTTATCGCGTTTCTCGAAAACGTCGCCGACTCGGTTGGTCCGGCTGCACGCTGGATGCATCAGGGGCTGACCTCCTCCGACGTTCTCGACACCACGCTTGCCGTGCAGATGACAGCCGCCTGCGACCTCCTCATCCAGGGCGTCGATCAAGTCCGTGCCGCGGCGGCCGAGCAAGCCCGCGCGCACAAACTCACGCCCATGATGGGTCGCAGTCACGGTATCCATGCCGAGCCGATCACTTTCGGGCTCAAGATGGCCCTGATGTATGACGAATTCGGCCGCGTGCGAGAAAGGATCGTCGAAATGCGCAAGCGCATCGCCGTGGGCAAGCTGAGCGGCGCCGTCGGCACCCGCGCGCATCTCGATCCGCGCGTCGAAGAGGAAGTGTGTGCAAAACTAGGACTGCAGCCAGCCACGCTCTCCACGCAGATCATCCAGCGCGACCGTCATGCCGAATTCATGACCGTGCTTGCACTCGCCGCCAGTTCCATCGACCGCTGGGCCACCGAGTTTCGTCATTTGCAGCGCACCGAAGTTCTCGAGGTGGAAGAATTCTTCGCCAAGGGACAAAAGGGCAGCTCGGCCATGCCGCACAAACGCAATCCAATCACCGGCGAGCGCTTGAGCGGATTGGCCCGCGTCATCCGCGGCCACGCCGTCACCGCGCTGGAAAATGTCGCCTTATGGCACGAGCGCGACATCAGCCACAGCAGCGCCGAACGCATCATCCTTCCCGACGCGTGCACTTTGCTCGACTACATGCTCGCGCTGCTGACCAAACTCGTGCGCGGGTTGCAGGTCTATCCGGAAAACATGCGCGTCAACATGGACAGATCGCGCGGCCTCTTCGCCAGCCAGGCCGTGTTGCTCAAGCTGACCGAAAAGGGCCTCGAGCGTCAGAAAGCCTACGAAACCGTGCAGCGTGCCGCGCTGAAAACGTGGGCCGGCGACGGGGAATTCCTGCCCAACCTTTCCGCCGAACCGGAAATCAAGGCAGTCCTCACTACCTCCGAGTTGCAGGACGCCTGCGGCCTCGAGCGCCATTTTCAGCACGTCGACAAGGTGTTCCGCGATCTTGGGATAGAGTAGATACGGCGTCCCCGCGGCTTCTATCGCTACAGGTGGCGCCGCCAAGCCCCCTCTGCTAATATCCACTCCGCCATGTTCTCCCGTCTTTCCGACAAATTGCAGGACGTCTTCAAAGACCTCCGCGGGCATGGCCGCATCAGCGAAGCCAACATCAATGACGCGCTGCGCGAGGTGCGTCTTGCCCTGCTCGAGGCGGACGTCCATTTCAAAGTCGCCAAGGATTTCATCGCGCGGGTCAAAGAGAAATCTCTCGGCGAAGAAGTCCTGCGCAGCGTCACGCCCGGACAGCAGATCGTTAAAATTTTCCACGATGAACTCTCCGCGCTGC
>Ga0209598_10003626_pt1 | contig 11604 bp, 11 predicted proteins | sample M_140807_EF_Meta_FD_187317 | JGI IMG/M metagenome (GOLD analysis project Ga0209598, IMG submission 187317) | Freshwater microbial communities from Lake Montjoie, Canada to study carbon cycling - M_140807_EF_MetaG (SPAdes) (version 2) | ecosystem: Environmental > Aquatic > Freshwater > Lake... | reverse complement strand
GCCGGGCTGAAGCCCCAAGGACTGCAGATGCGCGGCCATCCGACGCGCCTCGTCGAGCACGCGGCCCCACGAGTAGTCGGTCACGGCCCCGCCGCCGATGGGCTGCGTCAGGTAGACGCGGTCCGGGTGGGCGGCCTCTTTGTCGTAGACGTAGTCGAGGATCAACTTGGACACAGTGCGGCTCCCTCTGGTTGGTGTCGCGGTGTGGGCAGCGCTCAGAGCCCGAGGCCCCAGCGCGCAATGAGCTCGTTCATGACCTCGGTGGTGCCGCCGCCGATGGCGAGCAGGCGGGCGTCGCGGCTCAGGCGCTCCACGCGCGTCTCGCGCATGTACCCCATCCCGCCATGGATCTGCACGGCGGCGTGGCACACGTCGACGGCGACCTGCGCGGCGAAGTTCTTGGCCATGCTCACGGCGGCCACGTCGACCTCGCCGGCGGCCACGCGGCGCGCGCAGGACCAGCTCAGCGTGCGCGCGGCGGCGACCTGCGTGGCCATCTCGGCGAGCCGGTGACGAATGACCTGGTGTCGACCGATGACTTTCCCGAAGGCTTGGCGCTCACGGGCGTATGCCACAGCGTCCTCGAGCGCGATTTCGGCGGTCGTGTGGCCCATGAACGAGAGCGCGAGCCGCTCGCTCTGAAAGTTCTGCATGAGCGCGATGAAGCCCGAGCCCTCGTCCCCGATGCGGTGGCTCACGGGCACACGGCAGCCCTCGAAGACGAGCTCCGCCGTGTCGCTCGCGCGCCAGCCGGTCTTCTTGAGCGCGCGCGACGCGCTGAACCCCGGCATCCCGCGCTCGACCACGAAGAAGGTCAACCCGCCGTGCGGATCGGGCCCCGTGCGCGCGAGCACGCTCACTTGGTCCGCGCGCACGCCGCTCGTGATGTAGAGCTTGGTGCCGTCAAGCACGTAGTGGTCGCCGTCGCGCACCGCCCGCGTCCGCAGCCCGGCGACGTCGCTCCCGCACCCCGGCTCGGTGATCGCGAGGGCCGCGATGCGCTCGCCCCGCAGCACGGGCGGGACGAAGCGCTGCTTCTGCGCTTCGTCCCCCAGGATGAGCACCGGGGGCAGCGCGATGTTGTGCGAGCCAAGACCCGCGACGACGCCCGTCGAGCCGCACCGCATCATGGCCTCGAGGCCGACGAGCGGCATCAGCGGGTCTACTCCGGCGCCCCCGTAGGCCTCCGGGAAGCCGGCGGCGAGCACCCCGAGCGCGCCGGCCGTGCGATAGACCTCAGCGGGGAAGAGCTCGGCTTCTTCCCACTCGAAGGCGTGCGGCGTGAGGTGCTCATGCGTGAACCGCGTGCACAGGTCACGGAAGAGCGCGTGCTCACCCGTGGGCTCGTCGATGCGCGTCATGCGGTCGGCGCGCCTTGCTCAGCTGTAGTAGGGGTTCGAGCCCGAGGCGTGGTCGGTCACGTCGACGACCTGCTGCACCCGGGGGAAGGCCGCGAAGATGGCCTCCTCGACGCCCTGCTTGAGCGTGGCCTTCGCCGAGCCGCACCCCTGGCAGCCGCCGGACATCGACACGAACGCGATGCCGTTCGCGTAGTCGACGATCTCGATCCGGCCGCCATGCGAGGCGACCTGCGGGTTGACCTTGTCGTCGATGAGTTGCTGGAGCTTCTTGCGCATGCCGACCTTCGGAGTTCAGACGCACTCAAGGTCGCAGAGGTCGCGCCCGGGGTCAAACGACCCAGCGGCGCAGCACGCGCGCGGCCTCGTCGAGCCCCGCGCGCCCCCACGTCTCCACCAGGTCGAAGTCGCCGATCGCCCAGAGCGCCGCGCCGCCGTAGAACACGACGCCCAAGCCCAAGAGCGCGATGAACGACCGCACGAGGCCGCCCTCACGCAGGTCCGGCTGATGTGGGCGCGCCTCTTCAAGCAGGGTTGTGACGTGGTAGCCCCACGTCGCGCCGCACAGCAGGACGTGCGTGCGCTGGTGCGTCGACGCGAAGAGCGGCTCGGCGAACAGGAGCGCGAGCGTCACGGTGGGCAGCACATAGGGCGCAAGGCGAATCAGGAACGCGCTCTCGCCGGTGTAGGTGACCTCGCCCTCTCGCGCGCCTGCGCTCAGCGAGAGCGGGCGCCTCAGGTGGAGGATCGCGACGAGCATGTGGGTCAGCTCGTGCTCAAGCACCGCGAAGACCGGCACGAACTTGAGCACCAGCACGGTCAGGGCCGCGCCCATCAGGGCCGCGCCACCGAACGGCCAGGCGTCGGCGTCGCCCTGCACAAGCGGCCAAACATCGGGCGCTGCGAGCGCGAGCGGCACGCCAACCAGCACGCCCAGAATGGCCCACAGCAGGCTCACTTCGCACACCTCGCGCGTTGTCTGTACAGTGCCGTTATGATGCACAAAGTCGGCGCGCTCGGGTTGGCTCTCGCTCTCTTAGGGTGTGACGCAGGCGGCGAAGCGCCCCGCACGCCCGACACGGCCCCGCTCGACGCGGCCACGCCCGACACCTCGCCGCTGGTCGACGCAGAGCCGCCGCCGCCAGACGCCGCCCCGCTCGACGCAGAGCCGCCGCCGCCAGACGCCGCGCCCCCGCCCCCGCCCCCGCCGCCGCCCCTGGCCGCCGTGCGGCTCAACGAGGTCGACTGCCGCGGCCGAGACGGCGTCGAGCTGGTCAACATCGGCGATGCGCCGATCGACCTCGCCGGCTTCGTGCTGACGGACGACCCGGCCGACCCGACGCGTGGCTTTACCCTGCCCGCCGGCGAGTCACTGGCGCCCGCCGGCCTGCGCGCGATTCGCCAAGCGGAGAACGACGAGCCCGGCTTCGCCTTCGGGATCGCCTGTGGTGACGACGCGATCACGCTGCTCGACCCGCTCGGTCGGGCACTCGACCGCGTTCAAGTCCCCGCGCTCGCGCCGCGCGCCACCTGGGGCCGGCTGCCCGACGGCGCGGGCGACTTCGGGCTCACCGCGCCCTCTCTGGGCGAGCCCAACGCCGCGCTCGGCCCGCCCGCGCCCGCGCTCTTTGACCCACTCCGGCGCACGACCGTAGAGATCTCTATCCCGCAGGCCAACGTCGACCGCCTCTTCGCGGACCCCCGCGGTGAGGTGCAAGCGCGCCTGCGCGTCATCGACGCGGACGGCCTCTCGCTGGGCTGGCGCGTCGTGGGGATGCACATCAAGGGTCGCATCGGCAGCGCCCGCGACCTGAACGGCAAGCCTGGCTTGCGCATTGACCTCAACGCCGTGAGCGAGGACGGCGAGATCGACGGCCTCGAGAACCTGACGCTGAACAATATGGTCCAGGACCCGTCGTTCGTGCACGAGTGGGCGACGTACGCGCTGTTCCGGGCGCTCGGCCTGCCCGCGCCGCGCGTGGGCTTCACCTGGGTGCGGATCAACGACCAGGACTACGGCCTGTACGCGCAGATTGAGACCTACGACGACGTGTTCGTCGGCCAGCACCTGCCCCCGACGGCGCACATGTACGAGGGCCTCTACGGTCAGGATTTCGACCTCGGCGTCGAGTCGCAGATCGAGGTCGAGGAGGGGGATCCGAACGATCTCAGTGATTTCAATACCTTACGCGAAGCGCTCGACCGCGTGGAGGCCGAGGGCACCGACACCCTGCTCGAGACGACCGGCGCGCTCGTGGACTGGCCTCAGGTCGTCCGCTTCTTCGCCGTGGAGATCTACGTCGGCCACTGGGACGGCTACGCCTCGACGCGCAACAACTGGTACGCGCACTTCGACACAGACGGCGTGGTGCGCTTCTTGCCGTGGGGCGTCGACCAGACGTGGGGCTACGCGCACCCGTGGCACCAGGGCGGCGGCCGCCTCTTTCGCCTGTGCATGCAGAGCAGGGCGTGCCGGGCGACCTTTGACGCCGCGCTCGGCGAGGTCGCGGCGGCGCAGGACGCCATCGGCCTGCCAGACGCCACCGGCGCGGTGATGCGCGCCCTGTGGCCGGCGATCGAGCGTGACCCTCGCCGAGAGTTCGACCTGCCGACCGTCGAGTATCTGCAGGCCGAGACGCTCGCCTTCATGCGGTCGCGCCGCGACGAGGCTCGCGCGGTCGTCGAGTGTGTAGCCGCCGCGGACGATCCCGACGGCGACGGCTGGATATGCGACGCCGACTGCGCGCCCGACCAGGCCTCGGTCTATCCTGGCGCGCCCGAGGTCTGCGGCGACGGCTTGGACAACGACTGCAACGGCCGCCTCGACGACGCACCCGAGTGCCCCGACTGCGTGGAGCGCCTGCGTGGCTCGCACCGGTACCTGTTCTGCCCCTATCCGCGGGACTTCGGCGCTGCCGCGGCCCGCTGCGCGGAGTACGGCGCCGAACCCGTGAGCATCGGTGGCGCGGCCGAGAACCAATGGGTCTGGGAGAGCGCCTTCTCGGTGGCCTACCAGTGGTGGTGGATCGGCGCGTCGGCGTCGCCGGACAGCCCCGACACACCCTTTACCTGGGCGAACGGCGCGCCGCTGGAGTTCGTCGCGTGGTCCGAGGGGCAGCCCGACCGCGCCGGCGGCGTGGAGCACTGCGCGCATTTTTGGGAGTGGGCGCCGCAGTGGAACGACCTGGACTGCTCGGCCGCGCTCGGCACCATCTGCGAGGCGCCCTGCGCGCCGGGCACGGACACCGACGGCGACGGCTACGACGCCTGCGCGGCCGACTGCGACGACAGCGACCCTGCCGTGTCGCCCGGCGCCGCCGAGGTCTGCGCCGACGGCGTCGACCAGGACTGCGATGGCGTGCCCGACGACGGGCCGGGCTGCGACTGCGTCGAGGTCCTGCGCGGCCCGCAGCGCTACCTGCTCTGCGGCCGCGCGCGCGGCTGGGACGACGCGCAAGCCCACTGCGCCGAGCTCGGCATGGGGCTCGCGCTCATGGACACACCCGGCGAGAGCATTTGGCTGAGCGCACAGCGCGACGCCTGGGGCCTCGGGAGCCTATGGATCGGCCACAACGACCGCGAGGTCGAGGGCGAGTTCCGCGGCTGGGACGGCGCGCCGCGCCCTGGGCGCTGGGCGGACGGCGAGCCCAATAACTATGCCGGCGAGGAGCACTGCGCCGAGCTCTCGGGCGGCGGCTTCTGGAACGACCTGCCCTGCGGCGCCGCGCTCGCCTCGGCGTGCGAGGCCCTGTGCGCCCCCGGCGAAGACGACGCCGACCGCGACGGCGCGAGCCGCTGCGGCCCTGACTGCGACGACGGTGACCGCCGCGTGCGCCCCGGTGGCCGCGAGGTCTGCGGCGACGGCATCGACGACGACTGCTCCGGCGTCGCGGACGACGGCCCGCAGTGCCCATGAGGCCGCGCCGCTTCTCCTTGACGTCTTTGGGCGCGCGGACGACGTTTGCGCCATGACGGACTTGGGTCCCCCTCGCTGGTCGCACGCTCGCCTGCGCGGCTTTCGCTGCCTGCACGACGTGACGCTCCCGCTCGCGCCGCTCACGGCGCTCATCGGGCCGAACGAGTCGGGCAAGTCCACATTGTTGGCGGCGCTGCACATCCTCGCGTTGCGGGGCCGGCTCGAGCCGCCCGCAGACGCCCAAGTGCACACGCTCGCCCCCGGAGACGCCGCGCCGGTGCTCGGGCCCCCCCCCCACGGGGCATACTTGGTCAAGCTCGAGCCGAGCGCGCTGCGCGAGCCGGTGCCCGCCCTCGAGGACCATCGCGCGGTGCCCACCTGGGAGCCCACCGGCCTCGGACTGGCGTTGCTCTACGATGCGGTGCGCCTCGAGGCGCCCCACATGTTCGAGGACTTGGAACGCGACCTGGCCGAGCTGCATCCGGGCATCGCGGGCCTCGACCTCGAGGCGCTCGGGCCGACCCAGCGTGTGCTCGGGGTGCGCACCGTCTACGGCCGCTCACTGCCCCCCGAGGCCGTGGGCGACGGCCTGCTCCTGTGGCTCGGCTTCCGCGCGCTCCTCTTCTTGGAGCCTGCGCCGCTCGTCCTCGTGGAGCACCCGGAGCGGTCGCTGCACCCCGCGCGGCTGTGGGAGATCATGCGGCTGTTTCGCATGGTGTCCGAGCAGTCGACCGTGGTGCTCACGACGCACAGCCCGCGCGTACTCGACGAGCTCGAGGGCCAAGAGATCGTGCTGGTCACGCGGGACCCAAACACGGGCACGCAGGCCCTGCGCCTGTGCGACACGAACAACTACGACAAGCGGCGCGTGGTCTTTAAGCCGGGCGAGCTCTGGGTCGAGTACTGCGACGGCGTGACCGAGGAGAACCTGCGCGGCGGCTGAGCAGCGCGGCGGCTACCGCTTGCGCTTGACCTTGCGGCCGTGGACCTCGGGCTCGACCGCGTGGCCGAGGCGCTCCCACAGCTTCTTCGTCTTGAGCGGTGCGAGCGCCTTGAGCGTCTGCCCGTAGGCCTTCAGGTCCAAGCCGGTCTGCCGCTGCTGCGCCGTCCAGGCCAGGTGCCGCTGGAAGGCGTTGATCATCATGTGGACGACGTCGTGCGGGTCGTCGCCCTGCCGCAGGCGCATGCGGAAGAACGTCTCGGCCTCGGGCGGCTGCTGGTGAAAGATCTGCGACCCGACGAGGATGTGAAACGTGACGTGCGCGATCGGGTTCTCGCCGTTCGGCAGCGTGTCGTCCCCACCCAGCACGTCGAGCGTCTCGAAGATCGGGAACCACTCGGGGTGGTCCGCCATGGAGCGGCCGATGTAGACCGCGTCGCCCGTCAGCGCTTCGCCCTCGCGCATCTGCGTCCACACGCGCGACAGGGTCGCCTTGTCGACGCCCTGCATCTCGATGACGACCTGCTGCGCCACGCCCGACCTCCTCAGCGCCCGCCGCGCAGGTAGACGCTGACCTTGCGGCTGTGCTCTTCGTACGTCTCGCTGAAGTCGTGCGCGCCCGTGCCGTCTCGCTTGGCCACAAAGTAAAGCAATTTCGAGGCGTTGCCCCCCTGAGCGGGGCGCAGCGCGGCGTCCATCGCGGCGCGGCCGGCGTTCGCGATGGGGCCCGGCGGCAGGCCGGGGATCACATAGGTGCTGTAGCGGTTCTGCGGGTTGCGGCAGAACCGCGGGTGCGGGATCTCGCGCCAGGTGTCGGGTCCATAGACGCAGGTGGGGTCGGTCTCGAGCTTCATGCCGCGCTCGACGCGGTTCTTGAACACGCGCGCGATGAGCGGCCGGTCTTCTTGGGTCTGCGCCTCCTTCTCGACCAGGGACGCCAGGATCACGAAGCGGCGCTTCTCCTCGGGGTCGGCGCGCAGCCGCTGCTCCTCGGGCGTGCCCTTGACCAGCTCGTCGAACACGGTGTCGAAGCGATCGGTCAGGGTGCGCGTGACCTCGTCCATCGACGCGCCGACCTTGAACAGGTAGGTGTCGGGGAAGAGCCGGCCCTCCAGGTCCTGCCGCTCGACGACATCCAAGAAGCGCGCGGGGTCGACGAGCTTGTCCTTGGCGAGGATCTCCGCGATCTGCCAGCGGTTTTGGCCCTCGGGGATGGTCACTCGCACCTGCGCCACGAGCCCGCCCGACTGCAGCTTCTCGAGCAGCGCGCGCGGCGTCCAAGCGGGGTCGACGATGTACGTGCCCGCCTTCACGTTCGTGCCCGCGCCGATGAAGCGGCCGTAGGCCTCGAAGACGAGCGGGTCAGACACCAGGCCGTCGGCCTGAAGGCGCGCGATGATCTGCTTGAACGTCGCGCCCTTCTCGATGACGACCTGCTGCTCCGCCTTGCCCGTGGCGATGGGCGCGTCCAGGTAGTCGCTCCAGCGGCGCCACGCATAGGCGCCGACCGCGGCGAGTACGAGGCCGACGACGAGAAACGTGACCACGAAGGCTTTGAGCAGGGACTTCATCGGGCGCAAACTTTCACGCGCGCGGGGCGGGCGTCAACGGGGGCGGGCGCGGGCTCTCGCCCAGAGACCGCTTTCCCCCGCGCACTCGTTTCGGCGATGCTGCAACGCTATCGCCTCTGTCCTCATCTTCGAACCCGTGACCAAACCTGCGCCCCCTTCCCCCGCTGAGCTCGTCGACGCCGCGCGCGCGCTGCTCGAGACGATGGCGCTCTCGCCGCCGGCGCTCGAGGCCCGTGTGCGCGAGGTCGCCCGCGAGGTGGAGGCCACGGGGACCTACACGCTCTCGGCCGAGGAGCTGACGCACGGCGCGCGGCTCGCTTGGTACAATAGCAACCGCTGCGTGGCGCGGCACCTGTGGCGCAGCCTGCAGGTGGTGGACGCCCGCGACCTGCGTGACCCCGAGCAGATCGTGGACGCGCTGCGTTCGCACATGGCGGTCGCCTACAACGGGGGCGACGTTCGCAACGTGGTCACGGTCTTCGCGCCGCGCCCGCCGAGCGGGCCGGATCCGGTGCGACTCGAGAATCGACAGCTCGTGCAGTTCTCGTGCTTCGCGGACGCAGACGGCGCGACGATGGGCGACCGAGCGAACGCTGCCTTCACGCGGCGCTGCCTCGATGCGGGCTGGCGACCGACGATGCGGGGCGCGTTCGTGGCGCTCCCGTGGATGCTGCACCTCGCCGGGCAAGCGCAGCCCCCGGTCGACGCGCTCGCCGCCGCGCCCGACCTAGCGCCGCTCGTCACCCTAGCGCACCCGGAGAACGCCGCGGTCGGGGCGCTCGGCCTTAAGTGGTACCCGGTGCCGGTGCTCTCGGACATGGCGCTCGTGATCGGGGGGATCGTCTTCCCGTGCGCGCCCTTCAACGGGCACTACATGGTGACCGAGATCGCCTCGCGCGACCTGGCCGATCCAGGCCGGTATGACGCCCTGCCCGCGGTCGCCGGCTGCTTCGGCTGGGAGACGTCGAGCGAGCGCTCGCTCTGGCGTGACCGCGCGGTGGTCGAGCTCAACCGCGCCGTGCTCCACAGCTTCGACCGCGATGGCGTGCGCATCGCCGACCACCACGCCACGACGACCGCCTTCGAGCGCTTCTGCGCGGCGGAGGCGCGCGAGGGCCGCACCGTGCGCGGTGACTGGCAGTGGCTCGTGCCGCCGACGTCGGGCGCGCTCTCGCCGCAGTTCCACCGCGCGTTCGACGAACACGTTGTGCGCCACACCAACTACTTGTATCAGGCGCCGGTCGTGGCCCTCGAGGGCGCATCGCTGGCCAAAGGCTGCCCATATCACCTGTGAGAGCGCGGCCGCCTCAGCAGCCGCCGTCGCCTTCACAGCCGTCGAGCACGTCGCCTAGGGTCAGGTCATAGGTCTCGTCGAGCTCGGCGTCCACGCTGGAGAGGCGCACGTGGAGCGTGACCGCGGCGCCGACGAGCGCGCTGAGAGCGTCGCCCTCGAGGAGCGCGCCGCCCTCGTCGACCAGGACGATTCGGGCGACGTCGTAGTCGCACACGCCGGGCGTGAGCGTGCCGAGCAGAGTGCTCGGGTTCAGGTGCTGACCGAGCAGCGCCTCGCCTCGGCGCAGCTCGATCCGCACGTCCACGTTGTTCGCATCGACCGGCCCGGTGGCGCGCACCGACACCTCGACGTGGTGGCCGCCCTGCGTCCCGGCGTGAATCGGGAGCGACGGGCCCTCGAGCGCGACGAAGGGGTGACCTTGGCCGAGGCTGAGCGTGCCCGGTCCGTCGCCGCACTTGCGCACGGGCCGCGGCGGCTCGGGCGGGCGGTTCGAAGGCGCGACGGGGTCCTCGTCGCAGCCGGCGACGAACAAGACGAAGCTCAGGGCGAGGGCGTATGCGCGGCGAGTTCTCATCGGCGCAGTGTCCCTCAGCGCCGCACGTCGAGCCAACTCTGGAGCATGACCGCCGCCGCGGCCTGGTCAATCACGCCCCGCTGCGCGCGGCTGTCGTGCCCCGCTTCGCGCAGCGCACGCGAGGCCGCCACTGTGCTCCAGCGCTCGTCCACCGACTCCATCGGCAGGCCGAGCGCCTGCTCGATCTGCGCGGCGAGCTTCGCTGTCTTGCGGGTCTGCAGGCTCTCGCGGCCGTCCAGCTTGAGCGGCAGGCCGTAGAGCACGTGCTTGACCTCGTGCTCTGCGACAATCCCGCGCAGGGCGTCCAAGTCGCGAGGCAGCGTTGTGCGCCGCAAGCCGCACAGCCCGCTCGCCAGCGTGCGCGTGGGGTCGCTCAGGGCGACACCGATCACGCGGTCACCGAGGTCGAGCGCCATCACGCGGCCGGCGTCGCTCACAGGGCGACGTCCCCGGCGGGCGTGGGCTCGGGCGCGAGCATCGGCGCACCGGGCGCGTCCGGCGAGGACCCCGGCGCGGGCGGGGGCTGTTGCTCCGGGTCGACGCGGCTATCCGTGGGCAGCCCCGCGGACGCCGCCGTGGCGTCGTTCTTGAGCGCGTCGTCCGGATTCTCGCGATGCGTCGCCTCGATGAGCGACCGCAGGCGCTCGAGCCGCTGCTCCGTCTCCGCGACCCACTCATTCCGCGCGCCGAAGCGCGTGCTCATCGTCGCGTTCTTCTCGTAGATCCACAGCGACTTTTCGAGCAGGGGCACCAGCTTCTTGCGCAGCTCGACGAAGTAGAAGGCCTTCGTGGTCTTGTCGAAGTCGCGCGGCACCTCGGCGCTCAGGATGTCGGTGTAGAAGTCCTCGTAGAGCTCGCCGAGCTTCAGGCCGGCCGCGGTCGCCCAGTAGGCCTGCTGGACGTTCAGGGCGTCGATGTAGCTCGCCTGAGACTGCCGGAAGTAGCGCGTCTTCTCCGCCAGGTCGTCCTGCATGGACTCGACGGGCAGCTTGAGCACGACCTCGCGGCACATGCGCTGGTAGATCTCCCCGCGCCGAAAGTGCGACTCGGCCACCAGATCGTTGCCCACGACGACGCCCTGATAGGCCTCGGTCGCCTTCTCGAGCGCCTTGCGCAGGTCCTTCTCCGCCTCGCCATAGCGGCTCAGGCGCATGAGCGCGGTGCCGCGCCGCAGGTAGACCTCGGCGCGGTCGGCCGGGCCCAGATCGGTCTCGAGCAGCAGCCGCGTGTACAGGTCGAGCGCGGTCGGGAAGTCGCCGGTCTGGATCAGGTTGTAACCCCAGCGGAACTCACCGTCCCGCTGGTCCTTGAGGGACTTCGCGAGCTGCGCGTAGCGTCGAAAGTGCGCCGCGGCCTGCCCGAACTGCTTGAGGAACTCGAGCGCGAGGCCACGGTTGTAGAGGGCGACGAAGGCGTAGTCCGACTCGGGAAAGCGCTCGAGCAGCTTGCCGAAGAGGCGCTCCGCCTCGTCGAAGCGCTGGCTGTCGAAGGCGTCTTTGGCCCGCGTAAAGAGCGTCTCGGCGTCAAAGGCGTCGAGCGCGAGGCCGCCTTGGCCGTCGACGCTCGCCTCGATGATGGTCGGCTCGAGCTCGACGATCTGCGCCGGCGGGGTGTCTGCGCGGAGCGAGGGCCGCGCGCCGCAAGCGGGCAGGGAGAGCAGGGCGGCCGCGAGGGCCAGGCGGGTCAGGATCGGGCGGTGGGCTGCGGTGTGCATACGCGTTCAGAACGTATCGGCAGACGAAAAGTTCTGCATAAGCGCGCGACCGACGCGACTCAGCCCCTCGAGGTCGTGCACGTCCTCGGGCATGAGCGGCACCACCCGCACAGGGCGGGCGTCCACCTGCCGCAGCACCGCGAGGCCGTCTGCGTCGCGCGCGGCCATCCGGTTGTGGTCGGCCAGCGCGGTCGCCAGCGCCTCCGCCAGGTGCGCCGGCGCGTTTGGGCCGAGCGC
>Ga0209598_10003621_pt1 | contig 11615 bp, 6 predicted proteins | sample M_140807_EF_Meta_FD_187317 | JGI IMG/M metagenome (GOLD analysis project Ga0209598, IMG submission 187317) | Freshwater microbial communities from Lake Montjoie, Canada to study carbon cycling - M_140807_EF_MetaG (SPAdes) (version 2) | ecosystem: Environmental > Aquatic > Freshwater > Lake... | reverse complement strand
CTGTTGGTCGCTCAGAGCCGGACCATTCGGGGGCATGCGCGTATCGTCTTTGGCGGTGACTCGATCGAGTAGCAAACTGCTCTGGCTGCGACCCAGCTCGATAACCTTGCCCGATTCGCCACCTGCGACCAGCCCCTCTCGGCGATCGAGTCGCAGTCCACCTTCGTGAACCTCTTGGCGATGGCACTCGATGCAACGGTCTCGAAAAATCTCGCGTGCTTGTCGACCTAGATCGCTCGAATCCTGGTTGGAATTCAGCTGCTGTGCCATGACATCCAGGCACGCAAGGCTTGCGATCCCGAGCGTTAGGGCTCCTAGTGAATAACAGCCGATACGAAACAGGTTTGCGAGATTGAAAGTGGCAGCAAGCATAGCATGCATATCGGAATCATCGATTCGGGAAGAATTCTCTTTTTAAACCACCGAGTTTACAGAGGACTTCTTCCGTAGGTTTCTGTAAGCTCGCCGAGCCAATCGGCCTGAGCCTCTGTGAGCAATCCCGGTGGGCATCGCCAGATCCAGTTGCCTTGGGTCGTCCCAGGAACATTCATTCGGGATGTAGTTCCTAATCCCAATAGGTCCTGGATCGGGGTGATCGCCAAGCTTGCTACGGAGCGCCAGATGGCTCGCATCATCGCGTGGTGGATCTGATCCGGTGAGCAATCTAGGTAACGCAGCGCGTAAGCCTTCTCGCGATCGATCTGTTGTTGGGTGCGGGTGCTGGCCTCACCAGCTACACTTTCAAACCAACCGACGACCGTATCGTTATCGTGCGTACCTGTGTAGGCAACGCAGTGGGCCGGATAGTTGTGCGGCAGGTCCAAGGAGGATGCGAGCCCGTCGCCGAACCCGAATTGCAGGATTCGCATCCCAGGGAATCCAAACGCATCGCGCAGCTGATGGACTTCCGGGGTGATGAAACCCAGGTCCTCGGCGATCACGGGGAGTTGCTCTTCGGGGTGTTTATTCAAGCCTGCGGCGATGGTTCGGAAGAAATCGTGGCGGGGCCCGACTCGCCAGTGGCCGATTTTGGCATCCGGATACTGGGCTGGGATTGCATAGTAGGATTCGAAACCGCGAAAGTGATCGATCCGGATCAAATCGCACCATTCAAGCACCTTTTGAAAGCGTCGGATCCACCACGCATAACCGCTTTGACTGTGCTGGTCCCATCGATACAGCGGATTGCCCCAGCGCTGCCCGGTCTCGGAGAAGTAATCCGGGGGAACTCCTGCCACGCAGATCGGGCGTCCTTGTTCGTCGAGTTCGAAAAGATGCTGCTGAGCCCACACGTCAGAGCTATCCATCGAAACGAAAATGGGGATATCACCGATGATCCCGATCCCCAGACTCGATGCGTAGGCACGAAGTTCTCGCCACTGTCTATCAAAGACATATTGAACGAACGATTCGAAGTCGCAAGCGCCCTGAAGGCGGTGGCGCCAAGCCTCGAGGACCTCTGGTTCGCGGCGTTGCAAACCTGGCTCCCATTCGAGCCAAGAACGCTCTTGGTGATTGGCTTTGCATGCCGTGAACAAGCAGTGTTCGTCGAGCCAATCGCGATTGCGATGCCGAAAATTTTCCCAGTCGTGAGTCCAATCAGGTCTGGTTGCCGGTTGTCTACGAAACGCCAATCGCAGGAGTTCAAAGCGCCGTTGGGCAAGCTTGTGAAAGTTCACCTGCTGGAGATCCTCGGGAGTCACCCCGGAACTTGCGTATTCGAGGTCCTCTTGCTTGAGCAACCCATCGCGCACCAGCAGTGCGGGGCTGATCAGCCACGGGTTACCTGCGAATGAGGAGGGGGATTGATAGGGAGAGTATCCATAGCCGATCGGTCCGGTCGGTAGGATCTGCCACCAGCGCTGGCCACTTCGGTGAAGAAAACGCAGGAATTCATAAGCGCCCGGGCCGATGTCGCCCGATCCCAAGTCCCCTAGGCACCAAGGTCCGTCGGTACCTGGCAAGGAATCTCGGTGGGCCTGTCCTGGTAACCGCGGTGGTAGCGAGGTGACATGGATCAGTTGGCCAGCGGCCCGTCGAAATAGAGATTCCATCCATTCACTTCCTTGTCCCTTGAGAGACGCTGTGCGGATTGTCCAACATTAGAAATCACAGCTTCCAGGGCTGCGCGGGAAGGGTATGACATCGCGAATATTCGCCATGCCGGTTGTGTATTGAACCATCCGTTCTAGCCCCAGTCCAAAGCCAGCGTGGGGGACGGTTCCAAAGCGGCGTAGGTCTAGGTACCACCAGTAGTCTTCTTGTTTTAGCCCGCAGCCTTCCATGCGAGAGATCAGCACATCGAGACGTTCTTCGCGCTGAGAGCCACCGATGATTTCGCCAACTCCGGGGACCAGAACGTCCATGGCTGCGACCGTTTTTCCGTCGTCATTGAGTCGCATGTAAAACGACTTAATCTCTTTGGGGTAGTTGTAGAGGATCAGCGGGCCTTGGACATGCTCCTCGGTCAGGAACCGCTCGTGCTCGCTCTGCAGGTCGGTTCCCCAGCTGACTGGATAGTCGAATTTCTTACCGCTCTTGATGAGGATGTCGACCGCTTCGGTGTACGTCATGTGCACAAACGGCTTATCGAGCACCAATTGCAAAGCGGCCAGCAGGCCTGGTTGGATTCTTTTCTCGAAGAAGTCCATGTCTTCGACGCAGTGACCGAGTGTCTCTTTGATCATGAACTTCAGGTACCGCTCGGCCAATCCCATGTTGTCGGCAAGCTCATAGAAAGCGGCTTCGGGCTCGATCATCCAGAACTCGGACAAGTGCCGGGAGGTGTTCGAGTTTTCGGCTCGAAAGGTTGGCCCAAACGTGTAGATTTTGCCCAAAGCGCAGGCATACGTTTCACCTTCGAGTTGTCCACTGACGGTCAAGTATGCAGGCTTGCCAAAGAAGTCCTTCGATGTGTCGACTTTGCCGTTGATCGTGGGCAGATTGTCCAGTGGCAGCGTAGTGACGCGGAACATCTGACCGGCACCTTCGCAGTCGCTGGCCGTGATCAGAGGCGTGTGGACCAGCACGAAGCCTTCGTCGTGAAAGAATTCATGAGTGGCGAAGCTGATTCGATCGCGGACGCGGGTCACTGCACCAAAGGTGTTGGTACGGGGACGCAGGTGAGCCCATTCGCGAAGTTTTTCGAACGTGTGTTGTTTCTTTTGAAGGGGGTAGTCGGTAGCGCTGGCAAGCCCGGTTACTCTCAGGCTCGTCGCAGCCATTTCGGTCGCTTGGCCTTGGCCCTGGCTGGCATTGAGTTGGCCTTCGATCACAACGCTCGAGCCGACGGTCAGGGTCAAGACATCCGACTCGTAATTAGGGAGTTTCGCGTCGGCGATGATTTGGATGTTCCCAAAGCTGCTCCCGTCGTTGATTTCGATGAAGCTGAAGCCTCCTTTGCTATCGCGGCGGGTACGAACCCATCCACGGACTTGAGCGATCAGCCCAACGGACTGGGCTTGACGGGCTTTTTCAACGGAAATCCATTGGGGATTGTTCATTAGGTGTTCCTACGTTGGGGATGAGATCTGCAAGCCTTTCGAGCTTGGTCGTCCCCCAAATTGTAGCCGATTTTAAAGAATGGCTCGATGGCAAGGTTGCAAAACCGGTGGTCTAGTCGGTGGTCTTTGCCGTCAGTCCTGATTCCATTTGCGTCCTTTGCGCATTGGCCAGAGCCCTCGGTTCACTGGCAGCAACCAGGACCACTAAGAGAGGGTTTCTCGCCAAGGCGCCAAAGCTCGCAAAGGATCGGAATAGGAGTCTACCGATGCTCCTCAGAGGGGCTGCTATCAGCGAATATTAGCGTGTATCAGCGGTTTAAAATCCTGGACCGCTGATGGACGCTGATGGAGCGCTGATGCAACAGCCAAACAGCCGGTTTCTCAAACACAGAGAACACGGTTCCAAAGATCTGCGATTTTCAATACAAAAGGCCCTGCGAATCAGAGACTCGCAGGGCCTTAATGAAGTTTTTCAAGAACGCTATCGCTTGCTTCAATCGACTACTTGACTCGCTTGAACTTCAAGCCGCCGCTGGCGTCCGTAGCACCTGGTGGATTCAAGATCCACTCATCGGCATTGATGCTCTTGACGGTTCCACCGAGCGATCCTTTGTCCGGGGATTCCATCAGCACCGCCGAACCGTTGGTACCAAAGTCACCGGCGAGTTCCACCGCGGGCTTGCCCGATTCGGTTGCCTTCCAAGTAAACTTGGATTCTTCGGAGATCGAAAGATCGATGGTGGTCGATCCGGCAAGGGCTTGCCATTTGCCTACCAAATCGACTTCCGGAGCGGGCTTGGCAAGCTCTTCAGCTTGTGGTTTGGCATCGGGACTTGGAGTGGCGGTCTTGGCTTCGATCGGCTTTGGATCGAGAGCCTCGAGCATCCGTTTGGCGGTCACATCTTTGGGCTGATTATCGACAACGACTTTCAAAGCGCGAATCGCGGAGTCTTTTTGGCCGATGACAAGGTAATGGTAGGCGAGCACGAAGGCTGAAGCCGGGTTCTTTGGGTTCGCTTTGCAGTATTCTTCGAGTTTGCGAAGTTGTGCAGTGTAGTCGTCCCCGTTGCCGTAGAGGCTGCTGACGGTCGTCCAATCCATTCCTGGAGCGGCGGCCAGAAGCGAGTTCAGAGCAACGGCTGCGTTGGCGTAATCACCGAGTGCGAAGAGCGACAGCGCGCGGACTTCGTGAACCACCGGATCCCCACTATTCTTCGCAAGCGCCGAATTGAACGAACTCAAAGCGGCTTGGTAGTCGCCTTCTTTGAACGACGCTAGACCTTTGTCAAAGTCTCCGAAGGAGGCTTCGATGTTGGAATTCGCCGAGGGGTTGGCATTGGTTGTCGGAGATGAAGTCGACGTCGCCGTCGAACCTTGCGACTCGGCGGTGATGTAGTTGTTGACTACTACAGGCTGAGAGTAATCGTAAGGAACCGAGCCGGCCACGGCGGTCGTGCCCACGGCAGGAGCTAAGTAGTAGGGGTTGCTGTAGGAGACCCCGGTGTTGTAATAACTGCTAGAGAGAGAACCGAGTCCCCAACCGATCCCACCCCAAACGATTGGCGAGTAATAGGAGCTTCCCCAGTAACCCGACCAGCAACCGTTGTACCAGCCATGGTAGTGCGGGTGGACGCAGTGCGAGTTCCAACCGTTATTCCAGTTGTTGTTCGGACGATATCCGAAGTTGTTGCCCCAGTTATTGTTATTGTTGTAACCGGGACGATCCCAGAAGGGGCGGTTATAGTTGTTATCGAACCAATTGTTGTTGTTGTTGAGGTTGTTGAAATTGTTGTTGTTGACGTTGATGTTGGTGTTGCCGTTGTTCCAATTGGGCCGATTGTTGTTGTTACCCCAATTGCCGGTGCCCCAGTTGTTGTTGCCGGTGCCCCAGTTGTTGTTGCCGTTCCATTCCGGACGGTTCCAGCCGTTGTTGCCACCGCCGATTTGATTGCCACCGCCGATCACGCCCGGTAGGGTTTGTACGCCGCCCGGACGGTTGCCACCGAGGCTCGGTCGATTCGGTTTGGTCTCAGGACGGTTCAAATTTTGGCCGTTGTTAGGAAGATTGATACCCCCTAAGTTGCCTTGGCCGAGGTTGCCCTGGCCGAGATTGCCTTGACCGAGGTTGCCACCGAGGTTGGGGCGGTTGCCGCCTTGGTTGTTGCCCAGGTTTCCGCCGAAGCCTGGAGCGGGCTTGGTCGTTGGTTGGCCACCTGTGCCTGGGAACCCTGGGAGCGGTGCTGGCTTGGTGGTTGCCCCTGTGCCGCCTTGGGGGCGATTGATACCACCGAAGGATGGTCCATTGGAGCCTGGGAGCGGCGCGGGTCGTGTGGTTGGGATGTTGCCGCCACCGAGGCCACCGGAACCTAGACCACCGAGGTTGCCTGGAGCGGGCCGAGTCAGGGAGGGGGAGGAGCCTGGAAGTTTGATATTTGGTCGTGTGGTGGGAGTTTGGCCGCCGAGGTTGCCTGGAGCCGGCCTAGTCATCGAGCCTGGCGGATTCAACCCTGAAGCTCCACCGAGCCCACCGGGAGCCGGTCGCGTGGTAGGGGCTCCACCTCCGAGGCTAGGACGATTGGTGTTCATGCTGTTGCCCATGTTTGGTCGCTGAACGTTGCCTGGCAAGGGGCGAGACATCCCGCCGGGCATGCCTCCCATGTTGCCCATATTTCCGCTTGGGCGGCTGATGTTTCCTGGCAGGCTCGAGGGGCCTGCTGGGCGGGATTGAGGCATGGAATTGCCGAGCGATGGCCTGCTCATTGGCATTTGAGGGGCTGGTCGAGACGTCGGCATCGAGGGCCGCGACATGCCACCCATGTTGGGCATGCTAGGTCGGGCTCCGCCGCCACTGAAACCTGCACCACCTCGACCACCGCCGCCACCGCGGATTTGCGCCGATGCCTCATCGATCGGTCCTACAAACCCCACCAATCCGATCGCTAAAGCGGCCGGATACAACCAACGAATGATCCACTGAGTACGCTTCATTATTTCTATGACCTTATTAAGTTTGGTTCGGACATCGCCCAAGTCGGACATCGCCAAAGGATGGAACTAGTTCCTACGATTATTCGAGTTTCACCCAAGATGGACTACGCGCTCGGACTAAGTTTATGACTAAATCTTGCTGCGAAACTTCCTACTGGACTTGCTGCGGGTAGTCTGTTGGCCGACACGTTGAGCATCGGCCTTTAGGACCCGCGAGCTGGCTGTGGACTACTTGGCCACTGGTGGTTTGCGAACAACGGTGTATTGGTAATCCGGGGCTTCCATTCCTTCGCTGATGCGATGGATGCCTTGGATGGTAAATCGATCCTTGCTGTCAGATACAAGTTTTACCGTTGCGGTTCCACGCAATCCGTCGGGACCCACGGCGCTGTTTTGAAGGACCAGTCCGTTGGGGGTCGCATTCCAAACACCTTCGCCAAACCCGCCATCGGAATCAAAGGTCCAGGATCGATACTTTCCTTGGCTGGCATCCCAAGCGATCCGTTGGAAGCTCTTCATGATGACTTGATCGCCGCTGGTGATGTTGATATCGCCGACGATGAAATTGCCGTTGTCGTCCCAGCGGTAGTTGAGAGAGACCTTGCTCTCGCCCGACTCATTGATCCACTCGCCAACGATCCAAGCGAGCCCCTCGAGGGCTTCGTGTGGGGTTGGTGGAAGGGCTTCGCTCACATCGCGGAGCGAAGCAAGCTTGAGGCCTGCGTCGGTCTTCTTCCAAATCGTTGCGAATCGGATTACCGAGAGGCTACCTCCATCCTTGCCAGTAATGACTCGAGTGCCGTCGACAAGCACGAGGCCCGCTACGGCTCGAACCGACTCGACTTGGGCATCGGTCTTCGAACCTGGGTAAGTTTCCTGAAAGGCTTTTACCAAGGCCTTGATTTCTTCGTGACCTAGGTGGACGGTTCCGGAGTCATCGATCAATTCACCGTCGGGCAGGAATACCCCAGCGACCGCATCGGAGTTGCCTGCGTTCAATGCGTCGGTCAGTTGCTTGATAGCCTTGACCGCATCGGTTTCAAGTGCCAATTGCTCTGGCGAGACGGGCTTGGCAACCACGGTCGTCGCGGGAGTTGTGGCCGTAGCTGGCTTGTTCGTTGTGTCTTGTGCAACCGCAAAGGATGCCATGCCCAGAACGAGGGAGGATACAAAAGAAGATTTCCAAAAGCGATAAGTCATTCTGAGAGGCCTCTAAAAAAATCGGAAAGGAGCTTTGAAGATGGTTTTCGGGACAAAAAGTTCAGCGAGTCAAAAACGTTGGCTTGAAAGACGGCAAGTCGCAGGCTGACCCGACCAAACCCGCAGCAATGCAATAAGCCGTAGGCTGTGAACTATCATCAGTTTAGACACAACCTGCGAACTATGAAACCTCCTAAGCGATAGTTTATGAAAACAGTAACGGTTCAATCGGCTTTGGTCGTCGCTATGGAATCCCTGTGGTTTTTGAGTATTTCAACTCAGTTGCTGACTGGGCAACGGGCCTTAGTCCATCCCGTGTTAGCGCGCTACGTGGTTCGATGTGCCGAGCGGCTCCAGCCCAGAGTTTTTAGGGAGCGATATTCGCCAACCGATGGTACGTTTGTAACATTCAAAAACCTGGGAGTCCTTGCGGCGGAATCGCTCAGCAGAAGAGTGCTTGTTGAGACCGACTGAGTTCAGACCGACTGAGTTGAGACCGCGTGAGATGATCCTGAGGATCAAAGGTTGGCAAGAGTTTGGTTTCGTCGGATTCGACTCTTCGCTACGGAACTCTCTCCGGGGGAAGTTTATCCTAAAGCGAGGAAGATTCCCGGAAACCCAGGTTGTAAGGCTTGGCAGTTGCCGACGAATAGGCTGCTAGGGTGTAGCCTCCGAGGGTGCGTGCATTGCGTTAAAGTAAAAAAGGGCACCCTTGGAGGATGTGGTGGGATCCAGATACTCAAGATTCTGGGAATTTTTTCCGAAATTCAACCGGTTAACAAGCCTGAGTCTTGTCCGGACGGCAGATTTGAGTTAAAACTTAACGGTTGATAGCCACATTTTGTGGCGGAGTTTTTTTTAGTTCTCCATTTTTCAAGGGGTTTTTCTATGAAGCGTAGGAATGTCCATGGCTTCACGCTCGTGGAACTCCTGGTGGTCATTGCGATCATCGGGATTCTCGTGGGCTTGTTGCTGCCAGCGGTTCAGGCCGCTCGGGAAGCTGCACGGCGAATGTCGTGCGGTAACAACATCCGCCAAGTAGGCTTGGCGTTTTTGAATTACGAATCAGCCTACAAGAAGTTTCCTCCCGGGTTTGGTGGTCCAGCCCCTGGTGGAACCGGTATGGATGCTGATCCTGGTCCAGGTCGCGTAGGGATCAATCGCTGGTCGGGTACGTTGATGGCTCTTCCTTACATGGAACAGCAACAACTTTACACCGCGATCTTCACAATCCCTTACCGTCACCCTACCAACGGATCCACCATTAATGCGTGGCTCTGGCCTTGGGATATGGGTCCTGGTGGTAACTACCTGCCTTGGCGAACTCAGGTAGCGAACCTCCGCTGCCCATCGGATCCAGGTAGGATGAACCCTGATGCCAACTGGTTCGATGACGGTTCAGCGCGTACCAACTACGCGATGTGCTACGGCGATACCACTGAGAACAACAGCACGTCTTGGCACCCAGCCGCAAACCGCGGTATGTTCCAAGGTCGTTACCAACGACGGATGGCTGAAGCTCAGGACGGTCTTGCTTACACCGCTATTCTAGGCGAAATTGGAACCACTCCTAGCCAAAACCTCGGTTGGGGTGCTGGTAAGTTCCGCGTCCAAGGTGGTATGGTTGTCAACGTCGGCGGAATGAACTCCGGAACTGGCGTTCTGACCTGCCGTAACACCGCTCAAGGCGATCGTTACGTCGGTGGCAGCGCTGGTGGTCACTGGCGCGGCATCCGTTGGGGTGATGGACACCCATCGTTCAGCGGATTCACCACGATCCTGCCTCCGAACCGAGCCTCCTGCAACGCAGGTGGTGGTGACTGGGACTGGGGTATCTTCTCCGCAAGTAGCTACCACGGTGCAGGTGCTCACGTCTGCTTCGGTGACAACAACGTTCGATTCATCCCCAACTCGGTGGATGCTGGTGACGCTGGTCGAGATCCCCCGCTGGGTATCGACGGTGCTCGCTCCAACCTCCCAAGCCCCTACGGTGCTTGGGGTGCGATGGGAACAAAGGACGCTGGCGACCTGTGGGATGCCGCAAGCATCGAGTAGTTCGATTGTCGAAAGCCTAACTTAATCTTTAAACCGGGCTTGGGTTTCCAAGCCCGGTTTTTTTGTGTCAGCGGCTGCTAAAGCGACGGTGGTTTACCCATCGTCGATTTCCAAAATCATTGGGCTGTTTGCCACTTTTCCCAAACTTCCCTGAGTTCCGTCTTTACTCTAATCCCCTCGATTCTCTATCATCTTCGAAAAGAGTGGTTCATTGGACGGATCGCTCAAGAGTTGGTACTGACCGGACGAATCGTCCAAGGTGACGGTCATGAGCGGATTATGGATGATCCTGTTGTTGGCGCTCTCGCAGCCTGATGAACTTCTGCCTGCCCCGAAAAATGAGATACTTCCGAAACCATTGGTGGGTTCGAGCAGCACCGAGACGAATCAAGCGCCGGCTGCTGCGGCAGCTACGATGCCAGATTGCAAAATCGGTTGGGGTACCGATCCGCTAGATCGATCGATGTATTTGGTCATTCAGCTTCCTCCCGAGTCCATAGCACGATTTGCTGCGGGCGGGCGATCGATGGAGCTCGAGAGTGTAATTCCACCGACGCTTCGAGGACATGTTCAAAAGGTGATTGTACGGGTCGGGAATGGGCCTGTTGAACAGAGTCCACCGGAATCCGAATTCGATAAACTGCCCGCTCTCAGTGTGAACAGTGCGGCCAGTGCGACCAGTGCGACCAATGCGAACGGCACGACGTCAGGATCGCCGTTGATATCTAACCTGGATATGCGATCACCGGTAAGCATTGATTCGCCGCGTGCTGCCGACCGCTCGTCGGCTGAGATCGTCAATACGTCAGGTACTCCTCAGTTGCCAGTCGTTCCGGGTTTAAGCCTTCCTTCGACACCCAGCCCGGTATTGCCTCCTAGTTCGGTTCCGAGTTCGATTCCTAGTTCAAGTGCTGGATTGCCGACGACTTATTCGACTCCGGTTGCTGCAAGTCCTAATCCATCGACTGCCCAACCCTATGGTGCTCCTGCGACGAGCAGTTATGCAAACGATGGCTTTGCGCCGATGCCTCGATCGGTCCCTTCGACCCTCAATCCCTTCGGAAAGAGTGGGCTTGCAAATAGTTCGTCGACACCGCAAGGGAATGTGACGTACAGCGGTTCAAGTGCCACGCCAGCGTATGGACCCTATCCAAACAACAATGGGGCATACAGCTCGGTGCCTCATTTGGCGAGCAATCAGAATCCTCCTGCGGGTGGATATGTTTTGCCAAACGATAGTTATGCCGGCTATGGTCAAAATCAAAATGGTTACGTTCAAAATGGCTATGCCCAGCAAGGTTATGCCCAAAACGGTTATACCCAGCAAGGTTATGCCAATCAAGGGATCACCAATCCGGTCCTTCCGATCCCGCAGGTCGCATCGCGACCTTTGCCCTCGACTGGCACGTCGACAACCTTGGCATTGCCCAACCCGCCACATCGGGAAATGGATTTGGCGAATGTTTCCCCGCGAGGTTCGTTGGTCCCGTTTTTCCTCGTGTTGTCGTTCATTTTGAACGTTTATTTCGGGCTGTGGTTGAACCACTTGAGCACCAAGTATCGACATCTTCTGGGAAGTGTACGGGGCTTGGCCCCCAGCAGTCTGGATGCCTAAGAACGCTTGCGATTGACTACGCTCGTACGACCAGTGCGAGTTGACGGTCGGCGACACCGATCGTTGCCGTTGTGCCGCTATCGAAGGCTAGAAAGTCTTTTTCGATTCCATCGCTGAAGATGACCCCGCCGCTTGGCATTTGCGACGTGACGATCAGTGGCAGGTCCTTGCGAATGACCCCTGCTACCATGGTGGCTTGCGATGCACGACTGATGAAGGGCTCTCGCACGTAGTATGCCAAGGCCTGAGTTGTG
>Ga0209598_10003620_pt1 | contig 11616 bp, 8 predicted proteins | sample M_140807_EF_Meta_FD_187317 | JGI IMG/M metagenome (GOLD analysis project Ga0209598, IMG submission 187317) | Freshwater microbial communities from Lake Montjoie, Canada to study carbon cycling - M_140807_EF_MetaG (SPAdes) (version 2) | ecosystem: Environmental > Aquatic > Freshwater > Lake... | reverse complement strand
CAGAGATTTCCGCCTCACCGATGTGTATGGCGAGGTGGTGAAGGAAATCATCGCCTAACCGTCACGTACGGAGTTCCAGCCCGGTAGCGAGAGCGCATCGTTGAGGCGAGACGCTGGGGCCGCTTCAAGTCGCCGGCGACGTGGTCATCGGTGTCGGCATCCTTCTTTCGCAACTTTAAAGATTTTTGCCCGTGAGCCGCATTCACCTATCACTACTCGCCTGGCTGTTATCGCTCACGCCTCACCCCGCCATAGAGCCCACTACCAACTCGATCGGCATGGCGCTGGTGCGCATTGAACCGGGCACTTTTACGATGGGCCAGGACGGGCCGCAGACCGATTACAAGATGAAAAATCATCCCGGAGAGTCCGACCGCCCGGACTGGGATGAGAAGCCCGTCCACAAGGTGGTCATCTCTAAACCCTTTTACATTGGGGCGACCGAGGTCACCGTGGATCAGTATTGGCAATTTGATCCGGAGTATCGCAAAGGTAGGGGTTTGCCGGATGAAGCCGCGAGCGGAATCAGTTGGAACAAGGCGGTGGAGTTCTGCGCATGGCTCTCGAAAAAGGAAGGCAAGACGTATCGCCTGCCGACTGAGGCGGAGTGGGAGTATGCGTGCCGCGCCGGGACGACCACGGTCTTCAATACCGGAGACAAACTCCCGGATCGCTTTCTGCCCTGGTACACTGAGGTTAGCTACCCGGGCTTGTTCCCATGGAGCTTCTATTTCCCGGACAACAAACCCTCGCCGGAATATTTACCCCTTGGTGCGGAAGGGGCACCATTGCGACTGGCTAATGACGGATTCGTGATTCCCGACGAAATCGTGGCCGCACCGAAAAAGAACCAGCCCTTGCTGCGGGTCGCGCAACGGCCGCCAAACGCCTGGGGCCTTTATGATATGCATGGGAATCTTTCCGAATGGTGCAGCGATTGGTACGGCCCTTACTTAGAGGGGACGCAGACCGATCCGCGGGGCCGAAGCGACGGGGATTTCCGTGTCTTCCGCGACGGGCCGCATTCGATGCTCTCTCGCTTGGTGCGCAGCGCGAACCGAGGTGCATGGATTCCGGAATCCAGCGCGAGCATTTTCGGGTTCCGCGTGGTTTTGGGAGAGGAGCCGAAAGGAGAGTTGCTCGCAAAGGTGCCACCACCAAAGCACGCGCGGGATGTGAAGCAGGAAGTGGCCAAGATCGCGATGCCGCCGCAGGACGAGCCGTTTTTCAGCGGCCCGAAGCCCTTTGTCAAAATCCCAGAAGGATCTGCGGGCCCGCTATTCTCCGCGCACAACCATAGCCCGGGAATCACCGAATGTCCCAACGGGGACCTGCTTGCCGTTTGGTTCTCCACAGTCTTGGAAGGGGCCACGGAGCTGTGCAATGCCGCCAGCCGTCTGAGGTTTGGCCAAAGCGAATGGGAGGAGGCTTCGCCCTTTTGGGATGGGCAGGATATCAACGACCACGCCCCCAAGCTGTGGTGGGATGGAGACCAAACCCTCTATCACATGGCTCGCGGCCATTCCGAAAACATCGTCCGCACCTCGACTGACAATGGCGCCACTTGGTCGAAGGCAAAACCAATTTATCCCCAGGGGGAGACGGGAGCTGAAATGATTCGCACACGGGATGGCTCCTTGTTGATCAGCCAGGATGCGGGTGTCTCACTCCACAAAAGCAAGGATAATGGGAGGACTTGGACCTCCGTTGGAATACGCGGTCCAAATGAGCAGGTCCGGCCGGGTGGCAAGGGCAGCAGACACGCCGGGATTCATGCGGCGGTGGTTGAACTTGCAGATGGGCGGCTCATGACCATTGGTCGGCCGCACCCGCCCAATCAGGTGGATGTCTTTGCCGGGGAGGCCCCGCTGAGCTTCAGCAGTGACCAGGGCGAGAGTTGGACTTATGAAGCTAGCGAGTTTCCAGCGGTCACCTCGGTCCAGAGGCCGGTGATGATTCGTCTTCGGGAAGGCCCCATCCTGTTGTGTTCGTTCACCGACCAGTGGAGCGAGTTTTACAAAGGCAACCGCAAGGGATTGGCTTTCAGGAGCAAGGCGGGGGAATTTACCGGATATGGTTTGTTTGCAGCCGTGTCGTACGACGAGGGCAAGACCTGGCCAGACAGGCGATTGATCACCTCTGGAGGCCCGGCCCAGGAAGTGAACACCATCAACAGGGCCATGTTTACACTGAGCGATACCATGGCTGAACCCCAAGGCTACCTTGCCGTGACCCAGAGCCGCGACGGGCGCGCCCAGCTCATCACCAGCAAGAACCACTACGCCTTCAACCTCGCGTGGCTCAAACAACTGCCGCCCGCGCCGAACCAATAACAACGAACAGACTTCTCCGCACCATGAACACCCAACGCATCGTCACTCGCCGACATGCCATCGCCACCCTCGCCGCCACGCTTGGTGGAGGCATGTCCGTCTCCAGTTTCGCGCAAACTCCGACTACTCCGAAGCCCGTGCTGCCGGCGACTCCGAAGCCCTCGTTCCCCAAGCCCACGCTGCACGTCTATCCCAACTACGGCTGGCTGCGCGGGTTCAATTACATCATGCCCTGGGGCGCGCGCATCGAGGACGCGTGGTGGTTTTATGACGGCAGGAAAATGCGCGAGGACATGGCGCTCGCGCGCTCGGTGCATGCCAATGCGATCCGTCTGTGGATCGACTACAGCGCCTGGTATCGTGATCCTGAGAAAGTGACGACCAGCTTCCTGGATGCGATTTCCGCCATTGATGAGAACGGCATGAAAGCCATGCCCTGCCTCTTCAACCGCTGGGTGGGCGGACGCCACGACTATGGCGGCACGCATACTGAAAACATCAGGCCCCACATGCCGGAGCAGCTCGACTACGTCCGCGCCCTCGTCACTCCGCTCGCAAGCGACCCGCGCGTGTTCTGCTGGGATCTCTGCAACGAGCCGCAGGGTGGCGCTGATCCCACTTTCAAGACCGTCAGCGAAGAACTCAGCCTGCGCGAGTATCGCTGGCTCTTGGGTATCGCCGACACGGTGAAGAAATGCGGAGCGCGGCAGCCCGTGACTATCGGCACGATGAACGGCACCAACATCACCTTCTACGCGCCGCTTGTGGACGTGCTCTGCTCCCACCCCTACGCCCGCGACCGCGCGGGCCTGGAGCAGCTCATCGCCACCTATCGCGTAATGATGGCTGAGGAAAAGAAGCCCATGCTCGTGAATGAATGCGTGCCCGGCAGTGACAAGGACGAGGTGCGTGGCGAGACGCATCGCTACTACCGGGAACAGCTCAGCGCCGCCGGACTCGGCTGCATGCCCTGGAGCATCCGGGAAGGACGCCACGTCGCCGCCCGTCGGGACCGCATGGACGGCAACGGCATCGACAACAAAGGCTACCACCCCACCTTCAATGCCGACGGCACCCTCCGCGCCGGCCACGAATGGATGCACGAGCAACCCACGCTCCGCGCTCCATGGGAGAAGTGATAGAACCCCAAAGAAGTCTCCAACTATGAAACACCTTCACGCAATCTTCACCGCCCTGCTGCTAGCGCCGCTAGCCGCCTTCGCCCAGGCCAAGCCGGAAGTCGCGAACGCCACCAAAGCCGCACAAATCGCATGGAAATCTGCGCCTGCGGAGAAACAGGCTCTTTGGTTGCAGCAGCGCGAGGCTTTGACGCACATCGACCTCGTGGATGACACGCGACGGCAGATCGTCATCGCGCGAGGCACGCCGGAGGAGTATCACGCGCACCCGACCACGGCGCTGCTCGCGGACAACAAGACGATGTTCTGCGTCTGGAACATTGGGCACGGGGGCCATGCAGGACCAATGGCGCGCAGCGACGACGGCGGGCTCACGTGGAACCGAGTGGACAGCATCCTCCCGCCCAACTACATCCACTTTCACAACTGCCCGAGCATCTACCGCATCACCGACCCGCAGGGAATAGAGCGCCTGTGGGTCTTCGCGGCGGCCCTCGCTGCGCCGAAGGAAATCCGCCAGAATAATCCTAGCCTCGTCGAAGGCTGGATGCCGCGCATCGTCAGCGAGGATGATGGCAAGACGTGGCGCGAGGTCCCACCGCTCAGCCCGAAGCCGGACAAGACATTCGTCAATGTGATGACTTTCTCCAGCATCGTGCGGCTGAAGGACGGCACCTCGCTCGGAGTGTATCATCGCGGTGCTCAGGGCAAGGACGCGAACCTGCAAGTGCTGCAATCCATCACGCGCGACGGCGGCTTCACCTGGTCCGAGCCCGTGATGGTCTGCGATGGCACGAAGCTCGATGGCAAGGATCCGTGCGAACCTTATGTCTTCCGCTCGCCCGATGGCGACGAACTTTGCGGCATCATGCGCGAGAACAAACGCAGCGGCACCAGCCTCGTCATTTTCAGCCGTGATGAAGGAAAAACCTGGAGTGCACCCATCGATACACCGTGGGGCCTCACCGGCGACCGCCACCACGGCGTCCACCTGCCCGATGGCCGTCTGGTCATTGTCTCCCGCAACACCACGCCGAACGCCAAAGACAAAGGCGGCTTCATCGCCTGGGTCGGCACTTACGACGACATCAAGCACGGCAAGCCTGGCCAGTATCGCATCAGCCTGCTCAAGAGTTTCAAAGACGGCTTCTACCCCGGCCTGCATCTGCTTCCAGATGGGACAGTCGTCGCCACGACTTACGCCACCTACCGCAAAGACGACGGCGGCTGTTCCATCGTCAGCGTGCGGTTCAAGATGGATGAAATCGATGCGCTTGCGGCGAAGCCAACTTTAGGAACCAAACCATGAAATCCGCTATCACCCTCGTCACCGGCTTCCTTCTTGTTTCACCTGCACTCCACGCCAGCGAGCCCATCACCAACTCCATCGGCATGAAAATCGTGCGCATCGAGGCGGGCACGTTCACCATGGGTCAGGATGGTCCGCCGTTGGAGGATTACCTGCGTCAGAAGCGGTTTGGAGAGATGCACAAGGACATCAATCGGATCGATTTTGATGAGCAACCAGCGCACAATGTCACGATCACGCAGCCGTTTCTCATCGGCGTCACCGAGGTGACGGTGGCCCAGTTTCGGCGGTTTGATCCCAAGTTTAAAATCGACGATCCCAAGTCGAAGCGAGCGGATGACGATGCGGCGAGCGGTGTCACGTGGGAGAAGGCGGTGGCCTTTTGCGAGTGGCTCTCAAAGAAGGAGGGTAAGACTTATCGTCTGCCCACGGAGGCGGAATGGGAGTATGCCTGCCGCGCCGGGACAGCAACGTTGTTCCACACCGGTGACGATCTGCCGGATAGTCATCAGAAATGGTTCGGTGAGGAAAACCTACGCGGCGTGTATTTCCCGCCGGGACCGATGCCGCGTGAATACGACTGGCGGAATGTTGGGGGGGCTGCTGCCAAGTTGAAACAAGGGCAGATCATTGGCCTGGATCATCCGGAGTCCGAGTCCAGAGTCGGTGTCGCGGGTGCTCTGCGGGTGGCCCAAAAGACGCCCAATGCTTGGGGTCTGCACGATATGCACGGCAACGTGGCCGAGTGGTGCAGCGATTGGTATGGGCCGTATGAGAGCGGAACACAGACGGACCCACTCGGTCGCGTCGATGGCGATTGCCGCGTGTTTCGGGGTGGGTTTCATTCCTCCATGATCCGCTTCCTGCGCTCGGCGAATCGCGGCTCGTGGGTGACGAACTCTGCAAGTGAGCGTATCGGCTTTCGCGTAGTATTGGGAGAGCTGCCGAAAGGGAAATATCTACCGCTGGCCCCGCCGCCGTTGAATGCACAGAACGTGAACCAGACAGTGCCAAACATCACACCGCAGGCAGATGACGTGTCGTTTTTCGAAGGTCCGAAGCCCTTCGTGCGCATTCCCGAAGGTGCAATGGGTCCGGTATTCATCAGCCAGAATCACAGCCCTTCCATCACCGAATGTCCGAATGGTGATTTGCTTGCCGTCTGGTTCTCCACGATGGGCGAGACCGACCTCACCACCTCCAATGCCGCCTCGCGATTACGTTTCGGTTCCGGGGAATGGGAACCCGCCTCGCCCTTCTGGGATGCGATGGACGTGAACGATCACGCGCCCAAAATCTGGTGGGACGGCGACCGTACCATTTTCCATATCGTCGAAGGCCGACAGCACGGTGACATCTTGATCCGCCGTTCCGCAGACAACGGAGTGACTTGGTCGAAGGCCGAAGTGATGCGCGCACGAGGAGAGTCGGCCGGCAACCCCATCCGGACCAAACAAGGCGTCATCGCGATCCCGTTCGACTTTTCGGGACTCTCGATCAGTCGCGACAACGGCAAGACATGGGGTGAAACCGGCCGCGATCGGCGAGGAACAGATGACATTCGACCCGGAGGCAAAGGCCCCTTTATCGCGGGCATCCATTCTCCCATTGTCGAACTCGCTGACGGACGTCTGATGGCCTATGCACGCCTTTCTTGGGAGGAGCCCGCACAACAAAGCTTTGGCCTCAAGATGCCTGTCAGTTACTCCAGCGACCTTGGCGAGACATGGCAATGGGACATGAGCGAGTTCCCCGTCGTGAGCAACACCCAGCGACCCGCGATGTTGCGGCTTAAAGAGGGTCCGATTCTCCTCTGCGCATTCACTGACGAGGCGCGTAAGCCAAAGAACGAACGAACCGGACTCACCTTCAAATGCAGTGGAGGCGACTACACCGGCATCGGCCTCTATGCCGCCGTGAGCTACGACGAAGGCAAGACCTGGCCCGATCGCCGCCTGATCGCGCCCGAAGGCAAAGCCATCGCCGATATCAACGGCTACCTAGCCGTCACCCAGACGCGCGATGGGCGCATCCAGCTCATCACCAGCAAGGATCACTACGCCTTCAACCTCCCGTGGATGAAACAACTGCCGTCCGCGCCGAAGAAGTAAAAAACTACACCCAATGAAAACTACCCTCACCCTCCTCACCACTCTGTTGCTGGCGGCACAAGCCGCCTTCGCCCAGGCCAAGCCCGAAGTTGCGAATGCCACTAAAGCCGCGAAACGCCCCTGGGAAGCGGTACCCGCGGAGAAACAGGCTCTTTGGTTGCAGCAGCGCGAGGCCTTGAAGCACATCGACCTCACGGATGACACACCGCGGCAGGTCGTCATCGCCCAAGGGACGCCGGAGGAGTATCACGCGCATCCGACTACGGCGCTGCTCTCGGACAACAAGACGATGTTCTGCGTCTGGAATATCGGGCACGGAGGCCATGCAGGACCGGCGGCCCGCAGCGACGACGGCGGTCTCAACTGGAAGCGCATCGACGAGACACTGCCGGCCAACTACGTTAATTATCGCAACTGCCCGAGCCTTTACCGGATCACCGACCCGAACGGCAAGGAACGCCTTTGGGTGTTCGCGGCTTTCACCTCGTCAGGCAAACAGGTGGTTAAGGAAATCCCCGGACGCCACGAAGGATGGATGCCACGCGTCGTTAGCGAAGACGACGGCAGTACGTGGCGCGAAGTCCCTCCGCTCAGTCCCAAGCCGGACACGAAATTCGCGAACGTGATGACCTTCTCCAGCATGGTACGTCTGAAGGACGGCAGCACGCTCGGCTTGTATCATCGCGGCGCTTACGGGAAGGACGCCAATCTGCAGGTACTCCAAGCCGTGACCCGCGACGGCGGCTTCACATGGTCCGACCCAGCGATGGTCTGCGACGGCACGAAGCTCGACGGCAAGGACCCGTGCGAGCCTTACGTCTTCCGCTCTCCCGATGGCGAGGAACTCTGCTGCATCCTGCGCGAGAACAAGCGCAGCGGCACCAGCCTCGTCATCTTCAGCCGCGATGAAGGCAAAACCTGGAGTGCACCAATCGATACACCGTGGGGCCTCACCGGCGACCGCCACCACGGCGTCCACCTGCCCGATGGCCGTCTGGTCATTGTCTCCCGTAACACCACGCCCAACCCGAAGGACAAAGGCGGCTTTATCGCATGGGTGGGGACTTACGAGGACATCAAGCAAGGCAGGCCCGGCCAGTATCGCATCAGCCTGCTTCGCAGCTTCAAGGACGGCTTTTACCCCGGCCTTCACCTGCTTCCCGACGGCACCATTGTCGCCACAACCTACGCCACCTACCGCAAAGACGACGGGGGCTGCTCCATCGTCAGCGTGCGCTTCAAAATAGATGAAATCGATGCGCTGGCTACGAAGGATTCGAAATAGCCAAAGAAGCCAGACTCACGGGCGAGTTGCTGTGCGGTCGGGAAGATGTGCGTAAAATACTCAATAGATTCAAGCCATGAACACCGCCCAAACATTGAAGACCCTGCTCACCGGAGAAACACTCGCCCTAGCTCCGGGCGCGGCGGATGCGCTAACGGCGCGATTGATCGAGAACGCTGGTTTTCCGGCGGTCTACATGACCGGCTTCGGCGCGACGGCGAGTTTGACAGGCTGTCCTGACGTCGGGATTTTGACGCAGACGGAGATGACGGCTCATGCGCGGAATATGGTCCGCGCGGTGAAGGTGCCGGTGATTGCGGATGCGGATACGGGCTATGGCGGACCGGCGAACATCGAGCGCACGGTGCGCGAGTATTTGCAGGCGGGCGTGGCGGCGATTCACATTGAGGATCAGGCGACGCCAAAACGCTGCGGGCACATGGCGGGCATCAAGCTCGTGTCGGTGGAGGAGATGACGGGGCGTCTGAAAGGGGCGATTGAGGCGCGGGGCGATGCCGATATGCTCATTATCGGACGGACGGATGCCCTAGCGGCAGAGGGTCGCGATGAGGCCATCCGCCGGGCTTTACGCTACCGCGAGGCGGGGGTGGATCTAGTCTTCGTCGATGCAATGAGGACCATCGCGGATGCGGAGGCCGTGGCTCGCGAAGTGCCTGGCCCGCTGATGATCAGCATCGTGGAGGGTCACGAGACGACGCGCCTGCTGCCGCAGGATTTGAAGAACCTCGGTTATTGGCTAGCACTGTATCCGCTCTCGGCGCTCTTCGCAGCCACGCGAGCGGTGAGCGAAGTTTTGCAGGGATTGCGGCGCGATGGCTCCACGAGCGTTGATGTCGGCCGCATGGCGACTTATGCCGAGTTTTCCGAGGTGGTGCGCCTCGATCATTTTCGCTCGCTCGACGACCGCTTCGGCGTCACCGATTCCACCAAACTCCACCCAAACCCAACCAAAGTCCTATGAAAGCTGTAGTGAAAACCCGCCCAGAACCGGGCAACGTCGAATACATTGAAATGCCCGAGCCTCAGGCCGCGCCAGGGCATGTGGTCATCGAGATTCGCAGTGCGGGTGTGTGCGGCACGGACATCCACATCTTCAAAAGCGAGTATGTGATCAAGCCGCCGGTGATCCTCGGCCATGAGGTGTGCGGCACGATCGTGGAGACCGGCGCCGGAGTAACGCGCTGGAAGGCGGGCGACCGCGTGACGGTGAATCCTTCCGCCGGCCAACTCTGCGGGAAATGCCGCTATTGCCATGTCGGCGCGCCCTTCATGTGCATCGACCGCTTGGCAGTGGGCAGCGGTATGAACGGCGGCTTCGCAAAGTATCTCAGCGTGCGGCAGGAGATCGTGCTACCACTGCCGGAGAGCCTCGATTTTGAGACGGGCGCGCTGTGTGAACCCTTTGCCTGCGCGGTGCAGGCAGTGCTGGAGCTGACGACCATCCGCCCGGGCGAAGTTGTCGCCGTGTCCGGTCCGGGCCCCATTGGATTGATGTGCGCGATGCTGGCGAAGGCCCATGGAGCGCGCGTGGTGCTGCTCGGCACCGCAAAAGATACGGGTCGCATGGCTCTCAGCAAAACGCTCGGCATCGACGTGACGGTGAATGTGGAGGAAGGCCATGCGCTGGACACGGTGAAGGAACTCACGCACGGCTACGGCGCGGATGTGGTGCTGGAATGCGCGGGCGCTCCCGCCTCCGCCGCGCTGTGTCTCGACCTCGTGCGCAAGATGGGCCGCTACACGCAGGTCGGCCTCTTCGGCGCACCGTTTCAGATCGAGTTGGACAAGGTGATTTTAAAGCAACTGCGCTTCCAAGGCTCCATCTGCCACACGTGGCAGACGTGGGACACCACGCTGCGCCTGCTCGGCGATGGCGTCTTTGACTTGCGACCTCTCATCTCCAATCGTCTGCCGCTAAGTCGCTGGGAAGAGGCTTTTCAAGGCGTTATCAATAAGAACGAAACCAAGGTCCTGCTGCAACCCGAATGAAATCTTTGCCGTCTGACGAAATATCTCCCGCGCCGCCAAAGTCGCCGCGTCTGCGTCGGGTGCAAATCACCTCGCTGGTGCTGCTAGTGCTAATCGGCGCAATTAACTACATCGACCGAGCCACGCTGGCCATTGCGAATCCGCTTATCCGCGAGGAACTTGGCCTGTCCGTCGCCGACATGGGCCTGCTGCTCTCCGCCTTCCTCGGTGCATATGCGCTCGCGCAGTTGCCTGCAGGCCTGATCGTGGACCGCTTTGGGCCGCGGCTCGTGCTATCGCTCAGCCTAGCCATCTGGTCGCTGGCGCAGATGGTGGGCGGGTTCGTGCGCGGGTTTGGGCAATTCTTTACCACCCGTGCGGCGCTCGGCATCGGTGAGGCACCGCAGTTCCCCGCGAACGTGCGGGTGGTGTGCGACTGGTTTGGCAAAGGCGAGCGCGGCTTTGCTACCGGCGTTTGGAACTCCTCCTCGACTCTCGGCACGGCCATCTCCGCGCCGCTGCTCACCTTCCTCATGCTCAGCTTTGGGTGGCGGGCCATGTTTATCATTATGGGCACCGTCGGACTTATCGTTGCCGCCATATTCTACGCCTTATATCGGAATCCCGCCCAGAGCGACCTCACCGAGGACGAAAAGCGTTACCTCGCCGATGGCGAAACGCCGACTCCGCGCCAACCCATCACGCTGCGCGAATGGGCACATCTCTTCCGCTTCCGCACGACGTGGGGCATGATCTTCGGCTTCTCCGGCACGGTTTATCTGCTGTGGATTTACAGCGCGTGGCTGCCGAGCTACCTGCAAATGGAGCGCCACTTCACCATCGCAAAGACGGGTTGGGTGGCAGCGATTCCATTCGTGTTCGGCGTCTTCGGCAGCCTGTGCGGCGGCCACCTGTGCGACTATCTCGTGAGACGCGGCGTGTCGCCCATGATGAGCAGGAAGGGACCGATGGTCATCGCCCTGCTCGGCGGCTCGGTCTTCACTACGCTCGCCGCCATCACGCCGGGGAATGTGCTGGCCATCGGATTCATCGCCGTCGCCATGTTTCTGCTCTATGTGGCCAGCAGCGCTGCGTGGGCAATGGCGCCGGTAGCCGCGCCTGGAAACAGCACCGCCTCGCTGGGTGCAGTGCAAAACTTCGGTGGCTACTGCGGCGGCACGCTCGCCCCCGCGCTCACCGGTTTAATCGTGCAAAAAACCACCAGCTTCGCGCCCGCCCTGAATACCGGCGCAGCCATTGGCATCGTTGCGGCATTGCTCTATCTAGTGCTCGTCCGCGAGCCCATTACGCCGAGGACAACCCAGGCACCGGACACTGATTTGCCCCTATGATACCATCTCTTTCAGTTTTATGGATGATTCAAAAGACCTCAGCACCTGGGAGCGCGGAGCCCCAGCTCCGCAATGCCTGTCTGAGCTTTTAGAGCGTC
>Ga0209598_10003617_pt1 | contig 11631 bp, 10 predicted proteins | sample M_140807_EF_Meta_FD_187317 | JGI IMG/M metagenome (GOLD analysis project Ga0209598, IMG submission 187317) | Freshwater microbial communities from Lake Montjoie, Canada to study carbon cycling - M_140807_EF_MetaG (SPAdes) (version 2) | ecosystem: Environmental > Aquatic > Freshwater > Lake... | reverse complement strand
GGGGAAACCGCAGACACCCTGGCGGCTCTGGCCATGGAACAAAGCCGCCGTGCCGACCATGGCGATCCCGCCTACCGGGCCCGGCTGCTGGGGATCACCAATCGGCCGGAGAGTTCCCTGGGGCGCCTGGTGCCCCACTTGATCGACATTGAAGCCGGCGTGGAGGTGGGGGTGGCCGCCACCAAAACCTTCCTGGGCCAGCTGTTGGCCTTCTACGGCCTTGCCATCCGCCTGGCGGAACTGCGCGGCAGCCGCAGCCGCATCGAGCTGCATGGCTTGGTGGCCCAGCTGCGGGCCCTGCCGGCCCAGCTGCAAACCCTTATTGATCGCTTGGATCTGCGCTGTGCCGCCTTGGCCCATGAATTTGCCGACACCCAAGACGTGATTTATCTGGGCCGGGGGATCAACTATCCGATTGCCCTGGAGGGGGCGCTGAAGCTCAAGGAGATCAGCTACATCCATGCGGAGGGCTATCCCGCCGGTGAGATGAAACACGGCCCGATCGCCCTGCTCGATGCCCGGGTGCCGGTGGTGAGCGTGGCCATGCCGGGCAAGGTATTCGACAAGGTGCTTTCCAATGCCCAGGAGGCCAAGGCCCGTGATGCCCGCCTGATCGGTGTGGCCCCGGAAGGCCCCGACACGGAGATCTTTGATGTGCTGCTGCCGGTGCCGGTGGTGGATGAGTTGCTTTCGCCGCTGCTCACCCTGATTCCGATGCAACTACTTAGTTATCACATCGCCGCCCACCGGGGCCTGGATGTGGACCAACCGCGCAACCTCGCCAAGAGTGTCACGGTGGAGTAAGGGTGGGCGCCTCCGCCGATTAGGCCTGGCCTAGGGGAAGCGCTTCCGTGCGGCCGTAGTTGTCTTGGAAGCGCACGATGTCGTCTTCCCCCAGGTAGGCGCCGCTTTGCACCTCGATCATCTCGAGCGGAATCTTGCCGGGGTTGCGCAGGCGGTGTTGGGAGCCGAGGGGGATGTAAGTGCTTTGGTTTTCCCCCACCAACAGCTCCTGGCCATCCTTTTCAACGATGGCGGTGCCGCGCACCACGATCCAGTGTTCGGCCCGGTGGTGGTGCATCTGTAGCGACAGGGCGGCGCCGGGTTTCACCTGGATCTTCTTCACCTGCCAGCGGGGACCCTCAACGATGCCGTCGTAATGGCCCCAGGGGCGATAAATGCGCCGGTGGGCTTCCCCTTCGGGCGACTTACTGGCCTGCAGTTGGTTCACAATCTTCTTCACTTCCTGGGCCCGGTCCCGGTGGGCCACCAGCACGGCGTCATCGGTTTCCACCACCACCAGGTCCTCCACGCCGAGGCCCACCACCAGCCGGTGTTCGCTGCGCAGGTAGCAATTGCGGGCCCCTTCGCTGATGACCCGGCCCCGCAACACATTGCCGTTGGCGTCTTGGTCTGAGGTTTCCCAGAGGGCGCCCCAGCTGCCCACATCACTCCAGCCGGCCTGGAGGGGCAGCACGCTGCCCAGTTGGGTTTTTTCCATCACCGCCACGTCGATGGCCAGGCTGGGGCAGCTGGCGAAGGCCTCCCGCTCCAGCCGCAGGAAATCAAGGTCGGCGGTGTCGTTATTAAGGGCCGAACGGCAACCGCTCACCACCTCGGGCACCAACCGCTCCATTTCCGCCAGTACCGCACTGGCCCGAAACAAAAACATGCCGCTGTTCCAGGTGAATCGGCCACTGGCTAAAAAGCCTTCAGCGGTGGCCCGGTCGGGCTTTTCCACAAAGCGGGCGATGGGCACCGGCAGCTCTGGGTTTAGGGCTTCGGCGGCTTCGATGTAGCCGTAACCGGTTTCAGGGGCGGTGGGCACGATGCCAAAGGTCACCAGGCGCCCCGCCTCCGCCGCGGCCCGGCCCGCCTCCACGGTGTGGCGAAAGTTGCTGGGGTTGCGGATCACATGGTCGGCGGCCAGCACCAGCAGCAGCGGGTCTTCCCCGTGGGCGGTGGCCTGCAGGGCCGCCACGGCCACGGCGGGGGCGGTGTTACGGCCGATCGGTTCCAGCAGAATCCCTGCCGGTTCCACCGAAATTTGGCGCATCTGTTCGGCCACGATGAAGCGGTGGTCCTCGTTGCAGATCAGCAGCGGCGGCCCCAGGTCGGCGATGCCGCTAAGGCGTTCCTGGGTTTGTTGCAGCAGGGTGTGCTCCCCCGCCAGGGCCCAATACTGCTTGGGGTAACTGGCCCGGGATAGGGGCCAAAGGCGGGTGCCTGTGCCGCCGCAAAGGATTACCGGCACCAGGGGCGAGGCAGCCATGGGATTCGTTTTGCCGTTGGCGGCATCGTATCGAGTTCGTGGGCCTTGGCCCCTGTATCAAGCCCTTGACCGGGCTTACTAAGGTTCGGGCATTCGCCTGGCGCCGCAGCTGTGGAACAGGGTCCGTCGTCGCAGTTGGGCTCCAACCCCCTCGGTTGCCGATTGCAGCTAAGCAGTGGCGTTTTGAAATCCCGGCGCCTGCCGGAGCGGCCGGGGGATCTGCCCGGTCAGTTGTATGTGCATGGGGGGATTGCCCCCACAGCCATGTCGGTGGTGGTGTTCAGGCCCATGGGGGTGGAGCACTGCCACCACATTGATTTGGGGGGCCTTGAGCGCTTGTTGCTGGAGGGTTGTCCCCTCTGGGTGCGGCTCAAGGGCCTTGGTGATCGCTCATTTATGGAGCAGGTGCTTAGCCGCCTAGAGGTGCCTGAACCGATGTATTTACCCCTGGTGGAGGCGCCCCAGCGCACCCGGGTGGATTCCCTGGGCCAGGCCCTGTTGATCGTGATGCACCGGCTCAGTGGCAGTGGTGCCAACCGCTTGATAAGTGAACAGGTGGGTTTGGTGTTGCTCCGGCAGGTGCTGCTCACCGTTGAAGAGGTGCCTAGGCCGGTGGCCTTCCCGGAACTCACCCATTGGCTGGAACAGCTACAGCCGCCGCCCTGCACCTCAGATATCGACGACATCTTGTTTTTTTTGGTGGATGAGGTGCTCGACGAGGTGTTGCCCCTGCTGGAGGACATGGCGGAGCAGCTGGATGAATTAGAGGAGGCTGCCCTGCGGCGCCCCTCCCCAAAGGTGCTACGCAAGGCCTACGAGGTGCGCTCCAACCTGAGGCAGGTGCGGGGCATGATCTGGCCCTTGCGCAGTCAGTTAATTGTGTTGATCCGCCAAAGCCACCGTTTGCTTGATAAGGGGGCAGTGCGGGGCTTTCGCGAGGTGCAGAGCCATGTGGATGTGTTGTTTGAAACCGCTGAACTGTTGCGGCACCAGTGCGATGGCGTAACCGATAGCTATATGGCCAGCATCAGCAACCGCATGAACCAGGTGATGAAGGTGCTCACGATTATTTCCAGCATCTTTGTGCCGCTCACCTTCATCGCCGGTGTGTATGGGATGAATTTCAACCCCGATAAGTCGCCCTGGAACATGCCGGAGTTGGAGTGGCCCTTTGGCTATGTGCTTTGCCTGGCCTTTATGGCCCTGGTGGCTGGTTTCCAGGTGTGGTTGCTCTGGCGCCGGGGCTGGTTCCAAGACTGGACGGGCAGCCCTTAATCGAGCAGACCCTTGGGGGGGGTGAGCAGCAACCAGCCCTCGGCCAGATTCACCTCGGGCACGATCGCCTCCACAAAGGGCACGAGGCAGCGGCGGCCGTCGCCGCTCAGTTCAATCTCGAGCAGGTCGTTGCCGCTGTGGTGCAGGTCCAGCACCGTGGCGATCGCTGGGCCTTCAATGCTGAGCCGCACCTCCAAACCCTGGAGGTCAAGCACATGGAATTCGCCCTCCTCCAGCTCCGGGCGGTCGGCGGCATCCACCAGCAATTCGTGCTGCACCAGGGCTTCGGCGGCGGTGCGATCGCTGATCGTTTCAAAGCGCAGCACAAATAGATCCCGGCCCGGCAATTGACGGCCCCCCAGCAGCATCAACTGGCGCGGCGCCTGGCCGGGTAGGCGCAGCCAGCGGGGGCCAGCTTCCGTGAGCCTGCTGGGGAAATCGGTGGCAGGCAGCACCCGCACTTCGCCCTTCAGCCCCTGGGCTGACACCACTTGGCCCACCACCAGGAATTCATCGGTCATTGCTAGCTAATCTTCTGGAATGTTGTAGGGCCCGCAGGCCGTTGCCCCCATGATCCTTCCAGGTAGCTCCGTGCGGGTGGAAGACCCCACTTCGATCTACAACGGCTACCAGGGTTTTGTGCAGCGCATCAGTGGCCAGCGGGCGGCGGTGCTGTTTGAAGGGGGCACCTGGGACAAGCTGGTAACAATCCCCCTGAAAACCCTCAGCGAACTGGCGGTTTGAGCTGGGCAAGGGCCGCCTGGGCCGCCTGTTGTTCGGCGTCGCGGCGGGAGGCGCCCCAGCCCTCGCCATAGAGCTTTTGCTTGAGAAATACCTGGCTGAAATAGCGGCGGGGGCTGCCGTGCTCTTTGTTTTGTTCAGTGCTTTCGTAGTGCGGCAGTTCCCCCCAGGTTCCCTGGCTCCATTCCTGCAGCCCTGACTTCCAGTTGTGCCGGTGCGGATCCCGGAGTAGTTCCCCACAGCTCTCCCCCCAGGGGGTATCGAGCCAGAGGCGCACCTCCTTGAGGCCCCCCTCGGCCCCACCCCAGGCCTCATAGATGCCCCCCACCAGGGCTTCACAGCATTCGGCCCGCACCGTGGCCCTACCGGCCAGGTCGGCGCTAGCGCTACGGCCCCGCAGGATCAGCGGTTCCAGCTCGATTTTTTCCGCTAATTCCCCCAGCCAGCGGTCGCTCACCAATTGGGCCCGCAGGCCGGAGCGCTCCCCAACGCTTAGTTGCGGGTAGTGGTCTTCCAGAAATTCAGCACAGGCCAGCCGCAGCACCGCATCACCGAGGAATTCCAGGCGTTCATGGTTTTTGGCTAGCCCGGCACTGGTGTGGCTCAGGGCTTCATTGATGGGCCCCAGCTGGGGGGGGAGCGGGCTAAGGCCCAGCCGCCCCAGCAAGGCGCTGAGGGCGCTGCTGCGCTCGGGGGCTAATGGGGGGGGAAAGCAGGACATAAGCCGGGTTCTGTTCCGGGTCAGGGGCGAACCGCTGCCCGGGGTAGTCATCTATCTGGGACCGCCGTTACCGACGGCCTCGAGCGGCGCACTTGAATCGGAACCGGTTAATGGCCAACCATGGTTCCTGGGCCTTGCTCCCAGCCGGGGTTTACCTAGCCAGCACCTCTCGATGCTGCTGGTGCGCTCTTACCGCACCCTTGCACCCTTACCTGTGCGCGGGGCAAGCCCCGGCCATCGGCGGTGTATTTCTGTGGCACTCTCCTCACGGTCACCCGCACTGGGCATTACCCAGCAAGCCTGGCCATTGGGGAGCCCGGACTTTCCTCAACCGGCAGCTGCAGGCAGCACCGATCGCGACCACCTCGCCTGCTTTCCTGCTTTGAATGTAAGCCGCGGGCAATAATGGCCCCCAAGGGGCTGTAGCTCAGCCGGATAGAGCGACGGTTTCCTAAACCGTAGGTCGTGGGTTCGAGTCCCGCCAGCCCCGTTTAACCAAAGACATCCACTGCCAGGCTATTCAATGCAATAATATAACGATATAATTTTGTTATAGAGTTGATGTTTGGGTTGGGCTGTGAATTGTTGTTTGCGCCTTTATCGGGGTGCGTTTAGCCATGATTGTGATTGAATTTGATTTGCATGGTTGGAGGCCCGTGGTTGAGGTTAAATGTGGCCTTAGGTATTGTGGCGATTGAGTTGAAAACAGGTAATTTTCTTTTTTCTCGTCTGCATTTGTTTGCTTTAGATCGCAGTTTGGCGAAAATAATATGGTGTTAAGCACCTTTGGCTATTTGCTTTTTCATGTGGTCAGCATTAATCTTAATTGTTATTGGGAACGTTTAGTTTCAGTTCCTGGCGCCACTCGCTTAGGGGGCGCTCCCAGCCGTCCTCCAGCCGGTAGCTGATCACACAGGGGGCCTTAAGACCTAATTCGAAGCCGCGGCTGAGGGCATGGAGCAGTGCCTCTAGGGGGCCGTCATTTTGCAGGCATTTGAGCATCCCACCGAAGATCAGCATCACCGCCAGGGGGGAGCGGTTTTGGGCCAGGTTGAAGGCCTGAAGGCCCAATTCCCCAGGACCATCGGTGCCAAAGCCGGTGAGCACATGCACGATGTCGTGGGTTTCGCGCAAACGATGGATCAAAAACTCGCGATTGTTGGTGATTGGCGCCGGATCAATTAAGGAATCGGGGGTGAGGCCCTGGGCCTTCAACTGATGGGCGTAGGTGTGGCCGAGGCTGCCCTCCGGCAGGGCCTCGAGGGCGTCCAGGTTGATGGGGGCTGGGCGCCACTGGTCGGCGAGCATTGCCTCGATGCCCGGTTGGCTCAGCAGGTGGCGGTCCATCTGGGTGGCCAGAGGGCTGTTTTGCACGCTGCCGGCCACCGCAAAGACGCTCTCAAGGCTGTCTGGATTTTTAATGAACTTGGCCAGCCCCACCAACATCTGCAGGGATTGGAGCCTTTCCTTGAGGTTCAGCAGCATCTGGATTTACCCCTGGCTTAACTTCAATTATCCCCCCTTTCGGCTTGCGCCATTTCCTGCGCCACCTCTACAGGTGGTGGGCTGTTGCATTTTGGCCACTGTCGCTAGCGTAGGGACGGCTTCAAGGGAGTCATGACCCAGCTGCACGACCTGAGACTGCGCCTGCTGGTGCAGCAAGAGAGTGAACGCATTGCCGACAGTCAACCCACCGACCTGGACCTATCCGTGGTGCAGGCCCGCAGTCTCTGTTGGTTGGCATTAATGGCCGACGCCCATGAGGATCAGGCCAGTGATGCCGAGCGCCGCGGCGACGTGGAACAGGCCATGGGCTGGTTCGCCGATGCCATGCGCCTGCGGGATGTGATCCAGGTGGTGAGCAGCATCGAAATCCCGCTGCCGGCCTGTAGGGGCCCAGGGGAAGCTGAGGACGACTGGGCAGCCGCCTGATAGATGGCATGATGGGCGTTGGTTAACGAAGGGACCGCGGTGCCAGAAGAGCCCTGCCAATGCCCTGACTGTCAGCGGTTCTACCGGGAACACGACCGTCTGATTCGGGAAAACCCCAGCTTGCGTCAACAGCAAGAACTAAATTGGGCTGCCTTGCAGTCCTTTCGCACCCTTGCGGGGCGCGTACTAGAGGATCTGCAGAAAACCCAGGATGCCGCCGCCGGCGCTGCCCAGCCCCTGTTACCCGCCGGCGCTGATGCTGCCGCTGCGGTGAGCTCCGAGGATGAAAGCCTCCAGCAGGCCCTGGCTGATCTGGAAAACATCAACGCCCATCTCTTCTCGATTGAGGTGCTGATGGAGCGCATCTTTGATGTGCGGGTGCCGGAGGCAGTGGAACAGAAGTTCCAGGAGCTAGCTGGTGAGCTAGCCCCGGATCCCCTCAACGCCGATCGCCTACGGCTTAACCGCCTGCTGCATCAGACCCCTGATCTGCCTTAAGCGACCCACCTGAACCGCTTATTTTGATCGGGAAGGCTTCTGCTTTCCAGATCTTTTCGCAGTACTCGCGAATGGAGCGGTCTGAGGAGAAATAACCGGTGCGGGCGCTATTGAGCAGGCTCATCCGGTTCCAGCGGCTGCGATCTGCCCAGGCCAGGCTCACTTCCTCCTGGGCCCGCATATATTCCCGGAAGTCTGCTATTACAAAGAAAGGATCCTTGCCGCGCAGGTTATTTACCAGGGGGCGGAATAGCTCCGTGTCGCCATTGCTGAAGTAACCCTGTTCCACCAGGTGCAGAGCTTCAGTTAGCTCTGGTAGTTGTTCTAGTTGCTCCCAGGGGCGGTAGCCACTGTGGTGGAGTTCGGCGATTTCCGGGGTGGTGCGGCCAAATAGGAAGAAGTTGTCTGCCCCCACATGTTCGCGGATTTCCACATTGGCCCCATCCAGGGTGCCGATGGTAAGGGCGCCATTCATGGCGAATTTCATGTTGCCCGTGCCGGAGGCTTCCATGCCAGCGGTGGAAATCTGTTCGGAAAGATCAGAGGCTGGATAAACCCGCTGGCCCAGCTTCACGTTGTAATCCGGCAGGAATACCACCCGCAGGCGACCCTCCATGGCGGGATCAGAATTTACTGTTTCGGCGATGCCATTGATGAAACGAATAATTAGTTTCGCCATGTAATAGCCCGGGGCGGCCTTACCGCCAAAGATCACCGTGCGCGGGGCAAGGTGGTCGCCTTTACCATTTTTGATCCGCAGGTACTGGGCAATTACCTGCAGGGCATTGAGGTGTTGACGTTTGTATTCATGGATGCGCTTTACCTGCACATCAAATAGGGAGGCTGGATCCACCAACACGCCGGTGTGCTTATGGATGTAAGTGGCCAGCTGGCATTTCACTTCCAGGCGGGTTTGATCCCAGCGCTGCAGGAAGGCGCTGTCGTTTTGGTATTGCTCTAGTTTTTTTAGTTCATCCAGGTTGTGCAGCCAGCCCTCACCAATCGACTCATCCAAAAGACTGCGCAGCTGGGGATTGCTAAGGGCCATCCAGCGGCGGGGGGTGACGCCATTGGTGACATTGGTAAATTTCTCAGGCCACAGGGCCGCAAATTCAGGCATCAGGCTGCTTTTCACCAGGTCGCTATGCAAGCGCGCCACCCCATTCACATGGTGGGAACCCACCGTGGCCAGGTGGGCCATGCGCACGGACTTTTGACCATCCTCTTCAATGATTGAGAGTTTGCGCAGAATTGCATCGTCGCCGGGGTACTTAAGCCTTAACTGCTTCATGAAGCGGCGGTTGATCTCATAAATAAGTTCCAGGTGGCGCGGCAGCAGGCTGGCAAATAGGGGCAACCCCCATTTCTCCAGGGCTTCCGGCAGCAGGGTGTGGTTGGTGTAGGCCAAGGACCGGCTGGTGATGTCCCAGGCCTGGTCCCAATCCAAATGCTTATCGTCGATCAGCAGTCGCATCAGTTCCGCCACGGCAATGGCGGGGTGGGTGTCATTGAGCTGCACCGCCCAGTGGTTGGGGAACTCGCTGATCGGTAGGCCGCGCAGTTCCAAATTGCGCAGCATGTCTTGGAGGCTGCAGCTCACAAAGAAATGTTGTTGCTTCAGCCGCAGGCGGCGGCCCTCATCGGTGCCGTCGTTGGGATAAAGCACCTTGGTGAGAGTTTCAGAGCCCACCTTTTCTTCCACGGCGCCGTAGTAATCGCCAATGTTGAAGGCATAGAAATCAAAGGCTTCGGTGGCGGTGGCTCGCCAGAGCCTCAGCCGGTCGCAGGTATTTACCTTGTGGCCCAACACCGGCACGTCGTGGGGGGTGCCGATGGCGTATTCCGCCGGAATCCAGCGGGAGCGGTAGTTGCCGTGCTCATCGGTGTAGCCCTCGCTATGGCCGCCAAAACCCACAAACACCGCCTGGTCGGGATCACTCAGTTCCCAAGGCCAGCCCCCCTTCAGCCACTTGTCGGTGATTTCCACCTGCCAGCCATCGCGAATCAGCTGGTCGAAAATCCCAAACTCATAACGAATGCCATAGCCCACGGCCGGCACCTCAAGGCTGGCCAGGGATTCCATGTAGCAGGCGGCCAGGCGGCCGAGGCCGCCATTGCCCAGCCCCGGCTCCTCCTCCACCTCAAATAAATCCTCCAGCTGGGTGCCGTTGAACCGTTGCACCGCCTCGGCCGCCGCCTGTTCGATCCCCAGCATCACCAGGTTGTTGCCCAGCTGGGGACCCACCAGGAATTCCGCCGAGAGGTAAGCCACCGTTTTGCTGGGTTGCTGGCGCAGGGCCTCAATGCCCGCCAGGTAGCGGGTCATCAGCCGATCGCGCACCGCATAGCTAAGCGCCATATAAAGGTCATGGCGGCTGGCATTGGCAGCGAGCTTGCCCAAGGTGAAAAACAGGTGCTCGGTGATGCAGGCAAATAGGTCGCTGGCGCTGAGGCCGGTGCGTTCCGGATCGTTGTAGCTGCTGGGGGTGGGGATGGAGGTGGAGCTGGGCTGCTGGGTCATCGGGGGCTCTACCTAGGTAGTTGATTTTGAGCGGACCGTAGCGATCCGATGCCAAGGACGGGTAAACACATTTGCAAGCCGCCACTGGCGATACTTGTCTTCATCTTGGGCGCTTTGGTTTGCCGACCATTTCCCTGCTTGCCACCAGCCATGGGGTGGAGGCAGCAATCACACTCATGGTGGCCGGTCGCTTTCTGCTGATCTTTGTGGCCGCCAGGCTTTTGGCGGAACTGATGGTGCGTTTGCAGTTGCCCGCAATCCTCGGCGAGTTGTTGGCGGGGGTGCTGATTGGCGTTTCGGGGCTGCACCTGGTGGTTTCAGGCGAAAGCGGCGTGGCCTTGGCCCCTTGGCTGGGGCACCTGTTCAGTGAGTTGGCCTCCATTAGTCCAGAGCAGGTACAGCAGCTATCGGCCGAGACCTATCCCTTTCTCCAGGCGGTGGCCAGCATTGGCCTCTATGCCCTTCTGTTTCTTACCGGTTTGGAGAGTGAGCTGGATGAGTTGATTGCCGTGGGGGCCCAGGCCAGCGGTGTGGCCCTGGTGGGGGTACTGCTGCCCTTTGCCCTTGGCACCTTTGGTTTGATTGGTTTATTTCATGTGGAGCTGATTCCGGCGGTATTTGCCGGGGCTTCCATGACCGCCACCAGCATTGGCATCACCGCCAATGTTTTTGGCGAGCTAGGCCTGTTGCGCAGTCGGGAAGGTCAGATCGTGCTGGGGGCCGCCGTGCTCGACGACATCCTCGGCATCGTGATTCTGGCGGTGGTGGTGGCCCTTGCCAGCGGGGATGGTTTCCAGTGGGCGCCAATCCTGCAGCTGCTGGCGGCGGCGGCGGTGTTTGTGGTGGCGGCCATCGGCCTGAGCCGCACGGTGACCCCCAGCTTTGATCGCTTGGTGGATCTGCTCAAGGCCCCTGGCGAAATTGTGGTGGCCAGCTTCGTGGTGCTTTGTTTGTGCTGTTTTGCCGCCACTGCCATCGGTTTGGAGGCGGCCCTCGGGGCCTTTGCTGCGGGCCTGATTCTCAGTAAGTCGCGCCATACGGAAGCGATTCAGGAAACCGTGAAACCGCTCGTGTCTTTGTTTGCCACGATTTTCTTTGTGCTGATTGGCACCTCCATGGATCTCTCGGTGCTCAATCCCTTTGATCCGGTAAACCGCAGTGGCCTGGTGGTGGCGGCTTTCCTGCTCACCGTGGCGATTGCCGGCAAGGTGGTTACCGGTTGGAGCTTTTTGAGTGAGCAACCCACCAACCGCCTGGTGGTGGGCCTAGGGATGATGCCCAGGGGGGAGGTGGGCCTGATCTTTTTAGGTTTAGGAACCGCCGCCCAGCTGCTCACCCCCTCCCTGGAGGCCGGCATACTGCTGATGGTGATCGGCACCACTTTCCTGGCGCCGGTTTTGCTACGGCTCAGTTACAGCTGGGCAGCGGCTGGGCTCCCTAGCATCGATTCAGCCTTGCAGCCAGCTTCAACTACGGATGTCGATTAATCAGAGCTGGAGCTTCCACGGCCATCCGATCCATTCCCTTAAGGAAGGCCCCCGGCAAGGGGATCCCACGGGCCAGCGGCCGGCCCTGCTGTTGGTGCACGGCTTTGGCGCCTCCACCGACCATTGGCGCCACAACATCCCTGTGCTGGCTGAGTCCTATGAGGTGCATGCCATTGATTTGCTC
>Ga0209598_10003616_pt1 | contig 11635 bp, 11 predicted proteins | sample M_140807_EF_Meta_FD_187317 | JGI IMG/M metagenome (GOLD analysis project Ga0209598, IMG submission 187317) | Freshwater microbial communities from Lake Montjoie, Canada to study carbon cycling - M_140807_EF_MetaG (SPAdes) (version 2) | ecosystem: Environmental > Aquatic > Freshwater > Lake... | reverse complement strand
CCCTTCATCGCTGAGACGGCGCATATCGACCGCATCGTCTCGACCCTGCGCGACGTGCTCTCGCGATTCTGATCACGCACCACGGAGAGACTTCATGAAGATTGCATTCCTGGGCACCGGGCTGATGGGTTCGGGCTTCGTTCGCCGCCTGCTCGACAAAGGTCATACCGTTCACGTCTGGAATCGCAATCCGGCCCGAACAGCCGCGCTGGTCTCGGCAGGCGCCGTCGCTTTTGCCGAAGCCGCGCAGGCTGTGCAGGGCGTTGATCGGGTGCAGGTGTCGCTGGCAGACGATGCCTCGGTCGATGCGGTGCTCGAGCCGCTGGCCGGTGTGATCGGTGCCTCGACCTGGATTCTCGATCACACCACGACCGCCACCACGCCGACGGGCGAGCGGGCTGCGCGCTGGGCAGGCCGCGGTATTCGCTTTCTTCATGCGCCAGTCTTCATGGGGCCGGCCAATGCGGCAGAAGGCACCGGGCTGCTGCTGCTGTCCGGTGACAAAGCCCGCTGCGATGAAATCACGCCGGCCATGCAGGAGATGAGCAGCAAGGTCATCTATCTGGGCGAAGACCCCAAGCGCGCGGCTTCGTTCAAGTTGTTCGGTAACCTCGTGCTCATCGGCATGGCCGGCGTGCTGGGCGATGTGGCACGGCTGTCGCATTCAGTGGGCATCGAGCCCGCCGAGGCGATGACCCTGTTCGAGCATTTCAACCCGGGTGCGATGCTGCCTGCGCGCGCAGCCCGTCTGGTCAATGGAAAATACGATCAGCCATCCTTTGAAGTGGCGATGGCCAAAAAGGATGCGCGGCTGATGGTCGAAGAGGCCAAGCGCCATGGCGTGGATCTGGCGGTCATGCCTTCGGTGATTGCGCTATTCGATGCCGCGATTGCGAGAGGGGAAGGTGCGCTGGATTCGAGCGCGGCGATGCGTTGGCCGGTGAAGTGATCGGTTGAGCGGGTTGCTGGTTGCGCGGGGCGTGTCGGTTGTGACAGCCTGCTTGCTCTAACGGCCTGACGGCCGAGTCGCGGCGCAGACTGCCCCCTCCGACGCGCCCGAAGCCTTGGCTCGCCGGGCCGTCTTGCCTGGTGCGTTCGCGCCTTCTGCCTCACGCCCTTTGCGCGGGCTGCATGGCGCAGTTGGCTTCAGCGTGCGGTCATGCCGCCATCGACCACCAGTTCCGAGCCGGTCATGAACGAGGCGTCGTCGGAGGCCAGGTAGACGATGCCTCGAGCAACTTCTTCTGCACGGCCCATTCGGCCCAGTGGATGGGCGGCCGCCATGGTCTGAGCGATCACGTCGGCTGAGATGCCTCGCTGCAACATGGCGCCGGCCACACCCTGCTGCGCCATGTCGGTGTCGATAATGCCGGGGTGAATCGAGTTCACGCGGATGTTGTAGCCCAGCGAGGCAGCCTCCATCGCGGTGCCCTTGGTGAAGAGCCTCACGCCACCCTTGCTCAGGTTGTACAGCGTTGAATTGGGCGAGCCGATCAGGCCAGCTACTGAGGACAGATTGACGATTGCCGCGCTTGGCGAGCCCGCTGGGCGTTGCTTCATCGCACGAAACGCATGCTGCGTGCCGAGCACCACACTTTTCAAATTGACGTCGAACATCTCCTGGATGTCGGCGGCACTCGCGTCTTCGGTCTTGCCGTGGCGATAGATGCCGGCGTTGTTCACCAGGATGTCGACCCGCCCGTGCGCCCGCATGACCGCCGCGAAGACCGCCGCCCATTGCGCGTCATCGGTGACATCGTGCCGGTGGAACTCGGCCTTGCCGCCTTGCTTCTGGATGTCTGCAACCAGTGCCTGTCCATCGGCTTCGCGCAGGTCGCTTGCGATCACGATGGCGCCGTTGGCCGCAAGCAGACGGCAGGTGGCCGAGCCGATGCCGCCGGCAGCGCCGGTGACGATGGCGACCTTGTTGTCGACTCGGTTCATGGGTGTCTCCTTGCTCGTTGATGTTCGGGTGTCGCTTCAGTGTATTCGCGAGCTGCGAGACCGTGCCGTGATTCAGCCCATCCGAGCTTTCATTTTTCTTCGACCTGCTGGGCATCGCGAATGATTGTCTCGATCCGCTCCCGGTCGAGTTGGCCGCGCACACCGATCACGACCAGTCGGCCGTCTGATGGCAGGGGGTCCTGATGCCTGGGTGCGAAGGCTCGAATGTCCACGCGCCGGCCGGTGATCTGCAGCACCACGACGTCGGATGCAGGCAGGCCCGGGGCGACCGGGTGCTTGGCGTGACCTTCGATGCGATTGCACAGCACGCCCTTGGCCCGGATCACGCCGGTCTCGTCGGCGATCAGCCTGTGTGCCAGGCGTTCGACATTCACAGGGCCTTCAAGGGTCAGACTGAGGCTGTCAAATGCCTTGGCGGCCGATGGCTTGCGTCGGGCTCGCCGCAAGCCGCTGGCATCGCCGGCAAACAGCCCTCCGCTTTGACGCTCGAGCGAACGCGGTGAATCGACTTCATCAGCCAGGGCACAAAACAGCGCAAGCGGCACGGCCGCATCGCAGGCCTCGATGAGGCGGGCGTGCGGTGCCTGCATCGCAAGCCACGACCGAATGTCGGTCAGCGCTGCATCGTCGATCAGGTCGACCTTGTTGAGGACCAGCAGGTCGGCGTCCTGAAGTTGCTGGCGAACGGTGTCGCCCACATGCCGATCCTGCGCCTGCTCGCGAACAGACTGCGCATCAGCCAGAACCATCACCGCATCGACCTCGATCTGCGGGGCGAGCTTGACGCTGCGCGCCACCGCGCCGGGCAGGGCCACGCCACTGGTCTCGATCAGCAGCAGATCAGGCAACGGACTGCGTTCACCCAATGCAATGAGGGCACCGATCAGGTCGCTGCCGACGCTGCAGCACAGGCAGCCGCCAGCCAGTTGCATCACCTCGCCGTCAGTCGACACGATGAGGTCGGCGTCGATTCCGATTTCGCCGAAATCATTGACCAGCACCGCAATCCTGAGGCCCTGCGCCTGGCGCAGCAGATGGTTCACCAGGGTGGTCTTGCCCGCGCCCAGATAGCCGCCGATCACGATCGCTGGAATCGTGCGCAGTGGGCTGGGGTGTACGATCGGCGCCATGAATCTGCCCGACTATACCGATGTCCAACGCGCGGTCGATCGACTGCAGGGCGTGGCGCACCGCACGCCGGTGATGCGTTCCCGAACCGCTGATGCACTCACCGGTGCCGAGTTGTTTTTCAAGTGCGAAAATCTCCAACGCGCAGGTGCATTCAAGTTTCGCGGCGCCTACAACGCGATCGCGGCCCTCGACACCACGCAGCGTCGTGCCGGCGTGGTGAGCTTTTCCTCGGGTAACCATGCCCAGGCGATTTCATATGCCGCCTCGCTGCTTGAGGTGAAGGCCACCGTGCTCATGCCGTCTGATGCCCCTGCGATGAAAGTGGCGGCCACACGAGGCTACGGCGCCGAGGTGGTGCTCTACGACCGTTATTCAGAGGATCGCGAGGCCATCGGACGGCGTCTGTCTGTTGAACGCGGGCTCACGCTGATCCCACCCTATGACCATCGCGAGGTGATCGCCGGGCAGGGCACGGCCGCGGTCGAACTGATCGAGGAGACAGGGCCGCTTGATTGCGTGCTGGTCTGCCTGGGTGGCGGTGGGTTGACCTCGGGGTGCGCGCTGGCAGCCAGGGCATTGTCGCCGGGATGCGAGGTCTGGGGCATCGAGCCCGAGGCCGGCAATGACGGACAGCGCTCGCTGCAGGAAGGGCGCATCGTTCACATCGATGTGCCTCGCACAATCGCCGATGGCGCACAGACCCAGCACCTGGGCGAACTGACCTTCGAAATCATCCGGCGCGATGTGACAGGCATTGCCACGGTCAGCGACGAGGCCCTGCGCGACGCGATGCGATTTGTCGCCGAGCGAATGAAGCTGTTGATCGAACCGACCGGTGCACTCGCGGTCGCCGCTGCACTCACCGCTGCAGTGCCGGTTCGCGGTCGACGCGTGGGCATTGTGATCAGCGGGGGCAACGTCGATCTGGTGCGGTTTGCAGCGCTGGTGGCTGGCCCGCAGTGAGGCCTGCAATGTGCTGCGCACTCGGCGCACATCCAGGTCAGTGCTGACCGAATGGGTTTGCGCGAGCCGATGACCACCTGGGCTCGCTGCCTGCCGATTCTCGACTGGCTGCCCAACTGGCGGCGACCGGGTGTCGTGCGCGCTGACCTGCTGGCGGGCGTGACCAATGCGGTGGTGGTGCTGCCGCAGGGCCTGGCGTTTGCCATGTTGGCCGGACTGCCTGCGCACTACGGCCTGTATGCCGCAATGGTGCCCAGTCTGGTGGCCGCACTGTTCGGATCAAGCCGCCTCATGGTCAGCGGCCCGGCCAACGCGATTTCATTGACCACCTTGTCGCTGCTGTCGCCGCTGGCCGTGCCGGGCTCGAATCAGTACATCGCATTGGCGATCACGCTGTCCCTGATGGTTGGGGTTTTTCAGATCGGCTTGGGCCTGGCGAAGGCCGGGCGCCTCGTTGATCTCATGCCGCACTCGGTGATCGTCGGATTCACCGCAGGTGCTGCGGTGCTGATCGCCAGCTCACAGCTTGCGCCGTTCATGGGCATCGAGATTGCGCGAGGGCTGTCGGTGGTCAAGGTCCTTGAGGCCGCCTGGTCGCACCGTGCCGAGGCCAATTGGCTGGCGATGACCAGTGGCGTGGCAACCCTGCTTGCGATTTCACTGTGGCGGCGGATCAACCGCACGGTGCCAAGCATTCTGGTTGGCGTGATTGTCGGGTCGCTGGTGGCTGCGGGCGTGCAGGCACTCATATCCGGTGCGCCAGCGCTCAAGGTGCTGCCCGCGCTCGAGACGGTTCTGCCCCCCTTGAGCACGCCCGATTTCAGCCTCTCAACATTGAAAAGCTTGCTCCTGCCAGCCCTGGTGATGACTTTGCTCGGGCTCACCGAGGCGGTTGCGATTGCCCGCTCGATGGCGGCGATTCGGGGCGACACGCTCGATGGCAATCGTGAATTCATCGGGCAGGGGCTGGCCAATCTGGCGGGCAGCTTTTTTTCGTCGTTTCCAACCAGCGGTTCGTTCAATCGCTCAGGGGTCAATCTCGCAGCCGGCGCGCGCACGCCGCTGGCCGCGGCCTCGGCATCTGGGTTTCTGCTGTTGCTGGTTGGGCTGGTCGGGCCGCTTGCGCAGTATCTGCCCTATGCGGTTGTGGCTGGCCTGCTCTTCATGGTGGCCTGGGGCCTCATTGATCGTGCCGAGATCGCGCGGATCTGGCGCGAGGCACCACTGGAACGATTCGCTCTGGTGGTGACGTTTCTGGCCACGGTGACGCTGTCACTCGAATGGGCCATCTTGCTGGGGCTGTTGACCGCATGGGTGTCGAAGCGTCTGGCTGCCGCCTGACTCCGAACGCGCGTCAATAAGAGGCGCGGTGAAGGCCTGTGGCGTCTAGCGAATCAATCCGGCTTGATGTTTGCATCCTTGACCACCTTCGACCACTGAGCCAGCTCCTGTTTGAGCAGACTCTCGAGCTCGCTGCTCGAGGAACTGACCGCCGACAGGCCGAGTTTCGAGAAGCGTTCGCGCACATCCGGGCGCGCCAGCACGGTGCCCAGGTCGGCATTGAGCTTGTCGACGATCGGGCGCGGGGTTTTCGCCGGAAGGAAAAAGGCCAGCCACATGGTGGTGACGAAACCGGGCAGCCCCTGCTCAGCAATGGTCGGCAGATCGGGCAGTTCCGGATTGCGCTTGAGACTGGCCAGGCCCAGCGCCCGGACTTTGCCGGCCTTGATGTTGGGCACGGCCGAGTTGTAGGCGTCAAGCATCAGGCTCAGATGACCCGCGAGCAGATCCTGTGCCGCGGGGCCCTGTCCCTTGTAGGGCACATGGGTGAGTTGCGTGCGACTCATGCTGGCAAATAACTCGGTGCCCAGGTGATAGGTGCTGCCGATACCCGATGACCCGTAGGTGAGCTTGCCCGGATTGTCGCGGGCGTAGCGGATCAGCTCCTGGACGGTATTGGCCGGAACGGACGGATGCACCACCAGAATGTTTTCGATGGTCGCAACCAGGCTGACCGGTGCGAAATCACGAATCGGGTCGTAGGGCAGCTTCGGTTGCAGGGCCGGGCTTGCGGCCATGATGGTGCTGGTGCCAAAGAGCACCGTATTACCATCAGGGGTGGATCGGGCCACAAATTCGCTGCCGATTGCACCGGTTGCGCCGACACGGTTGTCAACCACCACCGGACGTCCACTGAGCTCGGCCAGCAGCGGTGCCACGATGCGTGCTGCGATATCGGTCGGTCCGCCGGTCGCAAAGGGCACGACCAGCCGGATCGGAGCGGGCGCCTGTGCACGCACGCCGCTTGATCCCAGCACGGTGGCGGCGCAGGTGCCGATGAGCAACTGTCTCTTGTTCATGATCAGCCTTCCTTAACGGCTACAAACATCGTGCGCCGGGTATTCATGAAATGCGGTCTGACGCGAGCGCTCCAGTCGGTCGCCCGCACAGCCAGCCATTCGGGGGTCTCGAGCACACTGTCCGAGCTCAGGTCATAACAGGCAATGTAGCGGGGTGCGCCACTGCGGCGGGTAAAGCGCCAGGCGGCGATGGTGCCCGGCACGCGTGCCAGACCCGGCAGGTGTTCGTTCTGATACCAGGCGTTGAAATCTGCTTCATTCAAGGCCGGTATATCGGTCTCGACCGCGTAGTGGTGAGTGGGCATCGAGGCAGCCGATGCGCCCGTCAAGTGCACGATGCAGTCGAGTGCCTGCCACGACGCGGCAGGAGCGGCTTCTGCTTCGAGCCGGGCGCGACCGTGAACACCATCGAGCGATCGCCACAGCGTGATGCCGGCTCGTGCCGGCAACACTTCAGGGCCGGGACGCTGCGCCCACTCGAAATCCAGCAGCCAGGATCTGGGTGTTGTGTGTTCGGCCATGTTCACTCCGGGCGGATGTTCTTGGCCTTGATCAATCGGCCCCATTTGTCGGTGTCCTGGCGCAGCAGGCTGGCGAGCTCTTGTGGCGTTGACGACATCGGGTCGGCGCCGGACTGCAACAGGCGCTCGCGCAGCGCCGGTGTTGCCAGGGCATTGCGCACCGCCTTGTTCAGCGCATCGACACTTGCAGGCGGCGTCTTCGATGACACGAACAGCGCATACCAGTTGATCGTGTCCACCCCGCGGATGCCTTGCTCCTCGAGGGTCCGGATATCGGGCAACACCGGGTGCCGCGTGTTTGAAGCGATACCCAGTGCCTTGACCTTGCCGGCCTTTACCTGATTGATCAGCCCGGGTACGTCGCCAAAAAATCCGCCGACCTGCCCACCCATCACATCGGTGATCGCTGGGGCTGCGCCCTTGTATGGCACATGCAGCAGTCGCGCGCCGGTGGCGTCGGCCAGTTGCTCGATGGCCAGATGCGGAATGCTGCCGATGCCCGACGAGGCCATGGTGATCGGCTCCTTTTTCGATTTCGCCGCGGCGACGAATTCGGCAGCGTCTCGCGCTGGATCGTTGGGATTGACCACCAGCAGTTCGACGTTGTTGACCACCAGCGAAACCGGAGCAAAGTCGCGCTGCATGTCGTAGGGCAGTTTGTCGTAGAGAACCGGGTTGATGGCGGCCGCGCCCACGCTGGTGATCCAGATCGTGCTGCCGTCGGGCTCGGCCCGGATCACTTCCTGCGCCCCGATCGCGCCGTTGGCGCCCGGTTTGTTTTCAACGATCACCGTTCGACCGAGTTCCTTCGACAAGGGCTCGGCAATTGTTCGGGCGACGAAATCGACCGGCCCGCCTGGCACGAAGGAGACAATGATGCGAACGGGCTTTGCGGGTTGGGCGCAGGCCAGACCTGCGAAGGCCAGCAATGCGGATGCGATGAAAGAACGGCGCAGCATGGTGAATATCCTTCGTGAATCGGATCAATGATCAGTCGCAGCGCGCGGTCATGCCGCCATCGACCACGAGTTCGGTGCCGGTGATAAAGCGCGCCTCTTCGCTGGCCAGAAAGAGCACCGCACTCGCTGTGTCGCGGCCATCGCCCATGAAGCCCAGAGGGATGCGCGCCTGGCGGCTTGCCAGCAGTGCCTCGACATCGCCGCCTGAGCGCTGAGCGGCCAGCCGCACTTCGACCATCGGCGTGTGCAACTGCCCTGGCACCACGGTATTGACGCGCACGCCCTGTGCGGCATGCTGCACGGCGACCACCCGAGAAAGCTGAATCACGCCAGCCTTAGTGGCGGCATAAGCCACCTGTGCGCTGCCCGTCCAGCGGATGCCCGAGGTCGATGCAATGTTGACGATGGCTCCGCCGCCCTTGGCGATGAGGATGGGCAGCACATGCTTGCAGCTGAGGAACACGCTCTTCAGATTGGCATCGACCTGTGAGGTGAAGATCTCCTCGCTCATTTCGATCGGTCCGCCGGCAGCCGAGCCACCCACGTTGTTGACCAGCACGTCGACCGTGCCGAAGGCGCGCACACACTCGGCCACCATCGCCGCCACTGAATCGGACCGCGTTACGTCGGCGGCGAAGGGCAGAATCGCGTCGCGGTGAGCGCCTGCCTGTGCGAGGGTTTCCTCGACTCGAGCCAGATCCCGGTCGACCGCCAGAACGCGTGCGCCTTCCTCAGCCAGTCGGACGGTGATGGCGCGGCCATTGCCCCAGCCGGGGCCGACGCAACCTGCGCCGGTGACGATCGCAACCTTGTTCTGGAAACGGGGGTTCATGAGGGTGTGTGTCCTGAAAGAGGGCCGAATCGGTAGAGGCGCTGCGGGTTGTCGACCAGCATCTGTTGCAGTGCCTGCGGTGTAGGGGCAATCGCCACGGCAGCGCGGGCCAGGTCGTCTTCGTCGGGGATCGGACCGGCATGATTGGGATGTGGCCAGTCATTGCCCCACAGTACCCGGTCGCCATGCCGCTCGATCAGGGTCTGTGCAAAGGGCAGGGCATCGGTCCAGGGGGCTGCGCTGCGGGTGATGCGGTCGATGCCGCTGAGCTTGCACCAGACATGGGGCAGCTCCATCAGCCGCAGCAGCGCTTGAAAGTCGGCGTGCCCCAGGCCCAGCGCGGCATCGACGCGGCCGATGTGATCGATGACCACCGGCACCGCAGACTGTGCGATCGCCGGGGCCAGGTCGCTCAGCATCGACGGGCTGCCATGCAATTGCAGGTGCCAGCCCAGTGGCGCGATGCGATGCGCCAGCGTCATCACGGCCTCGATGGGCGTTCGCGTGCCGAGATGACCCATGTAGTTGAAGCGCACTCCGCGAAAGCCGGCGGCATCGAGGCGTTGCAATTCGGCGTTCGGCACATCGACCGGCAACAGGGCGATACCGCGGTAATTCTGCGGGCGTGCGGCAATCGCATCTTCGATCACTCGATTGTCGAATCCATGGCAGGTGGATTGCACGATGACGCATCGCGACAGGCCGAGCCGGTCGTTGAGATCAAACAGCGCCTGTCGGGGCGCATCGACTGCCGGAATGAAGGGCGCATCGGCCGCGTATGGAAACTGCTCGCGTGGACCGAAAATGTGGCAGTGGGCGTTGCAGGCGCCTTCTGGAAAGTCGGGCGGCATGGGGCTTGAATCGGTCAAGGGCTCGAACATCCCCGAGTTTAATTGGATCCGCCCTTGCAAGCTGTGTCGCCCTCACCTAAGCCAGGGGGTGGGTACCTCGATGCAGGCGATTCGACCTGCGGTCTGGTCCGGTGCTCAGACCAGTTCGTAACGGATCATGCGTGCGATGTTCAAGGCGGAGGTCATGCCGTTCACATGACCAAAGCGCATGAGGCGTTCGTCGCAGATGCGGACCATGCTGGCATGCGTCATGAGGTTGTCGGATGCACGCTGAGGCGCGTAACCGAGCGACGCCTGAATGATCTCCATCTGGTCTGGTCGGCCGGTCAGAAACATCCAGTCCTTGCCCAGTGCATATCGCTGCTTGTATTCGAGCAGCTGTTTCGGCCCGTCATCAAGCGGGGTGAGGGTCATCGTCACGAAGGTCAGCTTGCCGGCCGAATCGCCCAGCATCTCTCGGGCGTCGATCAGGTTGCGCATGGTTGGCGGGCAGAGCTTTTCACAGGCGCTGTACATCGCCGAGAGCACCACCTGACGACCTTTCAGGACATCGTCGTAGAAGCGCACTTTGCGCCCGTCCTGATCCATCAGCGACACGTTCGGCGCGAGGCGCTGCAATTGAGCCTGCCGCGACGCTCGTTCGGCCGCAGCGGCATCAAAGTGTGTGACTCGCTCGTTCCTGCCGGAAACGCGACCTGTGAGCAGCTCGCGCTTGGACGCGTCGACAGTCGTTGTAGTTGTTTGCATGGTGATGGTCCTGATCAGGGCTGCGCCTTGGTATCGCCCACGTCATCCACGCCGAACAGCAGCATCATGCCGTAGTCCTCATGTACCGAGTTGTGACAGTGGAGAGGGTAGACCCCCACGTAGTCGGTCGGTGTCACGATGAACTCTGCCGATTCGCCCGGGTACAGGTCAACGACATCCACACGGCCGAAAGCTGGACTGGTCGCAGGCACCGCAACCCCGTTCCTGCGGGTGATACGTCCCTCGACGAAATGCATGTGCAGTGGGTGCCCCCATCCACCGCCGAGGTTGTAGATCCAGCGCTCAGGCCGTCCGCGTTTCATCCAGAATCGCACTTTCAGGCAGTCCACCACTTCGCCATTGACGGACCAGCCGCCATCAGCGGTCTTCCAGTCAAAGGTTCGCGTCACGGCTGGCGTTGGGATCGGCGGCAGGCTGATGGGTGCGAAGCTGGTGATCGTGGCCGGGTTGGCGCTGGCGTCTGCGACGGGCGCACCGATTCGAAATTCAATCACGGCGTTGGCGACAATGCCTTTGGGCGCCAGATCGCCTGTGGGCTTCTCCGGTTCAGTATGGATACCCCGGTTTTCGAGCCACAGTGTTTGTGCACCGAACGTGGCCGCAATGGCTGCGAAATCGACGATCACATCAACCCGCTGCGCGGGGCACAGGCGCACTGAGGTCGCCTGGATCGGCTTGGTCAGCAGATTGCCGTCGGATGAGATGATCCAGAACGGAATATTTTGAGAGGGATTGGCCGGGTTGGTCAGGGCCAGGGTCTGATAACGCGATGGCCCCTTGTTCAGCAGGCGCAGGCGGTAGCGCCGTTTGTCGACCGGGAAATGCGGCTGGATCTTCCCATTGACCAGGTACTTGTCGCCCAGATGGCCGTCGATATTGCTCAGGTCGATCTCGGTCTGTCCGGTGCTCGGATTGACCCAGATATCGGTGATCAGGATCGGGATGTCGTACTTCGGGTAGCTGGGCAGACGAAAGCCGGTGGTTTCATCACCCGTGTCGTATTCATTGAAGATCAGGTGAAAGCCTGCGAGGCCTTTGTAGATGTTGGCGCTGGTGCCGCCTTCCCGATGCTCGTGGTACCAGAGCGTTCCGAGTGTCTCGCGCACATCGCCATGCGGCATGGCCGGGTTGAGCCTCGGAATGACATTGCTGGGCGTGGTCTTGATCAGCGGATTCTTTGAATGGCTGGCCGGGTCGATGAAGCCCGCGCGCTTCATGTTGTAGTAGTAGTCGTAATACTGCCCTGGAAAGAAGAACCGACCTTGGGTCCAGGGATCGATAGACG
>Ga0209598_10003612_pt1 | contig 11641 bp, 12 predicted proteins | sample M_140807_EF_Meta_FD_187317 | JGI IMG/M metagenome (GOLD analysis project Ga0209598, IMG submission 187317) | Freshwater microbial communities from Lake Montjoie, Canada to study carbon cycling - M_140807_EF_MetaG (SPAdes) (version 2) | ecosystem: Environmental > Aquatic > Freshwater > Lake... | reverse complement strand
ATTTTTAAGCTTCAGATGGAAAAAGTTGGGTTTTGGGATTAAAATACTTGAAGCCTAGACCTATCGGGCAACGCTTGCCGCCGCAACAGGAGTCTTTGCTGGAGGAGCAGGAGGCTGATATTCTTTTAAGCTAGGGAAAAGAAAATGATTCTCTTCGACGTACTGAGCGCCGAATAACCCTTTCTCAGCCCAAAAATATCGGTCAGTAGTGTGCTCATTTCGTTTTACAATTAGCAAGGCAGGAGGTTGAATCCCTACGGACTGAATATGTTTGCGAGCGGCGGTAACAGGTTTGTCTTCGCCACTCTCAATGCTATATTGGGGTACTAACTCTAGAATTTTGCGTCCTTCCTGACGGCGACGACTTTTGCGCTTACGTTTTCTTGCCAACCCAATTACCTCCTGTTCCAGCTACACGCTGTAATTATAGTTACAAAATTTGTTCTGATTGTATCTGTTTTAACTTAGAAAATCAAGGGGATCACAGGAGTTTCTAAGAAGAAAAAAGAGAAAAAATAACCTTACATCCTTGGGTTATCCGCCTCTTTGTTAAACAAATGCACGTTTTGCGTACTTCCTAAAAGTTAATATTTCTTAACAAATCGCAATATTAGGGTTTTAATGTTTTCCTCTGACGGTTTGCCCAACTTGCCAAGTCCCGAATTCGTTACGCTATGTCAGGCGCAGTCTCGGCTTGTTCAGCAGGGCTTTGAGGTTGATTGGTGTGGGGTTTATCTGACGCGGTCACGAAATGTGCCTACGGCATCGCCTTCTGAAGTAGAAGATTCTGAGTTAATTCCCATCGTGGTATATCCTTCATCGGAGGCAACTTCCTATGCCAGTTCACCATTAATCACGTTAACGAGACAAAAAGAAAATAATCCCCTAACCTTGCCTGGATTATTACTCTCAGTGCAGGATTCCGTTGAAAGTTGGGATTCGGAGGAGATTCTGCCCTATTCATCGGGGGATCATCCCCAATTGGTTTTTCCGTTGGTTTACCAAGACGTAATGTTGGGTGTATTGGTTACGGGAAGGGAATCGCTGCCCTGGCAGGCTGAAGAAGTTGCTCAGTTAGAAAATATTGCCCGTACCCTAGCGATCGCCTGTTTTTTAGACCAACAAAAAAGCTGGTATTTAACCCAATTAAGACAGCAGCAAATGCGGCGGGAGTGGGAAAGGGATCACCTGGATGATCTATTCCATCAATTACGAAATCCCCTGACGGCTTTGCGGACTTTTAGTAAATTACTGCTCAAACGATTTTGGGGAGATGATAAAACCCAAGCGGTGATTGAAGGGATTGGGCGGGAAAGTTATCATCTTCAGGAATTACTTCAGGCCTTTGAGGGAGATTTGGCTCGGAGTGATGAAGAAATTACGGTTCCGATTTGGGATACGGAAACGCTACCAGAAAAGGTGTTGGCTCCTGTTTCGACTTTTTTATTACCCAGTTTTACCCTTCCTCTCAGTTCCGTTGATTTAGCGTCGGTGCTTGGGCTGATTTTATCTTCGGTCGAAGCGATCGCCCAGGAAAAACAAATTCAACTCAATACAATTATTTCGGCTACTCTCTGCCCAATTCTCGGAAATGCGGCGGCTATTCGGGAAATTTTTGGTAATTTAATCGATAACGCTCTTAAATATACCCCTTCAGGAGGACAGGTTCGAGTGACAATGGGACTCATTTCTTCTACGGCCACCCATCGATGGCAGGGAGTGGAAATTACTGATACGGGCTATGGTATCCCTCAAAAAGACCAGAATCACGTTTTTGAACGACATTATCGGGGAATTCAATCCGAGGGTGATATTCCAGGGACGGGGCTAGGCCTGGCGATCGTCAAGGAATTAGTGGAAAAAATGCAAGGAAAAATTGAAATTACTAGTCCCAATGATTTGAGTCTTGATGCCCAATATCCAGGGACGAGCGTTACCATTTGGTTTTTGTTAGATAATCAAAAAATGGTGGTTGAATCTTAGACCAGATAATCTCTTAACCATTGACGAAACTCTCTTCTTAATGCACTCATCGGCAGTTCTTCACTTTTTTCCAGAAATAGAGAAATCCCTTCAATCACAGGTATATCAGGAAACACTTTGCTCGTTAAAGCCTTAACATATTGCCCATTTTCTAACACACTAATTTCTAACTTTCCTTTTTTATAACACCAAATTTCAGACACCCCTAACGCTTGATAAGCACTAACCTGAGTAATGGATGTAAAATCCACTTCGATCGCTAAATCAGGAACAGGATCAACTGTTAAATCAAGACGTTGTTTACCGATCATTGCTTGATAATTCTGAATATAAAAACAATCATCAGGTTCAATTCCTGCTTGCATTGCTCGATTTTTAAAAGTCGTTGAACCCAGAGATTCCCACTCTAGTCCTAATTCATCTAGGATTATTTTCAATAAGTCTCCAATCAAGACTTTAGCTCGTTCATGTCCTGGTAATGGCATCCGAAATTCTAAAATTCCTCGGTAATAGGCGATATGGGAATGGCGATGTTCTCCTAAATCTTCTAAAATCTCTTCAAACTCTTGCCAGCTAATATTATCCAATATCAGTCGTTGACCAGGGGCTACTTGAATTTGAGCGATCGCGATTTTGACGGGCATATTTCAATCTCCATGTCATGGATTTAAACGTATTCTATTATTTTTTAATTTAATCGCAAATATCGAGATTGGGCTAATTCGGCGGCTAAGGCGATCGCGGCTTTCATGCTTTCGGCTCTAGCAATCCCTTGATCGGCAATATCAAAGGCAGTGCCATGATCGGGAGACGTGCGAATAAAGGGTAAACCAATGGTGGTATTAATCGCCTGATCAAACGCCATTAATTTAACGGGAATCAAACCCTGGTCATGATAGAGAGCTAAATAAGCATCTGCTGTTTGAATTTTGCCATCCTTAAACCAAGCTTGACCACAGTTAACCCAGAGTGTATCGGGCGGGACGGGGCCAATTAGTTTCACCTTGGGATAGTGCTGACGAGCTTGATCCAACCAAGGAATTAACCAATCCCGTTCTTCTGTGCCGATTTGTCCCTGTTCACCACTGTGGGGATTCAAACCCGCGATCGCGATGGTCGGATAAGCAAGGCCAAAATCATCCTGCAAAGTCTGCACTAATAAATCGAGTTTAAGACTCATCAACTCAGGCGTAAGGGTTACGGAAACTTGGTTTAGGGGAATATGGGTGGTTGCCAACAGGGTACACATTGTCCAACCCGTATAAGGCGATCGCGCCACAAAGAGCATCCCAAATTTTTTGACCTGAGACCGTTCGGCTAAAACTTCCGTTTGTCCAGGGAAATCATAACCCGCCATTTTCCAAGCTGATTTAGCAATGGGAGCCGTGACAATTCCCTGAAAATTGCCTGCCAAGGTTTGGGCGATCGCGGCTTCTAAATATTGAAAACTAGCCGCGCCACTGGCCCCATTTCCCTGACCTAATATAAGTTGCTCTTCGATGTCTTTGTCTAAATGAATGTCTAACAGGGGAAATTTTTCGGGATCAGCTACCTCTAGCCCCTGTTGTTGAAGTCTGAGATAGGATTGTTCTAACAGCGATCGCGTTCCCACTAGGGTAATTTGACACTGTTGCGCGATCGCAGAATCCGCCAACGCTTTGAGAATAACTTCGGTACCGATGCCAGAGGGATCACCCAGGGTGAGAGCAAGACGAGGAAGAGAGGAGGAAACCATAGTCAGATTTGGAGAGCCTAGTTGTTCTACAATAACAATAATGGTTATCCTCAACCGTTAACAAATTCACAATTGAAAGATAATCCTTCCCCAATTTTTTACCTGAAAACTTTAATTTCTTATCCAAGGAGACATAAACATGACCGCAGAAAGTATGTTATTTAACGGCGCAATCCTTCTTGTTGTTCTCACTTTAGTGGGTTTAGCCTGGGGATTTTTGATCCTCAAATTAGAAGGCGGCAAAGAATAATTTTTCCCCTAAGAGAGACAGAATGGAGAGGTAAATTTTTCTTCATTCTCCATCTCAAATTATCAGCATAATCTTTAAATTATTTCTTTTTAATTAGCGTTTAACATTATCGAACAAGATATATATTTTATTCAACCGTAGGGGCGCAAGGCTTGCGACCAAAAATCTTAATTAATAAGCAGATTAATCCAAGGGCTTACGCGATACTGCCTACACTTAAGTAATCTAATCAGTTTTTTATAATCTTTTTCTCAAAAGTTTTAATCAACTTGTCTAAATTGAGGTTTTTATCATGTCAGATACAACTTCTTCCGTTGAACCCACCATCGAACCGACTATTGAATTTTTTGCAGGATTACCCGAAACCTTAAGTAATGTAAGCTTACGCAAAAATAAACAAACAGGCGATCGCACGGTTTTATTCACCTTCCAAAATCTTAAAGCGATCGAAAAATTCCAGAGTTTCACCAATGAATTTCATGGCTCTATTCGTCTCAAGGATTCTGAGGGGGAAATTAGCGCGGAACCTTCTTCTTTAAAGTTTATGTTTGGAGGAGATGAGGGAGATGATCTCAAGGGGGTTAAATGCAGTTTTGAAATCCATGAAGATGATCATTGGGAACGGTTTATGCGTTTTATGAATCGTTATGCCCAAGCCAATGGTATGGTTTATCAAGATAAAGCTTAAATTTTTTCAAGCTGATTTTAGCTAACATTAATTCTGACTAAAATCAGCATTCTTTACTAATTTTTTCCATAAAAAATAACCAAAAATCGGGTAAAAATCTTTCATGAAAATTGCAATTACGGGTGCGACGGGATTTGTGGGAACTGGGTTAGTCGCAAAATTAAACAGTGAAAACCATTCTTTGGTGATTTTGGCTCGTAATCCCCAAAAAGCACAACGTCTTTTCCCGATCGCAGCCTATCCTAATCTCCAAGTAATTGCCTATGAAGCGACCCAATCTGGGGAATGGCAAAATGCGATTTCTGGTTGTGATGCTGTGATTAATCTAGCAGGAGAAGCGATCGCGGAAAGATGGACACCCGAACACAAAAAAGGGATCTTAGACAGTCGAAAGTTAGGCACTCAAAAAATCGTAGAAGCCATTAGTCAAGCTGAATCTAAACCGACGGTTTTAATTAATGCTTCGGCGATCGGTTATTACGGCTCTAGTGAAACCGAAACTTTTACGGAAAATAGTGCTTCAGGAAAAGATTTTCTAGCCGAAGTTTGTCGAGAATGGGAAGCAGAAGCAAAACAAATTCAAGGTCTCAATATTCGCTTGGTTATTTTGCGTTTCGGGATTGTTCTGGGTAATGGGGGAGCTTTAGCTAAAATGATTCCCCCTTTTCAATTGTTTGCAGGTGGCCCCATTGGCAATGGTCGTCAATGGTTTTCTTGGATTGATCGGGATGATTTGATTAATTTAATTATTTTTGCTTTGAAACAATCGAATATGGAAGGAACTTTTAATGCAACCTCTCCTAATCCCGTCCGCATGAATAAACTTTGTCAAACGTTAGGAACCGTTTTAAATCGTCCTTCGTGGCTACCTGTTCCCGATTTTGCCTTAGAACTCCTCCTTGGTGAAGCGGCCCAGGTGGTTTTAGAAGGACAAGAGGTTTTACCCAAGGCAACTCAATCAATGGGTTTTGAGTTTCAATATCCTAATTTAAAGTCTTCATTAGCTAAAATTCTTTCAGTGACTTAAGCTAACTATTGATTGATCGAATGTCAAAATTCCCAAACTTATTCCAAGATGACCCATTTAGAATAGTTCAAAGATCAAAATTGATTTACGATGAAAAAAAATGGAGAGAAGTTCTGGAGCGAACTGGTGAAAGACGAACCGCATCAGGCGTTTATATTTTTGTTACCATAGAGGGGGATATATTTGTGCGTAGGGCCAGTACCCAAATTGGAAATACTCTAATTGGTCATATTGATTTAGCATTGGGAAAAGACGTAGATTATGCAGGAACACTCTATTTTTCGGCACGTTCCAATCGTGGAATTCTGCGTAAGTGGACTAACGAATCGGGTCATTATCGTCCTTATCCAGAGTTAAAAAGTCGTGCTGGTCTGCCTGAAGAACTTTTTCAACCAGGTCAGTTCATTCAATCAAAGTAGAGAATTTTCTAACATAGAGGAGAATGGGAAATCATTATGATTAATCTTAAGGATCGTGGTATAGTTACTACTCAACGTTTTTCTCCCTTGTCAGAGGAACAGCAGTTTAATGAGGTTTGTATTTTGCTTCAACAGAATATTGTTGCGGCTTTGAAGTTGGCTAATTCAAACCTAAAAGATAAAAAATACTTTCAAAATCTACTAGAAAAAGGACTAGAATCTGCTAATGCCAGTGAAATCGAAATATGGCTGAGATATTTGATTCCTCGTCTTGGTTTTCGATATGTAGTTAATGTTTTGGAAAAAAAAGTAGAATTACAACCAGAGCAAGTTCAAACAGCTTTATATTGGTTGCCAAAATTCTTGAAAAAAGATAGTCTAAAAGAGCTACAGCTACTTAAAAATTTGGAGGAGCGAATGATTCCCCATGAAATGCAAGGTAAAGAATATAAAGCGAATCTTCTGTCTGGGAAAACGTACAAATTGATCCTCAAAATTAAAAATACTGATGAATACGCGATTTTTGGAGGATATCAGTTAGGAAGCAATGGTTCGGGTGTAATTGTGGAAATTTTGGACTCGAATTTCTACCAAACAGGGGGCGTTAAAGTCGTCTCACCCAAAGATCTTGAAATACTCGATCCTCAGCCTTACAAGTGATCGATCGTTTGCTCTAAAACTACCGATAGAGGATAGAGAGCCGCTTAATCATGGGACAATGAAGTAGAGCTTTTAATTTTTTTCTGAAATCCCCCCGTTATTCCTTTCCATGAACGAGCATCTCCCCGAATCCCAGCAAGTCCTATCCGAAGAAGTCGCCACTGAGTTAATGCGATCGCTACTGCATAAAGAAGGAAACTGGGTAGAATGGGGGAAAGGTTGCCAAAAACTCCAAAAATCGGGTTATTCCGCCGAAATAATCTTTGAAAAAACAGGATTCCAGAAAGTACAGCAAAATTTAATCATTGTGGCTTCCCAGGTCTATGAAAGTTTAGTGAATTCTGATGTGTCAGAAACGGTCTTAAACTATTTTTTGGGGCCAAAAAGCGATGTGCTGTATGAATTTCGGGTGCTGAATCACAAAAGACGTGCCGCCGCCGCCGAGACTGCCTACGAGAAAAACCTTGATAATGAGGTCGCCAAGGAGTTAGCCAAAGCAATTCAGGAATTTACCTGTTTTTCCCAGTTACCCTCTGGATTTACCGACCATCCTGGAGATGCGATCGCCTATCAATGTTGGAAATCTGCCCGACAAACCAAAAATTTGCAAACTCGAACTCGCTTGATTGCGAAGGGTTTAAAATTTGCCCATTCTCCCTCTGCTAGAACGGCGATCGAACAATTATTAAGCGATTTGTCTGTCTCTCCAACCCGCAAGGCTCCTTTGATTCCCCTTCATCGTGTCGAAAATGATGAAGAACTGTCGCGATTAGTTCCTGTGGCGGGAACTTGGCCCCTAAGCCGTGAGCAAATTAACGCCGTTCAAGCGGTGAATATTATTGAACCCTTTGGCATGGTGGAATATTCAGGGTCTGGAGCGGTTATTCCCCTTCCTGGTTGGCAAATTGTCCTAAAAGCGGGTGATCCCATCGCATTTTTCTGTCAAAGTGGGGAATTATCGGACGCATTAACCAATAAAAATGAAACGGTTCTCGTCGTCATTGATCGAGCGGCTAAAGAATGGGATGAAAATGGATTTTTCTTGGTAGAGCAAGGAGAAAACGTCAAAGTTGATTGGTTCGAGTCTGCTCCGACTTTGGACATTCTCGGTCAGGCGATCGTGGTATTGCGACCTAAACGGATTTTTGATGAGAATAATCTTTTAGAACCTTGGCAAATGGATGATTAATCCCCAATTTTGTTTAATCAAACCTTTTTTATTTCGCGTAGGGGCTTGGTCTCCAAGTCCTATTATGTGTTGAAAAGCTTAATATTCAGTTACGAAGCGTTTATTGGGTCGGCTTGAATGGGACAATAGGCAATATTTATTGTTAAGCTTTTATCAAAAATGAGTGTTACCCCTGAATCCGTTCAACAATTACTCAGTTCTGATTCCTTTAGCGATCGCGTGCGGGGTCTCAATCAACTCAGACAAATCGAGCCTAAATTGGCGTTTGAGATGGTGAAACCGTTAATTAAAGACCCTAATCCTCGCATTCGTTATTCTGCGGTCAGTCAACTTGATCCCATTGGTAACGAAAATCCCCCAGAAGCTTTGGCTCTACTCCGCGATCGCCTTTTTAATGATTCAGAAGTTGATGTGCAATCCGTTGCCGCCGATGTGATTGGGGGACTAAGACTCACGGAAGCCTATGAAGATTTACAAAAAGTCTATGAAACGACTCCAGAGTGGCTATTGCAAATGAGTATTATTGCAACCTTGGGAGAAATGGGAGATGCAAGAGGTTTTGATTTACTCAAAATTGCTTTAAATTCGGAAAATAGTTTAATTCGGACGGCGGCGATTAGTTCGTTAGGTGATTTGCAAATTCCCGATGCCCTTCCTTTGTTATTACCTTTAGCGAAAGATGAGGATTGGCAGGTTCGTTTTCGGTTGGCGATCGCGTTAGGAAACTTTGAGAAAGACAAGGTAGAAAAGGTATTAACAGAATTAGCTCAAGATCCCTTTGAACAAGTTGCTAAAACTGCCCAGGATATTTTAAATAAAATGGTTTAGGAAACTTCTACAATCTTCTCTGTGTTAAAATTTTTTATACTTAGAACAAGATTTTAGATTTCTAATGCAGAAACTAAATTAAGTCAGCACGTTCTGTGCAAGCGGCGTAGTCGAAACTTCTGACAACATTGGAATGATTAGTTTCAGTTTTAAGCGTCCATTTACCAGAATCTTCAGCAATAATAGTAATTTCTCCTGCACATTTCTCAGTTGAAGATAATCCTTTTTTATCCATTGCGGAACAATCAGAAGCGGAGGATTTACAGGTTCGTGTAACTTCGGTACAAATAAATTGATTTAATCGTTTTAAAGAATTACTTTTAAGATTGGTTAATGCGTCAAAAAGTTCAGGTTTAACATGACCATGTTGATTCTTACTGCCCACTGATAAAACTGCAATTTCAGGATCGATAAATTCGAGTAAGGTTTTAAGATCTTCTCCATTTTTTGGCCAAGCTCCATGATGAGGGATTTTGACAACATTAGCAGTAAATTCTGTTTTCAATTGCAATAACTCAGTTAAACCATCTCCTTCAATATCTGCCAGTAAAATCGCCGAAAATTCACCGTAAACAACTCTTAAAACCACAGAAATTTCATTTAATTTACTTTTGTCCAAACCAAAATGACTTTCAATATAATGTTGACTTGGGTGCAAAGGCTCGATTTTGAGAATTTTATCAGAATAATTCTCTCCGTCTAAAAAGATAGGTGAATGTTTGATTTCTCGATTGATATACCATTCTTTAATACGTTTAAGTGCAAACCTAAGTTTTCCATTTTTAGGATCATTTTGAGCCGATACCATTTTCTGTGTAGCTATCTCAATTACTTTATAAGGAAGATGAATTTTTTCTATTTTTATTTTGCTTTGGTAGTTATCAATAAAAGTTGTGAGTTTAATCAATGAAGGAAAATGATCACCGTGAGCATGAGTGATATAAATTCGATCAATCTTTGTTATTTGATGTTGCTCAATCCATTCTTCCAAGACAGAAAGATTACCCAAATCTATAACAATCATGGAGTCGTCGGTTTGAATCACAATACTATCGGCATTCCCAACAGGCAAAAAAGAAATTGTACAGGTCACAATGGAAGCTCCAATTCTGGGATTCTTAAAAATTCTTCTAACTCTTCGTTAGTAAGGTAAGCACGAGGTTCATGGACAAATTTTCTTAATGCCCAGGGACGTTCTCGCAGTTGTTCAAACGTTTTAACGTCCTTGCTTAATTGCACTTCAAAGGGAGTGCCATCTAAAGCCCAGCCAGGCAATTCTTGAGGTAAGGGAATCCATTCGCCTTCAGTTTCATCGTCATCCATTAAGCGACTGATATACAGAAGGACTTCGGTTTGATCTTCAGAAATTTCTAAGACTTGACCAATAGCTGTTTTTGTTGGTTTTTTCTGCTCTTCCTTCCATTGTTTTAACTCAGGTGATTCACCCACACGAGTTATTTCTTTCCAAGAAGGATTGCCATAAGATTTCTCGACTATTTGATCAAGAACTTGACGTAATTCCTTAATTTGTTCTTCTAATAATAGATTACGTTTTTTTTCTAAATCAATAATCTGTCGAGTAATCTGAATAATTTCTAAATCAATCTCAAAAGGTAATGGTAAACGACACAATTCAGATACAGTTATTTCATAAGATTTGCGTCCAATTAGCGATAAACTACTAAGTAGTTTTGAAGTACAAATACCTAGTAACCATAAGCATTTATCTTCATAAGTAATAGTTTTCCATTTATCTGGTAATAAATCGGGAGCTTGATAATTTTTGCTATATTTATTTACATCATTAGCTGGCAATACACAAAAAATATGATTGTTTGGACAAAATCCTGTTGAATCAAATTGAGCAACCAGAGGATAATTAGAACCTCGATTTATTGTCTTCGCAAATAAAACTTTTGCATCATCAAATAAAGCTTCATTTTCTGGACTATAACGTTCTAGATAATCTTTTCCGTATTTAATCCAGCGTTCATGCTTGGGAATTCTTTCGGGATCGGCCCAAAGACTATCAGTATTTCGCCATTTAAGCCGCCAATTTCTTTTGTATGGGATTCCGTCTTGACGTTCGCCTTCTGGGGGATATATTTTACTAAATTTCCCATAATTGACACCATTAAAAATATAAAATAAATTTCCTAATAAAATTGTTGGGACTTTAATAGGAATAGGTGGTGCTACTGAAAAATGCCAAAATTGAGTTCTAGCGGCTAATTCTTTAGAATTAAGTTTATTAAGCCATGATGCACCAAGAAAGCCATCCTCACGAATACTTTTAATTTCTTCTTTAACCCTAGAAAAAACAGCTTTTGAAGAAACAGGAAATACTTTTTGCGATTGCCCAACAATTCCTATAACAACGCAAACAGCTTGCTCAGCATTAATCCCAACGGACTTCTCAGGAAATTGCCAAACTTCCAAAAGTTGACAGTTTTCGGCTAAAACTTCCCTTGCTTGGGAAAAACCATGAGTTGTTCCAGCAAGGAAAGATTGAGGAAGCACAAAAGCAAATTGAGAACCATCATCTAACCATTCCAACGCTTTTTGTACAAACATTGCAGCTTTCTGAGTTTTACCTTCTTCCATAAATGGAGGATTGGCGACAATAACTTTGGGCTTAATTGGCAAATCATCCCTGTTTAGTTTTTCATAATCTCCACAGGTAAAATTTCTCTCTGCATCAGGAAAAGGTAAAGTATTGGTAATTTGCTCATTAGCTTGACCAAGAGATTCACTGGCCAAAAAATATCGAAGTTGGGCGATCAACTTGGCATATTCATCTTTGTCATTGCCTGCGACATGAGTTTTTAAATATCTTTGACGTTCTATTCCCGTCGGTATATC
>Ga0209598_10003608_pt1 | contig 11651 bp, 10 predicted proteins | sample M_140807_EF_Meta_FD_187317 | JGI IMG/M metagenome (GOLD analysis project Ga0209598, IMG submission 187317) | Freshwater microbial communities from Lake Montjoie, Canada to study carbon cycling - M_140807_EF_MetaG (SPAdes) (version 2) | ecosystem: Environmental > Aquatic > Freshwater > Lake... | reverse complement strand
TCATATACATTTTGATCTTTATCGCAATTTGCTTCATAAACGGATGCTGGTAAACTTAAACTCCAACCTAATTTGTAAAAGCTATCGACCTTTTTTGCATTGTTGTAATTAGTCAACCATAATGGTAATGTTTTACCATAATAAGTGGAACTAATAATATTACCTGATTTGCTATCATACCAAAAAGCGCCATCTGCTGAATGACCAGCAGGAATAATTGCGCCTCTGTCTTTTAACGAAACGCCATACACTTTGCTTTTAAAATTAGTGGCTAATTTTAATTCATCGCCAATGGTCGTAGTCCATACATTCAAGGGACTCATTTTTCCTGAACTGCTATTTTCAATACCTACTGCTTGTACAGAATTATCTTCAACACAATACACCATTTTTTGCTGAATATTATCATACCAATCGTTGCCCGTGATGCCATGAATAGCAGGGGTGCTTCCAGTATAAACTGCGGCATGTCCGCAAGCGGTCACAGTAGGTAAATAGGAGATAAGGTTATTATTACAACTAGCACCTTGATTCATAAATCTTAAAAAGCCATTTTGTGTTTTAAAAAACGGCTTAAATTTATTCACATAGTCCCAACGCATTTGGTCAACTAGGATTCCTACCACTAACTTTGGTTTTGTATCCGTTACTTTGACTGCGTTAGGTTTTTGAGCAAAAGTTTGCGTTGCTATTAAAACTACTGTTAACAAAAGGGTAAATCGCATAAATTTTTGTTTAAATGATGCGGCAAAATTACAGCTATTTATTAGTGTTTTAAACCTAAAATTTTATTAAATTTGCCTAACTTAATCACACTTTATGGCAGATATATTTGAAAGACTCATTAAAAACTACGGCCCAATTGGCCAGCATCGTGAAAGAGCACATGGCTACTTTGCTTTCCCTAAGTTAGAAGGGGAAATTGGATCTAAAATGATGTTTAGAGGCCAGGAAATGATTGTTTGGAGTTTGAATAACTATTTAGGTTTAGCCAATCATCCTGAAGTGCGAAAAGCGGATGCGGATGCAAGTGCTAAATATGGTTTGGCATTACCTATGGGAGCTAGGATGATGAGTGGAAATAGTGATTTGCATGAACAACTAGAAGCAGAGTTGGCTAGTTTTGAAAATAAGGAAGATGCTATTTTAATGAATTATGGCTATCAAGGTATCATGAGTGCGATTGATGCAATTTGTGGTCGTCATGATGTGGTTGTTTATGATGCAGAGTGTCATGCATGTATTATTGATGGGCTAAGAATGTTGCCAGGCCATCGTTTTGTATATAAGCATAATGATGTGGAAGATTGCGAAAAGCAATTACACCGTGCACAAGCTTTAATTGAAAAACAACAATCTGGTGGAATTTTAGTGATCACTGAAGGGGTATTTGGCATGGCAGGTGATCAAGGAAAACTTAAAGAGGTAGTGGATTTAAAATCAAAAGTGCCTTTTAGAATGTTGGTGGATGATGCGCATGGATTTGGTACATTAGGTAAAACAGGCGCAGGCGCTGGTGAGGAACAAGGATGTCAGGATGGAATTGATTTGTACTTTTCCACTTTTGCAAAAAGTATGGCATCCATTGGCGCTTTTATGGCAGGCCCTAAAACGATTATTGATTATATCCGTTATAATATTCGATCTCAAATATTTGCAAAAAGTTTACCCATGCCTTATGTCGTTGGAAACTTAAAGCGTTTAGAATTATTAAAAACACAGCCCCACTTAAAGGAAAATTTGTGGAAGAATGCTATTGCCTTACAAAAAGGTTTAAAGGAAAGAGGGTTTGATATTGGAAAAACAGATTCAGTAGTAACACCGGTTTATATGAAAGGGGGTGTAGAAGAAGCAGCACTTATGGTGATGGACTTAAGAGAGAACTATAAAATATTTTGTTCCATTGTAGTTTATCCAGTGATACCTAAAGGGCATATCATATATAGATTAATTCCGACTGCCGAACATACGCAAGAAGAAATTGATTTAACCTTAAAAGCATTTAGCGAAACAAAGGCCAAATTAGATGCTGGAGATTATAAGTCAGAAGTGATTCCAGACATGGCAAATAAGTAGCAGTTTCCAAATAAAATTGCTGAAAATAAATTTGAAAGAGCAGGATTGATTAGAGCAACTCTAATTGGTTTTGCTCTTTTTTTAGTACTTCAATACTTACATTCAATTCAAATCCAATGAGCAGAATGAGTGCATTTAAGTATACTAAAGTCATGACCACTAATACGGTTCCAATAGAGCCATAAATTTTACTATAGCTGCTAAAGTTATTTACCCAATAGGAAAACCCTAGGGTAGTAGCCAACATTAAAAAGGTAGATAAAATAGCGCCCGGCGACCATAAAGACCATCTTTCTTTGATATGGGGTGCGTATTTATATATAAAGGCATTTCCAAAAAACAACAATAGAATAATTATACCCCATCTTATAAAGTTCCAGTAAGGAATAATGGTTTTGCGCTTGATATCAAAAACTTCTCTTAATAAAGTAGTTAGCTGATCCTGTCCAATTAATACCAATAAGCTCGCAAATACTAATAAAATTAATATAAGTGTAAGTCGAATGGCGCGCCAGCGTTGGTGTAAAAAAAATGGTTTATGTTCCATGTATGATTTATCAAAGCTGCGAATGATACCCGTCATTGCATTTGAAGCGTAAAAAAGTAATAAAAGAAATCCGAATGAAAATATGCCCACATGCTGGCTAAGTAAATCATTGATGATATCTAATATAAAACGATAGGTACTAGAGTTGGGGGAAATATCCTTAAAAATAGAAAGTATCTGCTTTTTTATTTTTAATGTTTTTGGAAAGTAGGGAATGATTGAAAATAAAAATAAAAAGGAGGCAGGGAGCGCCATGATTAAATTGAAGGAAATAGCAGATGCACGATCATATAATCCAATGGTATTAAGTTGGGTGTATAAAAACTTAATTACTTGGTATAAGTTAACTCTTTCAAATCCTGGGATATAAACCAATTTCCCTTTTTGCTTTAAAAAATGAAGCAATGGTTGAATGAGTTTGTATAATATGTCGAATATTTTATTCAAATTTTATTTTTCTTTTTTGTTTTCAACTTCTTTTAACTGCTTCTTCGCTTGGTATTCGTCTAGTTTTTTTTGATATTCTTTTGCAAAACGATTGTGTTCTTCATAGGTGCTACTGAAGTGATGATAGCCACTAAAGTCGGCTTTGGCTACAAAGTAAATGTAATCAGTTTTAGGGGCATTGAGCACAAGGTCAATCGTACTCGGAGCTGGTGTGCAAATAGGACCAGGAGGCAAACCTACATTTTGGTAGGTATTATAAGGAGAGGGGTTGGTTAAATATTTTTCATAAATGCGTGTAATGGTAAAATCTTGCATTGCATACTTGATGGTTGGACAGGCTTGTAAAGGCATGCTTTTTTTAAGTCTGTTTTGATAAACGCTCGCAATTAAAATTTTATCTGAATCATTGTTGGTTTCTTCTTCTACAATGGAAGCTAGGGTATATATCTGTTGAGGCGTTAATCCGGTCTGAGCCGCTTTATTATTTCTATTATTAGTATTCCAAAATTGCATTTGGGCTTCCTTCATCTTTTTTAATAATTTGGACATGGAAGTGTTCCAATAAAATTCGTAGGTGTTTGGAATAAATAAAGTGAATAATTGTGCGGTATCAATATTGAACGGTGCCAATGAATCATTACTATTTAAATACAAGGCCGCTTCACTACTATCGGTGGTGAAAGTGGTGGAGATTAGTTTTGCTAACTCTCCCTTGGTTCTTACTTTGTTTAATATAAATTTTACAATGGGTTGTTGGTTATTACGAAGCATGCGTAAAATTGAAAATAAATTTGCTTTCTTCTTAACCAAGAAGTATCCAGATTTTGTTTTATTTTGAATATCGAAAAGGGGGGCAAGTAGGGTGAAGCTAAATTTTTCTGGAATTACATGATGTGCTACCAAGCTATCACCCAAATCATTGATGGACATGCTGTTCTTGTCATAACGAAAACTTACTTGCGCCTCTGGGAATGACGTAGATTTTATAAAAATTATATAGGCTTCATAGCTGATTAAAATAAGCAAAGCAAATAGAAACAGTTTTTTCATTGGGATATCCCTTAAATATTTTTATAAAATGGTTATGGTAAAGTTAAGTTTTGTAAACCATAAATAAAAAATCCCTCTCTTTGAAAGAGAAGGATTTAGGATAAATTTATTATAAAATGGAAGCTATTCTAACATTCGTGTTCCAGCACCCAATTGTGTTTACTTTTTTGTATTTGCTGGCGGCGGCGGTGGCGGTGTAGCCATTGCTGGAGCAGCTTGTTGTTGCACAGGCGCTGATATAGGAGCCGTTGCTGAAGTGTTTACTTTTTGTAATAATCCTTTGTCAGCGTCAGTAGTGCCTGATTTTAAGAAAACAGTTGATGTCATTGCTAATACGGCAATTAATGCAGCAAAAACCCAGGTTCCTTTTTCAAGAACATCAGTTGTTTGCTTAACGCCCATAAAATTATTGGATATACCACCCACATTTGCGTTCAATCCGCCTCCTTTAGGGTTTTGAATCAAAACCATAAAACCTAGGCCGAAGCACGCTGCGATAATTAAAATCAGGAATAAAGTAATCATTTTCTTTTTTTTAGTTGTTCAATTCTGGACGCAAAATAAACGGATTTTTCAGGAAAAATAAAACTTAATTTCGAATAAAGGGCAATTGCCTTCCGGGAATTGCCTTGTTTCTCCCATACTTCAGCCATTGCTTCAGTGACCACTTCCTCCATTATATTGGCTTTTTCAGCGATGGCAGTGATCTCTTTTTCCTGTGCTTCCGCTAAATCAGGGGTATTTGGTGCGCCTTCTTTTTCTTTTAAAACTTTCAACCAAGCAGTAAAACTGCGTAATTGTTGGGTAAATTTATCCTGAGGCAGGGTAGAAAGGTCAATTTCGATGCCTTGGGCTGCAAAATAGTCCTTTTGAAGCGGGGTAAGCTCCATTTCGTAAGCTACATTGTCCAAAGTCACAGGTTCCTTAAATTGGGCTAATTGATCTGAGATCAATGAACTTAACTTTTCCTCCATGGGAGCGGAAATAGTATCGGTATCCTCCAATTTAAGCCATTGATGAATATGTATGGCGGAGGGGAAAAAAGACCTTGTTTTTTGCAATTGTGCTAAAAGCAAGGGAGAATTGGCCATATCATATTTTTTTGCCAACAGAAATTGTAAGCTGGGGCTATAAGGGTGCTTGTCCACCCATTGCGCTAATTCTTTGGTTTCAATGGATTCCAAATCGGAGTGGCCTGTCCATTGCAATAAAATATTATTTAGTAAGGTGGGTGTCATTAATTACCAGTTTGAAAAAATTTGGTTAAAAATATCATCCGTTATATTTCTTAAAATGTCACTCATTAATTGTCCTTCGGCTTGAGTTAATGTTAAGTTAGCCGAAAAGTCAAAATTTCTTGTTACATCAAACTCCTGTTCCTTGTTTTCAAGTGTTTTTTTCAATATCACATGCACTGTAACGGTAAGTCGATTGGTACTGGCCTGTTGTGCACTAACGCCCACGGTTTGGGAAGGATCATAATTGGTGACGGTCGCATAAATTTGATAATGTGCATCATCACTATTGGTGCGCGTTAATTTAGTTTGACTAATTATTTTTTGCAGCAACTTGTCCGTAAGCTGTGGTGCTAATTGCGGGTTCACATACCTTGCCTTGTTCTCTATAAAACCAATTTTTATGGTTTTAATATTATCGGGAATTACTGCATCCTTAAAGCTGTATATTCCGCAACCGCTTAAGCCAATACTTATAAAAAGTAATGCGAGGATATGTTTAAAATAATTATTCTTCAATGTCGTATTCTTTAATTTTTCGATATAAAGTGCGTTCGCTAATGCCTAAGTCCGTTGAAGCATCCTTACGTCTGCCTCTGTGTTTTTTCAAGGCCTTTAAAATTAGTTCTTTTTCCTTATCCATGATGTTTAGCGACTCATCTACTTCATACATTCCTTGTTGTTCATTGTCAATGATAACAGGCTGTTGATTTGGATGGGTTATTTGATTAGATGGATGATGTATGATGGGGCCTACAGAAGTTGGGACAGGGGATAAGTCGTCTTTCAACTCATTTAAGATGGATTCTCTGTTAAAATGTACATTTTGTCCACCCAAGGATGGGTTTTGTAAAATTTCAACAAACATCTTTTTTAGTTCATTGACATCTTTCTTCATGTCAAAAAATAGCTTGTATAAAATCTCTCTTTCATTTGCAAATTCACCCACTAGTGTATTACCAGTTAACATGGGCACTTTATTTACATGCGCTTGTGGTAAAAATTCCGCAAGTGTTATTGCATTGATGGTTTCACTTTTACTTAACACAGAAATTTGTTCTGCTATATTTTTTAGTTCACGCACATTGCCTGGCCATGGATACTGAGTAAGTAAATCTCTTGCGTCTGCATCTAAAAAAATAGGTTTGGTTTTGTATTTGTCTGAAAAGTCAACCACGAATTTTCTAAATAGTAATGGAATATCTTCTTTTCTATCTCTTAATGAGGGTACCCGAATTGGCACCGTGTTTAAACGATAATATAGATCCTCTCTGAAACGCCCCTTCTGAGTAAATTCTAATAACTCTCTATTCGTAGCTGCAACCACACGAACATCTGATTTCTGTACCTTGGAGGAACCCACACGAATAAATTCGCCTGTTTCCAAAACGCGTAATAATCTTGCTTGCGTACCTAAAGGTAATTCTCCAATTTCATCTAAAAAGATAGTACCACCACTTACGGTTTCAAAATAGCCTTTTCTACTATCTACTGCACCCGTAAAGGAACCTTTTTCGTGACCAAATAATTCAGAGTCAATTGTGCCTTCAGGAATAGCGCCACAGTTTACTGCAATAAACGGATTGTGTTTTCGTGCTGATAAGCTATGTATAATTTGTGAAAACACTTCTTTTCCAACACCACTTTCACCCACAATTAATACGGTTAAATCCGTTGCAGCCACTTGTGCAGCTGTATTGAGTGCGTGATTTAAGGTAGGCGTGTTGCCTATAATACTAAATCTATTTTTTAATGTCTGCAAATCCATACTAGTTCGTTTTTAATGTACCCAATAAGGTACCTTTTGTAAATCCTGTAATGAAAATATCAACATAGTCCCCTTTTTTTAATGGGTGGTTTAACTTAGGGAATACGACCACTTTGTTTTGACTTGTGCGTCCCATCCATTCCGCTTCACTTTTTTTACTATCCCCTTCAATCAATACTTCAAAACATTTACCAACATCTCTTTTATTACTTTCATTGGAAAGCGTCCATTGTACATCCACAATTTCTTGTAGTCTTCTTTTCTTAACTTCTTCTGGAATATCATCCTCGTATCTTTTTGCTGCAAGGGTACCTGGTCGCTCTGAATAAAAATACATGTAGCTATAATCGTATTGTGCAGCTTGCATAATGCTAATGGTATCTTGGTGATCCTGTTCTGTTTCAGTACAAAATCCTGCAATGATATCGGAAGAAACAGTGCAGGTTGGCATGATCTCTTTAATGCGTGCCACTTTAGATAAATACCACTCACGCGTGTAAGTTCTGTTCATTAATTGCAATACGCGTGTGCTCCCGCTTTGCACGGGTAAATGAATGTATTTACAAATGTTAGGATACTTTGCCATGGTAAACAAAACTTCATCGGTAATATCTTTTGGATGGGAAGTGCTAAATCGAACCCTTAAAGTTGGACTAATTAAAGCAACACTTTCAAGTAACATGGCAAAAGTGGTACTTGAATTATTCTCAGGGTTGTTCCAATAGTAGCTGTCTACATTTTGACCTAGCATTGTTATTTCTTTATATCCTTTTTCAAATAAGTCGCGACATTCTGCAATAATTGAAAATGCATCTCGGCTTCGTTCACGACCTCTTGTAAAGGGAACCACACAAAAACTACACATATTATTGCAGCCACGCATGATGGAAACAAATCCACTAATGCCATTGCTGTCCAAACGAACAGGGGAGATGTCGGCATAGGTTTCATCACGACTCAATAAAACATTCACTGCTTTTTGGCCTGTGCCTGCATCATTAATTAAATCGGGTAGTGTGCGGTATGCATCGGGCCCAACTACCAAATCCACTAATTTCTCTTCCTCTAATAATTTTGATTTTAATCTTTCCGCCATGCAACCCAAAACACCCACCAATAATCCTGGATTTTGTGTTTTTAATTTTCTAAACTCCGTTAAACGTTTACGAACAGTTTGTTCCGCTTTTTCGCGGATGGAGCAGGTATTTAATAATATCAAATCAGCTACTTCAACATTTCTGGTGCTCCCAAAACCATTTTTTGCTAATATAGATGCCACCACTTCGCTATCCGCAAAGTTCATCGCACAGCCGTAACTTTCGATATAGAAATGCTTGGTGAATTGATCCTGTTGTGTCGCATCAGAAAAAACCTCACCTTGCCTTAATTCATCGTGTTCCTTGTTCAAAGTCTGCAATAATTCCATTCCGCTATTTTAAAGGACAAATTTAGTAAAAATTTATAGTATATGCCAACTTGTCATACACTATTCCCTAATTATTTGATAATTAAACCCTTATTAAGGGTAATTAAATATATTAGTTATACCCATGGCTTCCTAGTAAAAATTACATGGGCTTATAAATCAATCATTTACTATTGTATTGTTATATTTGATAAAAACCGGCAAATGCGTAAAGGGCTATTATTTATTTTGTTTTTTCATTTAGCAACCATAATAATTGCCCAAAATATTACAGTCACAAAATTACGCTCTGAAACTGCCCGAAGTGTTCGAAAAGATAATGACACCACTCGCTGGAATTGGAAACAAGGGGGGTTGTATAATTTTAATTTATCACAAAGTTCATTGAGCAATTGGGCAGCAGGAGGGGATAATTTTAATATGGCTCTAGGGTCCTATTTTAATTATTTCCTTTTATTCAAGAAGCCAAATCAAAATTGGGATAATAATTTAGATGTCAACCTTGGGTTTATTCAATCTACTAGTTTGGGTGGACGAAAAAATGACGATCGATTTGATTTATTAAGTAAGTACGGATACCAAATTGATACTTCAGGTATGTGGTTTGTTTCTGGACTATTTAATTTTAGGTCACAGCTATTTCATGGTTATAGTTTTAGCGGAACGAATAAAACATTAACCTCCTCTTTTTTATCTCCAGCCTATATTATTTTATCAGCAGGGTTGGATTTTAAGCCATCAAACCGTTTTTCAATATTCTTTTCTCCATTAACTTCAAGAACCACTTTGGTTTTAAATACGGCATTATCCGATTTAGGTAAGTATGGTGTAAAGCCAGGATCCAAGATAGCAAGAGAAACGGGTACTTTTATTACGATTAACTATAGTGATAATATTGCTACCAATGTGTTGTACCGTGGGAGGGCAGATATATTTTCGAATTATAACGACAAGCCGGAGAATTTAAATTTATACATGACCAATTATTTTAGCTTTAAAATAAATAAATATTTTTCAGCTACTTATAATTTGGATTTGATCTATGATGATAAGATAAGAATATTTGGGCCCAATAAAACTTCTCCAGGTTTACAGCTTAAAAGCATCATCGGCATTGGGTACCAAAAAACTTTACAAGTAAAAAAGACTTTGATTAAAACAAAACTATAAAGTAATGGCTTTAAGTGTATGCTTTATTTTATTTGCTTTATGTGTTAAATCCTGATAGTCGCTACTGATGATGGTTACATGTCCCATTTTACGACCTGGTTTGGTTTGTTTTTTTCCATATAAGTGCACAAAAACATTATCCATTTTAAGCACCTCATCCAAGCCTTCATAAATCACATCGCCAATAAAACCTTCTGCACCAATAATATTCACAATTGCAGATGGTAAAATTTCGTCAGCATTACCCAATGGATAGTTTAACAAAATGCGCCATAACATATCATATTGGCTACTATAGTTTGCTTCAATAGTATGATGCCCACTATTGTGTACCCGAGGAGCAGTTTCATTCACAAGTATATCACCGGATTTATCAATAAATAATTCAATAGCGAAAAGGCCAGGACTATTTAACCCACTCAATACTTTTCGTGCAATAGCTTGGGCTTTCCAAAGTTGCTTTTCTTCTAATTTTGCAGGGCTTATTTGGTAGTCGAGTAAATTATATACTGGATCAAAAATCATTTCAGCAGGCGGGTATATAATTGTTTTCCCTTCGGCATTCATGCCAACAATCAACGCGATTTCTTTTGCAATGGCTACCTTCCTTTCTAATACTGCAGGGGCGTTGAAACCTAATTCGATTTCTTTTTCACTGTTAATTATTTGAACGCCTTTTCCGTCATAACCACCTTCTCCTAATTTGTGAACAGCAGGTAAAAAGGAAATGTGTTGCAATACATCGGTTTGGTTTTGTGTGATATGAAATTCAGAAGTAGGAATTTCATTATTTTGATAAAACTGTTTTTGGAGAATTTTGTTTTTTATAATGCGAATGGCAGCTGGCGTAGGATAAACTTTAACCCCTTCTTGTTCCAGTTTCTCCAAAGCTTCCACATTCACTGATTCAATTTCAATTGTGAGTGCATCTAAATGCTTTCCAAAGTTATACACAGAATCAAAGTCCTGAATATTACCCAAGGTGAAATGGTGACATAAATGCGCTGCGGGGCAGTGGGCATCGTTTTCTAAAACATAAGTAGTCACATCATAGTTCGCCGCTGCTTGTAATAACATGCGACCCAATTGACCTCCACCTAGGATTCCTACTTTCATTGATTATACCTTTTTACAAAGATAAGGGGTCTTGTGTAAGTTTTCATTTTGCAAGGCGCTCAAAAGCAGTTAAATTTGTAATTATTAATAGCAAAGTATGATGCCTACTCCGATTATTACCGTTAAAAATTTGGTTAAGAAATATGGCAATTTTACAGCGGTGAATGGGATTAGTTTTGAAGTGAATCCCGGCGAAATTTTCGGATTGTTAGGACCCAATGGTGCAGGTAAATCAACCACCTTGGAAATCATTGAAACATTACGAGAAAAAACAAGCGGAGAAATATGGGTCAATGGCTTTAATATTGACAGTGCACCTGAGGCCATCAAAAAAATTATTGGTGTACAATTGCAAACGGCAGGATTTTATCCCAGCTTAACTTTAACTGAACTCATTGAATTGTTTATTGGATTATACCAAACTTCCATTGATCCATTGGAATTATTAAAAAAAGTTAATTTAACCGATAAGGCCAATGCGAAATTCAAACAATTAAGTGGTGGACAAAAGCAAAGATTCTCCATTGCGACCACATTAATCAATAAGCCTACTATTGTATTTTTAGATGAACCTACAACAGGCCTTGATCCACAAGCGCGTCGTAATTTATGGGATTTGATTAAGGAGATCAGGGACAATGGAACAACCGTAATCATTACGACACATTATATGGATGAGGCCGAAGTTTTATGTGATCGTGTAGCCATTATTGATAGTGGTGAAATTATTGCGATTGATACACCGAATGCATTAATTGATGCATTAGTGGCATCCGGTTTTGAAAAGGTGAAGGAAGTAAAAAAAGCGAATTTGGA
>Ga0209598_10003607_pt1 | contig 11651 bp, 11 predicted proteins | sample M_140807_EF_Meta_FD_187317 | JGI IMG/M metagenome (GOLD analysis project Ga0209598, IMG submission 187317) | Freshwater microbial communities from Lake Montjoie, Canada to study carbon cycling - M_140807_EF_MetaG (SPAdes) (version 2) | ecosystem: Environmental > Aquatic > Freshwater > Lake... | reverse complement strand
GGCTTAGTTGGTATCGTTATTTCTTTTCCATTAGGAATGATTGTTGGTGGAATATCGGGTTATTTTGGCGGTTGGATTGATGCGATTTTAATGCGATTTGTCGAAGTTTTAATGACTATTCCTGGTATTTATTTATTAGTTGCTCTTGCGGCTGTTCTCCCCCCTGGACTAACCAGTGCGCAACGTTTTTTATTAATTGTTTTAATCACCTCCTTTATCGGTTGGTCTGGACTTGCCAGGGTCATTCGGGGTCAAGTCTTATCCATCAAAGAACAGGAATTTGTCCAAGCCGCCCAAGCAATGGGAGCAACCCCTTGGCGTATTATTGTTCGACATATTCTACCGCAAACCGCTACTTATATTATTATCTCTGCCACCTTAGCCGTCCCTGGTTTCATTGTCTCGGAATCTGTCCTAAGCCTCATTGGACTAGGTATTCAACAACCCGATCCCAGTTGGGGAAATTTACTTTCCTTGGGGACAAATGCCTCAATTTTAGTTTTACAACCCTGGTTAATTTGGCCACCTGCTTTATTGATTATTTTGACAGTACTGTGTTTTAATTTATTAGGAGATGGATTGCGGGATGCTCTCGATCCTCGTAGTTTACAAGAATAAAAAAGTTAATTATGTTTATCATCTATGGACTCTAAGTAACTGCGTAGAATTAAACGAATAACACGTTTTGCGATCGCTTCCCTTTTCTACGATTCTTAACGCCAACCTAATTAACCATATTTTAATCCTTAGAAATATTCATATTTTAAAAATAAACTAAAGAGCGATAAGCTATGTGGGAAAAATTAAAAACTCAACTTATTAAACTGACTTATCTATTGGGAGATGATGGCTTTCTTAAAGTCTTGCATTTTTTTGAAAAACTAATTGCTAAAATTCTCTCTGCTTCTCTGATAATTGTTATTTTCGTTTCTATTGTTGATTTAATCAAATACTTATATACGGATCTCTTTGGACAGCACCCTGTTGGTTTTTTTGGGACAACTTTAATTGAGATTTTTGGTCTATTTTTGAATATTCTAATTGCAATGGAGTTATTAGAAAATATTAGTGGATATCTAAAAAGAAATGTTATTCAAGTTGAATTAGTGATTGTGACTTCCATTATTGCCGTCGCTCGTAAAATTATTATTTTCGATTTCAATAAATACGGCGAGATGCAATTAGCTGCATTGGTCGTGGCAACCTTGGGATTATCAGGAAGTTATTGGTTACTTAAACAGGTGAATAATCGTCGAGAACAGAATCACGATTAATACGATTGAGTAAAAAAGTATTGGAAAGAGTCTCAAAAAAATCATCTTGATTATCCTTAAAATTCAAATATTTTTCAGCTTTGCGATCGCAGTTTTATGATAAATGAATTTAAAATTCTCTGGTTGAGGGGAGCTTTCCCAAAACAATGAAGTGAAAGTATTCTCCTGAATCCTAAAGAAGACTAGTCACAAGTCCCACAAAAATATACAATTTTAATTAACTTTGCTAAACCCTAGTCCGTTGCTGACGCTAGGCAAATTGATTATCCATGCCCTTTTCATTAAAAATATCCCGTTAGGAGGAAAACCCTTTCATGAAAATTCTATCTCGTTTTTTGGTTGTCCTGACTCTGATCGTCGGTTGTCTTGGTTTTCTAGGACAGTTTCCCGCTCAGGCTCTTGGCTTTTCTTCTTCTTCGACAATTGTTGCAGAAGCGTTGATCAATAAAGTCGATGCTAAACTCACCACCGAGTATGGACAAAAAATCGATTTAAATAATAGTGATATTCGTGATTTCCGCGATTTACGTGGGTTTTACCCCAATTTAGCGGGCAAAATCATTAAAAATGCTCCCTATGATAAAATCGATGATGTTTTGACGATTCCTGGCTTGTCTGAAAAACAAAAAGAACAATTACAAGCTAATTTGGACAAATTCACTGTAACCGAAACTTCTCAAGAGTTGACTGAAGGTGATGACCGCTTTAATCCTGGTGTTTACTAAACACGATTTTTGAACGGTTGCTTTTTCTTGCTATAGGAAAATTGTAGTGATTTTCAAACAAATTAAAGAATAAATTTACCTAGGGGGGACAGAGTTTGCCCCCTTTTTTCTATCAAATATTTTTCGTTTATTTTTCGTTTCCTGAACGTTGCCGATCGCGTCTAGAAGTGCGGACATCACCCATGAAGGCGATCGCAGAACCGAACCATCAATTTGGAAATAAGAACTACTCTAAAGATAGAGGAGAGGAGCCGAAAGTCGCTTTATCCTTACGTTAATGCTAAGTCTGGAGGTAAGTCCTATGTCGTTAATACGCTGGCAACCTTTTCGAGAAATTGATGAACTCCAACGGGAAATGAATCGATTTTTCGATGTTTTGATACCCAAAGAATCCATCGGTAATGGTGAAAAGGGTCTCTGGAATTTTGTGCCATCTGCTGAATTAATTGATACTCCCGAAGCCGTTAACCTCAAACTAGAGGTTCCAGGAATCGACCCCAAAGATATAGACATTGAAGTAACCGCCGATTCCGTCAGCATTCGGGGTGAACGTAAATCCGAAAGCAAGACCGAAGAAAAAGGCATGACTCGCACCGAATTTCGTTACGGCGAATTTCATCGGGTGATTCCGTTACCCGTTCATGTAAAAAACACTGATGTCAAAGCCACTTACAAAGATGGTATTCTCACGTTAGATTTGCCCAAATTGGAAGAAGAACAAAACCGAGTCGTGAAAGTGGCGATCGCGTAGCGGCACTGCGTGATCGCGGCAGGTGAAGGTTAGTCTTGCCTGAAAAATTTCTTAAATTCTATGAGCAGGAGGTGAAATGCCACCAACTAAAGTTACTCTTAACTAATTTCTAAATAATCCTTTAATGTTTGGGTGGGACGTTTTATCCCACCTTTTTTTCTTTTTTTTCTACAAAAATTACCAATCGAAATTAATAGAAAAACACTAGGGAGAGTCATCCCATTCAGGCGTTAGCGTCCGAAAATTAAAGTTCTTCACGTTAGGGTGACAGCTAATACAGGTTTTTGCCGTCAAGTCCTCTGGCATCTTCACTCTGGGATGTAATGCTTTAAAATAACGAGATTTTTCGGCATAAATAGGAATAGGAGAGTCGGGCGGCAAAGGACGGGAAAAATTACTCATATAGTCCCAAATCAACAGTTGGGTCAGCCGATTGTAATTAGGAATGACAACCCCAAAATGGTTATCGGGTTTGCGTAAAATTTCTCGCCAACTTTCCGTCGGTAAAACCTCTGGGGGAACGGCAATGTGGCAACTGGCACAGGTCTCCAGATAGGCTTGAAATCCAGGTTCATAGCGAGTCGGGACGGGATCAACGGACATCGCCTGATTAGGCGCGATCGCAGGCGGATTATAGAGAAATTTTGTTTCTGAAGGAGAAGGTTGAGGGGAAGGGGAGGAACTGGGGGAAGGGGAGGGTTTAGGTTTTTGCGATGCGCTTGATGGAGTCGGTTTCGGGGTAGGGGATTTTTTAGGAGTCGGATTCGGCGTGGTCGATTTTGGTGGCGTTGCCTGGGCAGAAATTAGTGATGTTGAAGGAGAGTTGCCAGACTTTTCTAAAGCCGATGCCATTCCCCACCCTAATCCAATTGTCCAAAAACAAACAACCGAAAAAAGAATCAGGGTCAGTAGCGATCGCGTCAATAGCTGCAATTTCAACATCAGTAATTTTTTAAAGCGTTTAAAGCTCAGTATTTTCAATAGGAACAGTCCGCAACAGTCTTTCCACAATGGTTTTAGCTTGCTTCCCACTAGCTGAAATCAGACGATGGGCCAACACATGGGGAGCCACAGCCTTAATATCATCGGGAATCACATAATCCCGCTCTTCTAAAAAGGCTAAAGCCTGGGATGCTTTCTGTAAAGCCACCGCCCCTCTAGGACTCGCACCGAGAATAATTTCATCATCAGTTCGGGAAGCTCGTACCAGATTAAGAATATACTGCTGCAACTCAGTAGTAATCTTAACTTGACTCACTAGGCTTTGGAGATCTTTCACCGTCTCTAGGGAAATACAGGGTTTGAGATCATCCATTACCATCGGTTTTTGATGACGTTGGAGCATTTGCAGCTCTTCGGCTTCCGTCGGATAACCCAGGCTCAAGGAAACCGCAAACCGATCCATCTGAGCTTCTGGCAGAGGAAAGGTTCCCTGATATTCCACAGGATTCTGGGTAGCAATCACAAAAAACGGATAGGGGACAAAGCGCGTTTCCCCATCCACCGTGATTTGTTTTTCTTCCATCACTTCCAATAAAGCTGATTGGGTTCGAGGGGTTGCTCGGTTAATTTCATCGGCCAATAGCACATTGGCAAAGGCAGGGCCAGGCATAAATTCAAATTCGCGGGTACTAGGATTCCAAATATTGGTTCCTGTAATATCGTTGGGTAATAGGTCAGGAGTGCATTGCACTCGTTGAAAACGTCCATTAATCGATCGCGCGAGGGATTTGGCCAACAAAGTTTTTCCGACCCCAGGAACATCTTCTAAAAGAGCATGACCACCACTCAGGAGCGCGACCAGAACCAGACGGATCGCTTCGGATTTGCCGACAATGGTACGACTCAGGTTATCGGTAAGAATAGTAATTTGATCGCGCATAGTGGTTAAAACTAGAGTTAAAATTTTTAGTTACGGGAAATGAATTAACTTTACGCTAATCTAACCAGCATTATGGTTATCTTCCCCAGCTTTTCCTAGCTTTCCCGATTTTTGGGGTGAAGTTTACACCGAATGGGAAAGAATCTCTTGGGCATGGTGACAATCTTTCGTGATCTGAGATTTGAGTGCCTCTAGGGAAGAAAATTTTTGTTCGGGACGGAGAAAGTCCCATAGTTGAACAGTGAGGGTTTGTTGGTAGAGATCCTCTGACCAATTGAATAAATGGACTTCAGCAATCACTTGATTTTGCCCCAGTGTCGGGCGATAGCCGATATTCATTACTCCGCCTAAACTGCTGTGAGCAGAATTTTGAATCGAAACTCGCACCGCATATACACCCAGACGAGGGAGTAATTTATAGTCGGGAAGTTGCAGATTGGCTGTAGGGAAGCCCAGGGTTCTGCCTAGTTTTTGACCATCAATCACCATTCCTTTCAAGCTATAGGGTCGTCCCAACATCTGATTGGCTTGTTTTATTCTGCCTTCTGCTAGGGCTGTGCGAATGAGGGAACTACTAATACGCTGTTCTTTTTCTGTTTTCAAGGGAGTGATCAACACTTCTACGTTAAGTTGAGCGGCGATCGCGGCTAAATCCTGGGCGGTTCCCTGACGCTGATAACCAAAGCGAAAGTCTTGACCAACGGTTATTTTCCTCGCGTTTAAATCTTGAACTAAAATTTTTTCCACAAATTCTTGGGGACTCAACTGAGCCAAGTCTTGATCAAAGGTCAGTAAGACTAATTGCTCGATCCCTAGTTTTTCTAATTGCTCGACTTTTTCTTCGAGGGTTGTTAACAATAATTGAGCTTGACCACTGAAAAATTCACGGGGATGGGGATTAAAGCTAACCACTGTCGGATATAGCCGATTTTCTTCCTTATTTGTCCCAGAACACCCAATAATTTGACTTAAAACTTTTGCATGGCCCAAATGAACGCCATCAAAGTTGCCGAGGGCGATCGCGTTAGGGCTTAGAATTTCCGTTGTTGATGATGGTATCCACACGCTTTACATTTTGACATAATTTGGGAGAAGTTCAACCCGTTTTAAGGAAACGATTAACGACGGACGACTGCGCTAACAATAGTCGTAATGGTAGCGGTGGCCAACAGTCCAAAGGCTAGGTTAACGACCGATTGGGATGCTTGCTGATAGGCAGAAAAGCGAATCCCCTGCTCTTTACTTTCTTGTCGTAAATCCCTGATTGCTTCGGCATTTTGTTCGACTAAATGCTGAGTACCTTTTAATTCGTCTGCCAGTTTGTCTAGCATTTCATCTGTCCAGCGTTCGGTTGTCATGATTATTCCTTCTTGCTTGTGTCAAACTTGAAAAAATAGAATAATGGCGGTAATTTAGAAACTTGAGTTGGTTGAGTTGAAGTACAAAACCCAACAGCTTTGTCGTTATTTTCCAGATACGGTAAGGACATAAAATATTATGTCCCTACAACTGTGCTGATTTGCAATGGACAAGGTCAGCCTAAACTTCAACGCCGAGGGGTAGCGGACAAGAAACATTCGTTCCGCCCAAACCACAATAGCCATTCGGATTTTTGGCTAAATATTGTTGGTGATAATCTTCGGCATAATAAAATTCAGGAGCCTCTAAAATTTCCGTCGTAATAGCTGGATATCCCGATTTATTCAGGGCTTTTTGGTAAAGATCGCGAGAATCTTCCGCTAATTGCTTTTGTTCGTCTGAATAGGTATAAATGCCAGAACGATATTGGGTTCCGCGATCGTTGCCTTGTTGCATTCCCTGGGTGGGATTATGGCTTTCCCAGAAAACTTTGAGTAATTCGGCATAACTAATCGCTTTGGGATCAAAAACCACAAAAACCACTTCATTATGTCCCGTCATTCCTGAACAAACTTCGTGATAGGTGGGATTGGGAGTATAACCTGCGGCATAGCCCACTGCTGTCGTGTAAACGCCTGGTAATTGCCAAAATTTTCGCTCTGCTCCCCAAAAACACCCTAAACCAAAGAGCGCAGTTTCGTAGCCATCGGGAAAAGGTGGCTTGAGGGGATTTTTATTGACAAAATGAGAAGCAGGGACTTTCATCTCGGTTGTCCGTCCATGAAGAGCTTCGTTGGGGCTGGGTAACGCGGCTTTTTTGCCAAATCCAAAGAGTGCCATAGGGTTGTCAAAATTTGAAGAAAGTTCCCTTTTACTATAACGAATCTTAAAACGCTATCTGAAATCTAGTATGAGTTTAGGTGTTTTCCCATAATGAATATTCCGTTCGTAACCTAGAAGCCTGGATTTCCAAGCAATTGGGCGTTTCCCTACATCACCATCAACAAGAGCATCTTAAATCCTAAAGAAAATATTAAGAATTCTAAATAATTACAACATTTCGTAAATAATACTAACTGTGATTCAAATGAGGTCAGCCGATTTAAAGACCTTAAACTATAATAAAACAGCAATTTTTAAATATTTGGTGGGTTTATCCCGCCTTTTTTTATTGCTTTTAATAAAAAATCAACAAATCCCGACTAATCGCGGCATTGCTCTTTCTAGAACTTGCTCTAAGACGATCGCCGTCCAATCAATATCTGCGATCGTGGTTTCTCGTCCCAGAGTTAAGCGAATTCCTCCCAAGGCTTCCGATTCTTCATAGCCCATTGCCAAGAGAACAGAACTGGGGTTTAATTTCCCGCTATTACAAGCGGCTCCTGCACTGATGCCGATACCCGCTAAATTTAATTGACGAACAAGGGTTTTGCCCGTAATGGGTTCATTGCGACCACAGGCACAGGGATCGGTGATCACAAAGCTGGTGTGATGGGGTAAACGGTAGAGGCGATCGCCTGTGGGTTTTAAAAAGGGAGAATCGACAAATTTTTCAAATAATCGATCGCGTAGGGCAATTAAACGGGGAATTTCTTGATTCATTTCAGAGGCAGCTAATTCGGCGGCTACTCCAAAACCTGCGATCGCGGGCAGGGCTTGAGTCCCTGAGCGTAAACGCTGTTCCTGACCACCACCACCGAACAAGGGAACTAATTCCACCCCTTCTCGCACATATAAGGCTCCTGCCCCCTGAATACCGTAGATTTTATGACTGGAAAGAGAAACCAGATCGACGGGTAAACGTTGCACATCTAAGGGGACTCTTCCCATGACCTGCACCGCATCGGTATGAAACAGAATGCCCCGCGATCGCGCAATATTGCCCAAGGCTTCAATGGGTTGGAGGGTTCCCACCTCACTTTGACCGTAAATAATAGAAATTAAGACCGTATTTACCTGAATTGCGGCAATTAAATCCAAGGGATTGACTCGACCTTGAAGATTCACGGGTAAACGGGTGACTTGCCATCCTTTGCTTTCTAGCCAACGGGCAGGCTCGGCAATGGCGGAATGTTCCACGTTAGAAATGATAAGGTGTTGGGGTTGGTTATATTGTCTGGCAATGCCCATAATCGCTAAATTATCGGCTTCGGTTCCCCCAGAGGTAAAAATAATTGAATCAGGATTGGGCGCGTTTAATAAACTGGCAACCTGCAAACGGGCGGTTTCTAGGGCTAAAGCTGACCGTTGACCCCATCCATGAAGGCTCGAAGGATTGCCCCAACCATCGACCAGGGTTTTTTGAACCGTTTCGATCACTTCTGGGCGGGGGGGCGTTGTCGCACTGTAGTCTAGATAAATTTGCATGGTTTTTACGTTTTTTAAAGGCGATCGCAGCCCAATCTTATCTTACGATTAAAGGCGATCGTTATTCATTTAAATTAATCTTTTTTTCGGCTAAAAGCTCCCGTAAACGATTTAATTCGGCTTCTGCGTTATCCGCCCGCTCTTTTTCCTGATCGGCGCGTCGTTTTTCGAGTTGATAGCGTTGGTCTAATTCCAAAAAAGTAAAAAAAGGTTCTCCTGTTGTGCGAAAAATTTGCCAGGTTTCAGGGGTTAATTGCCAACGAATGCCTAACAGGGGACTCTGCCACTGGTCAATATCGGGAATAACAGTTAATTTGTTTGCTTGACGTTGCCATCCTGTCAAATCGTTTTTGTCAGGGTCATAGAGATAATATTCTTCTACACCGTAATGCTCATAAAATTGCCATTTGAGAGCCATTTCTGCCAGGGTATTGCCAGGGGATAATACTTCAAAGACAATCTGGGGCGCAATATTATTTTCTTGCCATTGTCGATAGGAACCGCGTTTTCCTTTGGGACGACCGAGGGCAACTAACACATCAGGCGCACGACGAATTTGATTATTCCCTTGAATGGGATACCACAGTAAATCACCTGCTACAAAGACATCAGCGCGATCGCTGAATTGAAGTTCAAGATTTTCTTTGAGGGTGACAATCCATTGAAATTGCAGAGTATTGTCGGCCATGGGTTGTCCATCGCTGTCGGGGTAATCAATTTGTAGGGTTGGAGAAAGTTGTTGGATCATTATGGCGGAAATCCTTGGGCGCAAGCCTTACGCCCCTACACAAATATTAGAGATGGTATCGGTAGGGGCGAATTGTGATCGCCTTCTCATCAATAAAATTAAGTCCTTACTGCAATTCCCAAATATCTCCTAATCATTCGGATAACTTGGTTCTTTATATTTTAAGCTTTTTATAAGGGATTATTGAGTCGGAAAATACCTTTGGCGATCGCGTTTTTACAAATTAGATTTTCCTAGGTATTGACAATCTAACCTCCAGGTTTACAGACGTTATAATCTTCGTGGGAAATAACCATTTCTGGCGCAACAAAACTACCTTGATCGCGACAAATTAGCCGATAATGGCGGGTCACAGGAATACTGATGACAAAGCGATCGTGCCTAAGTCGCTTACCATGAAATTCGCGATAATCCCGATGATCGGCCAATCCATCCAAAATAGAGCGGGCCTTAACCACTACGTTTTTGGGTAAATTGCGTAAATCAATGGGATCGTTGGCAAAAGTGGATTGCCATTCATTTTTTTCTTGTTTTTTTGCATCCAAACTGCTTTGTTCCTGGATACAACGGTGGCAAATCTGCCCGTATCCCTTGTGGCCGCAGGGAAAGTTTTTTTTGCGTCTAGACATAACACTACAATTCGTCTTTAGGTCGGTGTGGCTCAGGTTCGATGAGCAATTTTATCGGCTGCCCATAGGGGACTTCTGCTCGGTGAGTGCAGTTAGCCGAAGCTTGCTACCATTACTCCTCTGTCTTCCACAATACTAGCTTGAGTTCCCCTGGGATAGATCATTGAATCAAATAACCTACAATAATCGTTAGAACCCTTCCCTAGGTTTGATCGCGATCGCCAAAATAGACGATTCAGAGTAAATTTCGGATCTCTGATGTTTAAAAAAAGTAGAATCTGGAACAAAAATTTTGATGGGATTGAAATCAAGTACATTTTTTAAGTCGCTATCCCTGTGCAATGCTATTGTTTTTCTAGATGGTAAGCTTTCATTTTTCGATATTGACAGGATTGATTAAGCTCTTTATTGTGGTTTTTAGTGGGATTTGTTAGGGATCAAGCTTTAAGTAAGCTATCGGTTTTGTTTATTTTTTCGAATATTTTTCAATCAAAATAATTCTGATTAATTGTTAATTTTTATCTAAAAAAACCTAAATTTATGAAAGTTAAAGATGTACAAGTTTTTCCCATCGCCCTAGAGACTCTGGTTTTGCGATCGCGCACCTGGGATAGACTCAAGTTTGAAATTGAGTACGGGTTGCAACGGGGAACAACGGCCAATAGTTACCTCATTCAAGGGGAAAAAATAGCCCTATTTGATCCACCAGGGGAATCCTTTACGGATATTTTTCTGCAAACCCTGACCCAACGCCTTGACCCCAAAACCCTGGATTATTTGATTTTGGGCCATGTGAATCCCAATCGAGGGACAACGTTAAAAGCGTTGCTGGCGATCGCGCCCCAGATTACCCTCGTTTGTTCTAATCCTGCCGCCCAATCCCTGGAGCAAATTTTAGATGATCAAACCTTTACTCTCAAAGTCATTAAAAGTGGCGATAGTCTGGATTTAGGTCAAGGGCATCAACTGGAATTTATCCCGACTCCCAATCCCCGTTTTCCTGATCAACTCTGTACCTACGACCCTGTTACTCGGATTCTCTTTACCGATAAATTATTTGGAGCCCATGTCTGTTCCGATCAAGTCTTAGATGAAGGTTGGACGGTGTATGAAGAGGATCGACGCTATTATTTTGATTGTTTGCTCGCTCCTTCTGCTAAGCAAATTACAACGGCTTTAGAAAAATTAAGCAGTAAAACCGCCGTTCTCTATGCTCCTTGTCATGGGCCGCTGGTACGGTACGGTCTAACGGAATTAACGAGCAAATATCAACAATGGTTGAGTACCCAACAAACTCAAGATCTTAAGGTGGCCTTGATTTATGCGTCTGCCTACGGAAATACGGCGACTCTTGCCCAGGCGATCGCGAGGGGAATTACGAAAGCAGGGGTCGGTGTGGAATCGATCAATGCAGAGGTGACTGAACCTGACGAAATTAAGGCGGCTATTACCCAATCGGCGGGATTTATTTTTGGATCGCCCACTCTCGGTGGCCATGCTCCGACTCCGATTCAAACGGCCCTGGGCATTACCCTCGCCAATGCGGATAAAAGTCAGTTAGTAGGGGTTTTCGGTTCCTTTGGTTGGAGTGGAGAGGCGATCGACCTCTTGGAAACTAAGTTTCGGGATGCAGGCTTCCGTTTTGGGTTTGAGGCGATTCGGGTGAAGTTTAAACCGACGGATCAAGCGCTGAAAACCTGTGAGGAGGCAGGAACGGATTTTGCCCAAACGTTGAAGAAAGCAAAAAAAGCTCGTCAACCGAAGGCTTCTGTCAATGAGTCCCAATCGGCACGGACAGAACAGGCTCTAGGGCGCATTGTGGGTTCAAATTGTATTGTTACCACTCAACAGGGGGAATTAAAGGGGGCAATGTTGGCTTCCTGGGTTGCCCAAGCGACTTTTTCTCCCCCAGGGTT
>Ga0209598_10003606_pt1 | contig 11652 bp, 10 predicted proteins | sample M_140807_EF_Meta_FD_187317 | JGI IMG/M metagenome (GOLD analysis project Ga0209598, IMG submission 187317) | Freshwater microbial communities from Lake Montjoie, Canada to study carbon cycling - M_140807_EF_MetaG (SPAdes) (version 2) | ecosystem: Environmental > Aquatic > Freshwater > Lake... | reverse complement strand
TTATATAAATTATGTAGATAAAAACTATAAAATATTAAAAAATTCAAAATTACTAAAGATATGTGGAAATAAGATATTTGACCCATTTGTAATTAATATGAATCATACTTTTACTAATTCCACTATAGATAATCAATTATATACAACATATCCTCTAATTTGCTACAAAAAACAATAATAATGTTTTGTACAAAACAAAAATAAAAAAAATAAATTTTATACAAAACATTTATTTTTTATAAAAAACATAAAAAACATAAAAAATAAATTTTATGCAATATTCTAATCATCCAAATCATTAATATCTATTTTTTCAGTATCATCAATTATTATTCTTGTCATATTAGATTCGGAATCATGAGAATTATCGCTCTGTGGTTCTTCGATATAATTTACAAATGATTTTGCAGAATATTCTTCAATAAGGACTTTTTCTAAAGCTGAAATATCTGAAGATTCAAAGTAATTTTTTTTTAAATTATTTTTATTTCTAGAAAACATTATACCAAACTTTTTTTCTTCTTCATTATTCCATAAAAATATTTCCAGATTCACATCGGTAAAATTTGCTTCAATAAATATGTTTTTAATATTAGAAATATACCATTTATTAACAAATAATATAAGAACTCCATTATCAGTTAATTTCTTAATACAATTATATACAATATTTTTATTTTTTGCGTTGGTTTCAACCGAAATTTCATTTATTATTAAATCATATTCTGGTTTGATATTTTGGCACATAATATTTTTTTTAATATGTAAAGTAAGACCAGACTTAGATTTGAATGACTTTCCGCAGACCTCGCAATTCATTTTTATTATATTTTTCAAATTCAATTTTTATATTGAAAAATGAATATATACATAATAAATAAAATGTTTCTAACAGCAGATATTGTTTTGTCAATTGCGGATTTATTGTCATATAGCGATATTCATGAATTATCAACAGTTAATAGATTTTTGCGTGATACAATTAAAAAAAATAGTCATATCTTTAAAAAAGAAGCCCCTATACTGATGAATAAATTTTATATTAATGAAGCAGTTAAAATGTTTCCTAACCTTAAATTATATGTTATTGATATAATAAATACAGCATATACAAATGTTTATAAATTAGACTTAAACTATATGCTTAATACAGTTAATGATGAATATATAAATAGTAAAATAGATGATATTGTGTTATATAATAATTTAAATATTATTGATTTATCAAATACGGGTATATCTCGATTGGAATGGGCTATAAATATACCAAGTCTTAGAACTTTAATATTAAATGGATGTAAAAATATAAATGAAATTCCCGTTTTTAACAATATATCAAAAATAGAACTTAACAATACTGATATAACTAATATAGATAATCTTTATAATATAGATGAAATATTCGTGGCAAATACTAATATTTCTAATATTTCTAAATTATCTAATGTTAGATTATTAGATATTTCAAGAACAAATGTTGAAATTATACCTTTCTTACCTAAACTAAAGATATTAATAACTGATGGCAATAGTATTGATAGATATGATAATATTTCAAATATAGAGCATATTTCTATAAGAGGAACTATTGTAACTATTACTAAAATATATAAAGATTTAATTACGGCTAATTTCTCCGGATGTTCATTTTTAGATGATGTATCAGAAATGAAAAATTTAAAAGAATTGAACTTATCATATACTAGTGTAAAATATGTTTCCAGCTTGCATAATGTTCAAAAATTAAATTTATATAATTGTAGAAAAATAGATGATGAATCTTTTATTTCAGAAGGAGAACCTGTTATTATGAATACTAGTCAAATAATCTTAAGTAAAACAAATATTAGAAATGTTATTAGTTTTAAAAATACAAAACACTTAGACCTATCATATACATATATTAGTTGTATAAAAGACCTAATGTTCGGGATTTTTGATATATTAGATTTTAGTTCTTGTAATGTATTACATGATATAAGTTGTTTAATTGATACAAGAATTAAAAAATTATATATAAATGATTGCACTCTTGATGGTATTATATTAAATAATACAGATAGTTTATTTATGAAACATACCCAATTTATAAATATAAAACTTTCAAATATAATAGAAGCTGATTTTTCTTGCACAAATATTAATGATAATGATATGAAAAATATATTTTTAGATAAAACAAAAAAAATAAGATTAGTTGGCACTAAAATTTCCGATGTTTCTATACTAAAACATTTAGAATATGTAGATATTAGTTATTGTAAAAAAATAAAAAATTATGAATTTTTAATGAATATTCCATATCTAGATATAAGTTATTCTAATATAAAAAATAAGTATAATTTTAAAAATAGAAGATTGATAAAATAAAAAAAGGAATAATGATTTTTTTCTTTTCGAATCAAATATTCTTTTGACCTTACCCATCAAGGAACCTAGGACCTCCACCAATTTATATTATTCAAAGAATTCGGTACTAAAACCTACAAGGTTTTGACCTAGCTCTTTAACTAACATAAATCAATGATTTTTTTTCAAATTGCTTTGGCAAGTAATCGGTTTAAGATTAAGCAATTTGACGTTTTTTTTCAGTCAGATTTTAGAAATAGCCTATAAGGAGGGTTGCTATTCTATTCATCCCGTTGGAGTCGATACATCTCTCCAAATATCTTATATAAATTCAATTTTTTCTTAATATAAAAAAATTAAACTATTTAAAAAACTATTAAACATAAAATCTTTTTTAAAGAAAACTATGAGAAAAATAAAAAAGGAATAATGTTTAGAACATGAAACCCACAACCAAATTCAGCCAACCACAACTGAATCCAGCTAACAAGCAACACTCAAACCAAGCCACACTCAAACCAAATTAAGAGAACAATCCGATGAAAGCCACACTCAATCCAAATTAAGAGAACAATCCGATGAAAGCCACACTCAATCAAAACCACACATTCATAAATTATTATGAAACCCTTTTTTTACTGTTGGGGAGAGGGATACTCCAAATAGCTTATATAAATTCAATTTTTTATATAATAATTTTAATGAAATATATAAAATAACTTTAGTTATAAAAAATGAATTGTTATAAAATAAAAAAGCTTCTATAATATACAATGTCTCTGTTTTGCAAGAAATGCAATAATTTATTAATAGTAGAAACCACTAGTGAATCATTTAAATTTAAATGCAATAAATGTGAGTTATATGAAACCCCTTCTAGTTCAGATACGTTAAGATATGAAGATATTACAGGAGATGATTTAATCGTATTCAAGTCTATTTTATTAACTGCTTCAGATGACCCCGTAAATCCAAAGGTCGAAAAAAAATGTAAATGCGGTAATAATAGAGTTAGACAAGTTAGATTAGGTAATGAAATGAAGTTAATAAATTCTTGTATTAAATGTAAATATCAATGGTTAGAAGGTATTGAAGCTTAATCATAAGGAATAGCCATTTCATTTACTTGCCATTTCTCTGCTATTGTAGTTGTTCCATTAGTTGTTCTAACTCTAATAATAGATAAAGGACATTTTTTATCCATAATTTCTTTTTTTGCCATTTCTATAGGGTCTGATATATCCCCAACATCTGTAAAAGGATTATCATAATCTTCTAATTGTTTAGCTCTAATACCTATTACTTGACAATATTCGAATTTAGTCATAACTTCAGAAGTTATTCTATTTTCTGGATTAACATATATTGTTTTAATTTCCGTCAATGGCTTATACTTATATTTATCATTAATATCAATAGTTTTATCTGTCATGTTTGTAGTGTTATATATATACTATAAATCAATTTTTAGAATTTAATTAGAATAGACTTCTGAACTATAATCAGTAGCAGTTAAGACATCATGTCCATGCCCAATATGTTTAGATGCTACTTTACCTTTAAGAGAATTTGAAGACCATGAAGTAGTTTCATTTACTAAACCATTTCCATATGTTAATCTTCCATTAACCATATCATCTACCGTTGCTTGTTGAGGGTCAATTTGAATATCCATATCTGTATGCCATCTGTTATTTTTTGCATTAAATGCTTTCATTACTTCGTTTCTAGTATTTTTATGTAACATGTTAGTTTCTCCACATCCTCTAATTGTTAAATCATTAAGATTTCCTACTGATTCTTGACGGGGTGATTCTCTATTTTGTCTCATAGGCATGTCTAAAATTACAATTTCTTGGCTCTCATCAGGATATGAATAACCCCAATCATTAGAATGCGAATCATTACAACCATTAGAATGTGAATAATGATTCCATCTGTGAGAACATTTTTTATTTTTCATATGATGCCATAACATCATAATAAATAATAAGACAATTACTCCTATAACTAGTTCGTTAAGCTCCATTTTATATATATAATAAATAATAAAAAAATAAATGATATTATTTTAACAAAAAATATATTAAAAATAGTTTTTTAAAAACCTAATTAAATGATATAATTAAACTATTTTTATATAAGTATTTAATTTTAAACCCAATTCATCTTTCCATCTAACTTTTTTATGTCTTTTTTTATTTAAAAATAACATCAATATAACAAGTATAATTATTATAGCTAATAAATACATTTTATATAATATACTTTATGAAAATATGGAACACTATAATATATTAAATAATATTAATGATAAGGAAAAAATGTCTATTAAAAATTTAACTGAAATATTAAATAAAAAACAAGAATTTAAAAAGGATTATCATACAAAAACTAATTCAACAAAAACTACTTATTCAGGAGGAGATGGTAAAAATATTTATATTTATTTTTAAATTTGAATATTTTATATAAAATTTGATATTTATTTTTAAATTTGAATATTTTATATAAAATTAAAAAGATTCTGATATAATCACGAGTCATAATGAGTTGTGATGACTGGGGAAGTATTTTAAACGAAATGTTAAACATAGATGAAGCAGAACTAAATAAACAGATATCAAACAACAATATAATAGAAGAATTCGATATACCAAAAATACAAACAGACATAAATATAGACAATATCATTTATTGCATGAATTGCAAAAATATATTAAATTCAAATTCTTCTGTATGCAACGGCTGCGGTCTTGTTATTAATGAAACCAATCTAGATATAGAAGAGAATTTAACAACAAATGATAACGGTTCAAGTGTTAATGATAAAGGTTTCATGAATATGAGAATTGTTGGAGCATATGGTCAAAATAGAAATCTATTGAAATCATCTGCTAATTACAGCAAATACAGAAAAATGACAACTCTAAAAGATATGCACAACTGGAATATGAACAATACAACAGGTAAGTCTTTACCTAAAAATGTTATAGAAGAAGCAACAGAATTATTTTCAGAAATAAAAGAGCATGGATTCGTATATAGAAAAGATGTTAAAAAAGGAATAATGAGCGCTTGTATATATTATGCATGTTATGCAAACAATATATCAAGAACTCCATCAGAGATTGCACAAATGGGAGATATAGCTGAAAAATTTCATTCATTAGGAGATAGAAAATTAAGAGCATTAAATGAAATAGGAATAATAGATTTACCAGACCATATTAATCCTATACAGAATTATATTAATAGATATATGGAAATATTAAAAATACCAAGTCAATACTTTGATTTTATAAATGATGTTATTGTTATTGCTTCTGAAGAAAAACTACATGTATTAAATGATAGTAAGAATAATACTAAATGTATAGGAGCTATTTATTTATTATTAGATAGAGTAAAAGAACTTAATCATATTAATAAAGACAATATAGATAAGGATTGTGAAATATCAAAAACTACATATATAAAGTATTATGCTTTGATATGTAAATTTTACAGAAAATTTGTTCATATATTTGTAAAACATGGAATACCTATGAAAATAGAGTGGAAAGAAGATATACAAAAAATTATTAATGGAGAAGTTGTCGAAGATAAAAAAGAAAAGAAGAAGAAGAGCAAAGCTAAATAATTAAAATGAAACATCAGAATCAGAGTCTTCATGATTGATATCTAAATTCAGAAATTCAGATATATCATAATCCTCATCTACTTTGATATTATCTTTAGATGAGCACGCTTCATCTTTATTTTTTTTATCCATTTTTGTTTCTGTTTTCATATCCATTTTCATATCATATGGTTCAAAATTTCGGGTAATGCCAAAATCCATTTTGGCAAAATCCATTTTGTTAATTTTTTCTGGAATAATATTAAATTCCTTATCTACAAATAAATGTTTTAGAGTTTCATATTTATTACATGTATTATCATAAAATTCTTCTGGAGTTTCTGGTTTAATTCCGAAATTATCAGAAACTACAGGAATACATTCTTCATTAAAGAATTCTTCACCATCCATTAATTCAGAATTATTGTTTGGTAGAAATCTATGACCTTTAATATAATATCCTCTGTTGCTTTTATCAAATACAATATATTTTTCTATTTCTGAGTTTTTGAATTGTTCCAAAATATCCTTTTCTGGAATCTTGATATTATTCATTTCAGAATACCAAATAATATATTTTTTAATTTCGTCAGACATAGGATATTTTGTTTCTGGGTCTTTTGTTTTAACCAATCTTTTATTGATAAATTCAGATATAGTATTTTGCGAATTTCTATACATCATGGTTTCATATTCCACATGTTTATGTGGAACTCTTAAAACTTTGCCTTGATATCTTTCATCATGATTTAATAAATAATGTAAATATACAAGATAGCCTAGATATCTTCCTTGAATTTCAGGATTTTCTTTCCATTCATTAATCAATACAGGGTCTGCTATTCTTTGATTAGCACTTAATTTATTTTTTTCTACTAAATGTTCAGGAACAAATGTAATTTTTAGAGGAACATATTCTATTCTTCTCCATGTTCCATGGTCATTACATTCAATCTTAAACTTGTAATTTGAAATAACCATAATATGACATTTTGGCTTAAAATTAATTACATCTTGATGTAGTTTTCTACCAGATATTGTTTCCATACCTGTAATTTCTTTTATTCTTGCTACATTTAGAACTTCGCCATCATTATTTTCAGAACAATAAGCAAATGATGCATCCTTTAATTGCATAAGAATAGGAGTTGCATTATCTGGATTAGAATTTTTAGTAGTTAAAATAGACATGGGCAATTTTTTACCATATAATTCACCAATAGCTGCAATATGTAATTCCATTAAAAATGATTTACCATTTGAACCACCACCAATCATTTGTAAAAATACACTTTCTTTTGGTAAGCTATCAATTGTGCTGGCTAAATAATACATTACAAATTCAAATGTATCGGGTTCATCATCGGGGAAAAGCCTTCTCAATGATATAATAAGTTTCTTAGTTATTTCATCAAAAGGGTCAAACGGAATATATTTAACCTTTGTGAATTTAGAAACACTATATGTATGATATCCTGTTATTAGTTCTGGTTTTCCATTTTTTAGATTCGATAATTTAAGAATTCCGTTTGATACTCCTCTAATTAGAGGGTCAGAATCCAATTCATTAGCAAAACCTTCTCTATGGAATAATAAGGAAGCTTCATTAATAACATTTTTTTTAAATGAATGATTACCTAAATTTCTAATTGTAGCTGCAAAGTTCTTTTTAATTTCATTATAATATTTAGCAATTTCAGGAGAACCTTTATCTCCAATCCTTGCTATCTTATCATAAGATGCTTTAAAAATACCGGGTAATATATTAGAAATATATAACAATAATGAAATGGGTTCATCTTTCCATCTTTTCCATTTGTATAGTTGTCCTTCACTGTAATCATCAGATTCTAAAATGAATTCAAACCATACTATTTTCTTTTCGCCTTCTGGATAAGAAGTTATATATTTATCTTTTAATATTGTGTATAATATTTTAGAAATATCGCTGTGATTTAGAATTCCTCTAATATGAGCTTGCACTATGATATTTGTAATAATATTATATACATTATTTTTTATATATGAATCATACATAATAGGATTATCTAATTTTGCCCAATATTTAAGACTTGCAATAGTTAATTTTTTTTTCTTATTGCTTCCTGTTATTGCATTTAGCCAATATCTATCAAAATCATTTTGATTAAATTTTTTAGATTTCTTACTAAATATTTCTGCTAAATTTTTATAATTAGTTGATATATTCGCTATAACACATAATACATTAAACCATGTATCATAATTATCTGCTCTAATAGGATTTAATATATTTATTAACTCAGAAACTTCATTATATGTTATATCTACATTGTTATGTTGTAGATTTGGTATAATGGGGTCTGGTTTAATTATTTCTTTAGCATATTTATCAAGAATTTCATAGTTTCTTTTTTTAATCAGACCGTTTTCTCTTTCATAGTTTAAAGAGAATTCATGACAAACATTTTTAATAGTTTCTTTTAAATATGTTACGTCCTGTATAACTACATCTTTTGCAGAAATATTAACGCTTGCTTCGAAAATATTAGTAAATAAATATGCATCACTTCCTTTTTTGGATGCATTACCAATAAAATATACATTCACATGTCCAGAGTTTGGGTCTAAGAATGAATTCTTTTTGATATTGTCATATGGCTCAATATCTTCGAAGACTTGGTCTAATATTTCACTTTCTGTAATTTTTTTTATAATAAATCTTTTAACATTTCTATTAATTTTTATTCCCGGTATTAGAATATGGAAACCATCCTTAAAATACGAATCATCCGTAAATTTAGGTTTTGGCTTCTTAATTATTCCCACATGGAATGTATCTTTTTTTACTTCTTTAAAGTCTATTATAGAAATTAATAAAGCAAATATTTTATTACATAAAGTAATTAATAGTTTTGTATCAACCATTGAATTTGCTACTTTTTGTTTTATATCGAAATCTAACATAATACCAGAATAATCTGCATTCTGTTTTTCCGACATCATACATGTTATTCCAGCTCTTCTGCATTTTTCTAGTTGGTTTAAAAATATAGTTATCTTATTTTCTGGAATAATGAATGTTTTACCTGAAAACATATCTACTATATTAGACCTTGGGTCTTTTACTACTGTAGCTACGTTATCATTCAAAAATCCCAACAGCAACTGTAATTCTGTGCTATGAATTGAATGTATATTATACTTTATTTCCATGGCATTGCTGTCATCTCCCAATATATCATTAGTTTCTAGATCATCATCATATTCTTCGGTAACTTGTATTTTTTTGGGAGGCATACGATATAATAGAACAAATATTTTATCATTAAATAAAAATTCAAATTTTAGTTTATTTGTAAAAATATTTTTTTATATTATTAGTTTAAAAATTGATTTAATATTATATATTGACAAATATAACTAAAATGGTTAAATATAGTTGTGAGAAATGCGGTAAAGAATTTTCTCAAAAATCGCATTACGATGCTCATAATAGAAGAAAAACGCCATGTGTAAAAAATAATGATAATATTAAATTACTTGTAGAAAAAATAGTTGAAGAAACATTAAAAAATATGGAAAATAATAGATTATTAGATAATGAAAATAATAAAATAGTAGATAATAAAATAGTAGATAATAAAATAGAATCAACTGTAAAATCTAATTTACGAGTTCTAGATTTATTTTGTGGATGTGGAGGTATGAGTAAAGGATTAGAAGATGCGGGTTTAAAAATTGTTGCTGGATTAGATATATGGAATAAAGCAATAGAAAGTTACACAAAAAATTTTAATCATTTGGGTATATGTCAAGATATTAGTAATTTATCTCCAGAAACATTTAGTAATATATATAAAATAGACAAAAACAGTATAGATGTAATTGTCGGCGGTCCTCCTTGTCAGGGTTTTAGTGTAGCAGGTAAGAGAGATAAAAAAGACCCAAGAAATTCATTATTTATGGAATATGTAAAATATCTTAACTATTTTAATCCAAAAGCATTTATTATGGAAAATGTAATAGGTATTTTATCTATGAAAAATAGCACAAATGAAAATGTTATTGATATAATTATGGAAGAACTAAATAAAAATTATAATTGTATTATATGTAAATTATATGCCAGTGATTTTGAAGTTCCACAAAATAGACGTAGAGTAATTATTATTGGTATTAATAAACTTTTAAACATTATTCCAACAGAACCAATACCTATAAATACAAAAGAAAATAGGATTCCAGTTAATAATATTTTATTGCCAAAAAATGAAGTTGATAATACTTATTATTTAAGTGAAAAAGCATTAAATGGCATAAAACAAAAAAAAGAAAAGGCTACTAAAAATGGAACTGGTTTTGGAGCGCAATTTTTAAAATTAGATAAACCATCTTATACAATTCCTGCTAGATATTGGAAGGATGGATATGATGCATTAGTTAAATATAGCGAAACAGAAGTTAGAAGATTAACTATATTAGAGCTAAAAAGAATACAAAGTTTTCCTGATGATTTTATATTATTGGGAAATAAAAAAGAACAAATTATGCAGATAGGTAATGCTGTTGCATGTAAGTTTGCTTATCACTTGGGAAAACATATAATTAATATTCTTCAATAATATATTTTTTTAATCGAAGAAATCTAGACCTGGTGATATACCTAGTTTATTCTTAAAGTTTCTGGGTAATTTCTCAAGTTTAACTGTTGATTGAGATGAAGATGATTTCTTAGATGATACTGATTTCTCATCGGAATCATCACTATCAGAACTTTCTGAATCACTATTTGTTAAAACACTCTTAATTAGGTCAGATTTTACTATATTATCTTTTAAATCAACTTGTTTTTTAACTATAGTATTTTTAGAATCTGTATTTTTAGAATCTACCGATTTTAAATATGAATCTACAGATTTTACTGGAACATATGAATCAATAACATTTTTTTGTTCTTCTATTAATCCATTTAATCTATTATTTTCAACACTTAATGATTGTAGTTTTCCAGTTAATGCATTAATATTTGATTTATAGTCTTCATTTTGTTTTTCTAAACTAGAACATTTAGATTCTAAAACACGGCATTTTTTAACTAGTCCTGATAATTGTTCTATTCTTTTCTTTAAGTCAGATTCACTATTTTCTACAGTTTGTACAAGTATTTTCTTTTCTTTATTTAATTTATCTAATTCTAATAATATTTTATCTAGAAATTTTTTATCTACTTTATCTTCCGATGTTCCACCTGCTCTTTCTAAAAATTTATGAAACATTTTCTCTCTTTCTAAAATAAGAATATCAACGATTTTTTCTTTAATAATTTCAATATTTTCTTCTTCATCATGATTATCAATAATGGATTCGAGATAATCAACAATAACCATTTTTGTTGTTTCTCTAATACAATCAATTAATACATTTCTAACAATAGTTCTTTTATTATCTCTATCTAATTCATTATAATAATCATCGGGAACAAATTCTTTAGATATCTTATTCATACATTCTGAAATTGTAAGAGTATTAAAACTAGTCCATGTTTGAAAATATTCATTAATACCAGTTAATAGCTGGTTATAATGTTCTACTTTATAATGTTCTTTACATTTTACATCTAATGCAGATAAAAAAGCATAACAAGCATTACGATATCCTTCAGTTACTGTTGATGTTTTACCATTTGTTTTTAATTTTTG
>Ga0209598_10003605_pt1 | contig 11654 bp, 7 predicted proteins | sample M_140807_EF_Meta_FD_187317 | JGI IMG/M metagenome (GOLD analysis project Ga0209598, IMG submission 187317) | Freshwater microbial communities from Lake Montjoie, Canada to study carbon cycling - M_140807_EF_MetaG (SPAdes) (version 2) | ecosystem: Environmental > Aquatic > Freshwater > Lake... | reverse complement strand
GCATGTCTTTGATGGATGGCATCGGTGCCACCGAAATGCTGCATATTTTCATCGGCGCGCCGCATGACAAAATCCGTGCGGGCTCGACGGGTCTGGTTGTGCCCGGTTACGAGGCCAAGGTGGTGGACGGCGACGGGCAGGACGTGCCGCGCGGCACCATCGGCCTGCTGGCGGTGCGCGGACCGACCGGTTGCCGCTATCTCGATGATCCGCGCCAGTCCAATTATGTCCGCAATGGCTGGAACATGACGGGCGACAGCTTCATGCAGGACGAGGACGGCTATTTCTGGTATCAGGCCCGCTCGGACGACATGATCGTCTCCTCCGGCTACAACATCGCAGGTCCCGAGGTCGAAGCCTCGTTGCTGACCCATCCCGCCGTGGCCGAATGCGGCGTGGTCGGTGCACCCGATGACGAGCGCGGCATGGTGGTCAAAGCCTATATCGTGCTGAAGCCGGGCATTGCCGGAGATGGCGCGATGGTCAAAACCCTGCAAGACTATGTCAAAGCCGATATCGCGCCTTACAAATATCCGCGCGAGATCGAATTTGTCGATCATTTGCCGCGGACCGAAACCGGCAAGTTGCAACGCTTTGTGTTGCGCCAGCGCGCGCAGGGCCCTCGAGCGGGGGATGAGGTGTTGCCGGACGTCGAACCGATCTCGCTGCTGCCCAAAGGATGGCCGCGCCCTCAAGGTTACTCAAACGGTATGATGGCCAAGGGACGCCTGATCATGACCGGCGGCGTGGTCGGTTGGGATGCCAAGGAACAGTTCCCAGAAGGGCTGGTCCAACAAACCCGTCAGGCCTTGCAGAACATCGCCGATATTCTGGCGGTCGGCGGGGCCGAACCACGCCATCTGATGCGGTTGACATGGTATGTCACCGATATCGGGGATTATCTCGGCCAATTGCGCGCGATCGGCAAAGCCTATCGGGATGTGATCGGCAAGCATTATCCTGCCATGGCCCTTGTGCAGGTCGTGCGTCTGGTGGAAACCAAAGCACTGGTGGAAATCGAAGCCACTGCGGTGGTGCCTGAATAGGTTTTTGGGAGACTTGAACGCATGACACAACGCGCCCGTTTGGTGGTGGATTGGGGCACCAGCAATTTCCGCTGTTACCGTTTTGCAGCCGATGGCACTGTCGCCCAGACCCATCAGGCCGCCGCCGGTATCCTCGGCGTTGCCGATCGTGATTTTGCGGCCGTTTTGCAGCGTGAAATCGGCGCATGGATCACCTCCGACATGGACATTTTCCTGTCGGGCATGATCACCAGCCGCAATGGCTGGATTGAAACCCCCTATGTGGAAGCGCCCGCCCGTCTGGCCGATCTGGCCAAAGCCGCCGTGGTGGTGGAGGCGGAGAACGGCGTCAACATGCACTTTCTGCCCGGCGTGGCCATGCACAGCCCGACCCCCGATGTGATGCGCGGGGAGGAAATACAAGTGTTCGGCGTGGTCGGCGAGCACGAGACCGCCACAGTGATCCTTCCTGGCACCCACAGCAAATGGGTGGCGGTGCGGGACGGGGCCTTGCAGCGCTTCAGCAGCTTCATGACGGGCGAAGTGTTCGGCGTGCTCAAGACCCATTCGATTCTGGGCCGTCTGATGGTGGATGCACCAAGCGAGAACGACGGGCAGGCTTTTCTCGACGGCGTCCGTCAGGTCAGCCGCAACGAGACGGTCGGTCTGCTGCATGATATTTTTACCACCCGCAGCGGGGTCTTGCTGGGGCAGCTGGACGCGCAAGACAGCGCGGGCCGTTTGTCCGGCTTGCTGATCGGGCATGAAATCAGGGACGGGCTGGCGGCTTACCCCGTGACAGGGCGGTTGCTGATTGTCGGCGATGCGTTTCTGGCGCAACGCTACAGACTGGCTTTGGCCGAATTCGGGATCGAGGCTGAATTGGGCTCGCCTTTGGCCAGTGTCGATGGCTTCAGCCGCCTGTCGGCATTGAACCGCTAAATCGGCATCTTTACCGATCATATCAAAGCTTTGGGAGTGCAAGAGTTGACACGGACCTGTTCGACGGGGCAGTCTGCGCGATCAAGTTAAAGTGTTCAGGCCAGACGACCGGATCACAGCCATGAATCCGGAAGACTGGCCAATGGCAATGGGGGAATATATCCTATGATGGGGTTGGTTCACGTCGCGTTGCGGCGTCCCTATACGTCGGCTATTGCCGCATTCATTGTCGTCTTGGCGGGTTTTCTGTCTCTCAGTCGCATGGTGGTCGATATTTTCCCGGCCATCAATATTCCGGTCGTGCTGGTCGCATGGAATTACGGCGGTCTCTCGGCCGAGGAAATGGAACGGCGCGTGGTGCTGGTGGCCGAGCGTACCTATGCGCAAAGCGTCGACGGCATTGACCATATCGAGAGCCAGTCGCTGTCGGGCACCGGCATTATCAAAATCTTTTTCAAGCCGGGTGCCGAATTGGGCGGTGCGATGGCGCAGATCAATGCGGTCAACAATCAGGTGTTGCGCGTGATGCCGCCGGGCATGACGCCGCCGATCCTGATCCCGTTCAGTGCCTCCAATGTCGGTGTCGTGCAGATGACATCGTCGAGCAAGACCATCCCCGAAGAACAGATTCTCGATTACACCTTCAACTTCGTGCGTCTGAAGCTGTTCACCATTCCCGGCATTTCGCTGTCGGCACCCTATGGCGGCAAGGCGCGCCAGATCATTGTCGATATCGATCCCGCCCGCATGGCGGCCAAGGGTGTGTCGCCCAGTGATGTGGTGGCCGCGCTGCAAAGCTCCAATGTGATTGTGCCGGCCGGTGTCGCGCGCATCGGCGAGCGCGAATACAATGTGGCGATCAATTCCAGCCCGCCCAATGTGGCGCAGTTTTCCAACCTGCCGCTGGCGGTGCGCAACGGCATTGTGGTGACTTTGGGCGATGTCGCCAAAGTGGGCGACAGTTTCGCCAACCAGACCAATATGGTGCATGTGAACGGCGAGCGCGCCACCTATGTGACCATCATGCGCCACTCCGATGCCTCGACCATTGCGGTGGTGGAAGCGACCCGCGCCTTGCTGCCGGAAATCAAGGCTGCCGCCCCCGAAGGGCTGGACATGCAGCTGGATTTCGACCAATCGGTGTTTGTGCGCTCCGCCATCCAAAACGTGCTTCAAGAAGCGCTGGTCTCCTCGATCCTTGTCTCGCTGATGATCCTGTTCTTCCTCGGATCATGGCGCAATATGGTGATTGTCTCGACCTCGATCCCGCTGTCCATTCTCGCCGGTATTGCAGGCCTGTATGCGGCGGGTGAAACCATCAATCTGATGACTTTGGGCGGTCTCGCACTGGCCATCGGCCTGTTGGTGGACAATGCGACGGTGACAATTGAAAACATCCACCGCAACCAGTCGCTCGGCAAACCCTTGACGGTGGCGATACTTGACGGTTGTTCGGAAGTGGTGACACCGCTGACGGTGGCCACGCTGGCGATTTGTATCGTGTTTTTCCCCGTTTTCCTGCTCGAAGGGGCGGCGCGTTACCTGTTCATTCCGCTGGGCCTGACCGTGGTGCTGGCGATGCTTGCCTCCTATGTGCTCAGCTTCTCGATTGTGCCGACCATGGCGCGCATGATGCTGACCGAACATGTCCATGAAACCCCGACCGGCGTCTTCGCGAAATTCGAGCGCGGCTTTGATTGGGTGCGGACCGGATACCAGAACGCGCTGGAAGCCTGTTTGCGCGCCCGCGGCTTCGTGCTGGCGACCTTCGGTGTCGTGCTGGCGGTGTCGCTGGTGATGGCCGGCTATCTCGGCAAAGACTTTTTCCCCACCGCCGATGTCGGCATTATCAAACTGCATTATCGTGGACCTGCGGGCACACGCCTCGAAGTGACAGAGCAGAACGTGCTGGCCGTGCAAGCCAAAATCCGCGAAGTGATCGGCAATGACGAAATCCAGACCATCAATGACGTGGTGGGCGTGCCCTTTGCAACCAATCTGGCTTTGATCCCGTCCGATAACGTGTCCAGCGCGGATGCCGATATTCTGATCCAGCTCAAAAAGGGCCACAAGCCGAGCGTCGAACATATCCGTGCCTTGCGCGCGGTGCTGCCCGATGCCTTCCCCGGTGCGATGTTCTATTTCCAGAATGCCGATATCGTCTCTCAGGTTCTGAATTTCGGCCTGTCCGCGCCGATCGACATCCAGATTTCCGATCCCAATTTCAACCGCTCCTATGAGCTGGCGCAAAAATTGTTGCTGGCTTTGCAGAAAATTCCCGGTGTGGCTGATCCGCATATCACGCAGATTCTCGACTATCCGACGTTGCAGATCGATGTCGATCGCTTGCGCGCGGCGCAACTGGGCGTGTCACAGCGCGATGTGTCCAACAATCTGCTGGTGTCACTGTCATCAAGCTCTCTGGTCGCCCCGTCCTATTTCCTCAATCCCGCCAACAATGTGAACTATTTCGTGGCGGTGCGTCAGCCGATGGAAGCCATCCAGACGGTTGATGATCTGATGGGCCTGCCGGTCAGCCAACCGATGGTCAACCAGCCGTCCAATGTCGCCAACCAGTTTTCGACCACCCAATATTCGACCTTCCCGAATGCGCCCGTCACCCGTATGGCCGACATAGCCTCGGTGCGTCCGCGCAGTTCGCTGGCGGCGATCAACCATTATTCGGTCCAGCGCGTGATCGACGTGGCCGCCAATGTCGACGGTCGTGATCTTGGCGGTGTGGCGACAGATGTGCGCAAGGCGATTGCAGAGGTGTCGAAAGACCTTCCTGTGACCACGCATATCAATTTGCGCGGCCAGCCCGAAGTCATGGATTCTTCCTTTGCCCGGCTGGCACAGGGGTTGGTGATCGCGATCATTCTGGTCTATGCGCTGCTGGTTGTGCTGTTCCAGTCATGGGTTGATCCGTTCATCATCATGATGGCCATTCCGGGGGCGCTGATCGGCATTATCTGGATGCTGGCGCTGACGGGCACCACCATCAATGTGGTCTCGCTGATGGGAACGATCATGACGGTCGGGATTTCGGTGTCCAACTCCATTCTGGTGGTCAGTTTTGCCAATGATGTGCGTGCGCGCAGCGATGTGACACCGTTCGAGGCGGTGGTGGAAGCGGGCAAAACCCGTTTGCGCCCGATCCTGATGACAGCGCTGGCGATGATTCTCGGCATGATCCCGATGGCCTTGGGGCTGGGGGAAGCGGGCGAGCAGAACGCTCCGTTGGGTCGTGCGGTGATCGGAGGCCTGCTGGCTGCCACCATCGCCACATTGTTCATCGTGCCGATCTTCTACACGCTGTTGCGCCGCAAGCCACCGCGCTTGCACGAACTCGATACGCAATATGCCATTGAATCGGCAGGAGCTGCCTCAGCCCAGGCTGCCCCGAATTTTGCCGCCCCGCCTCATGCCTCGACACCCCATGATGCCCAAACTCATTCGGGACATGTCCCGTCGGTCAACGGATAATCAGTGATGGATCAACTTTCCTCTCAGGGCCGCTCGTCCAAAACCCGTCTCTATCTGATGGGCGTCGTCTGCGTGGTCGCGTCAGTGCTGGGCACGGCCTATTATATGCGGCAATCCTCTGACGGTTTGGCCAATGCCAAAGCCGCAATGGAGGCGGATGTGGCGCGCGGGCCTCGCGTGGTGGTGGCCAATGTGGTGCAGGGTCCGCAATTCCGGACAATCCAGCTGCTGGGTGATGCGCGCCCCTATCAGACCATTACAGTCTTTGCCAAGGTCAGCGGCTATCTGAAATCGGTGCTGGTCGACAAAGGCGATCAGGTCACTGCCAATCAGGTTATTGCGGAAATCGACAGCGCGGAGCTTGAAAGCCAGTATCAGAGTGCGGTCGCCGATCTGGACCAGAAGCAGCGTATCGATGCACGCTCACGCGAATTGTTCCGCAACAGCACGACCTCGCAACAGGCCGCCGAACAGGCCGAAACCAATTACCGCATGTCACAGGAAACCGTGCGAAATCTCGGCATCATGCGGTCCTATCAAACCCTCAAAGCCCCTTTTAACGGCACGGTTGTCGCCCGCTTTGCCGATCCGGGCGCCCTGATGCAAGCCGCCACCACCAATCAGGCCAGCTCGCTGCCGGTGATGCAGATTGCGGACAACTCAAAATTACGCGTCGGTATCTATGTCGAGCAGCGCGATGTCGCAGCCATCAAAGTCGGCGATGAGGCTGAAATCATCGATGCTGCCAATCCCGATCGCAGGCGCAAGGCCAAGATCAGCCGCACCGCAGGTACGCTCGACCCGCGCACCCGCACGCTCTTTGTCGAAATCGACCTCGACAATAGCGACCAGTTTCTGGTGCCCGGCAGTTTCGTGAATGTCAGCTTGCGCGTGCCGGTGAAGAGCTTCCTGCAAATTCCGGTCTCGGCCATGATGCAGCGCGGCGGAAATCAGCAAGTCGCGGTGATCGGCGAGGACTCCACCATCAAATTCCGCCCCATCAAAGTGGCTTCCACAGATGGCGCGCTGATCAACGTGACAGACGGGTTGAAGGTCGGCGAACGGGTCGGCCTCAACGTATCGAGTGATCTGGTCGAAGGCTCCAAAGTGCGCGCGGCAGAGGCACGCCGCTAAGTTACCTTCCAACATCAATACAGAAAAAAAGCCGCAGCGATGCGGCCTTTTGTCGTTATGTGGGAGCTGTCAAACCCGCGATACGCGCCCTTCGAGCGGATAGGCCGGATCGTTGTAACCCGGTGTCGAGGGATGGCCTGCTGGCACCAGCCGCTCGATCAGGGCCTCGTCCTCGGCGGTAAAGGTGTAATCGAGGGCGGCCAGATAATCGGCCCATTGCTCCTCGGTGCGCGGGCCGCCGATCACCGAGGTGATAAACTTGTTGTTGAGCACCCATGCCAAAGCCAGATATTGCGCCTTGGTGTTGCGCGCCTCGGCATGCTGTTTGATTTCCTGTGCGATATCGAGCGATTCCACCCGCCATTCGGTCTGCATCATCCGGCGGTCCTGACGGCCGGCGCGGGTGCCTTCGGGCGGCGGGCGGTTGGGATCGTATTTGCCGGTCAGCACGCCGCGCGCCAGCGGGCTGTAGGGCACAACCCCGAGCCCGAAATGCCCGCAAGCGGGCAGATGCTCGACTTCCGGCATCCGGTTCATGGCATTGTAATAAGGCTGGCTGACAATCGGGCGGTCAATGCCCCATTCGTCACACATCCGGCAGATTTCCGCCAAACGCCATGCGCGATAGTTGGAAATGCCGAAATAGCGGATTTTGCCCGCTTTCATCAAATCGCCCATCGCCTTGACGGTTTCGTCCAGCGGGGTCGAGTGGTCTTCTTTGTGCAGGTAATAGATGTCGATATAATCGGTACCGAGCCGTTTCAGACTGTCCTCGGCGGCTTCCATGATCCATTTGCGCGACAGCCCGCTTTTGTTGGGTGCGGTGCCGCTCGGGGTCTGTTGCACGACATTGGCGACCTTGGTGGCCAGTACCCACGCATCGCGGTCTTTGGCAATGGCGCGGCCGACAATTTCTTCCGAGACCCCCTCGTTATAGGTGTCGGCCGTGTCGATGAAGTTGACGCCGTGATCACGCGCGGCCGCAATGATCCTTTGCGAGGTCGGCTCGTCGGTTTGCGCGCCGAACAACATGGTGCCAAGGCACAAGGGCGAGACTTTGAGGCCGGAACGGCCCAATTTATGACAATCCATCAGCCGTTTCCTCTTTGTTGTATCTGTTTATGATCCGAAACCGGTTCCGACCGCGAGACCTTCGCGATTGAACCATTCCATTGCGGCCTCTTTCGGGCCTTTGCCGTAACGCAGACGCTGCACCAGAATGGCCCCGCCTTCCGCCTCGACGATAAAACCATCGTCTTGCACCGCCGAGATCGTGCCCGCTTTGCCCCCGTGCGAGGCCACCGGACGGGCATCGAACAGGGTCAGGCTCTCGCCTTTGAACAGGGTTGATGCGCCCGGTGACGGATTGGCCCCGCGGATCAGGTTATAGACCGTTTGGACAGGCTTGGCCCAGTCGATCACGCAATCCTCGGCCTTGCACCAGCCCTGATAATCGGACAGCGAATGATCTTGCTCGATTTTCGGGGCCTTGCCCTCGCGCACCAGATCGACGCTTTCCAGCATCGCGGTCACCCCCATCGGGAACAGATTGTCGAAATACAGCGTGCCCAAGGTGGCATCGGGCCCGATGTCAATTTGCTTTTGCAACAGGATCGGGCCGGTATCCAGCCCGTCATCGGGCCAGAAAATCGACAGGCCGGTCACGGTTTCGCCGGCAATGATCGGCCAGTTGATCGCGCTGGGACCGCGATGGCGCGGCAGCAGCGAAGGGTGATACTGGATCGTGCCGAGGCGCGGAATGGCCAGACAATCGGACGGCACGAATTTGGTCACAAAAGCCATGACGCAAAGATCGGGCTTCAGCGCGGCCATTTCAGCCCAGACTTCGGGATTTTTGAACGAAGCTGGCTGGTGCACGGGCAGGCCGAGGCTTTCGGCTGCCAGCTTCAGCGGATCGGGGCGGGCGCCGGGTTTGTCGGGAGCACAATAGACCGCCACGACATGTTCGCCCCGCTCCACCAGAGCGCGCAACACCGCCTCCCCGAAAGCCTGCTGCCCGTTCACAATGATCCGCATAACACCCATCCAATGCTGACAAAACACAAAAAATGAGGGCCGAAATCACGACTCACACTTTCATCTTTCAAAATGCGTCATATCGGCCCCTGTTTCCAGCCCCTAAGCGCAACTCCCACATGTTTCGGCGTTTGGATAATCCGGCTCTGAGCGCGGGGGGCGCACTCCGGTGTCATTTTAAAACGATGATCGGATGATAGATTAAAGTCAAACGTGTAAAAAATTTAAACTCAATTTAAAATTGCAATTTGTTATTTTCAAATCACACTTCTAAAACAGAATTGAATAAATTCATTTTATTCGTTATTCAATCATTGTCGATTTAGTCATTATTTTAAAATTTATTTTTCAAGGGTTTCACTATGGAATATCCGCAACATCTTTGCGTTGTCTCTCCCGATGAATCGTTGCGCGAGGAAGTCAGCCGTTCTTTTGATTCTGCGGGTATGACCGTGCAATGGGTTCCAGATTGGGCCGGTCTGCTGGGGGGGCGTTTTCGCAGCAGGTATGCTTGCTGATTGATGCCGATCTGGCTGCGGAAGAGATTGAAACGGTTGCCAAATCTGTTTCACTATGGCTGTCACGCTGGACCATGCAAGGGGTCATTGTCGCACGGGCACGCCGTGAGACCGGGCAGGCGGCAAACAACCAGCTTTGTGATGTGCTGTTGCAGAGGGCCGATTTTTTGCTGGATAAACCGGTCGGCATGGACCAACTGGCTTTTGCGTTGCAAAACTTGATGCGCAAGCACAGGGCCAGACTGTCGCTTACAGGTGGCGCCGCTGCCGATAAGGCACCGGACGACAGCAGGCTCTGGCAGTTTGATCCGGTGGCGATGGTGCTGATCCCGCCCGTGGGCGAAAGTTTCGCACTCTCTGCCAGCGAGGCGCGGTTGATTGCGATGCTGATCACCAAGGACCCGGAACCGGTTCGGCGTCAAGATCTGATCGAGTTGTTCGGGATCAAGAGCCCGAATATCCGGCGCATTGATACGACGATCTATCGGCTGCGCCACAAAATAGAACAGAATACCGGCTATCCGTCTCCGTTCAGCACGGTGCATGGGGTGGGATATCGCAATGAGGGGTTGAGCGCGACGGTGCCGCTGAGCTTTTAAAGTGGCATGCCGCGTGGTTCCGGTTACAATCACTGCGTTGTTTTCGGGATTGCAGGGTATGGCGTGAAGCGTGAATTGCCGCCGACAGCGGGGCTGGCTCCGCGATGGAGGGATTTGTTCGATCATCCGGACAGGCCTGTCGGATCATCGGGCTACGTGATGTCACGCCCGCGGCATGCGGCACAACAGTTTTTCAAACGGTTGACCCTTTCAACCAGCAAATCTGCAAGGGCCGGTGGTGCCGATGGTCAGCATGACAATCATGATCATGTTCTAAGCCGCCATCTGGCTCAATCGATCGGCACCGACGAGGTCGTGATGGTCAATTCGGGCTTTGCAGCGCTGGTGATTGCCTTTGAGTATCTCAAAAAGGGCGCGTTGGGGCGCGAGGTGATCCTGCCTGCCTTCACATCACCCAAAGTGGCGATGGCGGCGCATCGGGCCGGTTTGAGCGTGCGCCTGTGCGATACCGGACAATCGCGGTTCGATTTCGATCTGGGCATGCTGGCGCGGCTGGTCGGCGGTCATACTCTGGCGGTGGTACCGACCCATTTCGGCGGGCATATCACCCCGATAGCCCCGCTGAAGGTACTGTTGCAGGGCATTGCCCCGCATGTGGTGCTGGTCGAGGATGCCGCTCAAGCCTTCGGGGCGCGCGTCAGGGGGCAGCCGGTCGGTCTGGCGGGCGATCTGGGCCTGTTCAGCTTTGCCAGAGGCACGGGCCTGACGCTGTTTCAGAGCGGCTGTCTGGTCAGCGACAATCCGATCATCCGGCAGGGTTTGAAAAATCTGGCGGCACGCATGCAGCCTCCTTCGTGGCGGCACGAATGGCGGCAATGTCTTGGCCTGTTGGCCTATCATGCCTTTTATGATGCCGAACATTACCGGCTGGTCTATGGCGCGGCCAGCCATCGCAAGGGCACCAGCCTGCCGCGCTACGCACTGTACGGGGAAGATGACTGGTCTGCCCTGCCGTTGCACCGTTTGGGGGCATGGCGGCAGCAGGTGGGGTTCAATGCCTTGCAACGCTTGGACACGCATCGGCAGGCTGTGGCAGGACGGGTGGCGCGGTTGTTGTCGGTGTTGCAATCGGTGCCGCGCTCGGAAGTGCATGTGCCGCCCGCCGGTGTTAGCCTGTCCTTCGGTTTCCTGTTTGTCAGCATGGCGAGCCGCAAGCAGGCCGACAGGGTGCTGGCCCAATCCATCGAAGAGGGGTTGGGTGTTTCGCGGCTGTTTGCAGGACCGCTGACGGCCTATCCGGCATTGAAAGGCATCATCCCGCCTGATCCGATGCCGCAGGCCGAGGCCTTGGCCGCACGGACTCTGACTGTCACCACATCCCCGCTGATGACAGACGGCGAGATCGAGAAAATCGGCCGTCTGTTCCGCAATGCGGGCAAAGATTTTTAAAGTCCGTCTTATTCCACCGGCGGCGTGCCGTGGGTGTGGAAGCTCTCGACGGTTTTCAGCCCCCAGGCCTGTCCTTTGGAACGCTCTGCCTGTGTCCAGCGGATCGGCTTCCAGTCAGGCGCCAGCATCAGCCGCGCCCCCGCATTGGCGACTTCGACCCGATTGCCGCCCGGCTCCCAGACATAGAGGAAGAAGGTCTGTTGCACCGCGTGTTTGTGCGGTCCGGTTTCGATAAACACGCCGTTTTCCAGAAACACATCGGCGGCGCGCAAAATATCCTCGCGGCAATCGAGCGCATAGGTCAGGTGGTGGAAGCGTCCGGCCACGCCGGTATTGTCCTTGGTGAAGGCAATGTCATAGGTCTTGTTGGTGGCGGTCATCCATGCGCCTGCCTCGGTGCCGTCATCCAGCACGATCTGTTCGGTCAGGCGCATGCCCATGCCCTGCTCGAAAAACACGCGGGTTTCGGCGACATCCAGCACCAGCAGATTGAGATGGTCGAT
>Ga0209598_10003602_pt1 | contig 11656 bp, 8 predicted proteins | sample M_140807_EF_Meta_FD_187317 | JGI IMG/M metagenome (GOLD analysis project Ga0209598, IMG submission 187317) | Freshwater microbial communities from Lake Montjoie, Canada to study carbon cycling - M_140807_EF_MetaG (SPAdes) (version 2) | ecosystem: Environmental > Aquatic > Freshwater > Lake... | reverse complement strand
CGAAGGAACGCGTGAACTATTGGATTTGGTTCCGCTTCCCAAACCGCAAGTTGTAGTGAGTTTAAGGGGTGTTGGGTTGGAGAACCAGACAGATGAGAACCAAGGTGTGGTATAAGGGTAAGGCGGGGGAAAGTAATTTATATTGCTGTGGGGCTTTTTAGTTAATTTGAGAACTGTTTTTCCACCATCCCAGAAGGCAGCCCGGGGTGGCGCGCAGGATGTCCCCGCGCAGGCTTTCGGCTTGCGACTGGTTAGCCGCCGGCTCTAGTTCAGCTGCCTTGTCCAGCCAATTCAGCGCTTCCACCACTCTGTTGCCTGCGTGGTAGTGCCTTGCCAGTTGCATGGCCAAATAACCCGCATGGGCAGGCGATTTTTTGAACCAGTCAAGATACAGGCGTTCTGCATCGACATGCCTGCCCATTTCGTGCGCGTTTCGCGCCAAGTGATCGATGATTTCAATTTTGATGGAACCTTCCGAAAGAATCAGGGCTTCATTTAATGCCTCATCGCTCGAACGGAAATCGCCAAGTCTCTGACGCGCGATTCCCAGCGACAGCAAGTTTCTCGGACTCGGTGGCAGGGCTTTCAGAATCGAATCAGCATCTGCATTTCTCGCCAAACTGAGCAATGCTTCCGCCCTTTCAAAAGGAGTGCCTGATTTCGCGACACCTTCCAGTCTTTTTTGCTCGCGTAAAAGCTGGTTCAGCGCCGGCCTTGAAGGTTCTCCCGAAGGCAAATTGGCGCCTATGCCGGCGAGTGCCGCCAGAGGATAAGAGGCTTCGGTGAACCGGCGTTCCTCAATCAGGCGGGAGAGTTGACGTGTCGCGGAACCAACCAAATCAGTCGCATAAAGCCACGGCAATGAAGTTGCCAAAGCAATGGATAAAAAAAGAGCAGATTTGTCAGTATTGATCCAGTTTGGAGCTGTAACAGTCCATGGTATTTGCAATATCAGGCACCAACAGAATCGAATAGCGAAGCGTTGCCATCCAGACGCTTCCCCGATAGCAGTCCCGACAGGGGCCCCGACAATTATTGTCGCAAGTGCCAAGATCAATCCAGTGATTGTTCCCAGCCATCGCCCACTTGAAGGAATTCTCTGGCCTATCCAACAAGCGAGTGGCAGTGTGCAAAGCAGGTGAACCAAGATGAGCGTTGGCCAGCCAAATGGTACTGGGGCTGGCCATGGTGGCGCGCCGGGAAGAGGTATCATGAAAAGGAACGCCAATCCGGGAATCAATATGGCAAGTATGAGGGAGATCACGCGGTCGCTCCCAGCGCCTTCGCGGTTTCGGGCCGACGCAGTTTCCAAATCATGCCGTCATAAGCGTAATGCAGGAACGCCGCCCAGATATTGGCTCCCATCCACCATGCGGGAACCGTGCCACTGGTGTGTATCCAAGCGCCTGCCAAACCAAGTGACAAAGCAAAGAAGCATAAAAACGTGATCCAGCGAGTGGCCATGATCTGGAAAATGCCGCCGCTACCGAGAGTTTCGCGCCGCCAAGCGTAGTGAGTCACCAGAGCGATATATTCGGTCGCGTGAAAAAGAGCACCAGCGATGGTGAGTGAACCAACCAACCATCTGGATTCGATCATCATGGCCACAAGTAACGCCGAGTACAGGCAGCAAACACTGATCAGGTATATCTGCTTTGGCAATTTCGATTGTTGAATAATGAATGCTGGCAGAGCAATCCAAGCGGCAAGCCCCAATGCCAGCGCGTCGAGGCAAGCCAGATATGTGGCTCCACCGGAAATAGATTCAAGCCATCCGGTGGACCAGCCTGCCGTGCGCGCAATAACATAACAAATCAGCAGCCTTAGGCCGTGCCGTTCCAGCAATGGTCTGGAGTCATCTCCGCATTTGCGCGAATAAACGCGCAAAACACCGGCGTGTTGGCTGGCGAAATGCCAACCATTCCAGACATAATCGATCAGTAAAAGGCAAAGGAAATCACCAGTTATAAACCAGACAGCCCCCGTAAGCGCGGCGGAGATTGCAGCAAGGGCTATGAAAAGGTTAGAGCGACCTTCTCGCCTGTCAGGGTCGAGAAATACCAAAGCAAGGGTGAGCCAGCGGTGTGGTGTCGTGATGAAATAAAGTTGGGCGAATTCGATGGGCCCTGATTCGCCCCATGGGAGTAGGAGGAGAATCCAAGGCAAATTGCAGATGAACAACAAATCGAAGGCTGGCGAAACAAGCCAGCCTTGATTGGATCTCAAAGATATCACGGAAGAGGAGCGTCCTTGATTTTCCAGATGGTTCCGTCCTTAAGGAAGGACCATTCCTTGGAACCAGCTTCTTTTCCGTCGTTGGCATCCATGACTTTCACAGTTGCCTTGGCTGTATCTCCCGAAATGTCGGCATTGCCCTCAAGTTTATAATTGAATTTGATATATTTCTTGTATTCCACTTGAGATATTTTGGTTCCTTGCTTGAAGTATTTGACCATAGTGTAATTCGCTCCCGTGTCGGCGAATTCAGTGACCAAAGAAGCCAACAGGGCTTGATCGTTAAGTTTTCCATTCGCGGATTTATTGGTCCCGCCGCAACCTACAGTTACCAGAATCGTGGCTATGGTCACGAACAGAGAAAATACATGGCGCATGAATTGGTACTCCGGTGATTAGTAGGCGAAAGATATCAGGATGGCCGGATTGGGAACCGGCCATCCTGATTAAAATTTTTCAATCTAACGACACTGCCTCGCCACCAGCTTTGGTACCGATTCCTTGCCAAATAACATCGGAAATTGATTCACGTACAAACCGAACCGAACCGTCTGCCATGGAAGCATTCACACCTCCGGTATGTCGACTACGAGCAGCAGCGTACATGTTTCCGTCTGTTTGCACTGTTACTGTACAGGCCAATCCTTCAGTATTTGCAGGATCACAGGCGTAAATGGCATCCGCGGTTTTGCTGTTGGGAGCGGTGAAGGTGCTGAACATGTTAGCACCCATGCCTGGGCAAATGGTTACTCCGCGCCAGTCGGTAGTGCTGTTGACAGGAATCATCTCACTCATCAGCACGGTGTTGGAACTACCGTCGAGAATATCACCGATTCGTGTGCCTTTACCCTGCCCAAGGCGAGCGAGAGGCGGCCACTTGTTGACTCGGGCAGGTCCGAAAATACCAGCATAAAGGGAATTGCCAGCATTGGGGCCACCAGCGGCGTTATCCGACGCGTAGCGACCAGTCCAACATGCCGCGTAATTACTTTTGACTAAATTTTCGAGGCTGTATCTAGAAAATTCTAGGGTAGGGTTATGAACACTGCTTGGGCAAGTCATCATTTTTTTCATCAAGTACTGGAACTGGATATCTGGTCGACGAGCTGGTGAACCATCCAGATTATCGGCTGGATTGGCTTCAGTTAAGTCGGTGTTGGATGTCCCACCATTGAGGTTGGTGGCCATGAGGTCGCTGAGCGCTTGTTTTTCCATTTGAGAGAAAAGATGAAAAGGCCAACTGGGGCCATAGAGTTTGTTTGAAGATGGGCCGCCTGCATAGACATTTTGATTGCCACCAACAAACCACCACGGTGGATCTGAACCCGTTAGAGGAGCAGCGCCAGGTGCCGAGTCGCCGTTTTCAGGAAGAGTTGGGTTAAATCTGGGCAAGCCAGGTGGTAGGCTACCAAACTGGCTATCTGCATTATGGCAAGCCAAGGCCAGTTGCTTGAGGTTATTGCTGCATTCCATGCGGTTGGCGGCTTCGCGAACCTTTTGAACCGCAGGAACAAGAAGACCAATCAGTACAGCGATAATGGCGATTACGACAAGGAGTTCGATAAGAGTAAACGCTTGTCGATTAAATCGATACAGCATAAATGTGTCCTTTCAGTTGAAAGTATTAACAAGTCATTTATAGGCGAAAATAATTAAGGAAATGTAACACATACATGAAGATTGAATGAAATGTGTAAGACTCAATCATTTTCCAATTCGAACCAGATGGTCATTGGTACGGATTATCAAGCCGTCTGGCAGCACTGCGGGAGTGGCATGGACTTCTTCATTGAGCGAATTAACGCCGATTTTTTTGAAAACATCAGATGCTTCGATCAAGTGACAATTCCCCGATCGATCAAACGCCAAGATTGTGTTGTTCACCACCAGAAGTGAGGCATGGTGGGCTTTGCCGAGCCGTTCCGTCCAATGCTTTTTCCCAGTCTTTGGGTCGAGGCACCATGCCACTCCCTGATCTGTGACTCCAAATACCAATCCGCGGGCAACGACAGGGGAACAGGTATATAGCGCGTTGGCTGATTCCTTCCAAACAACCTCTCCGCTCTTGGCTAGGTCGATTCCCCAAAGACTGTTGACCGGACTACTGCCTGAAACCACGGCAATTCCAGCCGCGACCGCCGGGGTAGCGACAAATTTTTCAGTGGGTGTTTCCACGCGCCATTGAACTTTGCCAGTTTTGGGTTCGAAAGAGGTCAAGGCTCGGCAGCCCGCAAGCAGCATTTGCCCGGCATCTTTACCGGGAACGGGTGTGCTGAAGGAGCGAACGGGGTTTTCGCGTTCATGCCGCCATTTAGTTTCACCAGTAGCAGGGTCAAGTGCGGTAACAAATCCTTTGGCGTCGTTGTCTGCCGCGAGCATCAGCAGGCCATCTTGAAGCATTGGTGTGCTACAGAACCCATGTTTGTTGACATATTGGCCCAGATCCTTGCGCCACGCTTCTATGCCACCATGCTTGTAAGCCGCCAGCACATGGCGATCTTTATCCAGAAAACTAACATAAACAAGAGTCGGTGTTGCCAGTGGGGTGCTATTGGCGCACGAACTCAGTTGATGCCTTGTTTCAAGGGGAGATTTGAGTACCGTCGTTTTCCACTCTTCCTTGCCTGTAATCAAATCGTGGCATAAAAGCAGGCGATCTCCCGATTCTTCGGTGCAAGTAGACAGGAAAATCTTTGATCCTGCAATGACAGGTGACGAAAAGCCTGTGCCGGGTAGTTTTACCTTCCAGCGGATATTGCGATCTGGCCCCCACTCCATGGGGATCAATGCTTCTTGGGCAACTCCGTCTGCATTGGGCCCGCGGAACTGGTTCCAATCGGCCGCTGAGGCGGCACCAGCCAGTATGATAATTACTAATCCGAGACCTAAAATGGGTTTCATGGTTTGCTATCCGTTTGTTGTTGATCTTTCAAAATCTCAGCTTTTAGCAAAACAATCGATTTGCATAGGCTCAAGTAGCTTTCGGTCAGTTCCCGACGTTCTGGGTGTGCCGCGGCATCTTCTTTGAGTTTCTCGGCAAGTTCCTCGAGAGATGTCAACGTCGCCTGACGCAAGGTGGAATTGCCAAGGGTTGTTTTCATCGGTGCTGACGGTGCCGCTACCGTGATGGCTGGCAATGAAACAGATGTGAATAGCGCTTGGCTGATTTCTCCATTGGCCATACCGATTGCCACGTTCCCGTTGGAACCGATAGAGACCGATACAGGCAAGAATGGCAGTTGCTGTAGGAGAGCGGAAACTTCGAATTTACCAGACCAGATTTTGGCTGTTTTGTCGCGGCCGATGCTGAGCCATCGCCCTTCGGGCAGTACCGCCACAGCCATGACCCCACCCTCATGTGCCATGCTAGAAGCAATTTCTTGGCCGTGATGGGCATCCCACAGGCGGATCCAACCATCGGCGGACCCGGTGACAATAGCATTGCCATTGGCGTGCCATGCGATTGCGGGCACGGAGGAGCCACCAGCTCTGAGGGTATGAACTTTGGCCCCGGTTTCGGCTTCGGTCAGCAAGGTGGTACCTGACCGGTCCGATGTGGCCAAGAGCAATCCGTCTGGACTGAAGCGAGCATCTAAAATCCAGTCGATGTGATCTTTGATGGCGTGAGTCTGCGCGCCATTGGCCATGCTGAACACTTTCACAATTCGTGATGGCCCGCCAATAACAATTCTTCCAGAAGCTGGGTGAATGTCAGCGGCCAAAATAGTGTCGAACTCTTCGCCAAAATCCCGGGTCGCTATTGGCGGTGTCCCCTTGTGCAGGACCGCTTTACCAGACTTGCCACCTTCGCCACCAGCAACCAAAAGCCAGTCACCCGATGAGCGAATAACCCGGATTTCAGGTTCGCCAAAAGGAATTGTGGCAGAACCCAAAGAAATTGCGCCTGATAGTGGCCGCGCCAAGCTGCCCGTTGGCAACCAAGTGATTGAAACTGGCACAGGCAGTTTCTTTCCCGAGGTCACGGCGGTTGATTCTTGAGTTGGAGGCGTTGGTTTGGTTGCCATGACCGTGGGGCTGCTTGGCATGGTGCTGGTTTTGGCCAGATCTTTGCGTTCCGGAAGGCCAGCCATAATCCAACGTTCGATCATGACCAGTTCAGATTCTGGGATTCGCGCGCTGTTCGGCGGCATATGGGGCGCCTCAATGTGCGATACCATACGGTATAAGAGGCTGTCTTTCGGTTTGCCTGATGCCACAGATACGCCCGAGTCAGATCCGGCAAGTATTGTCGCCTTGGTGGTCATGTCGAGGCCGCCACGGGGGCGTTCGCCATTGTGGCAGTTGAGACAGTGCTTCTTAAGCACCGGCTTCAGGTCCTCGAAGGTGACTGGAGCCGTGGCTTGTTGACTTATCGCGAGAATCACGAAAAACAAAGTGTTGAACATGACCGGCTCTCAGTGGTTGAACATAAATTCGCGGGAATTGAGAAGCGACCAGAATAGGTCTTCAAGCATGGCGCGTTTGTCGGGTGAAGCCGATGCCAAGGAAGTGAGTTTTTCCTGTTCCTTGCTGGTGGGTTTACGAGACAAGGTCAGCAGGTAAAGCTGTTCGGCCACTACAAGCGTTTGTTGATTGGTTTCGAGCAGTGTGCGAAGTCGCGAGCCAGAGGCTACTTTTGCTGAAGTGTTTTCCCCGTTGAGCAGGTGGAGGGCCTGAGAAAGGGTAGGCTCAGATTTCACTTCGCAAGCGCATGGCGTTTCTCGTGTGGCACGGCCAAAGGTGGAAAGGAAATGGTTGGTGGTGCGACCGTCCAGCAATTGCACCGCGCGTGTGCCAGCGGGGTACCCGGAAAACTTGTTGGGTTCTCCGGTGGCCTGCGCCAAGCAGTCGAGAAGGACTTCGGCGCGCATACGCCTAATGTTAGCGATGGCAAAAGCGGCGCTATCTGCCTGGGAAGGATCCTTTTTGGTTGTCGCCAACTGATACGTTCGCGATTGGCAGATTAGAACGGCCAACTTGCGGATATCGAAATTGTATTCCACCAGCTTTTTGCTCAGAAGGTCGAGCAGTTCAGGATTGCTCGGCGGATTCGACGAGCGAACATCGTCAACCGGTTCCACAATGCCTCGGCCCAGAAAATGCGCCCAGACAGTGTTGGCGACATGTCTGGCAAAATATGGATTGTTGGGATCGCGTAACCAGCGCGCCAGCACAACACGGCGATCTTCCGCGGGCTGCATGGAAGAGGCTGCCCTGTCTCCCAGAAAACGCGGTGGAACGGACTTGTGGCTGAGCGGGTGTTCGATTTCACCATCGCCCCTATTGAAAATGGTGATTTCGCGAGGTTCTGGGGCCGATTTGTAGCCTATCTGCGCGAAAAATGCCGTGAAGCCGTAGTAGTCGTCCATTGTCCAGCGGTCGAACGGATGGTTATGACACTGTGCGCATTGAATACGCATACCCAAGAAGGCTTGTGCCACATTTTCGGCCAGCGTTGCCGGTTCGGTTTCGGTTTGATAGTAATTGGCGGCTGGTTTCTCGAACGTGCCCCCGGTGGTTGAGAGGATCTCCGCCACAACCTGGTCGATGGTGGCACCAGAACGAATGCGTTCCCGCAACCAGTCGTGGTATTTTCCAATACCTTTGGGACTGGCTCCATTGGCGGTGCGAATCTGTAGCATTTCGGCAAATCGCATCACCCACAGATCGGTGAATTCTTGTTTGGCTGCCATTGCTTCAACAATCCGGTCGCGTTTGTCGGAACGTGTGTCGGCAAGGAAGGAAGCGAGTTCGGAAGCTTCTGGCAGGCGGCCGTTCAGGTCGATCGAGGCGCGGCGGAGGAATGTCGCGTCTGAACAAAGATCCGCCGGAGTCAGGTGCAGTTTTGCCAAACGGCCATGTACTGCCTCATCGACCGCGTTGTTGGCGCGTACCGTCGGGAATTTAAAAGTGCTTTCTGCTGGACGGGTGATGACGGCTGCGCCACCCGTCAAAGTGGCGAATCGCGCCAGAATAAACGCTTCACCTCGGCCTGTTGGCCTCACCAATCCGTTGGTGTCGGGGGTGGCAACGCCATCGTTGCTTGAGTAAAAGGCGGACAGGTGGGTGACATCGCGTTGACTGCCGTCTGAATACGAAGCGGTGACCACAATCCTTGCTGGTTCTTTCTTTTCTTCAAGCACCATGGAGGCGGGGCCAACCTTGATGGATACCGGTTGCGCCACACTGTTTTCGTCTTTTGTCGCTCCCTCGCGTACCCAACGGATCAGCAGTTGATGAAAGGGAGAGCCCGGCTCGATTTTTCGGCCACCGGTGTGCGGGACTGTTCCAAGCGCCTTGGTGATAACCAACGAAGATTCTGGTTTACCCTGATTGATCCGCCGATCAGGAATTTCTTCCACAAGTCGAAAATGATCGCCAACGGGGTCGAATCCGAACAGCGACAACCGGAAACCATCTTTTCCGGCGGCTGCACCGTGGCATTTGCCGACATTGCAACCCGCGCGTGTCAGAATTGGCATGATATCCCGGCTGAAACTGACAGGTGCAGACTGGCCTGTTCCTTTGACAGCTAGTGGAATTTCGATTTTATTGGCACCCGCGGATACAATAAGCACTCCTTCCCCATCGCGGGTCCCGCGCACTGTGTCGCCTTCGAGCTTCGCCAACCCTTCCGGGCGGGTTTCCACTTTCACGGAATTCAGAATATCGCGTGTGAGCCCGTCTTCCCGCACGGCGAACACACCGAGCCTTTGGAAATCTTGGCCGGGGCGGAGGTCGATCCGCGACGGATACACTTCAACACCAGTCGATACTGGAGCGGGGAATCCAAAAATAGCTGCAACAAGCATTAACATGGTTGGGCCCTTCGGGGTCAGGGTTTTGTTTTTTCAGCAGCCTTGGCTCGCAACTGATCAAGGCGGGACAGTGGTTTTCCATCCGGACCGACAGCTCTGGTACCCGGCGGTTCAATTTTCAATGTCGACCCTCGTGCCACAAACTGGGTCACCTTCTCACCGTTGATAACCATCGACACGCCACACACGATATTTCTGTGCTGGCCCACTGGGCCGTCTTTTGCCACGGTAGCATCGAGTGCAGCAATCCGACCACCTGCGGGAACCGCGGCAGCGGGGGTCGAGACCCTGGGCGGCATTTCCAGCAAGGCAGCGGTACCAGCGTGTGCTGAACCTTGGGGGCTCAGGGGCATTTGAAAGCGGGCGCTGCCTCCTTGTTCCGCCACGAGGTTCAAGGCGGGCGAGGTCATCAGAGGAGGAACAATTTTCAGTGGCACGAACGACGAGGCCACACGGCCTGACGAACCATCCAGTGGTTTTGCTTCCACCACAAGCGGCCATGTCGCGGGTACTGCCTCTGGTAATGCTGTCAACACGATTTCCGCCTCCGATTTTCCGGAGGCAATCTTGACAACATCCGGTGCTTCAACCCAAGCAGGCAGGAACGGAACTAGCACTTCCACAGCCCCGTCAAATGGCGGAGACCTTTTGATGCGCGCCTTGATAACAATGGTTCCATCGACCGGCAGCGCGGCACGCGGTGTGTCGAGTTCAATCGATACCGGAGCAGGCAAACCAACGGCTACCGCGAGCCGGTCTGTTTCAATGCCACGGTAAAGCGTGTCGGCAGATTCCGATACCAAGTCGACAAACTGCTTGAAGCCGCCACGGTTGTTACCACCGTGCGCAACGCTGAACTGCGCGAGGCTTCCCGCGGGGTTTGCCCCAACAGGCGCCTCGAAAAGGCATGGAATCCGGAATTCACCGGGGCGCGCTGGTTCAAACGTCGCTTTCAAGCCCTTTGGCAAATTGGCACCAGTAACGACTGTTTCACCAGTGAGATCGCCGCGACGCACTCCAAAAATAACCAGAGTCCTGTTTCCGGAGGGTACAAGAACGCTCTGGCGTTCCTGACTCAGTTTGTTGGGGCGGGGTAAGAAACAGTGAAGGGGAGAAACCAAAGGGCCCACTTCAACGCGATAAGCATGAAAGGCGCTTCCTTGGCCTCGTTGGTCGCGGATACGCGCGCAGTAGGTGCCATCGGCTGGAACCAGAAAACGGGCCCGGGGATCGTGGCCATCGTCATCGTCGCTGGCTACCAGAACCCGGCCTTCCTGGTCCGCGATTTCAAGGACTGGTTCAAGCGAGGTCCCAAGCCTTTGGGCCCAGACTTCCACCAGAAGCATATTGCCTTTTTTTGCAGTGAAAAAGCGTGAATCTATCTCGCCGGCTTGGCTAACAACACCATGAAATGCCACCGGAACCGGTGAAGCAGGTTGCTTGGATTCAGTTTCCTCAACCACCGGATGTTCCGTGACACGGATCGGGTTGGGTGTGGGCGCGGTACCAAAGGTATCGGTCAGGTGAAGCGCGAATGTGCCGACAGGCGAGGCGGGCATGGTGGCTTGCGGTTGATGCAAACCTGTTGTGTCGGTGTAACGGAATGTTACTTTTTCTCCCGGTCGGGCACCTAATGGGCTCACAATGCGGGGGCGGGGGAATGCCCCCACATGCAGCATGTAGGCTGCGTTGTCCGCCCCACCCAAATTGGCTTCTCGGAGGGCGACCTTGTGCGGGCCATCTTCTACAGCCACCACTTCAATTAAGGCGTCTTGCGCGCAGAATGGGGAATCGTCGCCTTGTGCCACAATTTTGCCTGAAGGGGAAAGGAGCTCCAAATGGGTGTCAAGAAATGCGTTTCCAGCGCGCATTCCCACGGCTTCCGCCACGATCCGCTGTCCCTTGCGAAGATTGACCGAAAAGCGATGGACTTCTCCTTCTGCCAGAACTCCGGTGATGCAACAGTCGCTGACGAGGGCCTTGGGATTTGAACCGGTCGCCTCGTTTTCAGCTAAAGCGACCACTGGCAGTGCCACAACGTGCAGGAGTTTGAGAACCGAGTAGCCGTCATCCCCACGCGCGCGGAAAGGATTAGGGCCAAGTGGAGCGTCTTGCGCGACACGCACAGTTACCTTGCAAGATCCAGTACCGGTCGGTTGTATGCTTTCAACAGAAATACCCTGCCCGTAAAAAGCGACTTCACGGAGCGCGTCGAGTCTGGCACCGGAAAGATTGATCACGGTCGCCTCACCCCGGCGTGCGCAGGGGGGAAAATGAGATTCGACAGAAGGTGGTCCAGCAGCCACGGCTGCTACTGCCCAAAGAGCTGTGACGAAAATTACGGGTAGTCGGCAGGTCATGCCAACACCTCCCTGAGAGGTTGACCATTTTGCATGATAGCAATGGGGCGATTACCCGGTGCCATCAGGTCCTTGGTGTGGTCGATGCCGAGGAGGTGGTAGATAGTCGCGGTGAAATCTTCGACCGATACCGGACGGGTTGCAGGTTCGCTGGCGATTGAGTCGGAGCTGCCAAGGACATAACCAGATTTGATGCCGCCTCCCGCCATGACTACTGAGAAGACACGTGGCCAGTGGTCGCGG
>Ga0209598_10003601_pt1 | contig 11658 bp, 9 predicted proteins | sample M_140807_EF_Meta_FD_187317 | JGI IMG/M metagenome (GOLD analysis project Ga0209598, IMG submission 187317) | Freshwater microbial communities from Lake Montjoie, Canada to study carbon cycling - M_140807_EF_MetaG (SPAdes) (version 2) | ecosystem: Environmental > Aquatic > Freshwater > Lake... | reverse complement strand
ACTGTCGCAAGCGCCTTGGCGGGGCTCGACTTGCGGATCATCAGATGAAGGGCGGTCAGGCCGTCCCGGCCGCGGTGGTCGGGGTCTGCGCCCGCCTCAAGGAGACGTTCGGCGCTGTCGAAATGGCTCGTGGCGACGGCCCAGAGGAAGGGTGTTGCGCCATCTTCCGAGCTGGTCTCATCAATAGGGGCGCCCGCCGCCAGCAGGATGTCTATGGCCTCAAGATCAGAGTTCCAGGCCGCCGCGTAGAGGCAAAAGCGGGGATCGGCGCCGCGCTCCAGCAGGAAGCGGGCGAGGTCGAGGTTGCGCCCCCGGCTGACCGCGTGCCAGAGCGGTGTAGCTCGCCAATCCCCCTCGCAGAAGGCTGGCTCATCGATCCCATAACCGAGGTCCAAGAGGACGCCTGCTGTGGCTAGACTGTCTGCGACGACACGATCCGGGGGTGAGACTTCGACCATGCAAGTGACATGAAGCCAATTCCGTCCCCGGGGATCCCGGAGGGTGGCAAGGTCCGGCCGCTCGACCAGGACCTTGCGCACCGACTCGGCCCTCCAGGCGCGGACCTGGCCCCTGAGGTAGGCGGCGGAGGTCATGTTTTGCTCCAGAACCCTGACAGAACGCAATCATGCGCCTCTGGTCGATGGCTGCAAGTTCAGAGCTCGTTCCGAATTTTGGACGCCAAAGTAAAACCTGGCTAAGTTTTTAAAAAACCGAAGGAAAACTTCCCCTGGAAGCGCAATCCGGCTTGCCCCTGGGGGGCGAACGGCAGAACACTAATGGCGATCCTACCTTGCGAAGGTCGGTCGCATCGGGCCGGGCCGGAACCGGCGCGACAGAGAAGCTGGGGGAGAAACGCGTGACGGAAAAGACACCCGAGACGCCTTCAGGAAGAGCCCCCAGCCGGGGAGGCCTCTCCCGCAGGTGGATCCTCATGTTCGGCGGGCCTCTGGTGATCCTGGCCGCCCTGGCCGTCTACATCCTGTCCCTCGGGCGCTTCCAGTCGACGGACAACGCCTTCGTCCAGGTGGCCAAGACCCCGGTCGCCCCATCGATCAGCGGACGGGTGCTCGAGATCTACGTCCGCGAGAACCAGGCGGTCCGGAAGGGTCAGGTCCTGTTCCGTCTCGACGCCCGCGACGCCCGCGCGAACCTGGCTGCGGCGGAGGCCCAGCTGGCTGGCGCCCAGCAGATGGTTGGCCAGCAGCGCGCCGGCTACGCACGGGAGCAGGCGAATGTCGCCGCCGCCCGTGAAAACCTGAGTTACGCCGAGGGTGAGGCCTCCCGGCAGGCCGGCTTGGCGGCTGCGGGAGCCGGATCGGCCCAACAGGCCGACCAGGCCCGTCATTCCGCCCGTCTGGCCCGGGAACAACTGAGGGCGGCCGAGCAAACCGCCGCCGCCGCCCTGGCGGTCCTGGGCGGGGACCCCAATGGCGCCGCCCGGGCCGCTGCCGTCCTTCAGGCCGGCGCCCAACTGGAGCGCGCCCGGCTGAACTCATCCTATACCGAAGTCGTGGCGCCCTCTGACGGGATCGTGGCGCGTGTGGACCAGCTACCGGTGGGTGCCTACGTCAACGCCTCGCAGACCGCCTTCTGGCTGATGTCGGGCCGTCCCTGGGTCGAAGCCAACTTCAAGGAAGACCAGATCGCGCGGATGCGTACGGGCCAACCCGTCGAAATCGACGTCGCGGCCTATCCTAAGCACCGGCTGACGGGACGGGTGGCCAGCTTCGCGCCAGGCACTGGCCAGGCCTTCTCCGCCCTGCCGGCGCAGAACGCCACTGGCAACTGGGTCAAGGTCACACAGCGGCTTCCCGTCCGGATAGAGTTCGATCAACCGCCGCCGGACATGGCGTCCCGCGCCGGACTTTCGGCCACGGTCAAGGTGGACGTGCGGTCCAGCGGCGACCGCAGGTAGGGCGGTGGCGGTGAGGAAAAACCCCAGATTCATCGCCCGATCCTTCAGGCCTGCCCTGCCCGGAGCCCTGATGTGCGCACTTGCCCTGTCGGCCTGCATGACGGTGGGCGAGGACTTTGTGTCACCCCAGACCGGCCCCACATCCGCGGGATACGCCATGGCGGGCGACGCCGCGCCCCCAGGCGTCGTGCTGGGCTCGGCGGCGGCGGGGCCCTGGTGGATGAGCTTCGGTTCGGCGGAACTCGACGCCGTGATCCGTCAAGCCCTGGCGAACTCGCCCAGCCTGGAAGAAGCCCAGGCCGTCCTGGAGCGACACCAGGCCTCGGAGGCCGCCGCACGAGCCCGGGCCCTGCCCCAGGTGGGAATCAACGCCCGGACGGAACGCCAGCTCTTCAACAGCCAGGCCTTCGGGCTCACCGGCTTTCCCAACCGGATCTTCAACCTGTTCAGCATTGGCGGCGTCGTCAGCTATGACTTCGACCTCTTCGGGGAGAACCGGCGCCGGGTCGAAGAAGCCGGGGCCCAACGTGAGCGTGCAGAACGGCAGGCAGACGCCGCGGCCCTCATGCTCACCGCCAATGTCGCCCTGGAGGCGGTCCGCCTGGCCGGCCTCAACGCCGAGCTCGAGGCGATGGATCTCGTACTCAGCGACGACCGCAAGCTCCTCGAACTGGCCGGGCGTGCGGAGAAGCTGGGCGGACTTTCCAGGTCCGGCGTCGTCGAGATCGAAGCCCAGCTCGCCCAGGACCTGGCCCAGATCCCCGCCCTGACCAAGGCCAAAGACCTGTCGCGCCACCAGCTGGCCCTGCTTTCCGGCAAGGCACCCGCCGACTGGACTCCGCCCGACTTTAGGCTGGATGACCTGAAGGTCCCCGGCTCGACGCCGGTCGCCCTGCCCTCGGACCTGGTGCGCCGGCGGCCCGACATCCTGGCGGCCGAGGCCGATCTCCACGCCGCAACGGCCGCCGCCGGCGTCGCCCGGGCCGACGAGTTCCCCAAGCTGCGCCTGGGCTCCAGCTATGCCCAGTCCTCGACCGAGCTGGATTCCCTCTTCGACACCGATGCCAAGGGCTGGAGCGTCAATGGCGGGATCAGTGTCCCGATCTTCGACGGCGGACTGCGAAAGGCCAACCTGAAGGTGGCGCAGGCGGACCTGAAGGCAGCCCAGGCGCGTTATCGTCGGACCGTGCTGTCAGCCTTCACGCAGGTCTCGGACCTGCTGTCCGCACTTGAGAACGACGAGGCCCGGGTCGTCGCCATCGAGCGCGAGGTGGCCCTGGCCCAGAAGGATGCCGACATCACGGCGGCCGGCGTCCGGCTAGGCGGCACGCCGCTCCTGCGCGCCATTGATGCCCGGCGGCACCTCAGCCAGGCCAGGCGAAGCCTAGCGCAGGCCCGGGCCAACAGGCTCCAGGACCTGATCGGGCTCTATTCGGCCACTGCGTCGGACTGGAGAACGGCTGCGGATGACTGATACGCCTTCCCATCTGCAGAAGGATGTCCTGAACCGCATCCCCATCACTGGCGCCCTCATGTTGGCGACGCTGATGAACACCCTCGACAGCACCATCGCCAACGTTGCCCTGCCCAAGATGCAGAGCAGCCTCTCAGCGTCCCAGGAGCAGCTGACCTGGGTGCTGACCTCCTACATACTGGCCACGGCGGTCATGACCCCCCTGTCGGGCTGGCTGGCCATGAAGTTCGGCCGCAAGCGCATGATCGGCCTGTCGATCGCCGCCTTCACGATCGCCTCCATGCTGTGCGGGGTCGCCACTTCGGTCGAGCAGATGGTCCTGTTCCGGACCCTGCAGGGCCTGGCGGGTGCCTCGATGATGCCCTTGTCCCAGTCGGTCATGCTGGACATCTATCCCCAGTCGATGATCCCGAAGGTGATGAGTCTTTGGAGTGCGGCCGTCATCCTGGGGCCAATCCTTGGGCCGACGCTCGGAGGCTGGATCACCGAGAACCTCAGCTGGCGCTGGGTCTTCTTCATCAACCTGCCACTGGGAATCATTGCGACCCTGGCGGTGACAAGCCTGATGGCGGATGACCCGGGAGGCCGGCAGAGACCCTTCGACACCATCGGTTTTGCGGCCCTGACCGCCTTCGTCGTCGGCCTGCAGGTCATGCTGGACCGGGGACCGGGGCAGGATTGGTGGGACTCGCCGGAAGTCTGGATCGAGGCCGGGATTGCCCTTGCAGGGCTCTGGGTCTTCCTCGTCCAGAGTGCGACCTCACCAAATCCCTTTTTCCATCGGGACCTCGCGAAGGACAGCAACTTTGTCGGCACCACGGTTTTCAGCTTCTTCGTGGGCGTCCTGCTGTTCTCGACGACGGCTCTCCTGCCTGTGCTGATGCAGAGCCTGCTCGGTTATTCCGCGGTCCACTCTGGCTGGGTCAGCATGAGCCGCGGTGTGGGCTCCCTGATCACATTTCTCCTGGTCCCGATCCTGATCCAGTCCATCGGACCGAGGAAAATGCTCTTCGTCGGAACCACGCTCAGTGTCGTTTCGCTTTGGGCCATGGCGAAGTTCGACCTCTCGATGACCGAGTGGCCACTGGTGGCCAGCGGCTTTGTCCAGGGGGCTGGGACGGGTCTCCTGTTCGCCCCTCTCAGCACCCTGGCCTACGTCACCCTCAGTCCCATCCACCGGGTGGAGGGCACGATCCTGTCCACCATGGCACGGAGCCTCGGCTCGAGTGTCGGCATTTCCATTGTCCAGGCCCTGGTGATCCGGAACTCGGCTGTCGCCCACAGTGAACTCGCGTCCCGGATGGATCCCTCCAATCCCGTACTGAAAAACATCCTGCCATCCCAGGTCGACGTTTCCACCCCCGCGGGGCTTGCCATGATGAATGGCGAGATCACGCGGCAATCGATGATGCTGGGCTATATCGGTGTCTTCGCCTGGATGATCATATTCATCCTGGCCATGTATCCGCTCATCATGATCCTCAGGCCGCCGCCAAAGGCGCCCATGGAGCGGATTGAGGCTGTCGGGGACTAGACACCGGGCGGGCGGCTTCCCAGACTCGGAAAAAAGCTGAGGAAACCCAGGGACCCCAAAATGACAGAGACCGCGACGCCGTCGACCGACCCCATCCTTCCGCCGGCCACGGCCACCGTCAGCGGGGCACCCTACTCGGCTTCCTACACGCGCTATGCCATGCTGCTCCTGATGGCGATCTACACCATCAACTTCCTCGACCGGTCAGTGATCAACATCCTGGCCGAGCCCATCAAGAACGAGCTGAAGCTGGCGGACTGGCAGCTGGGCATGATGAGCGGCCTCGCCTTCGCGCTCTTCTACACCATACTTGGGATCCCCCTGGCCCAGCTCGCCGAGAGACGAAACCGGCCAATGATCATTGGCGCCTCCGTCGCGGTCTGGTCCGGATTCACCGCCCTTTCGGGCGCAACGACCAACTTCGTCCAGCTTGTTCTGTGCCGGATCGGCGTGGGAATCGGGGAGGCGGGATGCACGCCGCCCGCCCACTCCCTGATCGCCGACTACGTGCCCAAGGAGAAGCGGGCCTCGGCCCTGGCCTTCTACTCGATGGGCACCCCGCTGGGCGGCCTTCTGGGTCTTGTGATGGGCGGCCTGGTCGCTGATACCTACGGCTGGCGGGTCGCCTTCCTGGTCGCCGGCGTCCCGGGGCTCCTCTTTGCTGCCCTCTGCTTCTTCACCCTTCGTGAGCCGCGCAAGATTCTCGCTGAACACAGCGCCAAAATCACCGCGGCCCAGGCGACCTTCCGGGAGACCCTGGCCTACCTGATGAAGAAGAAGACCTTTTGGCTGATCGCGTTGGGCGCCGCCATCAAGGCCTTCATCGGCTATGGACACGCCCCTTTCACCGCCAGCTTCTTCCTTCGGGTCCACGGTGATGAGATCGCCCGGCTGGCCAGCATGTTCGAGCTGAAGTCTGTCGGCTTCATGGGCCTGGCCCTGGGCCTCATGGGGGGGACCGCTGGCATGATCTCCGCCTGGCTGGGGGGACAGATCGCAGACCGTTTCGCCAAGACAGACCTGCGCGGCTATGTCGTCGTTCCCGCCATCGCCTCCCTGATCGCCGTACCGATCTACATCCTTGCGGTGAGCGTGCCCTCGGCTTCCGTGGCCCTCTGGATCCTGGTGATCAACGGTCTGTTGGGTTCGCTCTGGTACGGACCGGTTTACGCGATCGGCCAGTCCATCGTGCCGCCGCACATGCGGGCGACCACATCCGCAATCCTGCTGTTCGTCATCAACCTGATCGGCCTGGGCCTCGGCCCGACCGTCGTCGGCATCCTCTCAGACGTCATGGCCAATGGCGTGGGCCTGGGCTCTGCCCAGGGCGTGCGCTGGGCCCTGATGATGTCCACCTGCTTCGGCTTGCTGGCCTTCTTCCTCTTCTGGACCGCCCGGAAGACGATCCGGGAAGAGATGGAGTCCTGAGACGGGACGACCTGGCGGAGGGGCACAGGCAGATTTTCTGAAGCGCCTTACTCGTGACTAACAAAGTTGACGCATCCGTCATTTTCGCCTTCCATAAGTGGAGGTGAAAAGAGGACCCATTGTGAGCCGTATCCTGCCGCTGATTTTCCAGAACCTCACCTTCCTGTTCGGGATCGGGTTTCTGGCCCCCCTGGTCACCCAGGTCCTCGAGCGGGCTGTGCCTTCGATCGCCACCACGCCCTGGCCGCTTGCGGTCGGACTGTTGGTCGGAGGGGGCTGGGGCGCCCTCGCCCAGAAGACGGGACGCTGGCTATGACCGACCTGTCCGCAGATGCCCTCCGCGCCCTGCCCCCACGGGAGCTCAACCGCCTGGAGACCGAGACGGCGGCCCGGTTCATGGGCGGTCTCCCTTGGGGGTCGGTCCTCTGGGGGCTGGGGAACCTCGCCGTCTGGCTCTCGCTCTGGCCCCTGACCCTGTCTGGCGTGATGCCCCTTTGGGTGGCCTTTCCAATCGCCACCCTGAACGTGGCCCTTTGCTACCTGCCCTCGCATGAGGCCCAGCACAGGATCATCGCCCGGGAGGGCGAGCCCCTGTTCTGGCTCAACGAACTGGTCGGCCACCTGTCGCCCCTGCCCATGCTCCTGCCCTATGGCGTCGCCCGGCTAACCCACTACGAGCACCATCTCCACGCCAACCACCCGGAGTTGGACCCCGACATCCACACCAAGGCGCCGAACGCCTGGCAGGTTCTGCTGAACACCATCGCCCACAGGCAGCCGGGATCGGCGACGGGCGGGAACTACGGCAAGGCCCTCGCCCGGATCGGGACGGAGGAAGCCCGGCAAGCGGGTCTGGTCGCCGCCCTCTACACCCTGGCCTACCACGCCATCCTGTTCACCCTGGCCTGGTCAGGGTTCGCCATCGAGGCTGCCCTGATCTGGTGGCTGCCGCGGATCCTGGGCTCGACCTACATCCAGTTCTACCTGAGCTGGGCACCGCACCACCCGGCGGCGGAAATGGGCCGCTACCGGGACACCCGGGCCTTCCGCAGCCACATCGGCAACCTCTTGTCTTCGGGGATGCAGTTCCACGTCATCCACCACCTCTACCCGCGCATCCCCCTGCTCAGGCATGCGAAGGCCTACGCGGCCCTGCGGCCCTTCCTGGTGGCGCGGGACTGCCGGCTGGACGGCCTCTAGAGGCTCCGGACCAGGGTCGCGGCGTCGTCGGGCCGGGACAGGGCCCAGATGCCCAGCTTGCGGGCCCACCAGGCCTCACCGCCATGGGCCAGGCGCAGGCGGTGCAGGGTGCCCGTGAAATGGTGCAGGTCGTGCTCGGCGCTGACGCCAATGGCCCCGTGGACGGCGTGGGCGATGCCGGCGCAGGCCATGGCGGCCTCCCCACAGCGCATCTTGGCCACCGCCGCAGCCTCGACCGAGACCGAGAGCGGAGGGCCGGCCATGGCGATCTCCGCCGCCATCCGGGCCGCCATCACCTCCTCGGCCATGACAGCGATCTGGTGCTGGATCGCCTGGAACTTGCTGATCTCCCGCCCGAACTGCCGGCGGGTAGAGGCGTAGTCCAGGGTCATGGCCTGCAGGGCGTCGATGGCACCCGCCATCACGGCCGCGTCGATGGCGGCGCACAGGGCGCGGGCGACGACAGGGTCCTCTCCCCCTGCCACCAGCACCGGCTCGGCATCGGGGCAGTCCAGGGCCTGGGGGTCTGCAAGCCGGGCCAGGATCGTCGGCAGGACGCGGGGCGCCCGGGGCCGCCGACCGGCCTCAAAGGCCAGGGTAAACAGGCCCGCCAGGTCTAGCCCGGCACCGCCCTCCGCCTCTGGGCGCAGCAGATCGAGGAAGCCGGATCCGACCAGCTCTGGCCAGGGGTCGACGCCAAGGCCGTCCAGCAGCCGCCGCCAGGGATCCAGGAAGAGATCTTCGCGCATGGACCTCACCTCAGGCCAAGTCCGCGGGCGATGATACCGCGCAGGATCTCGCGCGTGCCGCCGCGCAGGGAGAAGGTCGGGCTCATGCCCGCCAGGTAGTCCAGTGTGGCCAGGAGGGGCGCCGGGACGGGGCCATCCACGGAGGCCAGGTGGTCGGTGACCAGGGCCGGGATGGACTGCTCGAAGCTGGCACCCAGGTCCTTGACCATGGAGGCCTCAACCACCGGACTCTCTCCCCGGGCCAGTTGGCCGGTCACCGCCAGGGACATGTTCCGCAGGGTCGCCAGCCGCGCCAGCATCCGTCCGGCCAGCTCGGCCTCGGACTCGGTGGGCCCGCCGCGGCTGCGGATAAAATCCATCCACTCGTCGATCAGCACGGTGGAGGAATAGAGCCGCTCCGGGCCACTGCGCTCGAAGGCCAGTTCGGCGTTCGTTTGTGACCAGCCCTGGCCTTCCTGGCCGATGAGGGCGTCCCCGGGCAGGTCGACATCCTCGAAGAAGACCTCCGAGAAGTGCTCGTCCCCCGCAAGGTCGCGGATGGGCCGCGCCGTCACGCCGGGGGTCTTCAGATCGATCAGCAGCTGCGAAAGGCCGGCCTGGCGGTCATCCGGCCCGCCGCTGGTCCGGACCAGGGCAACCATGTAGTGGGCCTTGTGCCCGTAGGTTGTCCAGATCTTGGAGCCGTTCAGGCGCCAGCCTGTGGCGGTCCGCTCGGCGCGGGTGCGGACGCTGGCAAGGTCGGAGCCCGAGTTGGGCTCGCTCATGCCGATGCAGAAGAAAGCCTCGCCCCGGCAGATGCGCGGCACGATGTCCCGGCGTTGGGCCTCGGTCCCGTAGCGCAGGAGAAGCGGCGCACTCTGGCGCTCGGCGATCCAGTGGGCCGCCACTGGGGCGCCTGCGGCCAGAAGCTCCTCGATCAGCACGAAGCGGGCAAAGGGGCTACGGCCGCCGCCGCCGAATTCCACAGGCAGGGTCAGGCCCACCCAGCCGCGGGCGGCGAGGTCGCGGGAGAATTCGGCGTCAAAGCCCATCCAGGTCCGCGCCCGGCGAGCCCCGGGAACACCGGCAAGGCGCTCGGCCAGGAAGGCGCGCACCTCGGCGCGGAGGGCTTCATCCTCCGATCCGATGGCGGCGGGAACGAGGGGAGCAAGCACAGCGGGGTCTCCGGATCATGCCGAGGGCGGGTTGGTCTCGAAGCCCGGAGCACCAAGCAGGGCCTTCGACCAGGGCCGGGCGCTGCGGGTCCACAGCTGCAGGACGGGCGTCACGTCCTCGTCGCTCTCCAGGGCCCCGACCTTCACCGCCACCATGCCGTTCGCCAGGCGCGAGGCCAGGGGCGAGCCGCACTTCGGACAGAAGCAGCGCTCCACCGACCCGCCGCTCTCGCCCTGGTCGGCATAGACGGCGTAGGCGCCTGTCAGCCGGAAGGCTGCACCCGCCACGATAGCGTTGACGGAGAAGGCCGAACCGCTGGTCTTCTGGCAATGGGTGCAGTGGCAGGCGACGGTCACCACCGGGGCGGCGTCGCACTCGAAACCAACTTCACCACACAGACACTTGCCGCGCATGCCGGGGCCTCCATCCAGCTGGACAGCCCCGGGTCCCCGGTGCCTGGAGGGAAACTGACAGACCCTCAACGGGGCCGCCAGTGGGTGACGGAAGGGCAGGTCCGACCTTTTTCGATTTCGACCGTCAGAATGGAGGGGAGATGGAATGCCCCCGCGTCCACGGACAGGCCGGTCCTGGGCCTTGGTCGGCCACGGTCTAGCGTGCGTCATAAGTCCGTCATGGAACCGAAGCCCAGTCGTCACACTTCACGGCTAAATCGAGCCCGACAAGGGGCGTTTTTGTGGCCTACCGATTCCGGCCGCCGCTCCCCAATCACGCGCCAAATGCGGACACGGTGGAGACCGATACATGATTGCCCTCGGAAAGCTGAAGACCCTGACCCTCGGCTTCGCCGCCGCCGCCCTGCTCAGCGCATGTGGCGGCGGTTCCTCGGTCACATCGCCGGGTGAAGGCCAGTTCGCCACCGGCGGAACCGGAGGCGGTGGAAGCGGCGGCGGCGGCGGAAGCGGTGGGGCCTCCGCTGACTGCCCGACCGGCTTCATCAATCTGGGGACCGTCGCCAACGGGACCCTTCGGTCCTGCGGCCTCCCCCGGCTGATCACGGGTGCCCTCACGGTCCCCTATCGCCCCGGCACCGCCTATCGCGTCGACGGTAAGACGGAAGTCGGCCAGGACCTCGGTCCCGATGCCCAGAACCCCCGCACAGGCGTATTGTCCGGAGTGCTGACCATTGAACCGGGTGTGACGATCTTCGGCGGCATCGCTGAATACATTGCCGTGAACCGCGGATCGCGGATGATCGCAGATGGCACGGCCTCGCGCCCGATCATCTTCACCAGCCTCAATGACCTCAACGGCGGACCTGATCTCAAGGGCCAATGGGGCGGTATCGTCCTGGCTGGCCGGGCGCCGATCAACCGCTGCCCGCCGACCGCGACCACATTCCCCGCCAATCCGACGGCGTGCGAATACCGGTTCGAAGCCATCCAGACCATCAACTGGGGCGGTAACGCGGCGAACGACAACAGCGGGATCCTTCGCTACATCCAGGTCAAGGAAGCCGGATACGAAGTCGCCCCTAATGAAGAGCTGAACGGCATTACCTTCGGTTCTGTGGGCAACGGGACGCTGGTGGACTTCGTTCAGGTGCACGGCTCGGCGGATGACGCGGTCGAATTCTTCGGCGGGACAGTCAACACCCGTCACCTTGTCCTCGACCAGTGGGACGACGATGGTTACGACACCGACGAAGGCTTCACCGGTGCCAGCCAGTTCGTTATCAACTACTCGGACAACCCGACTGAAGAGGACCGTTGCTTCGAGGCTTCCACGGCGGGCTCGACTTCCGGTGGCCTTCCGCTCCTGCGGTCCTCGCCCAAGGTTGCGAACTTCGTTTGCCGCCTCGGCCTTGCCTCTTCGACCTTCGATACCCGCCAGCATCAGGCTATCGTTCTGAACAGCGGCACCCGGTTCGACTTCCTCAACGGCGTCGCCTACTCGGCTCATCCTTCCATTCCCTGCCTTGACGTTGACGGTGCGGCGACGATGGCCGACCCGAAGTCGACCTTCGCCTCGATCGCCTTTGCCTGCGGCGGCGGCCCCTACAGGACCACCGACAACGACCAGCCGACGGCGCCTGAAGCGCTCTTTACGGCCGGGGCCAACAACACGGCGACCGGCTATACGCCGACCTTCTCCCAGGTGTTCATCAATGGGAGCAACGAGAGTGGGCGCGTGGCCACCAATCCGACGGCCGTCTCCGCCTTCTTCCTTTCGGTCAGCTATGTCG
>Ga0209598_10003597_pt1 | contig 11668 bp, 12 predicted proteins | sample M_140807_EF_Meta_FD_187317 | JGI IMG/M metagenome (GOLD analysis project Ga0209598, IMG submission 187317) | Freshwater microbial communities from Lake Montjoie, Canada to study carbon cycling - M_140807_EF_MetaG (SPAdes) (version 2) | ecosystem: Environmental > Aquatic > Freshwater > Lake... | reverse complement strand
GGGCCGCCCGCCAGCTGGACGCCAAGCGCCTGGAGCCCTAGCTGCGCCGCAGCTGACCCCCTCCGGCCCGCTGCGCGGTCCACCTCCCCCTTGGGGGAGGAATCAGAACGGAAATTGCTCCCCCAAGGGGGAGCTCCGACCGAAGGTCGGTGAGGGGGTCAACGGCCTCGCCGCCACTTCCCCTGCCCTCAGACCGCCGGGACGATGTCCCGGGCTTCGGGCGGGATCGAATCGTAGATCGTCGGCGGGGTGATGCCCAGGCGACGGCGGGCGGCGTCCAGGGGTTCGGCGAGCAGGGCCTCATAGTCCTCGCCCAGCAGCCACTGGGTTGCCTTGCCGCGCTGGTAGCCCTGCCAGATGGCCCGGGCGTAGGGATAGCGGCCGCCGCGGGTGCGCGAGACCGCCCCCATGGCGATCAGGGCCCAGCCGAGGCTGCGGGTCTGCGGGTAGGAGAAGGCCACCAGGCAGGCCTCGCCCAGTCCATCGCGTCCATAGCCCGTCAGTATGTGCCAAAGGTCATGGACGTCCCGGGTCCGGCGGGCCATCCAGGCCACCGGATGCGGGATGTCGATATGGCTGCCCATCTCGCGGCTGACATCGGCAAGGCCCTCCGCCGACAGGTCCTGGCTGCGGATGAAGGTCCGGTAGGCCGCGCCCACCGAGCCCTCGGGGAGGCTGTCCAGCCAGGCGTCATCCATGAGCCTGCGGGCGAACTCGACGCGCTCATAGGCGATCCGGCCACCCCGGGGCGTGGAGCAGAGCTTGCGGTAGTTCTCGCCCATGGAGTCCCCCGACAGGGCCTGCATGATCTCGAAGACCTGGCGGGTGTCCTCCTTGTCGCGCAGCAGGCGGCGCAGGGCGCGGAGCGCCGCACCCCACTCACGGCGGGGGGTGGGGATGGGTGTGTCAGATGTCAGTACACTGGCGGTCATGGCGTCCACTAAACATTGCTTAGTTTCGGTAGAGTTATCGTCCCAGGGGTCTGGATTCAAGGGTCTGCCCCCTGGCGCCCGCATGATGTATTCCTGACGCCACATGACTCTTCGGAAACGCTCCCTCAACCTTGCGGGCCACGCCACCTCCCTGGCGATGGAGCCTGAATTCTGGACGGCCCTGGAGGCCATGGCGGCGGCCCGGGGCCTGCGCCTCTCCGCCCTCGTCGCCGAGATCGACGCCGGACGCGGAAACCGGCCCCTCGCCTCGGCCTGCCGTGTCGCCGCCCTGCAGGCGAAGGGCTGAATCCCCCGCGCCGAGCGTGCTAGATCTGTTCCCATGTCGGAGACGGAATCACATGACGGCGGGGAAGACCGGCCCCTGACCCTCAGCGAGAGGGCCAGCGCAGGGCTGCGCGCCAGCGAGGCGGACTACCTCAAGGGGCTCAACGCCGAGCAGCGCGAGGCCGTGGAGGCCGTCGACGGGGCCGTCCTGGTGCTGGCCGGCGCCGGTACCGGCAAGACCCGGGTGCTGACCACGCGCCTGGCCCACATCCTCGCCACCGGCCGGGCCCGGCCCTGGGAGATCCTGGCGGTTACCTTCACCAACAAGGCCGCGCGGGAGATGCGCGAGCGCCTGGCCGTCATCCTCGGGCCCGAGGCTGAGGGCCTGCGCTGGCTGGGCACCTTCCACTCCATCGCCGCCCAGATCCTGCGCCGGCACGCCGAGATCGTGGGCCTGAAGTCCACCTTCACCATCCTCGACACCGACGACCAGGAGCGTCTGATCAAGCAGGTGATGGAGGCGGCCAACATCGATGCGAAGCGGTGGACGCCCAAGGCTCTGGCCGGCCTCATCGACAACTGGAAGAACCGCGGCTGGACACCTGAAAAGCTACCCTCCGGAGAGGGCGCAGGCTTTGCCGGCAACAAGGTCCAGGACCTCTACCGGGCCTACCAGGAGCGCCTGAGGGTGCTGAACGCCTGCGACTTCGGCGACCTCCTCCTGCACAACCTGACCCTGCTCCTGGCCCGGCCGGACATCCTGGAGGAGTACCACCGCCGCTTCCGCTACATCCTGGTCGACGAGTACCAGGACACCAACGTCGCCCAGTACCTCTGGCTGCGCCTGTTGGGCCAGTCCCGGGGCAATGTCTGCTGCGTGGGCGATGACGACCAGTCGATCTATGGCTGGCGGGGCGCGGAGGTGGACAACATCCTGCGTTTCGAAAAGGACTTCCCGGGCGCGAAGGTTGTCCGGCTGGAGCGCAACTACCGCTCCACCGCCCACATCCTGGGCGCGGCCTCGGGCCTGATTGCGGCCAACCGGGGCCGGCTGGGCAAGACCCTTTGGACCGAGGCCGAGGGCGGGGCCAAGGTCCTGGTGCGCGGCGTCTGGGATGGCGAGGCCGAGAGCCGGCTGGTGGCCGAGGAAATCGAGCGCGCCCGCCGGGGCGAGCGCGAGGAGGAGCCCCTCGTCTACCGGGACATGGCCATACTGGTCCGGGCCTCCTTCCAGATGCGCGCCTTCGAGGAGCGCTTTGTCCTGATGTCCATCCCCTACACGGTGGTGGGCGGGCCGCGCTTCTTCGAGCGCGCCGAGATCCGCGACGCCCACGCCTATCTGCGCCTTGTCCAGTCGCCGGACGACGACCTGGCCTTCGAGCGCATCATCAACACCCCGCGCCGGGGCATTGGCGAGGCCTCGGTCCAGAAGCTGTTCCAGATCGCCCGGGCCTCGGGCGTGTCGGCCCTGACCGCCGCCCGGGAGGCCGCCGTCACCGACGAGCTGCCGGCCCGCACCCGCACCTCCCTGGCCAACTTCCTGCGCGATCTCGACCGCTGGACAGCCCTGTCCCGGGACACCCACCACGCCCGGGTGACCGAGGCCATTCTCGAGGAGAGCGGCTATACCGACGCCCTGCGGGCCGACCGCACCCCCACCGCCCAGACCCGGCTGGAGAACCTGAAGGAACTGGTCCAGTCCATGGACGCCTTCGACACCCTCCAGGCCTATCTGGAGCACGTCTCCCTGGTCATGGACATGGACCGCGGGCCCCAGGCCGACGCCGTCCAGATCATGACCCTGCACTCGGCCAAGGGACTGGAGTTTCCCCTGGTCTTCCTGCCCGGCTGGGAGGAAGGGGTCTTCCCCTCCCAGCGCAGCCTGGACGAGACCGGCGAGAAGGGGCTCGAGGAGGAGCGACGCCTGGCCTATGTCGGCCTGACCCGGGCCCGCAGGTCGGCGCGGATCTCCTTCGCCGCCAACCGCCTGGTTTATGGCCGCTGGACGAGCCAGCTGCCCAGCCGCTTTGTCGATGAACTGCCCGAGGCCCACGTCGAGGCGGTCTCCGAGACCGGCTATTTCAGCGGCGGCCCCGGCATGCAGGCGACGGCCAGCCGATGGGACGAGACCCCGGCCTTCGGGTCCACCTACGACTCCCCTGGCTGGCGCCGTGCCCAGGACCGGCCCCGCCCCGCGGCCCAGGCCTCCAGGCGGACGGTCATCGAGGGCGAGGGCAAGCTCCTGGCCGTCTCCGATCCCCAGTCCAGTGCCTTCGCCCGGGGCGACCGGGTCTTCCACCAGAAGTTCGGCTATGGCCGGGTCCTCGTCGCCGAGGGCTCCAAACTGACCGTCGCCTTCGACAAGGCAGGCGAAAAGAAGGTGCTCGACAGCTTTATCGAGAAGGGCTGATCCGCCGCGCCGCTTGCGGCCCGGGGACGGTCGCGCCAGTGTGGCCGCCTCACAAGAGGGAGACAACCATGGCCCAGCTGACCGCGAATGGCGTTTCGATCGAGTACGACCTCCACGGACCCGAGGGCGGTGAACCTGTCGTCCTGGTGATGGGCCTGGGTGCCCAGATGATCCGCTGGTCCATGGACATGGTCGGAGACCTCGCCGGACGCGGCTATCGCGTCGTACGCTTCGACAACCGCGACGTGGGCCTGTCCCACCGCTTCGATGATGCCCCGCCGCCCAGCATCGGCGACGTCGCCAAGGCGGTCCGGGAAGGCCGCCGCCCCGAGGTTCCCTACTTCCTGTCCGACATGGCCGCGGACGCCGCTGGCGTGATCGAAGGCCTGGGCTTTGGCTCGGCCCACGTGGTCGGGGCCTCCATGGGCGGCATGATCGTCCAGATGCTGGCCGCCGAGCACCCGAACCGGGTGCGCTCCCTGACCTCGATCATGTCCTCCACCGGCAATCCGGGACTGCCTCCGGCCAAGCCCGAGGCCGTGGCCTTCCTGGTCAACCGGGGGCCGGATCCGCACCAGGACCTGGACGCCTTCCTCGACCATGGCCTGAAGTCGGCTCGGGTCATGGCAGGCCCGGCGGGTGTCTCCGACGAGGCCGCCGAGCGCGCCGGGATCGAGGCCTCCTTCCGACGCGCCTACTATCCGGTGGGCTTCCTGCGCCAGTACGCGGCCATCCTGGGCAGCGGCGACCGCCGGGAGGCCTTGCGCCGCATCACCGCGCCCACGGTCGTCATCCACGGGGCCGACGATCCCCTGGTGCCGGTCGAGGGCGGGCAGGATACTGCCGCCTGCATTCCGGGGGCCGAGATGCACGTGCTGGACGGCATGGGCCACAACATACCCGCCGCCCTGGTTCCCCGGGTCTGTGACCTGATCGAGCGGGCAGTGCGCCGGGCCGCCTGATGCAGACACCCGCAGGGAACCGCCGGCCATGAAGGTGGAGATCGCCGGCGCCGTCGCCTTTGCGGGGCTGGGCCTTCTCGTCGGCGCCCTCCTGCGGCCCCAGCCTGACGACTTCCGCCCGCAGGTCCCCGAATTGCCTGCGGGCTTCACCGGCACAACCGAAGGCTCCTCGGGAGGCGCAGACCCGACCGGCGGCTGGGGTGGACGCGGCCTGAACGGCGCCCTTCCGGACTATGTGGTCGGCACCGACTCCCTTCAGCCGCCGCCCATCGCTGACCCGCCCCCGGCCTGGGAGCCGGAGGGCCTTGCCGAGCCCCTCGCCCCACCGGCGGAGGCGGAGGCACCGGTGGTGCCTGCGGGACCGCCCCCGGAGGCCCCAGCCACACCTCCGGAGGCCGCCCCCGCCCCGGCTACAGGCCTCTCTCCCGCGACCCCGCCCGAGGCCGCTGCCCCCTCGCCATCGCCGGCGGAGCGCCCTAAGGAAGGCGAATGAGTGACGACGCCGTCCAGATCATCGCCCGCGGGCCCCGCGCCATCGCCGAAGCCGCCGCCGCCGCCCTGGACGCCGATCCGCGCCTGGAGGCTGCCACCTACTCCATCCTGGAGGAGGACGAGGACCGCGACGTCTGGCGCATAGACGCCTTTCCCACGACGGCGGAGGAGGTCGACGCCCTACGCTTCCGGCTGGCGGACTTCCCCGGCCTGGTCACGACGGTCGAGGCCCTGGCCGATGCCGACTGGCTGGCCATGTCCCTGTCGGGCCTGCCGCCCGTCCGGGCGGGTCGCTTCTTCGTCTACGGCGCCCATGACCAGGGCCGGATCCCGGTCAATGCGGTCGCCCTGCGCATCGAGGCCGGCGCGGCCTTCGGAACGGGCCACCACGGCACGACAGTGGGCTGCCTCCTGGCCTGGAACGACCTGATCAAGGCCCGGCGCTTCGACAAGGTACTGGACGTCGGCGCCGGCACCGGGGTCCTGGCCATTGCCGCCGCCCGGACCGGGGCCCGGCTGGCCCGCGGCACGGACATCGACGCCCCCTCCGTCCGCATCGCCCGGGAAAACGCCGCCCTGAACGGGGCCCGGGCCGAGTTCGTCCACGCCTCGGGCCTTGGCCACCAACGCGTACGCTCAGCGGCGCCATACGACCTGGTCTTCGCCAACATCCTGGCCCCGCCCCTGGTGGCCCTGGCCCAGGACATCCGCGGTGCCCTGCGGCCCGGCGGTGTGGCCATCCTGTCCGGCCTCCTGCGCACCCAGGAACGCCGGGTGCTGGCGGCCTATCGCTCCCGCGGTTTCCGCCTGCTGCGCCGTATCCACCGCGACGCCTGGGCGACACTCGTCCTGGAGAGGCCCTGAGCCCCCAAAACCCTGACGCTTCAGGAGACCACCCGGCCCGCACCCAGTTCGGCACACCAGTGCTTCAGGCGCTCCTGCAGGCGCTGGTTGACCAGGTAGGCGCTGAGTTCCTCCACATCGACCGCCTCGACCTCGTCGAAGGCGAAGGCGTCCTCGCCATGGGCCTTCCAGGCCGCCTGCATCTCGCGGTTGGGCGAGCCGCCGTGCCGGAGGCTGAACCAGATGCTGTTCTGCTGGGAGTCGAGGTTCCGGCTGACCCCCAGCCAGACCTTCCCCTCCGGCGCGCAGGCCACCCGGAAGATTCCCGCCCGGGACTTGCGCCCCTCCTTCCAGGCCTGGACAGTGTCTCGGCGGCGTTGCTTGTCCACGGTCTCATCCTCGACGTGAGCCGGCATCGATACAGTGGCGACCCGCCTTCGTCAATTATACCCGGATGTTATTAGCGATTGGCTGCGCGCCATTCGTCCGCCAGCAGCGCGTAGACATAGCTGTCGCGCCAGCCGTCATGGGCCTTGCGGTTCTTCAGCAGATGGCCCTCGCGGCGCATCCCCACCTTCTCCATGATCGCATAGGAGCCGTGGTTAAGGGCGTCGCAGGTGGCCCAGATACGGTGGTGGCCCAACTCCGTGACGGCGATCCGGGCCAGGGCTCGGGCTGCCTCGGTCCCATAGCCCTTCCCCCACGCGTCCCGGCTGTAGCAATAGCCGAAGGCGCTGTTGTCGCTGTTGGCGTCGTGCAGAGAGATGGAGCCGATCATTTCAGACGTTGCCTTCACCTCGACGGCCAGGCTCAACTCCTCCCGGGGCCAGGTCTTCTGCCGTTCAAGATTGCGGTCCAGCACCTCTCGGGTGACCTCCAGGGTGTTGGGGCCCCAGGCCATGTAGCGCACCACCTCCGGGTCGGTGGCGTAGGCGTGGATAGCGTCGAAGTCGTCTTCACGGAAGTCGCGCAGCAAAAGCCGCTCGGTCTCGATAGGAAGCCAGGATGGAGTGGACATGGGAAGGATCCGATTCAGGAGGATCGGACGGTTCCTGGTTTTGCCAGACCCCGGCCGATGTTGGCGGGGTCTGGTTCGAGGCGGCGTCAGCTCAAGGCGTGCGCGTTCGAACGACCCCGGTGGGACCGTAGGAATTGGAGCAAGCGAGAGCCTCAGCGCGAACCATGGGCAGCTTGTAGCCGAGCTTGCCGCCAAACTGCAAGATTGCGACCTTTGCGCACCCCACAAGTCGGGCCTAAATAGCGCTCATGCGCCAGAGCTTCAAAGAGTCCGCCGATCCCTCCTATGGATCCCTCCACCTGCCCCGTATCCGCGCCGCCATGGCCGCCCAGGGGCTCGACGGCCTGCTCGTGCCCCACGAGGACGAGCACCAGAACGAATACCTGCCGGGCGCCAACGACCGGCTGGCCTGGGCCACGGGCTTCACGGGCTCGGCCGGGGCGGCTGTCGTCATGGCTGACCGGGCTGCTGTCTTCGTGGACGGACGCTACACCATCCAGGTCCGCGCCCAGGTGGATGCCGCCCTGTTCGAGATCTGCGACCTGGTGGTCGGCGGAGTCCCCGGCTGGATCGAGGCCAACACCCGGCCCGGCCAGGTGATCGGATACGATCCGCGCCTGCACAGCCCCGACGCCCTGGGCTACCTGAAAAACGCTGCAATCCGGTCCGGCGCGACGCTTAAGTCCCTGGATCCCAACCCCCTGGACGTTGCCTGGGGTGCCGATCGGCCGGCCCAGCCCGCTGCGCCGGTGCGCCCCCACGCCCTTGAGTTCGCCGGCGAGGAGTCTGCCGCAAAGCGCACCCGCCTGGGCGAGGGCCTGGTCGCGAAGGGAGCCGAGGCCGCCGTCCTGACCGCCCCGGCCTCCATCGCCTGGCTGTTCAACGTCCGCGGTGGGGACGTCAGCCGCACCCCCCTGCCCCTGGCCCAGGCCATACTGAACCGCGACGGTTCGGCCCGGCTCTTCCTGGACCCGGCCAAGGTCACCCCCGAACTCCCGGCCTGGCTGGGCAATGGCGTGTCCCTCGAAACGCCGGCGGACCTGCCCAGCGCCCTGGCGGCGCTGAAGGGCAAGGTCGTCCTCGTCGACCCGGCCCAGTCCCCGTCCTTCTACTTCGACGCCCTGGAGGCCGCCGGCGCTCGGGTGCTACGGGGCGAAGACCCCTGCGCCCTGCCCCGGGCCTGCAAGAACCCGGTGGAGATCGCCGGCTCCCGCAGCGCCCATGTCCGGGACGGCGTCGCCCTGACCCGCTTCCTGCACTGGGTGGCCACGGAGGCCCAGGCCCTGCTGCCCGACGAGATCGAGGTTGCCAGCCGGCTCGAGGCCTTCCGCGAGGAGGTCGAGGGCCTGTCCGACCTGTCCTTCGACACCATCGCTGCCGCCCAGGGCAACGCCGCCCTGCCGCACTACCACCCCACCGAGAAGACCAATACGCGCACGGTGCCGGGCACCCTCCTGCTGGTGGATTCCGGCGGCCAGTATCCAGACGGCACGACGGACGTCACCCGCACGATGGCCATGGGAACACCCAGCCGCGAGATGTGCGAGCGCTTCACCCTGGTGCTCAAGGGCCACCTGTCCCTGGCCAGCCTGAGGTTCCCGGAAGGCACCTCGGGGTCGGCGGTGGACGCCTTCGCCCGGGCCGCCCTCTGGTCGCGGGGCCTGGACTACGACCACGGCACCGGCCACGGCGTGGGCGTCTTCCTCGGCGTGCACGAGGGCCCGCACCGGATCGCCAAGGTGCCCAACGCCGTGGCCCTGCAGCCGGGCATGATCGTCTCCAACGAGCCCGGCTACTACAAGGAAGGCGCCTACGGCATCCGGATCGAGAACCTGCAGTACGTCACCTCGCCCCGGACCATCCCCGGCGGCGACCGGCCCATGCTGGGCTTCGAGGCCCTGACCCTGGCCCCCATCGACCGGACCCTCATCCTGCCCGACCTGCTCACGGCGGAGGAGCGCGACCAGCTCGACGCCTACCACGCCCGGGTCCTGAGCGAGATCGGGCCCCGCCTGGACGCCCCGGTCCGCGCCTGGCTGGAGGGCGCCTGCGCGCCCATCTTGGCGCGGGGTGCCTAATGCGGCGGGCGGGGCGGCTTGAACCGGCGGTCGCTCGCCTTCGGCTTCCCCTCCGGACTCTCCGCCTGCTGCCGTCGATCTTGCTCGGGCTTGCCCCCGTGTCCGCCAGAGCTGAGGACGCCTTCTGCCCGGCGCGACCCGGCCAGACCACGCCGCCCTGCGTCACGGCTCCCGGCCAGACCCTGGTAGAGGCGAGCCTGGCGACCTGGACCCGGGGCGCTTCCTCCGGCGGCGGGGAACATCAGTTCACCCTCGCCGCGCCCATGCTTCGCGTCGGCCTCACCCCAGGCCTGGAGGCCCAGATCGGCTGGGCAGGCCTGACCTGGTCTCCAGACAGCGCAGAGGGCGCAGGAACCCAGTCCCACCGGGGCGAAGCCGGCGACCTGACCCTGGGCGCCCTCTATGGCCCCGGCGGGCCAGATGCAGCCTTCGCCCTGCAGGGCTTCGTCACCCTGCCCACGGGACGGGGTTGGGCGACGGCGGGAGACTGGAGCGCCGGCCTCCGCATTCCCCTCGCCCGGAGCCTCGACGGGGGATGGCAGGTGGCCCTGACGCCCGAGGCAGACCTCGCCGTCAACGCCTCTGGCCAGGGCCGCCACGCCGCCTTCGGAGGCGCCGCCGGGGCTTCCCGGGAGATCCATGAGGGCGTTGTCGCGGGGGTCGATATCAGCCTGTTCCGGGACCTCGACCCCGAGGGCGACGCCACGCGGTCGGCCGTCTCTGCAACCCTGGCCTGGCAGGTCAGCCCGAACGCCCAGTTCGATATCGGCGCAGGCTTCGGACTGACAGCTGACAGTCCCCGCACCCTGATCTCCATAGGCTTTTCCCGTCGGCTCTAGCCCGCCCCCTCAGCCGGCCTGGCCCTCGGGGGATGCGGGCGAACCGCAGGCCATGCAGTAGCGGAAGAAGGCGAACTGGAAGGTTTTGAAGTCCATGAGCGAACCCCTGACAGAGGACGCGGCCCTGGCGCTGCTCAGCCCCGAACCCGGGTTGATCATTTTGATGTGCGGCGTTGCCGGCAGCGGCAAGACGAGCTTCTCCACACGACTGGCCTCAAAAGGCTTCACGCGCCTGTCAATCGACGAAGAAATTTGGGGCCGCTTCGGTCGGTATGGCCTCGACTACCCACCAGAAGACTATCCCGGCCACGTCGCTGTGGCACGAGACGCGATAAAGGACGTCCTACTTCAGCTACTCGCCAGGAGGCAGCCGGCGGTCGTGGACTCAAGTTTCTGGAGTCGGGCCCACCGCGATAGCTACAAGGACCTCATAGAAAGCGCGGGCGGTGCATGGCGGCTGGTCTATCTACGCGCGCCTGAAAGCTTGCTCCGTGATCGTCTGGAGGCGAGAGGCCGGAGGTTCGATGCGAACGCGGCATTTCCCATTGGCGCAGATGTCCTCGCCAAATTCCTCAAAGACTTCCAGGCGCCAATCGATGAGGGCGAAATGGTCGTTGCGGTCAGATGACCGCAGGGAAGTCCAGAATATGCTGACGGGTCCAGTATTCCCCCGCTGCGGTGCTTTCAGAGCGGCGGGGCGTCGGAGATCGGGCAGCGGGGAGGCGGGCCCCCTCCGACCCGGGGATTATGCCCCGGTCCACCTCCCCCAAAGAGGTGGAGGATTTAGCCTCTCAAATGCTCCAGCTCAGGGGGAGTTCCCGGCGCAGCCCGGTGAGGGGGTCAACGGCATCTCAGCTGCCCCCTCCGTCCCGGGGCTGGCGCCCCGGTCCACCTCCCCCGAAGTGGTGGAGGATTTACCCGCTCTCTAATTGCTCCACCTCAGGGGGAGCTCCGGGCGAAGCCCGGTGAGGGGGTCAACGGGGCTGCGGTTGTCCCCCTCAGGCCTTGGGGTGAAGGAACCAAGGAACCCGTTGCGTTGCTGTTGGCGGATCTCCGGCGAAGTCGGGTCAGTTAGATACGCCCCCGCCACCTCGCCTCTCAGTCGGCACCCAGGACCTCGGCCACCCGCTCTGGCTCGGCTTCGATCAGGCGCAGATAGGCCCGGACGGCGACAGGAGGGAGGGTCCGCCCAATCTCGTACTGGCGAATGTTGGCCAGGGGGATCGAATACCGTTCAGCAAACGCCGCCTGAGAGAGGCCAAGGTGGCGCCTGAGTTTGCGTAGCCGCCGTCCCATCTGCGCCCGCTCAAGCCCGGCAAAGCTGACATCCCTGTCCTCGGGGTCGCCCGGGTCAGCCGGGACCGCCGGGACCGCCGTGATAGATTCCCTGCTCACCTGAATTGCTCCTTCGCACAGAGAGAAACCGGACCACCTGCGCCAGGGACGCGCCATGCTTGGCCAGGTTGCCGATATCCTTATCGGGGTCGAACTCGACCTCCACAGACTGTGGGTGTGTGAATCACACAGTGATGTCAAGGTCGCGGAAGCCCTCTGCAGCCCCGGCGCTGGTGCCCCAGTCCACCTCCCCCTCGGGGGATGAATCGGAGCGCCCGTTGCCCTTCTTATGAAGAAGGGGCGTCGCCGATCATCTCCAGCCATTCCGCTTCCGTCAGGACGGTAAGGCCAAGTTCGGCCGCCGTCTTCAGCTTTGACCCGGCCCCCGGACCGGCGACGACGATGTCGGTCTTCTTCGACACCGAGCCCGCCACCTTGGCGCCCAGGGCCTCGGCACGGGCCTTGGCCTCGTCG
>Ga0209598_10003593_pt1 | contig 11675 bp, 11 predicted proteins | sample M_140807_EF_Meta_FD_187317 | JGI IMG/M metagenome (GOLD analysis project Ga0209598, IMG submission 187317) | Freshwater microbial communities from Lake Montjoie, Canada to study carbon cycling - M_140807_EF_MetaG (SPAdes) (version 2) | ecosystem: Environmental > Aquatic > Freshwater > Lake... | reverse complement strand
ATCACCCGCCAACACCAGGTGATTCCAGACAAATCCCGTTGCGTCGAAATCTGCGTCTTCCTTCCAACGGATGATGCTCCCCATGACGTTATTCGCCCGAGGATTGGCGGCGTCCACGCCGGGATTGCCTGAAGTGCCGCGGGCACTGTTATTCGTCAACGTGCAATACACCCAACCCGTCTTCTGATCAATCGCGAGCCATTCCGGCCGGTCCATTTTGGTGGCCCCCAGCAAGTCACTGGCTTGGCGCGCTTTGATGAGGACTTCACCCTGGTCGCCAAACCCTTGATCCGAAGTCAGCGGGCCCTGGCCGTGGATGAGCGGAATCCATTCACCGCGGCCGTCGGACCCGAATCTGGCGACGTAAAGCGTGCCGTGGTCGAGCAGTTCCCGGTTCGCCTGCGCCGCGCTCAACCCGTTGCCAGCGGGTCTGATCGAATCCCGGCTGACGAATTTGTAAATGTATTCAAAGCGTGCGTCCTCGCCGGAGTACACCACCGCCTTACCCGATCGGGTCACCGCCACCCAAGCCCCCTCGTGCGCAGCGCGGCCAAGAGCCGTGCGCTTGATCGGCGTGCTCGTCGGGTCCATGGGATCCAGTTCAACAATCCAGCCAAACCGGTTGGCTTCATTCGCGTTCTTCTCAAGATCGAAGCGCTCATCAAACTCGGGCCAACGGTAGGTACTTCGAGACTTCAATCCCCAGCGCTGTTGATGCGCATCGGGCTTTCGCGCCGCATCAAAGTAATTCGCCCAGTTCTCTTCGCCCGACAGATACGTCCCCCAAGGGGTGATACCGCTGGCGCAGTTATTTAACGTTCCCAACACCACGCTGCCGCTCGGGTCGGCCTTCGTTCTCATCAGCGGATGACCTTGCGCGGGCCCCCGAATCGCAAAGGGCGAGTTCATGGTGAGACGCCTGGCGTACTTAGACGGCCTGACCATCGACCACTGCCCGTCTTTGGCTTCGACCTCAATCACGGACAGACCATGCGCAGCGAGACTCTTTCTGACCTTTTCGGCCGACCAGTTCGTCATCCCACCCGGATGTAGCAAGCCATCATCGGTGTACTCATGATTCATCGCGAGCAGACCACGATCGGATCGGTTGTCCAACGCATAGAAATGCAGACCGTCGTGGTGCATTCCCATCTGCACCGATTGCTCATCGGAACTGTTCGATGCATCCCACCGAAATGCGGGCATGTTGCCCGCGATGCCAACGGGTTCGCCCCAGGCTGCAATCGCTTTAGCCGTATAACCTTCGGGGACAACGAGACGATCGCCCTGATCGGGTGGCACCGCTTTGAATCCCAACGCAGGCAAGACACCAGGAAGCGAAGCGCAACCACTCAAGGCACCGAACGGTGCGATGGTCGCTGCGACGGAGGCTAGGCTGCCCTTCAGAACCCGTCGCCGGCTTGCACTTGAGACCTCGTGAATACTGGGGTTACTGGAGGTATTGCTGTTCTCCATCTCATCGAAATTCTTGGGCATTCGAAACTCTCTAAAGTACTGCCCACTAATCAATGGGCGACGTGTATTCGTCGGATAACCGCGCACTTACTCCGCTGATTGCATCGCTTGAGCTAACCCAACTGCACCCTGAGTTAGAAGCACTTCAGCGGCATTGAGGCGGTCACGGGCTTCACGGTTTTGGCTGAGCTTGGCCTTACCTTCCAAGCGTGTGATGGCGATCTCGATGCCCACAATGGCTTTGAGCATGCCGTCGATGTACTCAGGGGCAGAATCGCCCATTTTCCAGGGTTTCGGTTCTGTTGCCTCGTGCTTGCGTGTCAGGCGACCTACTACCCCGCGTACGAACTTCTCCTGGTCCTGGACAGTCAGTTGTCCATGCACATGCACGACCTCGTAGTTCCAGGTCGGTACCTGCCGGTGCATCTCGTGCTTACTCGGATACCAGTTGGGCGAGATGTAACTCTCGTTCCCGCGAAAGATCACCAAAACCTCCGCACCGTCCTTGCACTGTTGCCACACTGGATTGGCCCGCGCTACATGGGCCGTGAGTACCCCACGGCCAGCATCTAGTTCGAATGGGATGTGATTGGCATCCAGGCCCTCAGGCGTCATGGTGACCAGAGCGCCCAGGGGGTTCGTTTGGATGATCTGGTGAATGACCTCAAGGTTTTTAATTAAAAAGTGTTCTGGGATGTACATGGTCTCAACTCTGCGCAAGCTAACTACGGAGAAAGCTCAATGATAGTGACGGTGAGGACGCCATTACGCTTCTCGGCTGAGAACCGAATTTTGTCACCTGGATTGAGCTTTTCCAGGAGCGCCGAATCTGTGACTGTGAACACCATGGTCATGGGCGCCATGTCCAGGTTTTCGATACGACCGTGGCGCAGTGTGACCTTGCCTTGCACCTTGTCGACCCTCCTGACCTCACCCTCAGTCGTTGGCTTAGATGTCGGTGCGATGGCCGCAGCGCTGGCTGGCTGGTGTGCAGAATGACCCGTATTGGAGGATTGCGCGAGAACTGCGGTCGATAAATTCAAAGCTGCGGCGAGCACAAAAAAACGGGAAATCATGTCGAACTCTTTGGAATTTTCAATGCCCCTCGTGGCCTGACGGCTTGCGCACTTGGCGCATGTTGTCGGGGGTCACGAGTGCGGCGCGCAAGGGTTCCGGCACATCGCCCTGAAATTCATGGGCAACGGTGCCAGGCGGGTGTTTGTAATTGCCAGGGTCCCGGTAATCGCCGGGCTTCACATCATCGCGCACCTTGACCACGCTGAACATGCCGCCCATTCCCACTGGTCCGAACGGTCCCTGGCCGGTCATCATGGGCAGGGTGTTGTCGGGTAAGGGCATCTCCATTTCGGTCATCTCATGCATGCCCTTCTCGCCCATGACCATATAGTCGGGCACGAGCTTGCCAATGCGCTGGGCGAGGTCGCGCTGCTCCACGCCCAACATGGTCGGCAGACTGTGTCCCATCGGACCCATCGTGTGGTGCGACTTGTGGCAGTGGATGGCCCAGTCACCCGCAGCAGCCTCGAATTCGATGGCTCGAAGCTGGCCCACCCCTACATCTGTGGTGACCTCAGGCCAACGCGCCGCCTTGGGCACCCAGCCGCCGTCGGTCCCCGTCACCTCGAAGTGGGGGCCGTGCATGTGGATGGGATGGTTGGTCATGGTGAGATTACCGATTCGGATTCGGACGCGGTCGCCGGTGCGAGCCACCAACGGATCAATCCCCGGGAACACGCGATTATTCCAGGTCCACATGTTGAACTCGGTCATGGTGCTGATCTTTGGCGTCATCGCGCCGGGTTCGATGTCGTAGGAAGCCAGAATGAAGAAGAAATCCCGGTCGACCTCAAGCTGGCGTATGTCCTTGGGATGCACCACCAGGCAGCCGTACATCCCCATGGCAAGCTGGAGTTGCTCGTCCAGATGCGTGTGATAGAAGTGCGAGCCTGATCTCAGGAGCGTGAATTCATAGACAAAGGTCTTGCCCACGGGAATGCCCGGTTGCGTAAGTCCCGACACTCCGTCCATGCCTGAGGGCAGCATGATCCCGTGCCAATGGAGTGCGGTGGGCTCAGGAAGCTTGTTGGTCACGAAGATGCGGATACGGTCGCCTTCCACGGCTTCAATGGTGGGGCCTGGGCTCGATCCATTGAAGCCCCACATGTTGACCTTCATACCCGGAGCAAATTCACGGACCACTTGCTCGCAAACCAAGTGAAACTCCTTGACGCCATTTTTCATGCGCCAGGGCAATGACCACCCGTTGAGCGTGACCACGGGGTTAAAAGGTTGACCGGTGGGCGGTGGCGATGGGGGCAAAGTGGCCGCAGAGGACTGCATCGGAGCCTCGGGCAGAGACGCAGCACCCACTTTGCTGACGGCGGTCGCCCCCAACGCAATGGTCCCTGCGGCACGGAAGAAATCTCGACGATTACTCATGGTGTATTGCTCCTTAGTGGCCGAGCGTGGGGGCTGCAGCGGGAGAACTCATGGGCAATACGATTGCGGCGACGGGCGACCCCGCCGTCAAGGCATTGTCGAGGTTGGCCTGTGCGATCCAGAAGTCGCGCAGAGCGGCTAAAGCGTTGCTCACGCTCGCGACCTGCTCTCGCGCGTCGGCCAGTAACTCGAAGACGCTGATGAGCATGCCGTTGTAGCGCAGGAGGTTTTCTTCCGATATGCGCTTTCGCAGCGGCACCACTTCGTCGCGGTAGTGGCGGGCCAGTTCATAGGCCATGCGGTAGGCGGCATGGCTCTCGCGCACCTCGGACTGCGCCTGCACGCCTAGGGCGGCCACGCGGTTCATCGCCTGCAGATAGGTTGATTCAGCACGCGCAACACGAACGGTCCCAAAGTCAAAAATCGGCAACTCCAGCGAAATCTCGTAACCGTTAGAGCGTTGAACCCCCGTTTCACTTTTATTTTGGTAGCCAAGTTCAAGCACATTAACCACGCGGGTACTTTGGGTCAGACCAAGTGCACGTGCCAATGCCTCGGCCTGGCGCTTGGCGATCTGAATATCCAGGCGTTTTTCCATGGCCGTTTGCTCCGCGCTGCGGACTTCCATGGGCTGCTTCGGTAACTCTGGCAGCCGGTCAGGCAGTTGGAATTTCGCCTGCTCGCCTGTTAACCCCAGAAGCCGCGTCAATCGCTCCCGATCAGCCAGTGCCTGCTGTTGAACACGAGCCACTTGTGCAGTGGTGTCGGCATAAAAGGCTTCCTCACGCATCTGTGTGAGGCGGTTGAAGTTGCCTGCCTGCGCCATACGCTTCGCTAGCTCGTTGGCAATATCTGCGGTCTCCCTGACCTGCTGCAAATAGCGGAATTGCTCCTGGGCACCGACGGCGTTGAAGTAGGCTCGGCGGGTATTGGCGGCCAGGGTCACGGCGTCCTGGGCAGCTTGGATCTGCGCACGTTCGAACCGCTGCTGTTCGATCTGGCGTCTCATTGGCATCGTGAGCAGTCCGAGCAGGTCGAACATCACAGCCCGGTCGTATTCCACGACCCCATTTCCGTTCAGACGCCCGAAGCTAAACCCCGGATTGCGTAGCCGCCCGGCGCGTACGAGATCAGCCTCAGCGATACCGAGATTGGCAAGTTGGGCCTGCAATTCGCGGTTGCTCAGCAACGCCACTTCGACGGCAGCGTCGACATTGAGCGGCGTCTTGAGTAGTTCGGAAACACGAGCCTGGGCGGTTTCGGCTTGTGCGGCGTCCCGTTGAAGAGCTATGGGCTGCGCAATGCGCTCACGGGTAAGTGCCGAGACTTGGTTTAGGCCGCCGTCTTCCGACAACGAGGCACAGCCCGAGAGGGCGGCAACGCACACTGCCTTCAAACCCCTCAGGTATCGTCTTTTCATGCCCCACGATACGCGGCGGCAATCTTGTTGCGCGTGTCGAGTTGCAACTCGATTGGGCCCGCGGGGGATACTTTGATCCCGCGCAAAAAGCCCGAAGCCCGCATGGTGCGGGCTTCAGAGGTGCTCTACCTGGTCAAGGGAGCACGGTTGTGGGCAAACGATTGGTCGGGACGGCGGGATTCGAACTCGCGACCCCTTGCACCCCATGCAAGTGCGCTACCAGGCTGCGCTACGCCCCGAAGACCGAAACTCTAACATGATTCAAGGCGCCCTCAGGGCTGTCCATCAAAGTTGAGCAGAGCAAGAGCAGCATTGAGTTCACGGCGGACTTCGATCAGATCCCGACCGAACGCACTCAGTGGCGACGGCTGAGCCAACTCATGAGCATTCCCAGTAGCAGTCTCTCCTGAACCCTCGGACGCAGCCTCAATCGGCGCGAACAGATCCGGCGGAAAGGCAACTCCCACAAGCGCTGCGTCGGCGCTTGCCTGAGCGATCAGGTCGGCATTCAGCTTGGCCTTGGAGCCTTTTTCGATCAGACGATTGCGTGCGCCGCTGATCGTGAAGCCCTCTTCATAAAGAAGCTCACGAATTCGACGCACCAAAAGCACTTCGTGATGCTGGTAGTAACGGCGGTTGCCGCTGCGCTTCATCGGCCGTAACTGGGTGAATTCCTGCTCCCAGTAGCGCAACACATGGGGCTTAAGCGAGCAGAGTTCAGCCACCTCGCCGATGCTGAAGTAACGCTTCGGCGGGATCACCGGCAGCGTCACTTTTGCGTTCGGATGGGACGTGGGCGTCGGCATGGCTTTAGCTAGGATCGACTCGGTTCGTGTGAACTATTTTCAGGACCGCTCGACGAGATTTTTCAATTTTGGGCTCGCGTGAAAGGTCACAACCCGTCGCGCGGAAATCGGAATTGTCTCGCCTGTCTTGGGGTTACGACCAGGGCGCTGTGGCTTGTCGCGCAACTGAAAATTACCAAACCCGGACAATTTGACACCGTCCCCTTGCTCGAGTGCGAGGCATAGCTCATCGAAGAAGGTCTCAACCATGTCCTTTGATTCGCGCTTGTTCAAACCAACCCGTTCGAAGAGCAATTCCGCGAGCTCGGCTTTGGTGAGCGTGAATCCCTCGCTACCCTCTTGGCTACGATCCTCAATCCCATCCATGCTATCCCCGTAGTCGCGCGCCGCAATGTTGAGCCACAGCCGCGATCCCATCGCGCAGTGCTCGTTCGATCTCTTCATCATTCAAAGTTCTCGAATTGTCTTGAAAGACAAATCGGAACGCAAGACTTTTTTCGTTATTTTCCAGACCTTTACCGCGATATTCGTCGAAAGGCCAGCAACTCTGCAACAGACCTGGGACGGCCGCTTCGATCGCTTGCCGCAAATGCGATACCAAACTGTGTGCGGAACAATCGCGCCCGACCACCAAGGCCAGATCGCGAACGACCTGGGGAAACTTCGAGGGTTCGCGGGGTTTGACAACAGCCGTAGACAGCAACGGCTCGAGATCGAGTTCGAACACAATCGGGGCACGAGTGAAATCCAGCGAGCTCGTTAACCGCGGGTGGAGTTCGCCGATCCAGCCTACGGGCTGGCCGCGCAAATACACGCGTGCGCTGCGTCCGGGGTGCAAAGCGGTTCCAATTGACTCAACGCTGGCAGCGCCTGGTGGCTCCGAGCCCAGGGGGGCAGAAGTCACCGGCTCGAAGGTCAGCGCATCGGAAGCCACCGAACCCAACGAGCTATCGGCCCCAACAAGGACTTCGAGATCGGCTTTAGCATCATAAAAATCGACCGTACGACTCGGCAGTCCCCATTGCGCATCACTGGTATCGCCAAACGCGAGCGCAGCTATTCGCATGGGTTGATCGACGCCGGCGACTTCGAAGGCATCGCCTGCCTTACCCGGCGCGCGCAGGAACACGCGGCCTGCCTCGAATAGCCTCACGCGTTGGGCGCTGCGGTTGAGGTTGCGCTGCAGCGTCTCGAGTAGACCACCGATCAAGGTGGTACGCATCACATCGAGGGGCTCGGCAATTGGGTTCAGCAACCGAATGCCCTGAAATAGTCCGAGTGCCTGTTCACCTGCGCTGGACACGAAGCTAAAGTTGATGATCTCTTGATAATCGCGAGCGGCGAGCGCGCGCTTCAGGTGCAACAAAGTGCGCTGCTCACCTGGCACTGCAGCGAGCTTGGCCGGGGCCAAGGGGGCCCGGAGTGGAAGGCTATCGAAGCCCCGAATTCGCGCAACTTCTTCAATCAAGTCTTCTTCGATCGTCAAATCAAAACGCCAACTTGGCGGGACGACCGTGATCGTCGCGTCGGACATGGCGCCATCGGTTGTCGCGTCATTAGCCGTCCAGGCGAACCCCAGGCGATCAAACACGGATGCACAATCTTCCTGACTCAGAGCAAGACCAAGAATTCGATTGGCCCTTGCCACGCGCATGGTCACGGGTGGGCGCTCCGGCAAACCGGTGATCTGGTCATCAATCGGACCGGCCTGGCCACCACATATCTCCAGAATCAACGCACTCAAATAATCGAGATGCTCAACCGTCGTCTCGGCGTCGACGCCGCGCTCGAAGCGGTGCCCAGCATCGGTGACGAAGTTAAACCTGCGCGCGCGTCCCGAGATCGCGGTGGGCCACCAGAACGCCGCCTCAACATAGATATCAGTGGTATCGAGTGAGACGGCAGCCGCCTCACCACCCATGATTCCAGCGAGACTCTCGGTGCCTTCGCTGGCTGCGATGACGCCGACGTCGGGCGCCAATGTCACGGTCTGGCCATTCAGCAGGGTCAGCGTTTCATCGGCTTGCCCCCACCGAACGGTCAGTCCTTGGGAAGGGTCACCCAGTTTGCTCAAATCAAAGACGTGAGTCGGCCGACCCAACTCCAACATCACATAGTTCGACAGATCCACGAGGGCCGAGATGCTGCGCTGACCGGCGCGCTCTAATCGCGACCGAATCCAGTCGGGTGTGGCGGCGCGCGCATTGACTCCTCGAATGATCCGCCCCGAAAAACGGCCACAGAGGTCAGGGGCTTCGATTCGAACTGCCAAGCGATCGCCCAGGGTTGGGATCACTGCGGGACGGTTCGGCAGTTGAAGCGGGCTACCGGTGAGCGCTGATACTTCGCGCGCCACGCCGACCACAGACAGGCAATCGGCGCGGTTAGGGGTGAGCTTGAGTTCGAAAACCGTGTCATCCAGGGCCAACGCCTCGCGGATGTCTTGGCCGTTCGCCAGTGCTCCGTCGAGGGCCAGCAGCCCCCCGTGGTCCGTTGACAAACCGAGCTCGCGCGCCGAGCACAGCATTCCGAGGCTGGTCACGCCACGCATTTTCGCTTCGCCGATCGCGACCGCCCCCGGCAGAACAGCGCCTGGTAATGCGCACGGCACTTTCATTCCTGTTGCAACGTTTGGTGCACCACAGACAATCTGACGCAACAGTCGGCCGCCGTCAGCATCACGCTCGCCGGCATCGACCTGACACACATTCAATCGATCGGCATCGGGGTGACGCTCGAACGTGCAAATCTCAGCGACCACCACCCCTTGAAACGGCGGTGCTGCAGGTTCGGCTGCCTCGACTTCGAGGCCTGCCATTGTCAGGCGATCCGACAACTCAGTCGTACTGATCGGGGGATCCACATAGGCGCGCAGCCAGCGTTCGGAGATCTTCATCGTGTTATCCAGTCGCGGATTCGGTCGCAGTTTCAGTCGCGAGTTCAGTCGCAGATTCAGTCGCGAAATTGGCGCAGAAAACGCAGGTCGTTATCGTAAAAAAGGCGAAGGTCGCTGATGCCATGACGCAGCATGGCCAGGCGCTCTATTCCGGAACCAAATGCAAATCCAATAAAGGTTTCAGGATCCAGGCCGATATTGCGCACCACATTCGGATGCACTTGCCCGGCACCTGAGATCTCAAGCCAGCGGCCGCGCAGGGGGCCATCGGCAAAGCGCATATCGATCTCGGCGCTAGGCTCCGTGAACGGGAAATACGATGGACGGAACCGCACATCGATATCGTCGCGTTCAAAAAATTGATGCAAAAAATCAACATAGACGCTTTTCAGGTCTGCGAACGACACGTTGGTATCGATCCAGAGGCCCTCGAACTGATGAAACATCGGCGAGTGGGTGGCGTCACTATCGACCCGGTAAGTCTTACCCGGTGCAATTACACGGATGGGCGGGCGATGGGTTCGCGCATATCGAATCTGCATCGGACTCGTGTGGGTGCGCAATAAAAGTCCCCTCCCCTGGTCATCCGTGCCATCGACATAGAACGTGTCGTGCATTGAACGCGCCGGATGATTCTCGGGCGTATTGAGCGCAGTGAAATTGAAGAAGTCTTCCTCAATTTCGGGGCCATCGGCAACATCAAAACCAATCGAGCGAAAGATCGCCTCGATCCGCGCAATCGTCAGCGTCACTGGATGCAACCCACCAGTGCCGAGACCACGGCCCGGAAGGGTTACATCGATGGCTTCGGCCGCAAGACGCTGCTCAAGTTCGGCGCGCTCGATCGCGTCCTGGCGCGCGGTCAAGAGCGCTTCAATCGCCTGCTTCGCAGCGTTCAAGGCTTTACCAGCGCTCGCTTTTGCCTCGCCGGTCAGCGTCCCTAATTGCTTCATCTTGCGCGTCAGTTCGCCATCGCGACCAACAAAACGGGCCTTGGTATCGGCCAGCGCCGTCGGGTCTGCAGCGGCCGCAAATGCGGTGCGCGCTTCCTCTATCAAGGCTTCGAGAGACTGCTCCATCCCAACTCCAAGCACGTAAAAACGGGGCCACTGAGGCCCCGTATTCCAACACGATTTCGGGCCTTAAAGCCCATCGCCCCTCAGGCTACTGCGTGCCCTGCGGGTTGACCCACATGACCGCGGACCTGCTCAACAATCGCGGCAAATGCCGGCTTGTCGCGCACTGCGAGATCTGCGAGCACCTTACGGTCGAGACCGATGTGCGCGTGATTCAGACCGGCGATAAAGCGGCTGTAGGTCATTCCATGCTCACGCACGGCCGCGTTGATCCGCGCAATCCAGAGCCGGCGGAACACGCGCTTACGATTTCGACGATCGCGATAGGCATACTGGCCAGCACGCATGACCGCCTGTTTGGCGATCCGGAAGACGTTCTTACGACGACCGCGATAGCCCTTGGCCAAAGCGATAATTTTTTTGTGACGGGCACGGGCAGTTACGCCACGTTTAACTCGGGGCATTAGGATCTCCTGAGGATTGAGTGAAGAACCAAGGCGCTCAGGCCGTTGGCATCATGCGGCGAACCGACAACACATCGGACTCGTGAACAGCCACCGCACCGCGCAAGTGGCGCTTGTTCTTGGTGGTCTTCTTAGTCAGGATGTGCCGCTTGAATGCCTGGCCTCGTTTGATCGTACCGCCCGGGCGTACCCGGAAGCGCTTGGCAGCGCTCTTCTTCGTTTTCATCTTGGGCATTTCGCCCTCCTTCTTCAATGACCTTGCAGGGTGACCTCAACCACGAGGCACTTGTAAACCCATGCTCAGCTTCTAAAAAACCCTACGATGCTGCTGCGGCACTCGCCGCCGCCTCGCTAGCCGCTGCCGCATTGACGGCCGCTGCGCTCACGACCGCCGAACTCACTACCGCCGAACTCAGTGCCGGAGCGCTCATTGCCGGAGCGCTCGCTGGTGGGGAAGCATTCACCGCGTCAGCCGGACGAGCCGACTCTTCTTTGCGAGCAGCGACCGCAGGCAACTTACGTTTGGGCGCCAGCATCATCACCATCTGACGCCCTTCGAGCTTGGGGAATTGCTCCACCGCTGCAACCGCATCCAGATCGGTCCGCACGCGCTCGAGTAAGCGGACACCGAACTCTTGATGAGCCATCTCACGACCCCGAAACCGCAAGGTGATTTTGCACTTGTCGCCCTCTTCCAGAAAGCGGATGCAGTTACGCAATTTCACCTGGTAATCACCGTCGTCCGTCCCCGGACGAAACTTCACTTCTTTAACCTGGATCTGCTTCTGCTTGGACTTGGCTTCGTTCTGACGCTTCTGTTCCTGATATCGGAACTTGCCGTAGTCCATCAGTCGGCATACGGGAGGAACCGCCTGTGGCGCGATTTCAACCAGATCTATATCGGCTTCAAAAGCCAGTCGCATCGCTTCTTGGATGCGGACAATGCCGAGGGGTTCGTTATCGACGCCGACGAGGCGAACCTCAAGTGCCGTGATTTCACCGTTCATGCGGTTCGAGCGTTCTGTAGCGATGTTTGCTTCTCCTGAAAATTAAAAAAAGACCCCTCAGCGGTTCAGA
>Ga0209598_10003586_pt1 | contig 11686 bp, 8 predicted proteins | sample M_140807_EF_Meta_FD_187317 | JGI IMG/M metagenome (GOLD analysis project Ga0209598, IMG submission 187317) | Freshwater microbial communities from Lake Montjoie, Canada to study carbon cycling - M_140807_EF_MetaG (SPAdes) (version 2) | ecosystem: Environmental > Aquatic > Freshwater > Lake... | reverse complement strand
CGCGAAAACCGACTCATTAGTTATCAGATTCAGACGTGCCAAACGTTCAGGCTTGGACACGTTCTGAAGCGAAAAGGTCTCCAAGCTCACCACCGACGGATCCGAAGTACCATTGGAACGCCAACGCGCATCGATCTGAGAAACGATGCTCAAAACATCACCATTCAGACCGAACTTAAACTTATCGGTCACTCGACCAACGGTGTTCAACGCGCCCACTTGGCGGATAAGCCCGGTCCGATCGGCAATGTCAAAAATGCTCACCCGATAGCTCGGCGGCAACGGATCCTTGGGATTGGCTGGATCCAAAGCTCCACCCGCATCAACGGCGGTGGCGAGGAAGAGGTAGCGGTCCGTGGCATGGATGGCCTGCGCCATGGCCTTGAATTCCACGCTCGACCGGAGGACGGGCTTGGTGGGATCGGCCAGATCCACAGCGCTCACCCAGGTCAACGACTCGAAGACTGTGGCCCCTTGGGGATCCGAAGCGGACACCGGGCGATTCGTCCATCCCTGGCTGGCGACAACCAAGACATCACCCACCAAGCGGCTCTCCACGGGATACCCCGGCAGCATCACATTTACCCCTGCTTGTGGACCACGGTCCGTGGATTGAACCAAAACGATCTCGGTGGCATCCCAACGACATTCTGGCTGAGTCAAGAGGGCCAACCACTCGCCGGAGGCGTCACCAGCGGGCAGCACATAAAGTTGCTCACCGCGGGAGATCACCGGTAAAATACCGCGAATCACCGGACTGGCTGGGCGAGTGACATCAATGACCTGCAAGCCCCGCTGTTGGTTGAAAAAATAGAGGGTGTTGCCCGAGAACTTCCAGATATCCGATTCTTGGACGGTTGTAGCCGACGCGGAATTTCGGTCCGCCACGGCCTGACCCGGAACAGCCGCCTCATTTACCATCAAGTTGCGGGACCCGAACTGCGCAGGTTGAGTCGGACTGAGTTGCGCAGCCACCTTCTCACTACCCTGGAAAAATTGGGAAGGAACACCTAAGGAGAGCGAGTCGTCTGTGACGACCCGCAGCACCTCGCTGACCTCGGCAGCCAAAACCGTCATCGTGACCTGCGGCAAATCATTGGTCGGATTAAGAACCGCGCGGGGTTTCCAGGTTCCACCCCCAAGTCGGGGACGCGACTCCAGAGTAATGCGCCGGACCCCGGTTGGGACCTCCACCGTTACCACAAGGTTGGTCTGAACTGAACGAATGCCCGAGATCCGCGCTGCAGATTTGGATCCATTGGACTGCTGCGCCTGGGTTGCCACCATGGCTGCGACGGCGAACATCGCAGCGCAAAGTCTTAACGGGAGAGCTTTCATAGGTTTCTTGGATTTAATGGACAAACGTTAACAAAAAATGGCGATGTTTCTATGTAGAATTCAGGAGACAAATTCAGGGACGACTCAATCCGGGAAGCACTGGATTTTGAGCCCCGACCATGGGTCCGGAAGGTTGAAACGAACCGCCGACCGGCTCCAGGGACATAAACATTCCGTCGGCTGAACCGCGTTCGAAGGTGACCACCGACACCGGACTCGACGACGGGGTCAGCACCCCAAGGCTCGATACGGTTCCATCGACCGCTCGAATCCACAGTTGGTGCTGACCTGTCGGAGGTGCGGTCGGAACTGCCACGGCATACAACCCGGAATCCGGAGCACTGAAGACGATGGGGCTGATCCCAGCCGAATTGGATCGGGTCACGGCCCTGCTGGCTGAGATCGGATCGGCAACGTCCGAAGTTGTGAGATTGGGGAGCCCCGAGGTCGAGGTTTCAACCGGTGCGGGTTGGGCGGGCACCAGAGCGACTTTGCCCACAGGCTCCACCTCGGAAGGCGCTGGGCTACCGGCAACATTGGACGATCCGGAGCGGCTCACGCCATCCGACGCCAAACCAGAACCAGCAGAACTGTTCAACGCCAAGGCCATTCGTTCACCTGCCATCCGAGCCAGAGACTCCGCGAGGCTGCTTGTTTGCCCAGGGGCATCCATCAAATTGGATGGGATGCCGTTGGTCAACTCTTGCTGACCGAGCAAAAAGACATACAAACGGCTCACGCCAGAAGGAATAATCATTGCTTGGTTCAACGATTGGTTCAGGTCGGCCAACTGGGAGTTCAAGGCCCGGATCTTACCCTGCAAAACCGCATTAGCGGTCTCGAGCGGGTGTTCTGAAGAGTGATTAATGACCCCAGCGTTGCCCCCGACCCCAGCGTTGCCCCCGAGAACAGAGCCGTTCGTGGAAGGACGATCCGGCTTAGTAATGGTCGCAACAGCCATAGAGACAGTCTCCTGATAAACATCGACTGCTGGCGCGACGGGCACCGATCGGGTCGAGACCCGAAGGCCTGGATGCCCAGCCACGCCCATTACAGGATAGCGCGTCGTCAGCCACCACGAATGGAGGATAGCGCCCAGAGCCATGCACGCAGCCGCTGCAGACAACCGTTGCGCCCATCGGCGGAACGGCCTGGGGAACATCAACACCTGAGCTCCGTCCATTCGGGTTTGCTCCAAAATTTTCGCCCAAATGCGAGCCGGTGCCGGTGGGGCTGTTTCGGCAAAGACTTCGGTCTCAAGACCGGCCTGGAACCTTTGGACCACGCCCCGGAGATTTGTATCGCGTCGAAGCTGGGCCTCGAAGCGTTGCAGATCGTCGGCATTGAGGAGGTTCAGCACATACAGACTGGCTTGCTCCTCGGAGGCGACCATCGCCCGGTGGGTGGAATCATTCATGGCGATTTTGGAGTCGGAGGCGCAGGGAAAGCATCCCGCGCCGGATTCGGGCCTTGATGGTCCCCAAGGGTTCGCCAGTAGCCTGAGCGATTTCCTCTTGGGTGCATCCACGATAGAAGGCCATTTCGATGGCCGTGCGCTGAGTCTCGGGCAAAGAACACAGAGCCGAGCCCAAACGACGGGCCTGCTCTTCGGCTTCTAGATGCGCGGAGGCCATATCGGCGCTCTCCCCATCTCCTGAAAAGACAGCTTTGAAGCGCTCAAAGCCTGAAAGCCGACGGGAACGCTGCCTTAGACGATCCAGGGCAAGGCCACGGGCAATCATCATTATCCAGGTCAGAGGGCCCGATTTGGCCGGATCGTATCCGCCTGCCCGGCGCCAAATGGTCACAAAAGCATCCTGCAAAATCTCCTCGGCATCGGGATCCTCACCCAGAATTCGTTGCAGAAACCGAAAAAGTGACCCACCCCTCCTCCGATAAAGTTCGGACAACGCACCGGTCTGGCCGTCTGCGATCTGAGCAATCAGGCGAATGTCTTCGCCGGTATCCAGACCATCCGGCAGCCCAGAGCGGACCACAGATCCGCCCGGGAAAGGAATCGGGGATCGGGATTCTGGGCGGGGTTGCACGGTGTTGAGGCTCTGATGTTTCCGAGTTATCCGCCGCCAGTTGAAGATTGGATGCACTCATCTTCCAATTTTAAGAAATCAACCGTCCTGGGGCGATTTCTCCGAAAGCACCCTGTCTGCGGGCATAACGGAGATACGGCACTCTCCATGGCAGGCAATCTTAACGGGCAATACCGCAGACATGGAACGCCGCAGACCCGGGCGAGGTGGGGATGGCCCGAGAGACTCGGGCCCTACCGGGGAGGTCATTGGGCAGCCTCCAGGGGGCAAAAACCAACTGTTAGTAACGGTGTAAAGACCAACGAAAACTGCCGGTTTAAAACCCACTGGAAACGTCGTAGAACCAATTTTCTGTCATTGTCGGTTGGAATCGTTTTTTCGCATCCGGCAGGCATCCGAGCAAAATTTGACTTCATTCCAGACCTTTTCCCACTTCTTACGCCATACAAAGGGTCGACCGCAAACGACACATGGCTTGGAGGGCAAGTCGGCTTTCTTCCGCATCTTGGGCATCCCAACACTTCGACTGCAATTGGCGTAAAGTCCACCGGCTAAGCCTGATGCTCGCCCACCGTTTCAACCCTGAATTGCCTCGGTCGGGTCTTGAAATCCCAGGAGGTTCAACCCGCAAGTCCTTTGGCTGATTATTGTCTTTGATGTCAGCAGCTCAGCGGTGGCTCAAAAAACTCGATGCCGATCATCATTGATGAGGCCAACCAAGGATGGATCTCAGCGTGGTCGAATGACCAATTCCTCGATGATCGCACGGGACGGCAACTGGACGGCCAAAAGTACGCAAGCGGCGATGTCTTCAGGCTGCATCATTCGGGCGCGGGCGGCCTCATCGGGAACCACCGGGCGACGATTCAAGAGCGGCGTGTTGATGTCGCCGGGGAAAATGCCTATCGCGCGAACACCGCGAGTGCGCTCTTCGGCATTGATGGCCTGCGTGAGACCAGCCAAGCCAAACTTCGACATCACGTAGGCCGGTCCCGCCTTGGGGGAGGCCTGCTTGCCCGCATCGGAAATAATATTGACGATGGTGCCGGAACCCCGGTTGCGCATTCCGGGCAGGAAGGCCTGCACGCAGTAGTAGGCTCCGTTGAGGTTGGTATCCATCATGGACCGGTAATCGGCATCGGACAGCACTTCTAGGGCTCGTTGGGGAGCGTTTGTGCCTGCGGCGTTGACAAGAACCTCCACCGATCCCAACTCACTCTCGATGCGACGACCGACCTCGCGGACGGACTCCTGTTGGCATATGTCGCATTCGATTGCAGTGATGCAACTTGCCATGGAGCCGGCCAGAGAACGGGTTTCTTCCAAAGCCGAACGCCGCCGCCCGAGAGCAACGACGGACCATCCGGCGTTCACCAAAGCGAGGACTGTCGCCTGCCCCACGCCGGAGCCACCGCCTGTGACCACTGCCAATTGCTTCATGTTTTTGAATTGTAAGGAGGAAGGTCGAAAATGGGAACTGCAGGAATTAGACCGGCGCACAATACCGAGCCTCTAGGTCCTGCAGCGATTGCCGAACGTCACGGATGTCCATTGAGTGAACCTCCACGCCGCATCCGATGTCACTCAATAGGGTGATGGTCAGCTCTCCGCCAAGGTGTTCGCGAAACTCCTCCAAACCCTCCAACACCCCCAACTCGCCCGAAGCGGCGACGGATTTGAGCTCGGGATCAAACAATGTGAATCCCAACCGTTCCAAGAGGCTCAGGATGCGTTCGGCGGCCGGACGGGCGAGCAGACCTTGCCGGACCGAATACAACACATCCAAGGCGATGCCGATGGCCACCGCCTCACCATGCCGCAGACGGTATCCACTCATTTGCTCAAGCTTGTGGGCGGCCCAATGTCCAAAATCCAGAGGCCGTGCACTCCCCATCTCGAAGGGATCACCGCCGTTGGCAATGTGATTCAGATGCAATTCCGCACTGCGTCGAATGAGGTGCTTCATCGGCTCTGGCTCGAAAGCAGCCAAGGCCAAGGCATCCTGCTCGAGCCGCACGAAGAACTCGGAATCTCGAATGCAAGCCACCTTGACTGCTTCGATGTAGCCGGCGCGCTTGTCCCGATCGGAGAGGCTGGCCAACAAGTCAAAGTCGTTGATGACCGCGAAAGGCGGCGCAAATGTCCCAATGAAGTTCTTCTTTCCGAAGGCGTTGACACCGTTCTTCACCCCCACGCCGGAATCATCTTGAGCCAGCGTGGTCGTGGGAATGCGAATGAGACGAACACCCCGGTGGGCCGTCGCTGCCGCCAGACCTACCATGTCCAACAAGGCCCCGCCGCCCACCACTACGACGTAATTGTGTCGGTCGATGTGATGTCGGTGAATGAGTTCAAGAATTTCCACCACACGAGACCACTCGTTCTTCACGACTTCACCACCTTTGACCTGAACTGGCGGGCAAACGAGTTGTAGTTGCTGCGGATGGGCTGCGAAATAGGCTTCTATCTCAGGAATTAATTCCAGACGGGCAGCCGCCAGAGCCTCCTCCAGCACTAGCAACACCTTCACTCGGGCAGTGGTTGGCTGGGATTGAGGGCCCACAAGCACCGACGCCAGCACGGGATTGTCCCGGGCGAAAACGCGATCGGTGAAATGGAGCTGATGCCGGTAATTAACCGAGATGACACGTTCAACAACGGACATTGGGTGCGCAGAGCGTGGGGCTCAGACGACGCAGCGCGAGAATTATTTACATTCAGTGATGCGAACTTGGTCGGCTCCAACGGGTTGCCCATTGCCTTCCGCGGAATCTACGCCTACATCGGCGGATGCGCTTCACCCTTTTTTGTCATGCCTTATTGATGAGTGTTGGGCTCCTATGCGCTCAACTCTGGGCAGAGCCCCCCACCCAACCCGTCACGTTATGGCCAGGGTCAGCACCTGGCGACGGCGCCCCGAAGGAAACCGAACGCGACCTCACCAAGCCGGGCGAAGGTCTGGTGGCAGGACGCGGAGTCATCCGCCTAGGAAACGTCTGGAGCCCGACCCTGACCGTCTACAAGCCTTCCCCCAAACAAGATACCGGAGCCTCGGTGCTGGTTTGTCCAGGAGGTGGCTACCACATCCTTGCGCTGGATCTCGAGGGCACTGAAGTGTGTCAGTGGCTCAATTCGATTGGGGTGACCGGTGTCCTGCTCAAATACCGGGTACCGAGCCGCCAGGGGCGTGAAAAGCACGCAGCCGCCCTTCAAGATGCCCAGCGTGCCTTGGGGCTGATGCGTCAGAACGCGGACAGTTGGGGCTTGGATCCGCGGCGAATGGGGGTCCTAGGATTCTCAGCCGGAGGACACCTGGCGGCGGCCTTGAGCAACAACCATGGCACTCGCAGCTATCCCCCAGTGGATACGGCCGACCAAAAATCCTGTCGCCCGGACTTCACAATCCTGGTCTATCCGGCGTATCTGACCCAACCCGACAAGGCCGACGCCGTGGCTCCCGAATTGCCGATTTCTACCAACACACCACCGACCTGGACCGTGATCACCCAAGACGACCCCGTTCGGGTGGAAAACGCCCTCGGCTACCTTGCGGCCCTCCAACGCAACAAGGTGCCGGTCGAATTTCACCTCTTTCCCAAGGGCGGACACGGTTACGGTCTGCGCCGGACCGAGGTCCCTGTGACCCGTTGGACCGATCCGGCCACCGAGTGGCTGCAGCAGACCGTCCTTCGCAAACGGTGATGGACTGGGGCAAAAAAAACCCGAGCCCCCCCTCTTAGCATCTCGAGAATGCAGATAAACCGCAGGCGACAACTCGCCGGCCCTACCCTACCTTCCGCGCCCGATCCATGTCGGATTCCTCCGCTTCCATCTCTGTCCGAGTGCTGACCCGCCTAGCGCAGCTAATTTACCGGCGCCAGGCTTGGTTCGTCGCGCCGCAACTCCTCCTCGCAGCCGTTTGCGTCTGGTACACCGTCGCTCGACTGGAATTCAGCGTGGACCGGAACGACCTCGTCGGTTCGGACCAGGGATACCATCGGAACTTCCTGGAAATGAAACGCGAGTTTCCGAGTCAGGACGATCTGGTCGCCATCGTAGAAAGCGATCACCCGGAGAAGAATCGGCAGTTTGTGGAACGACTGGGAGCCCGCCTCGATCGGGAATCCACCCAAGCTTCGCCCACCAACCTGTTCACCGATGTGTTCTACAAGGGCGACCTGCCCCTGATGGGGCGGAAGGCGTTGCTCTTTGTGCCGGAAGGCGACCTGAAGGAAATGCTCAAGGCCCTCCGCAGCTTCAGACCCTTCATCGAAAAATTCTCCAAGGCCACCAACCTGACGGAGGTCTTCCACCAGGTTAGTGTGCAAATCCGCTCGGCTGACCGATCCACCAATGCGTCCAATGAATCCCTAATCGGAGCGCTTCCGGCTCTGGAACGTATTGTTCAACGCTGCCGTGAAAGCCTGGGGCGCCCCGGAGTTCCGCCCTCGCCTGGAGTGGACGCCCTCTTCGGAGCCGGACCTGAGGCGGAACGGGCCAAGTACGTCACCTTCGACCGCGGACGTCTGTATTTGGTGAATGCCAAGGCTCGCCTGGCCACAGTGGAAGATATCCCCAAGACCTCCCAAAACTTCTGGGAACGCTGGCTGGGGCGGACCCATACCAAGACACCCCAGGAACTGGAGGCCGATCTGAAGTGGCGGCAGGGGGAGTTGAACGAGGAGTCCGTCCACCGGTTCCGGGCGCTGATCGCGGAAACGGCCCAAGAAGTGTCGGGCGTCAATGTAGGGCTAACTGGAGAGCCTGTGCTGGAGGTCGATGAAATGCAGCAATCCACGACGGATTCGACCTGGGCCACTCTCCTCTCTCTGATCCTGTGCGGACTGTTATTCTTAATTGGCTACAATCATCGGGGACGCCCTCAAAAGACCGTCGTTTCGTTGCTCGTTGGGCTGTGCTACACGATGGGGTACACAACGTTGGCGGTGGGTCATCTCAACATCCTGACCATCACCTTCGCGCCCATGCTCATCGGCTTGGCCATCGATTTTGGTGTCCACCTCATCAGCCGCTTTGAGGAAGAACTCAAGCAAGGCGAAACGGCTTTCACCGCCATCAGCCGAGCGGTGGTCAACACGGGACAAGGCATCTTCACCGGCTGCTTCACCACGGCAGGTGCCTTCTTCGCCATGTGCCTGACGGATTTCCGTGGTATCCAAGAGATGGGCATCATCACCGGCGGTGGCATGCTGATCTGCCTAGTCCCGATGATGACCTTGTTGCCCGCGCTGTTGCTGCGGGAAAAAGGTCTGAAGCGCGATGACTCCGATCCTAGGCCCGCCGCGCTAAATTCAAACGTACTAACGGCACCCGACTGGCGGGAACGAAGCGAACGCTTCTGGCTCGAACGCCCCTGGTGGGTCCTCGGTGCCGGAGTGGTTATTAGCGCTATTTGCGCCGTGTATGCCTTGCGGGTGTCCTTCGACTACAACTTGCTCAACATGCAGAGCGACGGGCTCTCTTCAGTGATTTTCGAAAAGAAATTGGTGGAGGCGGCCCGGGTGCGCAAGAACGGGGCCTCCGAGGAGCGGGCACAGGGCGTGTTGTTTGGAGTCGTGATGGTTCCCACCGTGGCCGAGGTGCCTGCGATCGAGGCCAAACTGAAGGCTCTGCCGACGGTCGCTGGGGTAGACTCGATGGGCCATTACCTCAATCAGGACGCCACCGAGCAATTGAAGCTTATCCGTGAAATCCGGGCCGAAACCCGGACGATCCACTTCCCCAAGGTGGCCGACGGCCCGATGGACCTCAATAGCTTCAGTCAACGCCTCTGGGGACTCCAAGGCCTTTTGGCCCTGGCCGCCGATGAGGTGCGCAAGTCCGCTCCGGAAGAAAAGGAACTCCTCAAGAATCTCGTGTCACTGCGCGTGTCTATTTCAGAATTGCGCTTGGCCATGTTCCGGGGCGACCAAGAGGCCAATGCCCGCCAATTAGGGCATTTCCAGTACGCGCTCTTCCGCGATATCCGGGACACCTTTGACACCTTACAACAGCAGGATGATTCCAGTGGCCTCAAGGAGTCCGACTTGCCGCTCGTTCTTCGCAACCGATTCATTGGAATCACCGGCAAACAACTGCTCCTGGTCTATCCTAAGGAGGATGTCTGGGAGCGACGGTCTCAGGAAACCTTTGTCCGGGAAATCAGCGCGGTGGTTCCGACCGCCACGGGAACCCCCGTTCAACTCTACCACTACACCGAATTGCTCAAGGTTTCCTACATGGAGGCGGCCGGATGGGCACTGGGCGCCATTGTCCTATTGGTTTTCATCCACTTCCGTTCGCCCGCTCGGGTGGTGCTGTCGCTGCTACCGGTCGCCATCGGGGCACTCTGGATGGTGGGCTTCATGGGAATGACAGGCATCCCGTTCAATCCCGCCAATATTATGACCCTCCCGCTGGTCATCGGAATTGGTGTCACTAATGGTATCCATATTCTGAACCGATTCGCCGAAGAGCGGAGCCCCGCCATTCTTGGCAAGAGCACCGGCAAGGCAGTGCTCATCTCAGGCCTGACCACCATCGCCGGATTCGGCAGCCTGATCATCGCCGACCACCGGGGTATTCGAAGTCTGGGCTGGGTGATGGCCGTGGGAACCGCGACGTGCATGATCGCCGCAATGACCCTGTTACCTGCGTTGCTGACGCTTCAGGAACGATTCACCCGCCCAAAGAATTGGGGAGCTCCTTCGAACTAACTCACTGAGTTGGTCCCAAGGGCTCCCCTATTCGTTCTTCGCGGCAAAATTTCTAGCGCCGTTCCAACCGGCCATCAGACCGGCTTTTAGGCTTCTGCCATCGCCTCGCGGGCAAGAAACCGGTCGCGAAGCTTACGCAAGGCGGCGGCTTCCAACTGACGGATCCGCTCGCGGGTGAGGCCAAAATCGACCCCAATCTGCTCAAGGGTGCGGGGATCTCCACCTTCCAGGGCAAACCGTTGATTGAGGATGACCTGCTCTCGCGCATTGAGTGAACCCACCAATTCGCGCATTAACTCAGCATTGCTGGATTCGCTCACACCGGCCCAGGGCATGACCGCAGATTCGTCAGCGATTACGTCAGCGATGCGATTCGATTCGGGATCATTGCCGATCGGAGCATCCAACGAGGTCGCTCCCACCGCAGCGGCCTCTCGCCAGCGACGAATGTCATCCACATCCGATTCCAACTCCCCGGCCAATTCGACATCTGTTGCAGGACGACCCAACTCGGATTCAAGACGAACCTCCGCCTTCCTCATCCGCGCCAGTTCTTGGACGATGTGAATGGGCAACCGGATAGACTTAGATTGATTGGAGAGTGCTCGCTTGATGGACTGCTTGATCCACCAGGCAGCGTAGGTCGAGAGCTTGGCTCCGCGATCTGGATCAAATCGTTCCACAGCGCGCATCAGTCCTATATTACCCTCGTTGACGAGGTCCAAGAGAGGCAGGCCGTAATCTTCGTATTCTCGAGCGATCTTAATCACCAATCGCAAGTTGGCGCGGATCATGTGCTCCCGAGCGACATCGTCTCCCTTCTGAATGCGGCGAGCCAACTCGACCTCCTCCTTCGCGGTGAGGAGCGGAGTCTCGACGGCATCGCGGAGATAAAGCCTCAGAGAGGAGTTCTCATCCCAAACTCCGCGACTGACGGGATCGGGAAGGCGTGTTTCGCGTAGAGTGGCCACACGGCGCAACTCGGATTCGACCTGGACCGGTATGACCCGGGTGGTCGACAGGGTTTCGATGGGAATCAGCGCCTCGTTCAGCAGCAGCGGTCCACGCGGGACGCTGATCCGGGTCCGCTCGGCAACGGAGGTCGGTGGCTGGACAATGGGACGCGAGCGCTTAGAAATGACCGACTTACGTGAACGGCGCGGCCGCGATTTCGCTGAGGAAGAGGTCCGAGCCCGCAGCCCTTTGGCTTTACCAGAACTCGAATGGGAATCGGTTCCGGCCCGCTTGGTCTTCAAAATTGTTTTCATCTCTCTGGAAGCGTTGGAGTCGCCCGAGGCGGATTTGTTCACTGGTTTCATCGGACTCATTCCGGGAGGCAGAAGTTTCAGAAGAAACCAGCTTCCAGAGTCCGATTGGACTGTCTCAAGCATTCGCAGGGCCAATCCGATTTTGGCACCTTCATGCCCTTCGATGCCTGAATAACTCGTTCGAACTGCCTTTTTCGGAGACAAGCAGCGTCATTTTGGCGCTGTTTGTGCCAGATTCGGTCTTCACTTTGACGCGTATTTTGCACCAGGACCGAAATCGTCCCCAATACAAGGGACAGGCTCTCTCTGATAAGGG
>Ga0209598_10003582_pt1 | contig 11692 bp, 12 predicted proteins | sample M_140807_EF_Meta_FD_187317 | JGI IMG/M metagenome (GOLD analysis project Ga0209598, IMG submission 187317) | Freshwater microbial communities from Lake Montjoie, Canada to study carbon cycling - M_140807_EF_MetaG (SPAdes) (version 2) | ecosystem: Environmental > Aquatic > Freshwater > Lake... | reverse complement strand
CGCAGGCAGTTTGGTGGTGGGCTCAGCCGTGTCGCAATACCGCAGCAAAATGATACTGGCGCTGATGTACGCTTCGCGTGCAGCCTTGGTGCTGTGGTATCTGTGGATGCCTAAAACGGACCTCACCTTTTACCTGTTTGCCGCAGGCTTGGGCCTGACCTGGCTGGCCACTGTGCCGCCCACGGCGGCCTTGGTGGGCAAGTTGTTTGGCATACGGTACATGGGTACCCTGTTTGGTATGACTTTGCTGTCGCATCAAATTGGGGGCTTCCTGGGTGCGTGGTTGGGCGGCCTGGCCATCACGCACCAAGGTGACTATGCATGGATGTGGTACGCCGACATCGCCTTGGCGGTGGCCGCCGCTTTGCTTAATTTGCCGATCAAAGAAGCGCCTGTGCGCCAGACCGCTGCGGCTTGAACTTTTTTGGAGATGCTATGAAATACGAAGACTTGGTTGCCATTGACATCCACACCCACGCCGAGGTGAGTTGTTGGAATCCGTTTGACAATTACGGCGAAGAATACGACCGCGCCGCAGACAAATTTTTCGGCAGCAACCGTCGCCCGACGATTGACGAAACCGTGGCCTATTACCGCCAGCACAAAATGGGGCTGGTCATGTTCACGGTCGACAGCGAGTCGCAGCTGGGCCGACGCCGCATACCCAATGAAGAAATTGCCAAAGCCGCCCGCGACAACAGCGACATGATGATCGCGTTTGCCAGCATCGACCCGCACAAGGGCAAGATGGGCGCCCGCGAGGCCGAGCGCTTGATCCAGGAAGAGGGCGTCAGGGGCTTCAAGTTCCACCCGACTGTGCAGGGCTACCATCCTTACGACAAGATGGCATGGCCGATTTACGACGTCATCAACGCGCACAAATTGCCGGCCATTTTTCATACCGGCCACAGCGGTATTGGCTCGGGCATGCGCTGCGGCGGCGGCTTGCGCCTGGCCTACAGCAACCCCATGCACCTCGATGATGTGGCCATTGACTGGCCGGACATGCAAATTGTCATGGCGCACCCGAGTTTTCCTTGGCAAGACGAAGCCTTGAGCGTGGCCACGCACAAACCCAATGTGTGGATCGACCTGTCAGGCTGGAGCCCCAAGTACTTTCCCAAGCAGTTGATCCAGTACGCCAATACCTTGCTGAAAGACCGCATTTTGTTTGGCAGCGATTACCCGCTGATTACGCCCGAGCGCTGGATCAAGGACTTTGAAGTTGCCGGTTTCAAACCCGAGGTGATGCCTGGTATTTTGAAAGGCAATGCGGTGCGTTTGCTGGGCTTGGACAAGGTTTAAAATTCCAGCCATGAGTGATACCCCACAACGCCCCGAATTGCCCGACCACCTGTCTGTCGACCCCCGCAGCCCGCACCATGTGGCGGCGGTTTTTCAGCATGACATCGGCATCCGCTTCAATGGCAAAGAGCGCACCGACGTTGAGGAATACTGTGTCAGCGAAGGCTGGGTCAAGGTGCCCGCGGGCAAAACGCTGGACCGCAAGGGCCGCCCCTTGCTGATCAAAATCAAAGGCACCGTCGAGGCCTATTACGCTTAAAAGCGCAAACCCGCTGACACCCGGGTTTGGTTGTTGGCGCTGAAGTTGACTTTTTCATCATAGGCCAGGTGCACAAAGGTTTGGCGGTGGTCATAAGTCACAGAGGCGCTGCGGCCACTGACGCGGGGCTCGCCGGGGCTGCTGCTTCCCTCTTTGTAAGCCAAATCGACGGTCCAACGTTCCGCGTCATTGGTTTGCCAGCGCCACACACCGTGAGTGATGACTTGCCCTGTGCCCAATCGGTTATCTTTGACGGCGAAAACAGACAGTTGGTGGACTTGTGCCAGTTTAGCGCCCACTCCGAAAGTCACCATGTCATTGGGGTCGAAGTTCAGGTTGTAGTAGTTCCGCAAGTTGGTGCGCCCGAAACCCGCCATGACATAGACAGGTTGACCGATTTGAACTGCCAGTGAGCCCCCCGTAAAACCACCTGTTGCGGCCTGAACCGAGGGCACCATTTGCCCCCAATCGTAAAGGGCGGTGAACTCATAACCCACACGGGTTTGTTCAAAGGCATTGCCTCTTTGGTATTGGCCGATCCACATCGCATGCGGGCCATGGTTGGCCCGAAAGTTGATGTCCACCGCATTTTTGTCATGGGTGGTCGCGTAAAAAGACGGTGTGAGCTTGAAGGCCCAGTTCTCAGGCACTTCTGAAGTGTCCAAGGCAAGTGTCCAAGTTGACGTCAAACACAGCAAAGTTGAAAGCCATTTTTTATGCACCATGCCTTCAGTTTAGCCCCCCTTGCGCTTATTGGCTTGTTTCAGGCACTCAACAGCTTGAGTAGCCAACCCAGCAAGGCACTCAGCACAATCACTTCCATCACACTGCGTTGGTAGCGCAAAAGGGCCAGCGCAGCGGCCGTGGCGATGGCGACGCTGAAACCGTCGATTCCACTCAGCAGGGTTTGCGCAGTAAAACCCTGAGGCCAGAAAACGTGGTAACTTAAAAACAAAGTCAAATGCAACACAACACCGACCACAGCGGCCGTGATGGCCGTCAAGGGGCCGGTCAGTTGCAGCTTGCCATGCGTGGACTCGACCAAAGGCCCGCCTGCCAAGATGAAAATAAAGGACGGTAAAAAAGTGAACCAGGTGGCCACACAGGCGGCCAGGGCACCTGCAGCAAACAAGTGGTCTGTGCCCAGCAAGGCGCCGGTATATCCCCCCAAATAAGCCACAAATGCCACGATCATGATCAAGGGCCCGGGGGTGGTTTCACCGAGCGCCAAACCGTCCATCATTTGCGTTGCAGTCACCCAGGCAAATTGTTCAACTGCACCTTGGTACACATAAGGAAGCACCGCATAAGCGCCACCGAAAGTGAGCAAGGCGGCTTTGGTGAAAAACCAGCCCATTTGCGCCAGCGTGTGATCCCAGCCCCAGACCAGCACCAAGGCGCCCATGGGCAGCGCCCACAAAATGCAGCCCGTCGCAATCACCCGCGCTAAGCTCCGGGTAGAAAAATGGGTGTGAGCTTGACGCGGGGTGTCGTCATCGATCAGCGCTGGTCGGGTTGTGATTGGCGCGGTGCCATGACCCTGCGCCGCCTTGAATACATCGGGCCGAACGCGGCTGATGAGCCAACCACAGGTCGCCGCTGCGATCACGATGGCCGGAAAAGGCACATTGAAAAATGCCATGGCCACAAAAGAAATTGCTGCAATGGCCCAAAGGGATGGATGCTTCAGCGAGCGCGTCCCCATGCGGTGGGCCGCTTGCAGCACGATGGCGGTCACGGCCGGTTTGATGCCATAAAACAGCCCTGCAATCCAGTCCACCTGCCCGAAGGCAATGTAAATCCAGGACAGACCGATCAGAATCAACAAGGAGGGCAGCACAAACAACACGCCCGCCATCACACCGCCCCAAGTGCGGTGCATCAGCCAACCGATGTAGGTGGCCAATTGTTGCGCCTCGGGTCCAGGCAAGACCATGCAGTAATTCAGCGCATGTAAATAACGTCGCTCTGAAATCCAGCGTTTGCGCTCGACCAGTTCTTGGTGCATCAGGGCAATTTGGCCTGCAGGCCCACCAAAGCTGATGAAGCCAATCTTCAGCCAAAACCAAAAAGCTTCGGCGATGCCAATGGGTTCTGGGGCGGTTTCTTTGTGCATTCATTGATTGTGACGGTAAACCCTGAAGCGTTGGCAGCCTTGTATTGGATACAGGCGGCCATCAAATCCTTTTGAAAACCTTGATATCAATGAATTTATGACGATTTTGGTGTTCTGATGTATACAATTCAGTCCATGATGGAATTTGAGGAAAGCGGCTCCCAAACGGTTAAAGCGCAATTGAAATTGCGCGAGTTGATCCTGTCCGGCGCTTTGCCTGCTGGAGAACGCATAGCCGAGCTGACCTTGGTGGAGTTACTGGGCGTGTCCAGAACCCCGATTCGTGCCGCCTTGATTCGTCTTGAACAAGAGGGCTTGCTGGATGCTTTGCCCCATGGTGGTTTTGCGGTGCGCACTTTTTCAGAGGTCGAGGTGTCAGACGCTATTGAATTACGCGGCACGGTGGAAGGCCTTGCCGCCCGTTTGGCCGCCGAACGCGGCGCAGCACCTGCCCTGTTGCATCAGGCTCAACTGTGTCTGGATGAAATCGACCGGGTGCTGTCTGAACCCGCTTTGACGGATGAAAGCTTTTCTGCTTACGTGGTGCTGAATCAAAAGTTTCACACCGTGCTGGCCGAACTGTCTGGCAGTCCCGTGCTGGTGCGCGAATTGGAACGCTTGATCAGTCAACCGTTTGCCTCGCCTTCGGGTTTTGTGGGGGTTCAGTCGAACACGCCTCAGGCCCGCGACATGCTGATCGTGGCACAGCACCAGCATCGGCAAGTCTTGACTGCCATTGCGCAACGAGAAGGTGCACGCGCCGAGTCGCTGATGCTGGAGCATTCCCGATTGGCGCAGACCAATTTGCGCCAAGCCCTGCGCAGCCCGCAAGACTTTGCCATGCCTGGTGTTCAACTCATTCGCAAGCGAGCCTAGATACAGGGTCGCATCATTTTTTACCTCACCCTCAGGAGACTTTAGCCATGCAAAAACGATTTTTTCTGCGCACTCTCGCCGGCGCTATGCTGTTGGCAAGCGCCGGCACAGCCATGGCGCAAGACAAATTCAAGATCGGCCTGATTTTGCCCATGACAGGGCCCTTTGCCTCGACCGGCAAACAAATTGAAGCCGCAGTCCGTTTGTACATCGCGCAAAACGGCGACACCGTGGCGGGCAAAAAAGTCGAACTGATAGTCAAGGACGACACCAGCGCACCCGATGTGACCAAACGCATTGCGCAAGAGTTGGTGGTCAATGAAAAAGTCAGCGTATTGGCCGGTTTTGGCCTGACGCCGTTGGCGCTGGCCACAGCGCCGATTGCCACCCAGTCCAAAACGCCCTTGGTGGTCATGGCGGCGGCCACGTCGAGCATCACCGAAGCCTCGCCCTTCATTATCCGAACCAGCTTCACCTTGCCGCAAGCGGCAGTGGCCATTGCCGATTGGGCACCCAATAATGGCATCAAGAAAGTCGTGACACTGGTGTCCGATTACGGCCCGGGCATGGATGCGGAAAAGTATTTCAAAGACCGTTTGACCTTCAACGGTGGCCAAGTTCTGGACAGCCTGCGTGTGCCCATGCGCAACCCCGACTTTGCACCTTTCTTGCAAAAAGTGCGCGATCTCAAGCCGGATGCGGTTTATGTGTTCGTGCCCTCGGGCGCCGGTGCGGCTTTGATGAAGCAATTTGCAGAGCGCGGCATGGACAAAGCCGGTATCAAGCTGATCGGTACCGGTGACATCACCGACGATGACATTTTGAACAGCATGGGTGAAGTGGCTAACGGTGTGGTGACCTCGCACCACTATTCGGCTTCGCACAACTCGGCTTTGAACAAGAAGTTTGTGGCTGCTTTTGAAAAAGCCAACAACGGTTTGCGCCCTAACTTCATGGCCGTTGGCGGTTATGACGGCATGCGCGTGATCTACGAAGCGGCCAAAGCCACCAAAGGCGCTGGCGGTCAGGCCTTGCTCGACGCGATGAAGGGCCAGGTGTTTGAAAGCCCCCGCGGCCCGATGTTCATCGACGCGCAAACCCGCGACGTGGTGCACAACATCTACATCCGCAAAGTGGAGAAGGTCAACGGTCAGTTGTACAACCAAGAGTTTTCGACCATCAAAGACGTCAAAGACCCAGGCAAAGCCAGGTAAGCTCAGTGTGGGCGCTGGCCTGCAAGCAATAGACTTTTTGTAGGAGCTTGCCTGCAAGCGATGGCCCTTTTGTAGGAGCTTGCCTGCAAGCGATGGACTTTTGTAGGAGCTTGCCTGCAAGCGATGGATCTGTAAGCGTCAGCAACTGCATCGCCAGCAGGCTGGCTCTTACAGGGAGCAACTGCATCGCCAGCAGGCTGGCTCTTACAGGGATCAACTGTATCGCCAGCAGGCAAGCTTTTACATCGATGGTCAAACCTGTTCAGTCCCTGAGAACCCGAACCGCATCACATGTTGACTCTTCTTTTTGATGGCATCGCTTACGGCATGCTGCTGTTCATCTTGGCGGTGGGTTTGTCTGTGACGATGGGTTTGATGAATTTCATCAACCTGGCGCACGGCGCCTTCGCCATGGTGGGCGGCTACCTCACGGTGGTGCTCATGCAGCGTTATGGTGTGCCTTTTTTGCTGTGCCTGCCTATCGCATTTGCTGGCGCTGGTTTGCTCGGCGCGGTGTTGGAGCGCACCCTTTACCGGCCGATGTACAAGAAACCGCATTTGGACCAGGTTTTGTTTTCGATTGGTTTGGCCTTCATGTCGGTGGCCGCAACCGATTACTTCATGGGCTCGCAGCAACAGATCATGCAGTTGCCCGACGGGCTGCGCGGCCGCACCGAGTTGGGGACCGGCGGGCCCTTTGAATTGGGCATGGGCCATTACCGCTTGTTCATCATTGCGGTGTGCGCCGCACTCACTGTAGGTTTGCAGTATATTTTGGCCAAAACCCGCTTTGGCAGCCGTCTGCGCGCCAGTGTGGACGACGCAAGGGTGGCTGCCGGTTTGGGCATCAATGTGAATGTGGTTTTTGCTGCCACCTTCGCTGTGGGCTCGGGTCTGGCGGGCCTGGGGGGCGCTTTGGGGGCCGAAGTGCTGGGCCTGGACCCGACTTTTCCGCTCAAGTTCATGGTCTACTTTTTGATTGTGGTGGCGGTTGGCGGCACCTCTTCGATCACCGGTCCATTGCTGGCCGCTTTGCTGCTGGGCGTGGCCGATGTGGCGGGTAAATATTACGTTCCCAAACTCGGGGCTTTCATTGTGTATTCACTCATGCTGGTGATTTTGTTGTGGCGCCCGCAAGGCCTGTTTGTGCGCACAGGGGGCAAATCATGAAGGCGATGCAAGACAGTTTGCTGGCCCCTTCGCGATTCCAAGCCTGGGAGCCCTTGCTTTGGCTGCTGGCTTTTGCGGCGCCTTGGGTCGTTCCAGGGCATGCCTTGATCGTGAATGAGATCGCCATCGTGGCCTTGTTTGCTTTGTCACTGGATTTGATACTCGGGTATGCCGGTGTGGTCTCGCTCGGGCATGCGGCCTTTTTTGGTTTCGGTGCTTATACCGCTGCCTTGTTTGCCAAACTGGTCATGCCCGACCCGCTGACGGGTTTGCTCGTGGGCATGGCAGGGGCCACTGTGTTGGGCGCAGTGTGCTCGCTGACTATTTTGCGTGGCTCGGATTTGACGCGCTTGATGGTCACCTTGGGCATGGCCTTGATCTTGTTGGAGCTGGCCAACAAGCTCGACTGGCTCACCGGTGGCTCAGACGGATTGCAAGGCGTGGTGATGGGTCCTGTGCTGGGCCGGTTTGAGTTTGACCTGATGGGGCAGACTGCAGCCTGGTATTCCTTGTCCGTGCTGTTGGGGCTGTTTGTATTGGCCAGGCGATGGGTCCATTCGCCCTTGGGCGCAACGCTCAAAGCCTTACGAGACAATCCCTTGCGCGCCATGGCGATTGGCATAAATGTGCAACTGCGTTTGGCCGTCGTGTATACCGTGGCGGCGGGTGTTGCCGGCGCTGCTGGCGCTTTGCTGGCGCAAACCTCGGGCTTTGCATCGTTGGATGTTTTTGCGCTGGACCGCTCGGCCGATGTGATGCTGATGCTGGTGATCGGTGGCGTGGGTTGGTTGTATGGCGGTGTATTGGGTGCGGTGGTGTTCAAGCTTTTGCACGATGTGATTTCGGGCATCACACCGCAGTATTGGACGTTTTGGATCGGTTTGTTTTTGGTGGTCCTGGTATTGGTTGGTCGTGACCGTTTGCTCAAGCCCCGGTCATGGTTTGGCAAACCAAAAGCACAACGGGATTCGGCATGAGCAGCGCGCCCATTGTTCTGAAAACCGAAGGCTTGGTTAAAAAATTCGGCGGCATCACGGCCACGCAAGACGTCAATTTGTCGATTGCACAAGGTGCAAGGCATGCCTTGATTGGCCCCAATGGGGCAGGCAAAACCACCTTGATCAATTTAATGACCGGTGTGCTCGAACCGACCGAAGGCCGCATCACACTGGAAGGCGTTGACATCACCCGCATGGCCCCAGAGCAGCGGGTGCAAAGAGGCTTGGTGCGCACCTTTCAGATCAACCAGTTGTTTGCCAGCATGACGCCATTGGAAACCTTGGCCATGGTGGTCTCTCAACAACAAGGACTGGGCGGGCGTTGGTGGCAGCCCTTGGGCGCCAACCGAAAAGTGGTCGAGCGCTGCGAACAATTGCTGTCCCTGTTTCGACTCACCGAGGTCATGAACCAACGCACCGAGGTGCTGGCCTACGGCAAACGGCGCCTGCTAGAGATGGCGATTGCGTTGGCCTGTGAACCGCGCGTGTTGTTGTTGGACGAGCCTGTTGCGGGCGTACCTGCAGGCGAGCGCGAAGAGCTGCTGCACACCGTGGCGGCCTTGCCTGCCAATGTGTCGGTCATGCTGATTGAGCACGATATGGACCTGGTTTTTGATTTTGCGACTCGCATCACCGTGCTGGTCAACGGTGCGGTGCTGACCGAAGGCACGCCGCAAGAGATTGCCAATGACCCGCAGGTGAAGTCGGTTTACCTCGGTCACAGCGAGGAGTTGACGCATGGCTGATCTTTTGCAAGTCCAAGTTGTGAGTGCAGGTTATGGCGAGGCTGTGGTCCTTAACGATGTGAGCTTTTCTTTGGCCGAGGGCGAAACTCTGGCCCTTTTGGGGCGCAATGGCACAGGCAAAACCACCTTGATCAACACCCTCGCGGGTGCGACCCGTCAGCACGGTGGACAGATCACTTTGGCGGGTCTGCCTTTGCACACCTTGCCCTCGCACGAGCGTGCGGCCGCAGGCATTGGCTGGGTGCCGCAGGAACGCAATATTTTCAAATCGCTCACCGTGCATGAAAACCTCACTGCGGTCGAGCGACCTGTCCGGTCAGGTCACGCGGCGCGCGCGTGGACGCCTGAGCGCGTGTACGGCTTGTTCCCCAGGTTGGCCGAACGCAAGAGCAATCTGGGCACGCAGTTGTCTGGCGGCGAGCAGCAAATGCTGGCCGTGGGCCGGGCCCTTGTGCTGAACCCGCGGCTGTTGTTGCTCGACGAGCCGCTCGAAGGTCTGGCTCCGATCATTGTCGAGGAGCTGCTCAAAGCCATTGCACGCATTACGCGCGATGAAGGCTTGTCGGCCATCATCGTGGAGCAGCATCCGCAAGCGATTTTGGCGATCAGTCACCATGCCGTGGTGCTCGACCAAGGTCGGGTGGCTCACAGTGGTTCTGCGCAAGAGTTAATGGCCCAACCTGAATTACTCGATCGTTTATTGGGCGTTTCGCGTGAGCGCGATTTGAAGACTTGAAAGGATGTGTATGTTTCTGAAAAACACCTGGTACGTGGCCTGTCAGTCCCACGAATTGACGGACAAGCCTTTGGCACGCAAGGTCTGTGGTGAAAGCATTGCTTTCTTTCGCGGCCTTGAAAACAAAGTCGCAGCCGTCGAAGACTTCTGCCCGCACCGCGGCGCCCCTTTGTCTTTGGGCAAAGTGTGCGATGGCAAATTGGTCTGCGGGTACCACGGCTTGGAGATGGGTTGCGACGGAAAGACCGTGGCCATGCCAGGCCAGCGGGTGCGCGGCTTTCCGCCGATCAAGCGTTTTGCGGTGGTCGAGCGTTACGGTTTTATTTGGGTTTGGCCGGGCAACGCCGACCTGGCCGATGAAGCGGCCATGCCCGTGTTTGAATGGTTTGAAAATCCGAACTGGGCCTACGGCGGCGGGCATTATCACATTGCCTGCGATTACCGCCTGATGATCGATAACCTGATGGACTTGACGCACGAAACCTATGTGCACGCCACCAGCATTGGCCAAACCGAAATTGACGAAACCCCCAGTCAAACCACGGTGGATGGCGACAAGGTGGTGACCCGTCGTTTCATGCAAAACATCAAGGCCCCACCGTTTTGGCAAATGGCGTTGCGGGCAAACGATCTGCCCGATGACCAGTTGGTGGACCGCTGGCAGATCTGCCGCTTCACGCCGCCCAGTCATGTGCTGATTGAAGTGGGCGTGGCCTTGGCAGGCAAGGGCGGCTACGAAGCCGCCCCCGAGCACAAAGCCTACAGCGTGGTGGTGGACTTCATCACACCAGAGACCGAAACCAGCATCCATTACTTCTGGGGCATGGTGCGCCAGTTCAAGCCGCAGGATGCAGCCTTGACCGATCAAATCCGACAAGGCCAAGGCGGCATTTTTTCAGAAGACCTCGGCATGTTGGAACAACAGCAAAAGAACCTGACAGCCCATCCTGAGCGCGCACTGTTGATGCTCAACATTGACGCGGGTGGTGTGCAATCGCGCCGCGTGATCGAACGTTTGCTGGCCCAAGAGGCGACGTCAGTGAAAGTTGCCGCATGACCCCCGAGACAGATACCTCTTTTGAAGTGGAGATCGCCAGTACAGGCCGGGTGTTTGAGATTCCCGCTGGACAATCCGTTTTACATACCTTGATGTTTGAAGGCGTGGACATTCCTTTTGCTTGTGAAGGGGGCGTGTGTGGCACCTGCTTGACTGGCGTCAAACAAGGAGAAGTGGACCACCGCGACCTCTATTTAACGCCTGATGAGCAGGCAAAAAACGACTGCTTTATGCCGTGCTGCTCTCGGTCAAAAAGTATCAGATTGGTTTTGGATTTATAGGCGTGTCATACTTTTGGGGTTCATTTATACAATAGAACCCGAATTTAAACGCCCCGCCATGAAAGCCCAAACCCCATGACACTTTACCTGCCTGTCATCTCAGCATCTTTACTGGTCTTGTTAACAGCCTGCGGAGGTGGCGGTGGTGGCGGTGGCGGTGGCGGTTCATCCACTCCACCGGTGCCTGTGGAGCAGACGTCCTCACAACTGGCCCAGATCTGCGCTAAAGAAAATCCCTACATCGCGGATGCGACGGCGAAGACCACCATCGGCACGGTGGCGGATGAGAAGAAGTGGATCAAAGCCTATATGAACGAGCGTTACCTTTGGTACCGCGATATACCCAAGCTCAACGCGGACGATGTGCGCTACAACGTCACCACCAATGGCAGCTTGAATGTGGTGCGGTCTGTGGCCAACTATTTTTATGACTCTGTGACAACGCTTAAAACAGTCACGGGCACGGCGGTCGACAAGTTCAGTTTTTTGATCGATACCGCTTCCTGGAATGGTTTTGTGGGCAGCACGGATTTGGGCTACGGGTTGATGGTCAAGTCCAGCAGCGCCTCGGGCGCGCGAGTGGTCACGGTGTCTTATGTCTACCCTGGGAGCCCGGCCATGAGCAGTGGTATTCAACGTGGAGATCAAATCATCAGCATCGACGGCGCGTTGGCTGCGGATTCGAGTGCACCAGCATCGGCCCTGTTTGCTGAAGGCTTGAGTCCAACTCGCGTTGCCTCCCACACTTTTGTGATTTCGCGCGCCGGTGTGACCTTGTCTAAAACCTTGCTGGCCTCTGTGGTCAGCTTGCAGCAAGCCGAATACAAGGTGCTGGCGACCTCTGGCGGCAAGTTGGGGTATTTGCTGTTCAATAGCCATGTTCCAGGTGCAGAAAACATCCTGGTGCAAGCCATGACGAGCTTCAAGCAACAGG
>Ga0209598_10003577_pt1 | contig 11704 bp, 10 predicted proteins | sample M_140807_EF_Meta_FD_187317 | JGI IMG/M metagenome (GOLD analysis project Ga0209598, IMG submission 187317) | Freshwater microbial communities from Lake Montjoie, Canada to study carbon cycling - M_140807_EF_MetaG (SPAdes) (version 2) | ecosystem: Environmental > Aquatic > Freshwater > Lake... | reverse complement strand
TGTTCTACGGCGGTCTGGTCCGCAAGAAGAACATCCTTTCGGTGTTGGCTCAGTGCATGGGCATCGCCGGACTGGTGACGATCCTTTGGTGGGCCATCGGATACAGCCTCTCGTTCGGCGCCGGCAACGCAATCATTGGCGATTCTGCCTATGCGATGCTCAAGGGTGTCGAGTCCGGTGCTGTGGGCGCAGGCTACTACTGGATTAGCGATTCCATGTGGGCCATGTTCCAGCTGACCTTCGCCATCATCACACCGGCCTTGATCATCGGAGCCATCGCCGAGCGCATGAAGTTCGCCGCGGTGCTTCTATTTGTGACCATTTGGATGTTTGCGGTGTACTTCCCGTTCGCTCACATGATCTGGTCCACTACCGGCTTGATGTGCGGACCGCTGAACAAAGACGCCGCCATCAAGGCACTGGATTTCGCCGGCGGCACCGTGGTCCATATGACCTCGGGATGGAGTGCCTTGGTGCTCTGCATCATCCTCGGCAAGCGCAAGGGCCTCGGTCGTGAACCCATGACCCCGCACTCGATGACATTGTGCATGGTTGGCACGGGCATGCTTTGGGTCGGCTGGTACGGCTTCAATGCGGGTTCCGCACTGGGCGCCGACGCCATCGCCGCCAACGCGTTCACCACCACCACCTTGGCTGCCGCCACCGCCGGTTTCGTTTGGCCCATGATCGAGTGGATCACTCGCGGCAAGCCCAGCGTCCTCGGATTCTGCTCGGGCATTGTCGCTGGTTTGGTTGTGGTCACTCCGGCCTGCGGCTACATCACTCCGAATTCCGCGGTCCTCGTCGGCGTCTTGGCCGGCATCGTTCCTTACCTCACCTGCTCCTTCCTTAAGAAGTGGATCGGTTACGATGACGCTCTGGACACCTTCGGTGTGCACGGCGTCGGCGGCACCTTGGGAGCTATCCTCACCGGCATCTTGGCCGACGAGAAGGCCAACTCGGTGGTGGCAGGCCTGAAGGTTGGCCTGCTTGGTGCCCAGCTCAAAGCGGTCGTGCTGACCATCGTTTGGAGCGTCGTGGCTACAGCCATCATCGCCTACATCGTTAAGGCCCTCGTCGGACTCCGCCCGACTGAGGAAGTGGAAATCAACGGTCTCGACCTCGCCGAACACGGCGAAGAGGGCTACCACGGCTAACGCTTCGGGCCACCCGAAAAACAGCTTCCAACCGCACTGGGAAACCAGTGCGGTTTTTTGCTGTCTGGCTCCAGATCAACCGACGGAATAGGCCGAACTACCCCCAAGGTCAGACTCCTCCCACTTCAATGACCAAGGCGGTGGTATTGTCTCGACCACTGGCCGCCACAGAGGCTTCCACCAAGCGCTGCCCCAATCCTTCCTGCGTTCCAGCCCCTCCGGCTACCCCGATCAAGTCCAGCAGGTGGGCATCATACAAACCCTCAACCAAACCGTCGGAGCAGAGCAAAAATCGATCACCTACAGTGTAGGCAACGGAACCGATCTGGGGATCCACGAACTGATTGCCACCTCCCAGTGCTTTCTGGAGCACATTCCTCCTCGGATGGGTCCTCGCCTCGCGCTCATTGATCTTTCCCTGCCGATACAGCCACCCCACGTGAGTGTCGTCTTCGGTGAGCTGACGAATGCCTCCGGTGACAGGCAGGTGGTAGATTCGACTGTCACCCACATGGGCAAAGTGAAGAAGTCCCGGAGCAAACCAGCACAAGCTGAGGGTCGTCTCCATGCCACGGCACTCCTCATAACTGCGGCCCAAATAGACCAGGGCCTTGTGAATTTCCCGGAAGAGCACCTGCAAGAGCACCTCGGCAGAATCAGCCTTCGGATGCCCTGACTCCGAACGGAATCCCTTCGGCAAGATTTGAGGCACCTTTTCGACGGCGATCCGACTGGCAAATTCTCCGGCTTGCGCGCCCCCCATGCCATCACTCACGGCAAAGACGAAATCGGCCGCCTGAAGCGTCGACTGCCCCTCCTTGCCCAGACGCTCCAACTCCTGCTGGTTGAACCGCAACCCGACGAAGGCATCCTCATTGTTGGCGCGAACCTTCCCGCGGTCAGAACAACCAGACCAATGCAGGCGGAAGCGGGCGATAGGACCGGCCGTGGCATTCATTCAATGGCCCTCAAGGGATGGGGTGGAGACCGAGTTCAACAGAGTCGCAAACTCAAAATCGATGATGCAAAACCGTCCATCGGATCCCCGGTAGGTGACATTCCTGGCAGCCTGATCGTCGTGCTGAACGCCGTAGGTCTCCAACTCAGCAAAGAGGCTTTGAAGCCGCTCAGAATCCAAGTGTTCGACCCGTTGCCCGCAATTAGTTGTAACGATTTGAGGAAGGTTCGAATTTTCTGCGATGAGTCGCGGCACGAAGGGACACCCACGGGCTTCCAAAAACGTCAGCACTTTCACCTCGGTTTTAAATCGCATGGCGGCATCGGGGCCGTGGTAGGTCTTGATCACCCGGCCATCGAAGCTCAGGTGGACCGTAGACCGCAGTGTGTCTTTGACCTTCAACATGAGCGTGCCGGTACCCTAGAAGGCCGACCGCCATCCGGCCAGTGGGGAAGCTGGTGGAAGCCCAGGATTGGGCAAGCAGCACCCATGCGATCGGCACCTTGCCCTGAAATTTTCAACAGCCTCTCCGACATTTTGGTTCTTTTTAACCACCCAGATCAACACTCAACACTCGCTGATCGGTCATCGCGCAAAATTTGTAGGCGAGCAGGCCCACTAAGTTTACCATTTCCACCGAAAACATCCCATCTCCCCGGGCGGGAAGTGCGGCGAACGAATCATGGCACCTGCCCTGCTTCATGAATTCGCTGCATCGGGACGATTCGCTGCAGTCACTACCATTCACATCCATGGCTAAATACAAATTGGAATACATCTGGCTCGATGGTTACCAGCCAGTCCCCAACCTCCGCGGCAAAACCCAGATCAAGGATTTTGAGAGCTTTCCGAAGCTGGAGCAATTGCCCCTCTGGAATTTCGACGGCAGTTCTACCCGCCAAGCTGAGGGACGTAGCTCCGACTGTGTCTTGAAGCCGGTGGCTATTTATCCCGACACCACCCGCAAGAACGGCGCTCTGGTGATGTGCGAAGTGATGATGCCCGATGGTGTAACTCCTCATCAGAGCAACACTCGCGCAACCATCTTGGACGACCCCGGCGCCTGGTTCGGCTTCGAGCAGGAATATTTCCTCTACAAGGACGGCCGGCCGCTCGGTTTCCCCGCTGGCCTCGACACTTTCCCGTATCCTCAGGGCGAATATTACACCGGCGTCGGCTACAAAGCCGTCGGTGACATCGCCCGCGAAATCGTCGAAGAGCACCTCGAACTGTGTCTCGATGCGGGCATCAACCACGAGGGCATCAATGCCGAAGTCGCCAAGGGACAGTGGGAATTCCAGATCTTTGGCAAGGGCTCCAAAACAGCCGCCGACCAAGTCTGGATCGCCCGCTACATTTTGATGCGCCTCTGCGAAAAGTACGGCATTGAAATCAACTGGCATTGCAAGCCCCTCGGCAAGGACGTGGATTGGAACGGTTCGGGCATGCATGCCAATTTCTCGACGACCTACATGCGCGAGACGGGTGGACAGCCTTACTTCGAGTCCCTCATGGCGGCGTTCGACAAGTACAAGAACGAGCACATCGCCGTGTACGGACCGGACAACCATTTGCGTCTGACGGGGTTGCACGAGACCCAATCGATCGACAAGTTCAGCTACGGCGTTGCCAACCGCGGCGCGTCGGTCCGAGTCCCCCACAGCTTCGTGAACAACGGCTACAAGGGGTATATTGAAGATCGCCGCCCGAACTCCCAGGGCGACCCGTACGCAATCGCCAGCCGCATCCTTCAAACGATCGCAACGGTCCCCACGCCGTGATCGACCAGGGCGTCTGAGCGCCTCCTGAAATGACTTTCACAAACCCGGGCGATTGCCCGGGTTTTTTCTTTCTCACGACCTCCTCAGAAAAAATACAACGGAAAAAAACTCAGCGTGGGCGTCAAGATCACGCAGTTCACGCAACGGCATCCTGCTAAAATCAGCGAAAGACCAATGAAAACCCTGTTTTAGAGAGATGGCATCTTCATAGCTTGAAACGGGACAAAAGGCGTTGACACTCTAGGTTGACTGCCTACAGTCGCCCCACCTTAAGCCCTTAACTTCACAAACTAAATCCTATGAATCGTCTCCGCAAACAACGTCTCGGCGCTTTCACGCTGATCGAGTTGCTCGTCGTTATCGCCATCATCGCGATTCTGGCCGGCATGCTCCTGCCTGCTCTGGCCAAGGCCAAGTCTCGCGCCAACCGCATCTCCTGCGTCAACAACCTCAAGAACATCGGTTTGGCCTTCCGCACCTTCGCGGTGGACTTCGGTGGCGCCTACCCCTGGCAGGTTTCTCCCGATCAGGGCGGTGTCTCGCTCGTCAATGCCTCCGCGGCCGGCACCATTGCAACCGGCATCTCGAACAACGTCACCGCCGCCTTCGCGGCCGTGTCGAACGAGTTGAGCACCCCGAAGATCGTCTGGTGCCCGTCCGACGGCAGCCGCTTCACCGCCTCCAACACCTGGGTGGGTGTGCAGCGCTTGGCCCTCGCCAACAACCAGAAGGTTCCGAGCTACTTCCTCGGCACCACCGCCACTGAAGAGCAGCCCCAGAGCATCTTGGGCGGCGACCGCAACGTGACCAACGGCTCGACCGAGGCTCTGCTGGCTGGCAAGCACGTCATCTTCGCGAACCCCGACGCCAATGGAGCCATCGCCGTCGCGACCCTGAACAAGATCGGCTACACCAGCTCGATCCACCAGAACGCCGGCAACATCCTCTTGGGTGACGGCTCCGTGCAGCAGGTTTCCTCGGGCCGCTTCCGCGATCAGATCCGCGACTCTGCTGCCGCCTCCGGCGCGCAGAACTTCATCTTCCCGGCTGCTGGCAACTAAGTTGCACGCATCGGATTTGGCCCTTCCAGGCTGAACACACAAAAGGCACCCCCAACGGGGTGCCTTTTTGTTTTGCCACTCTAGTTTTCTCGGTCGGGTTCCCGAAGAGGTTCCCGGTGAGACCCAGTAACACCCTGCAAGTAATGCGGTCAGCGCCCTCCGATCGGCCCGCAATTTCTCAGCTAGAAATCGACCGCTGGGGAGAGTTGTTCAAAGCCAGTCTTACGAAAGCTCCTAGAGCTCACTCCGGAAACTTACCGACTGGCTCGATTGGAACAGACCGTCGCCCACGGGCCTCCCCATTGAAATAGTTCCGGCTTAGGCCCCCGTCAGATCCTTCAGAATCTCATCCAGCGTCCGCCTGGGACGAAACCCCGTGAGACGTTCTAGCAACTTGAGGCTAGGCTTGCGGTGGCGCATGTCCTCAAAACCCGGACCGAAAACGGTATCATAGGCAACCAACTCCACCCGGGAAGCCGAACGCGTCACCTGGATCACCCGCTCTGCTAATTCCCGGATTTCTATCGACTGATCATTGCCCACGTTCACCACCTGCCCCACCGCTTCCGGGGAGTTCATCAAGCGAAGGACCGCCTCGACGGAATCGGCTACATGGCAGAAACAACGGGACTGACGACCATCACCATAAACCCGCACCGGGAGGCCCGCTCGGGCCGCGTCCACAAAGCGCGGGATGACCATGCCATAGGCTCCAGTCTGCCGGGGACCCACCGTGTTGAAGAACCGCACGATGCGCACGGGCACTCCACGCTCGCGGTAGTAGGCCATCGCTAAAAATTCATCCATCAGCTTGGAACAAGCATAACTCCAGCGTCCCAACGTCGATGGACCAATGAGCAAGTCGTCGGTCTCCGAAAACTCCGGCTGGGAGCTTTTTCCATAAACCTCGGAAGTCGATGCCAGCAGCACCGGTGTGCCACTGTGAGAGGCCGCGGCCAGCACAGCCTCAGTCTCGCTAAGATTGGTCTCGATGGTCCGAATGGGCGAACGCATCACCTGCTCCACACCCACAACAGCCGCCAAGTGCACCACCATCGCGGCGCTGGCTACGAGTGATTCCAGATCGTGGCATTCTGACACCTTGCAGGCGCGGAAACTGAACCGAGGATTCCGCTCAGCCAAACTCAGATTGGAGCGAGAACCCGCGGACAAATCGTCCACGACGATCACCTGCTCTCCCGCCTCCAGCAGACGGTCGGTCAAGTGCGATCCGATGAAGCCCGCGCCACCGGTCACTACGATGGGTTTACCATGCACCCAGCGATCATGCCGGGAAGCCGGATGGAAATGAAGCATTCAAGACACGCTCTTAAACGCATATGGCGGGACAATCCCGTTGACACCTCGAAACTCGATTCCTAACGTTTTGAGAGAAAATCCTATGTCCGAAACCACGCCTCCGGTCAATCCGCCCGCCGCTGCCGAACCCCAGATTCCGGCCGAGGCGTCCGCCCAGAAGAAGCAGACAGTACGCATCAGCCTTCCGCCCAAGCCCGCGGGTGGACCTTCGATCCGCGTGCCTTCTGCTGCAGCGGCTCCTGCCCCGGTTTCCGCAGCACCCGCCGCCGCTCCGGCCGCGCCCGCACCAGCAGCATCTGTAGCGGCAGCCTCAATGTCTTCGCACGCCACCAAAGCCGCCGCGCCCGCAGCACCCGTTGCCGCAGCCGCCGCTCCGGTCGCTAAACCGGCTGCCTCGGCCAGCCGTCCGGCTGCCAAGCCAGCCAGCATTAGTGGCCTCGACATGGGATTGGCCTTCGCGGCGATGGCCCTCGGCATCGCCGCCGTCGCCGCGCAATTCGTCGTTGCGAACTAAGTCTTTCGGGCTTTCTTTCCAAAAATATGGCTGCTGCCAACATCATCACTGCGACCACCCAGAACTTCCCCGCCGAGATCATCGGCTCCGAACAACCCGTCCTGGTGGACTTTTGGGCTGAGTGGTGCGGCCCTTGCAAAATGCTCGGACCGGTTCTCGACGAGCTGGCCACCGAGTACGCCGGCAAGGCCAAGGTCGCCAAGGTCAACATTGATGACTACCAGGACCTGGCCGGTCAGTTCGGAATCCGCTCCATCCCAACCTTGCTAATCTTCAAGGGCGGCCAAGTGGTCGAGCAGTCCGTTGGCCTGAAGTCCAAGAAGGATCTCAAGGCCAGCCTCGACCGAGCCATCGCTGGTTGACCCGAACCTCGGTCCAACGTTTTGCAAAAACCGCCCGGCTTACCCGGGCGGTTTTTTCTTGGGTTGGGATATTGGCGGCGAGGCCTGATTGAGTCCGTTTTCAACCCCCCCCGGGTCTGGGATCCGTCCCGAATGAGTGATCGTTTCTTCGGACTCCCAAAACCCAGGTTGTCAGGAAACGGACGGATCAATCGTTATCTTCTTTGAGGTCTAGTTATGACATCCCCCTTTCATCGTGTTCGCCCCCCATCAGCATTCACTCTGATCGAGTTGTTGGTCGTCATCGCCATCATCGCCATTCTCGCGGCGTTGCTCTTGCCTGCCCTTTCGAAATCCAAATCCCAAGCACTGAGCGTCCGGTGCCAATCGAATCTCCGGCAGCTCAACCTGGCCCTCTTGGGTTACGCCAATGATCACCGTGACAGTGATCCGCCGCGACAAGGGGTTCCTTATTGGACGCAACCCCTTTCCCCTTACTACGGAGACACTGAGAGCGTTTTGAAGTGCCCCGCAGATTCCCGCACGCCGACCAAGATTTCTTGGCCACCCACCCTACCGCCGCCTCTTTCTAAACAACTCCCCTTCGACATAGACGGTTCCCACCGAAGCTATCTCGCCAATGGCTGGAATGATTATTTCAAGGAAACCCTCTCGCCCGAGGCGCTGGCACGCTTCCAAGTCATTTTGGACATCACTCCAACCCAATTCTCTTGGGAATATTCCGTTCCACTGGGCGCCATTCCCAACCCCTCTGAGACCATTACGTTCGGCGAGAAGAAATCGCCTTCTCCTCAAGCCTACATGGATTTCCTCCAAGGCCGAGGTGGCGGCGACGACATCAACGAGGTCGAACACGGTCGTCATGGACGAAGTGGAAACCGATCCGGGCGATCCAACTTCGCCTTCGTCGACGGCAGCGTCCGCTCGTTGGGTTACGGTCAATCGATCACGCCAGTCAACCTTTGGACCACCACCGCCGGCTTCCGGAGTATGCCGCCGGTCCCACCCGATCGGATTAAATAGCCGATGGCAGGCACTGAGCCAACCGGCCCACCGCAATCCTCAGGTTTTTAACGATGAAACAAATCCTTCGCTCTTTGAGTGCCATTTTGCTCGTCGTTTGGGGTAACCTAGAGGTCTGTGCCGCCGTGGGTCACCCCACGTTCCTAAGTCCGCAAGTGTCGCCTATCGCCCTCGCTGGCGGCTTCGTCTTCGTGGCCAACACGCCGGCGGACACGGTCGATGTCATCCAGGCCAGCACCCGAAAGATCGTCACCCGCATCCACGTCGGCATTGAACCGGTCTCCCTAGCGGCCCGACCCGACGGCAAAGAAGTGTGGGTCGCCAATCATGTCTCCGATTCGGTGAGCGTCATCGACACGGATCCATCGAGCCCGACGCACCTGCAAGTCATCGCCACGGTGCAAGACCTGGATTCAGCCACCAAGGCGACGCGCTTTGATGAGCCGGTGGGTATCGCCTTCGCCAACAACGCTAAGGCTTATGTTGCGCTGTCCTCCGAGAACCAAATCGCGGTGATCGACGTGGCCCGGCGCACCGTGATCCAGCGATTGGATATTCCCGCGCAAGACCCGCGGGCGATTTTGGTGCGCGCGGGGATGCTTTACGTGATCCCGTTCGAGTCCGGAAACCAGACGCAGCTTTCCGGCGGCACAGGCAAGCCCGACGGCAACCTCGTGACGTTCAACGCCTGGAACCACTCCATCGCCACCAACAACGTGCTTTCCTTGGGTCACGTCGTAGACATCGTCAAGAATCCCAAGGTGCCGGATCGCGACTTGTTCGTGTTCGATACAACAACCGACCAACTCGTCGAGACCGTCCACACACTGGGAACCTTGCTCTACGGACTGGCCGTAGACTCGAACGGGGTGGCTTACATTGCACAGACGGATGCGCGCAATGATTTCAACGGACGCGCCGGGACGCGCAAACAGGGCTTGGCCGAGTTGGAAAACCGCGCATTCCTCAACCGCATTACTCGCATCCCCTTCAAGGCTGGGCGAGCCAACCCGCCGACCTTCATTGACCTCGAACCGCTGCCTCCTCAGCACCCCGCAGAAGGCCTCGCCCTCGCGACGCCCTACGCCATTCAGATTAGCAACGACGATTCCACGCTCGTGGTGTCCGCGGCCGGCTCGGACAAACTCTTCACCGTCGACGCCGCCACGGGGAAGATTCTCGGACGAGTCACCGTGGGCGCTGTGCCTCAGGGCATCGCGCTGGAATGCAGTGCCGATGGCAAGCCGTCGCGGGCGTGGGTGCTGAATGCCGCCGCCGACACCGTTTCCCTCGTGGACCTCTCGCGCTCCTCGAAGCTGGAGGTGATTGATACCCTCGTGCTCGCCGACCCGACCCATGCGCAGGTGAAGCGGGGGCGCATCGCATTCGAGACCGCGTCTTCCTCCACCACCGGAACCTTCTCGTGTGCCAGTTGCCACCCCAACGGGCATACCGACCAATTGCTCTGGGTCCTCAAGACTCCCATCGTGACCGGCGGCGACCAAATTATGCCCCGCTTGACCATGCCCATTCGCGGCCTCCGTGAGACGGAGCCCTACCACTGGGACGGCACCCTCGGCGACCCGTACGGCGGGATCAACTCGGCAAACCTCCACACCGTTGTCCCACCCAACAGCCGCATCGATTCACAGGAATCCAGCGCCCGTCATCTCATCGACGCCGGTCTGGCCGCAACGATGAGTCAGGAAGGGGACTCGAAACGGAATGATGAGAAAAAGCTCGGACGACTTTCGTCCGCGGATCGCGATGCGATGGCCCTATTCCTTTTGGCGGTGCCCTATCCTCCGGCCCAACGACGCGCGTTCGACGACGCCCTTTCCACCGAGGCCCGGAACGGGTTCAAACTCTTCCACATCGACGGCGACAACGACCCCGCCAAACCCAAGCCCAACGTCTGTGGCGACTGCCATCGAATGCCGTTTTGGACCAGCACCAAGACCCCCGGCACCGGCATGGACGCCCCCACTTGGCGCGGCGCCTACGATCGCTGGTTCACCCTGCCTCAGGGCAGGCTCAACATCATCGACTTCGACTTCTACCGCAGCGTCGCCGAACGAGGCGCCCCTGAACGCACTATCTGGCAGTTCGCTTGGGGTGCTCGCAAACGCTTCGACCCGGTCTGGAACATGGTCCTCGAGGGCAGCACCGGCTTTTCTGGAGCCTTTGCTCGGCAGGTGACCCTCAATCAACGAACCGCCTCCGCTGCGTTCACAGCGAGCCTCTTGGATTCTTTGGAAACGGCGGCTGCGGACGGTGGCATTGTGCTTCAGGGCGAGGGAGTATGGATGATCGAAGGCAAGGCGACCCCGATGGCGCTCGAATTCCAAGGGAACGCCAAAACCGGAAGCTATCTCGATCGCAATCGCGCTGGAAAAACCTTCGCACGCTCCGATTTGATCGCGATGGCGGCTGGGGGGCATTTCGTCGGAACATTCACGGCTCGCCTCGGCACTCAGGTTGACGCAGACCACCCGCAACCCGCTCTGTGGACGCGAGGTCCCATTCAAAAACAAAGCGGTCGCCAAGAGTTTCCGATCCTGTACCCCGGCCATGCGCGCATGAAGTTGAGCGGCCGCCACTTCCGCGAGAACGCCCGTTTGTTCGTCGATGGCCGACGCGTGACGGGCTCCGTGGCCTTGGAGCCCCAAGAGACGGTCTTCATTCAATTGACCACTCTGCCCATTCCCGGACTCCATTTGCTCCAAGTTCAAAACCCAGACGGACTCTTCAGCAACGAGTTCATTTTTCATGTCGTAGACAACAAGAGCGCGTCCGACACATTGGCCCGCCATCTAGACGACGCCCGTGGCAGCCCTTCGGCCCTCCTGCCGTCGGCCATCGCTCGCGGGGATCTGGATGCGGTCCAACGCCATATCGCCCACGGCGCAGGCGTGAATGAGCCGGATCCCAAAAGCGGTGCGGTGCCCCTGAGCGTCGCCGCCCTGCACGATCGCTTGGACTTGGCCCGCTATCTCATTGAGCACGGTGCCGACGTTTCAGCCGCCAATCGGGACGGCAACACACCGCTCCATACGGCGGCCTTCCTTGGACGAACGAAACTGGTAAAACTCCTCATAGAAAAGGGGGCCCGCCTCAGCCAGCGCAACCACCGTAAGGAATCGCCTGCCGACGTGGTCTCAGGAGCCTGGAACGCGGGCCTCGAACAATTCTACGGCTTCATCGCAGCATCGGCCGACGTGAACTTGGATCTGAGTTTCATCCGCGAGGAGAGACCTCGATTGGCTCAGCATCTCCGCGAACTGGCTGCGAAACCGGCCAAGGACTCCAACGCAAGTCCGGTCGACACGCTTTCCCGCCCATGACCCTTTCCGAGCACGAGGTCCTTCAAACACTCATGCAAGCGCGGGTGCGCATTTCAGCAGCCGCCTGGCTCATGGTCCGCAATACGCATACGGCTGAAGACATCTTTCAGAATGTCGCGGTGAAGGCCCTGACCCGGGACCTCTCTTTTGACGGCCGAAGCGCCCTTCTTTCGTGGGCGTTTAT
>Ga0209598_10003575_pt1 | contig 11706 bp, 3 predicted proteins | sample M_140807_EF_Meta_FD_187317 | JGI IMG/M metagenome (GOLD analysis project Ga0209598, IMG submission 187317) | Freshwater microbial communities from Lake Montjoie, Canada to study carbon cycling - M_140807_EF_MetaG (SPAdes) (version 2) | ecosystem: Environmental > Aquatic > Freshwater > Lake... | reverse complement strand
ATGTAAATGTTAAGAACATTACAGAAGATTATTTGATTCCTGTAGGACTAGAGAGTGAAAAAACAGGTATTGCTAAGGTTGATAAACTTCTAGAAAAACTTAATGCTGATTATAAAACAATTAGTGAAAAGAAAGTTTCTCCAGAAGAAAGATCTGATAAAGCAACACAATTAAATGCTTTGTTCTCTGCTATCAGGCAGTTACAAATGAAACAGAATCTACAACCATTATTATATCAAGCTAAGTTATTAAACAAATCTATTCAAAATTTAATGGATAGATTTAAAAATACATGGAAGGGTACAGATCCTCTTTCTTATAGTGATGACCAAATGAATGCTTTCACTAAAGAGTTAGCTGATGCTGAAAAAATATTAAGAACATATACAAACCTTGATATAGAACTTAAGCAATTATTAAAAGAAGATGATGAGCTTAGGAGTGATATGAAAGACACTGTAGATGAAGCTAGAGATTTAGAGTTTGAACTTGGGGAAGTGACAACAGAATTTGTTAGAGATTTTGTTGCAAAGAGAGAAGATGTTGAAGATGTCACCAAAGCTGAAAAAATTATAAAGGGATTATCTAGATGGTTTGCTTCTACTTCCACATTACAAACTGGAGCTATATCTGCATTCTTTAAAAAAGCTACAAGAGTTTTTACAAAAGCTGCACAAGAAACTCAAGATGAAGGAATAAAACTTGAAGGATTAAAAGAAGATTATGATGTATTAGCTAAATCAAAAGGACTTTCTGCAAAAGATTATTTTAGTTTTATTAAAAAGAAAGGAAAGAATGAATTGATTGACCAATACACTCCTGAGTTTTATAAATTAATAAAGGAGAAGGTAGCAGATAAAGACTTTGAATGGATTAGAGATAATATTGATGTAGCTAAATATAATGACTTTTTAAATGAAAGAAAGGCTATAGAGATACAAAGAATTAAAGATAAGGCTGATAATAGAATTGGCACTGCGGAACAAAACTTAGCTGATGAAAACAAAGAGATAGCTCAAGTTAATAGAAGGTATGATACATCCACTCCTGAAAGTGCTGGTTGGTTTCAATATGATCTTGTTAAAAAGTTTCCTAAAGCAGTTTGGGAAACTAAAGAATGGCAGACTCTTACAGCTAAAGGTAATGAGGCTGCTAAGAATTTCTATGATTATATTATAGAAAGGAATAACTACTATCAGTCTATAGGATATGTTAATAGAGGAGAAGCTAGAACCTTTCTTCCTTTTGTAAGGAAAGGACTAGTTGAAAAATTAGTTACAGGTGGAAATATTTCTTTAGGAGAACAGTTCATGAGATCTATCTCTGTAGATGAGGGAGATATTGGAATGGGTAATTATGATCCTCGTACAGGAGAAATGATTAACTCTATTCCTAAATATTTCACAAGAGAAATAGAAGGTGAAGTTAGTGAAGATCTATTTAAGACAATGGCTCTATATAATGAAATGGCTATTAAGTTTAAATACCTATCTAGTATTGAGGAGCAATCATTATTACTTCTAGCTATTGAAAGAAATAAAAAAGCAATAGCAACATCAGTGTTTGGTAAAACTGAATACAAAGATGGTGAAATTCAATATACAGCAGATAACAGTAAGAATGCAGAGCTGCTTGAGAACATGATTAAGTCTACAATATATGGTCAAAAATATTTGCAGAGTGAAAGTTTTGATCAGGTGCTAGGTACAATTGGTGACTTTGCTGAAAAGATAAATAAGAAGCTTGGAATAAAACTTTTACCAGAAGGATTTGCAGGAAAACAAGTTTCTGCAAATAAGATAATATCTACAATAAACCGTTTCTTTCAAACTAAAACATTGGGACTAAGTCTATTAGCTCCTCTATCCAACTTGTTTGGTGGTACTGCTCAAGCTGCAATTAATGCTGGCAAGTATTATACCAAATCTGATTTTGCATCTTCTGAGGCATTTTTATTTGGTAAAATGTTAGGAGGAATTAGTGCTCAGGAAAGAATAAACTTTATAGGAGCACTTGATTACTTTCTTCCTCTTACAGAAAATTACAACAGAGAGTTTGCTAAAAAACTTTCTATAAACAAACTTAGCCAGGAAAACATTCAAGATGCAATGTTCTATCTAATGAGACATTCTGATAAACATGTTCAGACAGTTAACTTCAGAAGTTTTATAATGAACTCAATTGTTGAGAACGGAGAAGTGGTAAATGCTAGAGAATTCTTAAGAACAACTCCTGAGTATATAGATATGTATGCAGGAACTGCTGAACAAAGAGCTGATAGAAAAGTTAAATTTGAAGATGATGTTAAACAACTTGTAAAAGATAAGGGTGTATTAAATGTTGGAAAGGTAGTAGATGGTAAATTTACTCTACCTGGAATAGATAGAAGCTCTGATTCTGTAATAAAATTAAGATCTCAAATACAACAAGTTACATCAGATGCATTGGGTAGTATGACAGAAGCTAACAAGAGAATGATGAACATGACTATTTTTGGTGATTCATTTATGATGTTTAAGAACTGGATTCCTCGTTTAGCTGATGTAAGATTTGGTAATCTTAAATACAACTCAGCTTCTGATGCATATGAGTGGGGAAGAATGAGAACACTGTTTAGTGTAGTGAGCTGGGATGTAATTGGTAGTATTGGTAAATTAAAGAATGCTTTGGTGGCAAATGATCTTGGAGTTGAGCAGTTAAAAGAACTTTATGAAAAGAAGAAAGTAGAATATGAGAAAGAAACAGGTAAGACATTTAACATGACTTCTTCTGAATTCACAGACATGTTTAGGAACAATGTTAGAAATCAAATGTATGACTTTGTAGTGTTAACAACTTTATTTGGTCTGATGTTAGCATTGAAAGCAAATGCTCCTGATGATGATGAGGATCTTAGAGTTAAGAATACATATAAGTTTATGCTAAGAGCTACAGATAAACTATTAGATGAGATTTTATATTTCTACAATCCAACCAGTATATCACAATTGATATCTGGAGGTATATTCCCATCTATGCAGTTATTGACTAACTTCCAAAAGATTATTACAAACTTTGGACAAGAGATGTTTGGACTAGCTTTGGGAAATGAAGACTGGGTAAAAAGTGCTCATCCAATGAAGTATTTAATGAAAACTTTCCCTGTAACAAATCAGATACAGCAATATCTACCAATACTTTATCCAGATCTAGCTAAAGATCTTGATATTAGAATGCAATCTACTTCTGGTTTTGGTAGATAAAATGTTACATCTATTGCTATATTATATCTAATATTTTTACATAACACCTTGAATATCATTTAAAAATACATAAATTTGCCCCTATGCGTACTGCTGAAATTTGCCCAACTTGTGCCACATACACCAATGCTGTATGTGTGATTTATGATGGACTCTATCTTACTAATACAGATGTAACTCCATTAGACTCATTAGATGTTGTAATCACTAAGATTAATGACAATCTAGTTCCTGTATATGGAATAGTTGCTCCTACAACTAGTGCTGTTTATATAGGACAATTGTATGTTAATACAGCTGCCCCAGCATTATACTATGCTAAATCTGTAGGTTCTAGTGCTGCTGATTGGGTTCTTCTCACTTAATGATTAATTCTAATTTACCATTATGGATACTTCTTGTGCTGCCATACCTTGTCCAGTTATACTTAATGCTACCTGCGTATTTTACGAAGGAGCAAATTTAGTATATACAGGAATTAATTCTGGGGACAATCTCCAAACTGCATTACAAAAAATTGATGCTAAGTTTGAGGATGCTGGACTAGGATATGTATTTGTTAATGGACTAATACAAACTGCTCCTGGTCAACCTGTAGAACTTGGTGGTTCGTTGATTCATGACACTACTATTAGTGGGAATTACACATTAACTTTTGCAGGTAATCTACAAGCTACAGCTTTAATAACAACAGGAGGAACCTCTTCTCAATTTGTTAAAGGGGATGGTTCTCTTGATAATGGTTCATATCAACCTTCTGGTAACTATCTTACAGCTCTTACAGGAGATGGAACAGCAACAGGTCCAGGATCTGCTGTGTTTACATTAGCTACAGTGAATGCCACTATTGGTACATTTGGAACTTCTACAATGGTTCCTAGAATAACAGTGAACAATAAAGGACTTGTTACAAATGTTGTTAACACTCTCATCACTGTTCCCTCTGGAGTTCTTATATTTACAGGAGATGTTACAGGATCTGGAATGACAGGTTCTCCTGTAACGCTTACACTACTTCCAGTTAATGCTAATATATACGGAAGTAATACATTTTTAAAGTTTGCTGTTAATGGAAAAGGATTGGTAACTTCTGCCACTCCTGTTACAAGTCTTGATATTATAGGTGCTCTAGGATATACTCCTGTTCCATCCACTCGTACACTATCTATAAATGGAATATCACATGACCTTTCTGCTAATAGAAGTTGGTCTGTAGGTACACTTACAAGTGTAGCATTAACTATGCCTGTTGCTTTTACAGTGAGTGGTAGTCCTTTGACAGGTGCAGGTGGAACTATTGGTGTTGTAGCAAATGGTACAGCATCTCAATATATAAAAGGAGATGGTAGTTTAGGAAACTTTTATGGTACAGGTGGTACAGCAGGTACATCAGGAGTGGCTGGTGATAGATATAGAACAACTTCTACATCCACCTTTACACTTGGTGGTGCTGGAACTTTAACTGTAGGAACAGGACTAGCATATAGTGTAGCTCAATCAATCATAGTAGTTTATAATGGTTCAAACTTCCAGGAATGTGAAGTGATTTCATATAATGCTCTAACAGGTGTATTAGTATTTGGTGCTCCAACAAGAACTGTTGGATCAGGTACATATAGCTCTTGGACAGTGAATTTAGATGGTGCATCAGGTGGAGATGGATCTTCAGGCTCTACAGGAAGTTCAGGAAGTGCTGGAAGTGCTGGATCAACTGGAACTAGTGGTACTAACGGAACAAGTGGTTCTGATGGTTCTAGTGCTAGTTCAGGTTCATCAGGTTCTTCAGGATCTACTGGAACTAGTGGATCAGATGGAAGTTCAGGTTCATCAAGCACAAGTGGAACCACAGGAACATCAGGAAGTGATGGTACAAGTGCAAGTAGCGGTACAAGTGCATTGGATGGTACAGCAGGAACTTCAAGTACAAGTGGATCAAGTGGTACATCAGGAAGCGATGGAACTTCTGCTACTAGTGGGAGTTCTGCTACTAGTGGAACTTCAGCATTAGATGGAACTAGTGGAAGTTCTTCTACAAGTGGCACATCTGGATCTAACGGTACATCAGCCTCTAGTGGCACAAGTGCTCTAGATGGAACATCTGGTACTACAGGTACAAGTGGATCAAGTGCATCTTCAGGTAGTTCTGGAACATCTGCTGCTGATGGTACTGCTGGTTCAAGCTCCACTTCAGGTACTTCAGGAAGTAGTGGAACCAGTGCTATAGATGGAACGTCAGGAACTAGTGGTTCTGGTGGAACAAGTGCATCTAGTGGCTCTTCTTCAACTAGTGGAACTTCAGGTACAAATGGTACGTCTGGTGTTGATGGAACTAATGGGAGTAGTGCTACTAGTGGCAGCTCTAGTACAGCAGGTTCTAGTGGAACTTCTGGTAGTTCTGCATCAAGTGGAACTTCTGCCACCTCTGGTAGCTCTGGAACAACAGGAACTAGTGGGGTGAGTGGTATAAGTGGTGGTCAGATTTATTGGATGAACCAATCTATTAACACTAGTTCAGCTTTTGGTAGTCCTACATATAAACAATTAAGTCCTATTCCTTCTGGAGCTGTACAACAAACTGTAACAACTACTGTTCCAGCTAATACAACTCAAACATTAGTTACATTTGCTACAGATACTGGTGTACCTGGAATAGCTTCATTATCTGCTGGTAACTGGAGTTTTACAGCTCACTTCTTAACAAATACTAGTAATTCAAATTGGGATATTTATTATGAACTTTGGAAATATACAATAGGTGGTGTTTCTACATTATTAGGTACAACTAACACTGTATCAGTAACTTTAGATAATGTTATAATTCAACAAGTTTATGCTGATTCATTTATAGCAGGACAGTCATTAAATACTACAGATAGGCTTTATGTAAAGGTGGTTGCTATTAATGCAAGTAATCAACCACACAATATTATATTTTATACAGAAGGATCTTCTTATTATTCTTATGTACAAACCACATTCAATGCTCCTTCTGGTTCTTCAGGAACAGCAGGAACCTCTTCTACTAGTGGTACGAGTGGTACTAATGGAACATCTTCAACTTCTGGATCTAATGGTACGTCAGGAACTAATGGAACCAGTGGTTCAAGTTCAACAAGTGGAACCAATGGTACATCATCTACATCAGGCACAAATGGTACATCAGCATCTAGTGGTTCAGCAGGAACTTCTGGTAGTGGTGGTACTTCTGCTAGTTCTGGAACTAGTGCTTTAGATGGTACTGCTGGAACATCTGGTAGTGCTGGAATGTCAGGTACAAGTGCCACTGCTGGAACATCAGGAGCTACTGGAAGTTCTGGAGCAAGTGGTACAAATGGAACTTCAGGAAGTTCTGCCACTTCTGGTGTTAATGGTTCAGCAGGTACATCATCTACAAGTGGAACTAATGGAACTAGTGGAGGAAATGGATCTTCAGGCACTAGTGGTATAAATGGTACAGCAGGTTCTAGTGCAACAGCAGGAACTAGTGGAGCTACAGGTTCATCTGGAGCAACAGGAACAGCAGGTTCTAGTGGTACGTCTAGTTCAAGTGGACCAGCAGGTTCTTCAGGTACAAGTTCAACTGCTGGATCTAGTGGAGTTAGTGGGACAAGTGGACCATCAGGAACTAGTGGTACATCAGGAGCAACTGGTTCTTCTGGGGCTACAGGTACATCTGGATCCTCTGGATATGCAAGTAGTTCAGCAAGAAGTGTACAAGTTTTTACAGCTACAGCAGGACAAACAACATTTACAGTTACAGGTGGATATAATCTTGGAATGGTGGATGTATTTGTTAATGGAGTGAAGTTTGTAAGTGGTGTAGATTTTACAGCCACTAATGGTACAACAGTGGTTATGACAACAGCTTTAGCTGCTGGTAATATTGTTGAAATAGACAATCAATTAAGTGCTTATTTACCAACCAATGCATTAAGAACTGTCACACCATTCACAGCAACAGCTGGACAAACAGTGTTCACAGTAAGCTATACACAAGGATTAATAGATGTATTCTATAATGGTTCTTGTCTAGCAGCAGCAGAATATACAGCTACAAATGGAACAAGTGTAACATTAGCTACAGCATGTCAATTAAATGATATAGTGGTAGTGTATGCTTATTCATATGCAGTGGGTGCATATAGTGGAATTAGTGGTTCTGGAACTACTAACTACCTACCTAAGTTTACAGCAGCAACTGTAATAGGCGATAGTGCTATAAGTGATGATGGTACAACAGTTACATTAAACAGTAGAGCACTAAGTGGGACTACCGCTTCGTTTGCTGTAAGTGTAGGTAATAGTAATAGCGGATTAGATTTAACAAATAATGGTGCTTTGGGTTATGGTAATTCAATAAACTTTTACCAAAATGCTACTAAAGTTGCTCAAATATTTTGTGAAAGTTCAGCAGCTAATACAAGTGAAATTCTATTTAAAACAACAGTAGCAAGTACATTAGCTACAAGATTAATTATTAACTCAGCAGGTAATGTAGCAATAGGAACAACAAGTCCAACAGGTAGATTAATGTTATACCAAAGTTCAGCAGGTAATGTATTACAAAATATTGTATCAAATCAAGGTGGTTCAACTCAAGTTGGTATTAATTTTTCTCCATCAATGACAGATGCTGAGGTTGCTGCTAATCCTGCTCAAGCAAGTATTTATGCAACTGACTCAAATTATGGAGCAAACATAATATTTGCAACTAAGGCAACAGGTGCAGTAGGTAATGCTCTTACTACAAGACTTACCATAGCATCCACAGGAGCAGCTACATTTAGTGCTTCTACAGCAGGTTCAATGATATTTAATAGTACTTCACAAACATATTTAAGTATACAAAATAGTGGAACTACAGTTTCTTATTTAGGAAGTGGAGGTCAATTAGTAAGTGGTGGTGGTGCAAATGATGTTGCATTAACAAGTAATGCTAATAATATTTTGTTTGCTACAAGTGGTGGTGCAGAAAGAATGCGTATTACAAGTGGGGGAAGTGTAGGTATAGGAAATACAAATCCTTTTGGTTTAGCATCAAGTCTTGTTGCTATTTCAGGTAGTGGTTCAACATATAATCTTTTAAATATACAAGAAACAGTAAATGCAAATAATGCTGCTTTTGTACAATTTTTAAATAGTGGAGGTTCTGCTATTGGAAGCATTACAAGAGTAGGGACAACCAATGCAGTATTATTTAATACTTCTTCAGATATAAGATTAAAAAAAGATTTAGGTATTGCAAATACAAATATTATTGATAGTGTAGTTATTCACGATTTTGAATGGTTACAAAATTCTCTAGTAGATAAAGGAGTTTTTGCACAAGAATTATATAAAATAAAGCCACTAGCGGTTAGTGTTGGTAAAGATGACGTTAACAAAGATGGAGAATTACTTAAACCTTGGGGTGTTGATTATTCAAAATTAATACCTGATTTAATAATCTATTGTCAAGATTTAAAGAAAACTATACAAGAACTATCAGCTAAAAATGAAGCATTAATTAAAAGAATAGAAATATTAGAAAACAAATAATATGGGCTTAACACAAAATTTAGGTAGGATTTCCGCAGGTTTGACTGCTGATGCATCATTAAACATTGGTGTAGGTGTAACTCCTAGTGGAACATTTAGATTTGAGGTGGGTACAACAAGTAAGTTCACAGGAGTAGCAACCTTTGGCTCTACTCTATCTAATGGAACATATACATACACTCTTCCTAGTGCAACAGGTACATTAGCTTTAACATCAGCATTAAGTGGATATTTACCATTAACAGGTGGAACTTTGACAGGTGCTTTGAGTGGGACTAGTGCTACGTTTAGTTCATCGGTTAGTGCGGTAAGTGGAGTAATTGAAAGTGGTGGATTTAATATAAAAGGAACAGGAGCAACTGCTTATCCATCAATGTTAAGACTTTCTAATGCTGCAAATGCATCTTTTTATTGGGATATATGGAGAGATAATACAACAGGTAAATTAAATTTTGGTGGTGCTTCAGGTGTTCCAATAGCTACTTTTTTAAGTATTGATGGCTCTACAGGAGCAGCTACATTCTCTAGTAGTGGAGTAATAGGAGGTTCTACGTATGCACCAAACCAATCAATGGGAGGTCCTGCAAGTTCAGGAACTACTCAAAATGGTTCGTTTAGAATTAGGGTAGCTGATAATGCAGTTCTTGATTTTGGAATGTATGCGAGTGGTGGTGGTGCTTGGTTACAAACTACAAATCAAACTTTATTAAGTGCTTATTATAATTTAATATTACAACCTAATGGTGGTAATACTTTGATAGGCACTTCTACAGATGCAGGATATAAATTAGATGTTAATGGTACAGGAAGGTTTACAAGTACATTATTAGCAAGTGGAGCAATAACAGGTCAATCTAATGCAAATACATTTGGAACTGCAAGTGCAACAGGTAGAGCAGTAATAATTCAAGCAGGTTCTACCAACCAAGCAATAATGTTTAAGAATGCAGCAGGAGGAGATGGTACATTATTTATTAATGGAACTTCTACTTCGGTAGATTATAATTTTAATACTTATTCTGTAGGAGATGCATTAGTAATTAAAAATAGTGGTAGTGTAGGTATAGGTACTGATTCTCCTGATGTAACAGGTTTTGGATGGAAAACATTAACTATTAAGGGTGGTACAGGTTCAGGAAATGCAGGTGTAATTGAATTACAAAATACAGTTTCAGTTTCTAATGATCAAAATTTAGGGATTATAGCATTTTTAGATGGAACAAGTAGAAATGCACAAATAAGTGTAAGAAGGGAATCATCAACTTCAACTGCACACATGGACTTTTGGACTAATGCAGGAGCAGGTTTAGTAGAACGAATGCGTATTACAAGTGGGGGGGCAGTACAAATATCTGCTCCATCAGCAGGTCAAGCATTAACTGTAACAGGAAGAAGTAATGCTTGGACTACTGACATTATAGGTTCATCAACAACAGGACAATCTTATGGGTTATTAGTTGAAGCAGGAACTAATAGTACAGATTATTCAATTTATGCTCAAAATCAATCAGGAAGTATTGCTTTATTTAGAGTAAGAGGTGATGGTTTAATTTATACAGGAACAGCATCTTTATCACCTTATAATTATGGAGTTAGTGGAGGTGTAGCACTTTATGTTGGTTCAAGTGGACAATTAGGTTATAATTCATCAGTAAGAGAATCTAAATCTAATATAACAGTTATTAAAAATATAAATTGGTTAAATAATTTACAACCTGTAACATTTAACAAGAAGAAAAAAGATGATGAAGGTAATTATACAGAAGAAATAGAATTAGAATTGCAATATGGGTTGATAGCTGAAGATGTTGAACAAGTAAATCCTGATTTTGTATTTTATAATAATGAAGGAAAATTAGCAGGCGTACATTATGATAGATTAATTACACCTATTTTAAAATTAGTTCAAGAACAACAACAACAAATAAAAGAATTACAATCACAAATAACAGAACTTAAAAACATAACAAATTGAGTTACAACACTATCTTAGCTACAGCACCACTAACTGCTACAGGATACCACCTAAAAGCAACAGGCACTGCATTAGGACAAAGTCTTATATATGATGATGGAACTAATGTAGGAATAAGAACCGCAACACCTGCTAATACACTTGATGTTATAAGAGGTACGGCAGGAGCAATGGGTAGAGGTGTATATGAATCAGCATCATTTTCATTTAATGGTGATATGAAGTTTGGACTTTATACATCAGCAGCAGCAGGTTTGGGAGGTGCATCATTGATTTTTGGTGCTACAAATTTTACAGCAGCAGGTAACTATCCAGGATTTGAACTTCAATTCTCTCCAAGTGCCACATTAGCCTCAAATTATATTAGGTTTAATTCAGTTGGTAGAGATGCAACAGGTACAGTTGTTACAGCAACATCAGATATATTATGTATTTTTCAATCAGCAAATGTGGTTGTTGGAAGTGGAACTGATTCAGGATTCCGTTTTGATGTAAATGGTACTACAAGAATAACAGGGCAATTAACATTAGGTTCAACAATCACTAATGGTACTTACACTTATACATTACCATCAGCCACAGGAACTCTTGCATTAACAAGTGCATTAAGTGGGTATTTACCATTAACAGGTGGTACACTTACAGGTGCTTTGGGTGGGACAAGTGCTGCATTTAGTAGTGGTGCAACATTTGGTAGTACTGTTAGACCTATTACAAATTTTGCAGCCGATTTAGGAACAAGTAGTTTTAGGTGGGCTGAAATATTTGGATATTCTATAAACTTAACTAATAATGCAACAATATCAGGAACATTAGGAGTAACAGGAGCAGCTACATTCTCTAGTAGTGTAACGGCAACAAATGGTAACTTTTCACTACCAACAGTTGGAGGTGTAATAGGTTCAGTTAAAAATTTAACGGTTTCAAATTTTAATGGTGCAATTGGTGATT
>Ga0209598_10003574_pt1 | contig 11709 bp, 10 predicted proteins | sample M_140807_EF_Meta_FD_187317 | JGI IMG/M metagenome (GOLD analysis project Ga0209598, IMG submission 187317) | Freshwater microbial communities from Lake Montjoie, Canada to study carbon cycling - M_140807_EF_MetaG (SPAdes) (version 2) | ecosystem: Environmental > Aquatic > Freshwater > Lake... | reverse complement strand
GCGCGCGACAGATCCAGCTTGATGACCTCGGAGGGGCAGGAGCCAACCAGAAACAGCATCCGGATGTCGGGGCGGCGCTCGAGCAGGCGGGTCACAACCCGATCGAGTTCCTCATTCGCATCCGCAAGGCCGGCGAGGTCACGCTCATCGATGATTGCCGTGGCAAACCGGGGCTCGGCAAAAATCATGACGCCAGCGGCCGACTGGATCAGGTGGGCGCAGGTGCGTGATCCCACCACCAGGAAAAAGGCATCCTGAATCTTGCGGTGAAGCCAGATGATGCCGGTCAGGCCGCAAAACACTTCGCGCTGCCCGCGCTCGCGCAGCACCGGCTGGTCGTCACACCCAGCGGATTGGGTGCGGATCGGGATCACGGGACTCATGCACCGGCCCCCTGTGCCATGGGTGATGAGTCAGAGTCGACTGCACTGAGCCGAGCCGCCCGAAGCTTGAGCACAAACTGAATCGCATTGACCGCATAGGTGGCATAGGCCACCAGCGCCAGGATCATCTGCTGCCGGGTATCGAGGGCACCGGTGAACAGTGCAATCAGATAGGCAGTGTGCAGTGCCAGCACCAGCATGCTGACCATGTCTTCCCAGAAAAAGGCCGGCGCGAAGAGCCATACGCCAAAGACATCCTTCTCCCAGATGCAGCCCGTGACCATGATGGTGTAGAGGGTCAGGGTCTTGATGACGATCGACAGGGTGGCGGCTGACTCGCCTTGCCCGGTCGACAAAAACCGCCAGACCAGCGCGACACTCACCAGCAGGACGAGGAACTGCAGCGGCGCGAGAACGCCCTGGACGGTCGTCCAGACGGACGCGTCGCGTCGAAGGCGCTCCTCCTTGCTGTACAGGGGTGGTCTGGCGCCTGAGCGGCGAGACTGCACCGCCCGGCTCCGGCCGTCCGTCATGGTGTCCATGAACCCAATCTAGCCCTGACACGGAACACTGTCAACTTTTGTTGACGTAATTTTATTCTGACAGTAGGGTGTGAGCGTGTTCCGTACGATCAGCGCGCATGACAGGATGCGTTGAGACTGTTCCGTGACAGCCCGGCTTGACACGTGCAGGTTCGGGGTCGACACTGAAACAGGTGCTCAAAAAACTGATGCGGTCGGTCGATCGGGCTTAATCGCCCGACGCTCTGCCGCCAACCGTTCGGATCCGTTCAAGCAGTCGAGTCAATACTCGAGCCGGCTTGTCCGCAGACGATCCGGATCCAGGGAGGTGGTAAGTGGCTCGATTGACTCAACACAGCGGTGTCGTTCACCCCTCGGGGAACGGTTCCGGCATGCCGGCTTCGACGGACACATATAACGAAGCGCCGCAGTCAGGCCGCTGGCAATTCCAGGCCAGACTGCAGCAGGCCATCGAAACCGAACTCTTGCCCCGACTCATGCTTGCCAATCGAGCTTCGAGCCATGCCTTTCTAGACAAGGCCGGTCCGCAGGTGCGACCACCAGATCACTCGGACGTCACCACCCTGGCTGACCTCCTGCTTGTCGACGACGCGGGCGCGTGCGAAAGCTTCGTCGAATCGTTCAGGGATCGCCAGGTCTCGCTTGAGCAGGTGCTGCTCGAACTGCTTGCCCCGGCCGCCCGGCAACTCGGAGAACGCTGGAACTCCGATGAGTGCGACTTCACGCAAGTGACGGTCGGACTGTGCCGTATCCAGGCAATCCTCTTTGAACTGCATCAAGTGCCACCGGTGCTGTCAGTGGAAGCTGACATGAGCGGCCGACGTGCCCTGCTCTGCTCGATGCCGAACTCGGATCACACTCTGGGCATCCTGATGCTGGCCGAGTTTTTCAGACGCGCCAACTGGGACGTCTGGAACGATACCTGCCACCATGTGGCCGAACTGGAAGCCGTGGTCAGCAAGGATTGGTTCGACCTGATCGGCCTGTCGGCAAGCACCGACGCCCACGCACAGTCCATGCAGTCGGTGATCGCCTCTCTGCGCCAGGCCTCGCGCAATCCCGACGTCGTGGTAATGGCTGGCGGACCGGTGTTTCAATGCTACCCGGAGTTGGTTGAACAGGTCGGCGCCGACCTCACGGCGCTGGACGCTCGAGATGCTGTCGAGCAAGCCAGCAAGGCGGTCGTCGCTAGAATGTCTCTCGGCCTGGCACGGTCGTGATCCTCCTCGCACCCAGCAAGCCCTCCCCACCCTACGCGCTGCACGCCGGCACATCCGTCCAGAACCCCTCGTGAACACGCCTGAATCACTCAAACTGGCTTTTTCCGGTCTTCAACCCTCGGAAACCGCCTCCTTGATTGCCACGGCAGCCGATGTGGCGCTTCTGGTCGATGCCGATGGCGTCATTCGTGATGTCTCGGTCGGCAGCCGCGAACTGGCCGAAATCGATCATTCCGACTGGATCGGACGCCCCTGGGCTGAAACGGTCACGGTGGAGAGCCGGCCAAAGATCAAGGCCTTGCTCAAGGACGCCGCCGGCACACCCCAGCAGCAGTGGCGTCATGTGAACCATGCCGTGCCCGAAGGTGCCGACATTCCGGTGCTCTACTCGACCATCCAGGCCGGACCCGAAGGGCAGGTGGTCGCGATCGGCCGGGACCTGCGTCAGTTCGCCTCGATCCAGCAACGGCTCGTCTCCGCTCAGCAGGCGATGCAGCGTGATTACACCCGGTTGCGCCAACTCGAATCCCGCTATCGCGCGCTGTTCCAGGCGGTCTCCGAGCCGGTGCTGATCGTGGATGCCAGTTCGCTCAAAGTCGTCGAGGCTAATCCGGCGGCCACCCGCCTGTTTGGCGAGAAAGGCAAGGGGCTGTTCGGGCGTGCGGTTGCCGAGTGTTTCGAGCAGGGCAGCATCGCAAAACTGATGGTGCTGCTGGATTCCATCCGCGGTGCCCGGCAAACACATGCAGACCCTCAGCGGCTGGCCATTCCCGGGTCAGGCGAGGTGGATGTCTTCGCCTCGGTCTTTCGGCTCGACAACAGCACGCTGTTTCTGATCCGCATCTCCAACCCGTCGGCACCCGGTGCGCCGGCACAGCCCGCTGCGCACCGTCATGTGCTGGCGGCCATCGACCGCGCACCCGATGCCATGGTGGTCACCGAGCCGTCCGGCCGCGTGATCTATGCCAATCAGAGTTTCGCCGAAATGGTTCAGGTCGATTCAGCCGAGTCGGTGGTGGGTGAGTCGCTGGACCGCTGGCTGGGCCGCTCCGGTGTCGATCTGGGCGTGATGATGGCTTCACTGCGCCAGGGCGAAGCGGTTCGTCTGTTCCCGACCGTGATCCGCAGCCGCTTCGGGAACGACACTTCAGTGGAGATTTCCGCTGCGGCGGTGCTCGACGCAAAAACCCCCTGTCTGGGCTTCACGCTGCGCGATGTCGGCCGCAGGCCGCAGACCGACGCTCGGGAAGACTCCGGGCTGTCGCGCGCGGTCAGCCAACTGACCGAACTGGTCGGACGCGTGCCGCTCAAGGACATCGTCGGACAGACCACTGACCTGATCGAGCAGATGTGCATCGAAGCGGCTCTGCACCTGACCCGTGACAACCGCGCCGCCGCGGCCGAGATGCTCGGCCTGTCGCGCCAGAGCCTATATGTGAAGCTGCGCCGCTATGGATTCGGGGAACCCCCGGTCGAAGGCGTCCACGAAGCCACCTGATCCGGTCGAGGCGCCGCCCGTGTCTCGCGCCGGCCCCATCGTGGTGGTGGCTCTCATCGACTTCGAGCCGGCCGCCCGCCTGTGGGGCTGGTCGAGGATCGTGATGCGCGAGCGCGCGCTCAGTGGCATCCCCGGACTGCGATTCGCCAAGGTTCTTGGCAGCGGTCATGAGGGTGGTTTTGGTCTGCGACCCAGCGCGTCGGTTCAGGGCCTGTTCTGCGTCTTCGAAACCGATGCGCATGCAGACGGATTCCTCAACCAAGGCGGGGCACTCGAGCCCTGGCGCACGCGGGCACGCGAATGGTGCACGCTTCGCTTGCGTGCCTACTCAAGTCGCGGCAGCTGGTCGGGCTGCGCACTGCCCACCAGCGCAGACGCGCCCGCAACAGGTCCGGTCGCCTCGCTCACCCGCGCCTCCATCCACCCCAGCCGTGCGACCGCATTCTGGCGGATGCAGCCGGCGGCCGAACGATCGCTCGAGTCCGCAGCCGGTGTTCAGCTGGCGGTGGGACTGGGCGAGGCGCCACTGCTGCGACAAGCCACCTTCAGCATCTGGGACAGCGTCAGCTCGATGGACGCCTATGCCCGCAGCGGCGCCCATCAGGAGGCGATCGTCGCGGCTGCCCGCGGAAAGTTCTTTTCCGAATCGATGTTCGTTCGATTCGCGCCCATCGATCTCCAGGGCAGCTGGAAAGGCCGCGCCCTTGCCTGATCGCCGCGTCGTCGTGGTGGGTGGGGGCGTCGCCGGACTGGTCGCTGCCATCGACCTGGCCCGCCAGGGCGTGTCGGTCACCCTGCTTGAGCGGGCAGCCGAACCCGGCGGCAAGCTGCGCCAAGTCAAAGCCGGGAGCGCTGCCATCGACAGCGGCCCGACCGTCTTCACCATGCGCTGGGTCTTCGATGATCTCTTTGCCCAGGCTGGCGCGGATCTTGAGTCAGTGCTTACTTTGGAGCCTCTCGAGATTCTGGCCCGACACGCCTGGAGCAGCGGCGGACAGCTCGATCTTTTTGCCGACACCGGGCGCTCAGCCCAGGCCATCGCTGAATTCAGCAGTCCGGCTGAGTCCCGTCGGTTTCTGGCCTTCTGTGAGGAAGCGCAGCGTGTCTATCAGACGCTCGAAGGGCCCTACATCCGGTCTTCGCGGCCGGATGCACTCGGACTGACCCGCTCGATCGGCCTGCGCGGCACGGCTGTCCTGACCGGCCTGGGCCCGTTTCGCGATCTCTGGAATGCCCTGTCGCGGCACTTCCATGACCCCCGCCTGCAGCAGCTCTTCGGTCGCTATGCCACCTACTGCGGATCCTCACCGTTCGAGGCGCCCGCCACCCTCATGCTGGTGGCGCAGGTCGAAATGCAAGGTGTGTGGGCGATCCGGGGCGGCATGATCGAACTTGCGCGGGCCCTGACAGGTCTCGCCAAACGCCACGGCGTGCACATCCGCTGCCAGGCGGATTGCCGGCGCATCGTCATCGAGCGCGGTCGGGTGCAGGCTGTGGTGCTTCACGACGGCGAGCGAATCGAAGCTGACGAGGTGGTGTTCAACGGCGACGTCAACGCCTTGAGTACCGGCCTCCTGGGTGAAGAAGCCAAACGAGCCTGTCCCGGCACAACAGTAAGTACACGCTCACTATCCGCGCTCACCTGGTCGATCCAGGCGCCGACGCAGGGATTCGACCTCGTCCGACACAACGTCTTCTTTGACGACGACTATGCCAGCGAGTTCCGGGACATCTTCCAGGGCCGCCGGCTACCGGCGCGTCCAACCGTCTATGTCTGTGCCCAGGACCGGGCCGATCAGCCCGGCAGGGCAAGCGGCCCTGCTCGCCCCGAGCGATTGCTGTGCCTGGTCAATGCCCCGCCTGATGGCGATGCCTCTGACGCCCCCGGGCTGACCGATGCCGCAATCGCAGCGTGTGGTGAGCGGGCCTTCGCATTGCTCGGCCGATGCGGACTTCAAATCGATCGCACGGCAGGCGCTGTTGTGACCACTTCGCCCAGGGACTTCGAACGCTTGTTTCCGGCCACTGGCGGGGCCCTGTACGGCCGGGCCTCGCACGGCTGGATGTCGGCATTCGCCCGACCCGATGCCCGCAGCGCAATCGACGGGCTCTGGCTGGCCGGTGGCAGCGCCCATCCCGGTGCGGGTGTGCCGATGGCGGCCTTATCGGGGCGGCTCGCCGCCGCGGCGCTGATGGCCTCGCTCGATCAGAAGGCCCGGCGCCGCTCGATTCGCATCGCTCGCTGACAGCCCGTTCGTCGGCCAGCCGCGGATCACCCTGCCCTCAAGCCCGATCCGGCTTTGAGACTCGCCGGATCCGGCAGCACCGACATCAGCGACTTGGCCGATGCAAGCACACCGGGCATCCCGGCGCCGGGATGGGTGCCCGCACCCACTACATACAGGCCTTCGAGGTCTTCGCTGCGGTTGTGCGGACGGAACCAAGCGCTTTGCAGCAGCAGCGGCTCCATGCCGAAGGCGGCGCCCTTGTAGGACAGGAGCCGATCCTGGAAGTCCTGCGGCGTCAGATAGAACGACGTCACGATCGACTCGCGCAGCCCGGGCATCACTGATTCGTCCAGTGCGCGGGCGATCGCATCCCGATAGCGATCCCCATGCGCCGCCCAGTCGGTCCCACTGTCCAGATGCGGAACCGGCGACAGCACATAGAACGCATCACAGCCCGGCGGCGCCATCGACGGATCGGTCGCGGTCGGCCGGTGGAGATACAAACTGAAGTCCTCGGCCAGGTGATGCCGCTTGAAGATATCGTCCAGCAGTTCCTTGTAGCGCGGCCCCAGCACCATCATGTGGTGCGGAACATCCGGAAACTGCCGCCGGGTGCCGAAATACCAGACGAACAGGCTCATCGAATACCGGCTTGCCGCCAGCTTCGAATCAGTCCAGTGCTTTCTGTACTGCGGGTCCACGAGGTTGCGATAGGTCCAGGCGGTGTCGCCATTGGAGACCACGATGTCGGCCTGGATACGCTCGCCGCCGGCCAGTTCCACACCGCTCGCCCGACCCTCGCTGACCAGCACGCGGGTCACCTCGGCGCCATACCGGATCGGTGTGCCCTGCTCTTCGATGAGGCGCACCAGGCCGCGCACCAGTGCGCCAGTGCCTCCCATGGCCCAGTGCACGCCATGGCGGCGTTCGAGCGAAGCAATCAATGCATAGGCACTGGTCACCGAAAACGGATTGCCACCAATCAGCAGCGGATGAAAGCTGAAGACGATGCGCAGCTTCGGATGCTTGAAATGCGATGCGGCCAGCGTGTGGATACTGTTCCAGGCCTTCATCCGGGTGAACGATGGAATCGCCGCCAGCAAATCACCGAAGGAATCGAAGGCTGTTTCGGCCATGCCCTCGAAACCCAGGCGATAGCACTTTTCTGCGTCGCGCATGAAGCCTTCATACCCGGCCACGTCTTGCGGAGAAAACTTCGCCACCTCGGCCCGCATGCGCTCAGGGTCGCCGGTGTAATCGAACCAGGTGCCATCATGAAAGCGAACCCGATAGAACGGATCCATGGCCCGCAGTTCGACTTCGTCAGCACGTCGCTTGCCGCACAGCGTCCAGAGCTCATCGAACAGAAAGGGCGCGGTCACGATCGTCGGGCCGGCATCGAAGGTGAAGCCATCGCGACGATAGACATAGGCTCGACCACCGGGACCGTCGAGCTTCTCGAGCACAGTGACCCGCCAACCTTTGGCAGCCATTCGGATCGCTGCGGCGAGCCCGCCAAAACCCGAACCGATCACGACCGCATGCGGACGAACCGGGTTCATTTCGACACCCACTGCCATGTCTGCCCTAATACAAAGGATGGGTAGGGCTTGATCGGCCTCATCAGCGGGTCTCCGGTAACAGCTTTCAGTTCCGAGCAAGTGTAAACCAAGGTTGACGCTTTAGTGCGTCACGGGCAGACTGACTCCATGACCCGCCCGGCCCTCTCCACTGTCGCCGAAATCCTCAAGCCAATCACCTGGTTCCCCCCGATGTGGGCGTTTGCTTGCGGAGTGGTCGCTTCGGGTGTCTCGCCACAAGGGCATTGGCTGCTGATCTTTGCCGGCATCCTGCTGGCCGGGCCGCTGGTCTGCGCGGCGAGTCAGGCGGTCAATGACTGGTACGACCGCCATGTCGATGCCATCAACCAGCCGGAGCGGGCGATTCCCTCCGGCCGCATGCCCGGCCGCTGGGGCCTCTACATTGCGATCCTCTGGACCGTCTTGTCCGTCACCGTGGCCAGCACGCTGGGACCCTTTGCTTTTGCAGCCGGGCTGGCTGGCTTGCTTCTGGCCTGGGCCTACAGTGCCCCGCCCATCCGGCTCAAGGAGAACGGCTGGTGGGGCAATGCCGCCTGCGGCTTGTGCTACGAGGGCTTGGCCTGGGTGACCGGCGCAGCCGTGATGTCGGGCGGCGCCATGCCCGATGCCCGGTCGCTCACTTTGGCGGGTCTGTACAGCCTGGGCGCTCACGGCATCATGACCCTGAATGACTTCAAATCGGTCGAAGGGGACCGTCAGATGGGCGTGGCCTCATTGCCGGTCCAGCTGGGTGTGGATCGCGCAGCCCATGTGGCCAGCTGGACGATGGCCGTGCCGCAGGGGGTGGTCATCGCCTTGTTGTGGCACTGGAACTGCCCGCTCTACGCGGCTGGCGTGGCCGCATTGCTGCTTGCTCAAGGTCTGATGATGCGCTGGTTCGTGGCCAGCCCATCGCAGCGCGCGCTGTACTACAGCGGCTTCGGTGTGCCCCTGTTTGTGGCGGGCATGATGGTCAGCGCCCTGGCGCTGCGTTCACTCGGATCGAACTGACATGAGCGCAAACACCTTTGGTTGGGCCAGCATCGCCCGACTCGGTCTGGTCCAGATGGCCCTGGGCGCAATCGTCGTGCTCACCACCTCGACCCTGAACCGAGTGATGGTCGTCGAACTTGCCTTGCCCGCCCTGCTGCCGGGCCTGCTGGTCGGTGTGCATTACGCGATGCAGGGCCTTCGGCCGCGGATGGGTTTTGGCTCCGACCTGGGTGGGCGGCGTACACCCTGGATCATGGGCGGCATGATCGTGCTGGCAATTGGAGGTGTGTGTGCCGCCCTGGCCACCGCCCTGATGTCGACCCACGTGGCTGGCGGTATTGCGGCAGCACTGGCCGCTTTTGCTGTGATCGGCATCGGCGTGAGCGCCTGCGGAACCTCGCTGCTGGTGCTGCTGGCCAAGCGGGTCGCGCCCGAGCGCAGGGCAGCCGCCGCGACCATCGTCTGGCTGATGATGATCATGGGGTTTGCCTTGACCGCCGGGATGGCAGGCAAGCTGCTCGATCCCTATTCCTCGGGCCGGCTGATCGCCGTCACCGCAGGTGTTGCCGTCATCGCGGTGGTGGTTACCGCCCTGGCACTGTATCGCCTCGAAGGCCCTCGAATCGCCGTTCCAGCGTCGATCGACGAAACCAAGCCGGCGTTTCTAGAGGCGCTGCGTCAGGTCTGGGACGAGCCCGCCGCCCGACAGTTCACCGTCTTCGTGTTCGTCTCGATGCTCGCCTACAGCGCGCAAGACCTCATTCTGGAGCCCTTCGCGGGCGCGGTCTTCGGCTACACGCCAGGACAGTCCACGCAGCTCTCGGGTGTCCAGCACGGCGGTGCATTCATCGGCATGCTGATTGCTGCCCTGGCCGGGAGCCGCCTGGCCGGCCGACAGCTCGGCTCACTGCGTGCCTGGACGATCGGCGGGTGCATCGCCTCCGCGCTGGCCCTGGCCGGACTGGTGATCGGCGGAACCTTCAGCCATGAGCCGGTCGCCCAATGGCCGCTCAAGGCCAACGTGTTTGCGCTCGGTGCTGCAAACGGCGCCTTCGCGATCGCCGCCATCGCCTCGATGATGCGGCTCGCTGGCGAAGGCCGCGAACAGCGTGAGGGCGTGCGCATGGGACTGTGGGGCGCGGCGCAGGCCATCGCCTTCGGTGTGGGCGGGCTGGCCGGCGCAGTGGCCAGTGACATCGCCCGCTGGATGATCGGCAGTACCGGCTCAGCCTACGCGCTGGTGTTCGGCCTGGAGGCGGCCTTGTTCATTGTGGCCGCCCGCATGGCGGCCCGGATCGGCCGATCCGATCAGGGTGAATTCCAGATCGACAACAACACTGCGCAGACCGCGCCTGCGTCAACAACACACGGATACCGGACACCGGTACTGGACAGGGGATGAGACCGATGGACGAGATCGAGACCTTTGATGTGGTGGTGGTCGGCGGCGGACCCGCCGGCGCCACCGCTGCCCATGAACTGGCTGGCAAGGGCCATTCGGTGCTGCTGCTCGATCGGGCGGGCCGCATCAAGCCCTGCGGCGGGGCCATCCCGCCGCGCCTGATTCGCGACTATGCAATCCCAGAATCGCTGCTGGTCGCCAGGGCCACCTCTGCCCGCATGGTTTCGCCCACACGGGTCAATGTCGACATTCCGATCGAAGGCGGATTCGTCGGCATGGTCGACCGCGACCAGTTCGACGAATGGCTTCGCAATCGGGCGGCCAGCGCGGGCGCGGTGCGCCGAGATGGGCTGTTCGAGCGCATCGAACGCGATGCCGATGGGGTCAGTGTCATTCATTACCGCAGCCGCAGTCGGGGCAAACCGGGCGAAGGCACTCCGCAGCGGGTTCGAGCCCGCGCGATCATCGGTGCCGACGGCGCAAAGTCCGGTGTCGGCAGGCAGGCGATTTCAGGCGCACGCGATGTCGACTATGTCTTTGCCTACCACGAGATCATCGCGATGCCCAAGGTCAAGCCGCAGGACTATGACGCATCGCGATGCGATGTCTGGTACCAGGGTCGGCTGTCTCCGGATTTCTATGGCTGGGTCTTTCCCCATGGCGACACCTTGTCGGTAGGCACCGGCAGTGCTGACAAAGGTTTTTCCCTGCGATCAGCGGTCGGTGAGCTGCGCGCAGCGACCGGCTTGCAGGATGCCCCGACCCTGCGGCGAGAAGGTGCGCCGCTGCCGATGAAGCCGCTGAAGCGCTGGGACAATGGTCGCGACGTGGTGCTGGCCGGTGATGCGGCAGGTGTCGTCGCACCGGCTTCGGGCGAGGGCATTTACTACGCCATGCTCGGCGGAACATTGGCAGCCGATGCGGTTCATCAACTGCTTCAAACCGGCGATGTGCGCGCACTGGCCACTGCACGCAAGCGCTTCATGCGCGAGCATGGTCAGGTCTTCTGGGTGCTGGGCATCATGCAGCGCTTCTGGTATTCGAGCGATCGGCGACGCGAGCGCTTTGTGAGCATCTGCAAGGACCGGGACGTCCAGCAACTCACCTTCGAGTCCTACATGAACAAGAAGCTGGTGCGCAAAAAGCCTATGGCGCATGTGCGCATCTTCTTCAAGGATATGGCCCATCTGCTCGGGCTGGCCAGGGTCTGAGTGAACGCGCTCGTCGAAAGCGGGCGCCTGCTCGACATCGTCATTGCTTTCACCCTGCTTGAGATCGCTGCTCTCTGGCTCTTTCACCGGCGCACCGGTCGTGGACTCAGCCTGCGGCGTTTTTTGCCAAACCTCATGGCGGGCCTGTTTCTGATGTTGGCGGTCCGTTCGGCCATGGTCCAGGCCGATTGGATCTGGATTGTCCTGCCCTTGCTGGCTTCCGCGGTTTCGCATGCGCTTGACCTGCGACAGCGCTGGCCACGCCAGGACAACCCGTCTTCATGACCCGACCTAACTTCATTTTCATCGTAGCCGACGACCTCGGCTACGCGGACCTGGGCTGCTACGGTGGACGAGACGCGAGCTTCGGTCCGGTCTCGCCCCACCTGGACGCGATGGCGAGCGAGGGCATGCGCTTCACGCAGGGCTATGCCAATTCATCGGTGTGCTCACCCACTCGATTTGCGCTGATGACCGGTCGCTATCAGTACCGGCTGCGGGCTGCTGCCGAGGAGCCAATGCGCAGCGACCCGATCACGCGGGCCACGCTGGGGCTACCACCCGAACACCCTACCCTGCCCTCACTGCTGCGGGACGCGGGCTACCGCACTGCGCTCATCGGCAAATGGCACCTGGGTTTTCTGCCTCACTT
>Ga0209598_10003572_pt1 | contig 11710 bp, 8 predicted proteins | sample M_140807_EF_Meta_FD_187317 | JGI IMG/M metagenome (GOLD analysis project Ga0209598, IMG submission 187317) | Freshwater microbial communities from Lake Montjoie, Canada to study carbon cycling - M_140807_EF_MetaG (SPAdes) (version 2) | ecosystem: Environmental > Aquatic > Freshwater > Lake... | reverse complement strand
GGTGGTGTCTTCCCGCGCCGATTGTCCGAGACCGGGCTTTTTGCCGATGTGGCCCGACAAGTCGCAGCACCGGGCGTGGTAGAATACGCCGTCAACGCATCCCAGTGGTCGGATCACGCGCGGGCGCGGCGATGGGCGGCCATTCCGGGGCAGGGTGTTGTGAAGACCAAGGTCGGGCGCGAGTCGCATGAGCGTCGCTGGGAGTTTCCAGACCAGTCGGTCTTGGTAAAAACCTTGAGCTTAGACCGAGAAGCAGGGCGGCCAGAATCCGCTCGTCCAATGGAAACCCAGCTTCTGCATCAAAGCGGCGACGGTTGGCAGGCCTACAGCTATCGGTGGAATGAGGCCGGGACCGACGCGGAGTTGGTGCCGGCGGGTGGCGCGGTCGGTGAGTGGACTCTTCGTGATGCTCGAGAGACGGGCGGGGTTCGTACCGAGTCCTGGCGCTTCGCCTCGCGCGCCGAGTGTTTGCGGTGCCACAACACGTGGGCGGGTCCGCCACTGGCCTTCAATTTTGAGCAATTGCTCGGCAAAGGCGAACTGGGCGAGGTCGGTCGGTTGGCGAGTCTGGGAGTTATTGAAACCCACGATGACCTGAGCGCATTGGCACGGTTGAGTTCACCCTCAGACGAAACCGCCAAATTGGAACCCCGGGCCCGCTCTTGGCTGCATGCCAATTGTGCGCATTGCCATCGGTGGGGTGCGGGTGGGGCCGTGTCGCTCTTCCTGAATTATGATCGCCCCCTGGCCGACAGTCGCCTGATGGATGTCGCACCCGCGCGGGGAGGGTTTGGTTTGACCGACCCGCGCCTCATCGCACCGGGTGATTCGTGGCGGTCGGTGGTCCTCTACCGCATTAGCACCGAAGGCTCGGGCCGGATGCCCATTCAAGGTTCGCGCCAGGTGGACCCGAACGGGGTGGCCCTAGTCCGGCGTTGGATAGAAAGCCTGTCCCCAGCGCCGATCGCCAGCCGGGCGGTGCAGGACGCTCGATCCCGGTTTTCTTCTGCCTCCTCCGAAACCCTGCCGCTGGAGGAAACTTCCGGAGCACTGGCCTATCTGGGACGGGAGGCCCATCCGGATGCGGCCACGGTTCAGCGGGCCTTGCGATCTACCAACGGGCCGACTCGGGATTTGTTCGGGCGTTTTCTCCCGGCCTCCCAACGACGTCGCGTCTTGGGTGAGGGGTGGGATGCGGCTGTGCTCAAAGGGATCACGGGCGATGCCCGACGCGGTCGGTCTCTCTTCCATGCCGATTCCGGACCCCAATGTGGCCGGTGTCACCAGGTGCAGGGCGAGGGACAGCGCTTTGGCCCACCGTTGGATGGAATCGCCTCCAAGTACACCCCGGCGACGCTGCTCGATCACATCCGTTGGCCTTCCCGACAAATCGCCCCTGAATATGCCCTGCGTCAGGTGGAAACCCGAGATGGTCTGCAGCACGGCGGATTCTTGGTCTCCCGAGATGCCCTGAATTTACGCCTGCAAGGCCCAGGGGGTGGTGTGACGACCGTGCCACTCGACACAGTGCTCACCGACACGGTCTCGCCGGTATCGGCCATGCCTGAGGGGTTGCTGGACGCACTGACGGCCCTCGAGGTGGCCGACGTATTGGCCTACCTCAGCGAATTGAAATCCAAGCCCTGAACCGAAGGCTCGGTCGGAGGCATCCGATCCGAGGCCCCCCGGGTCGCAGGGCGATTAGCCCATGGCGGCCGTAAAATAGAGGATCCGGCTGCAAGTGGGGCAGGCGACCAGCTCGGACTGCCCCTTGGCGGAGACGACTGCTTGGGTGGTGAGCTGCATGTGGCAGCCACCGCAGACATTGCCGCCCACACCCACAATCACGTTGTCGCCCTTTGTCTTGAGCAGACGATCGTAGCGGTTGAGCACCGCAGGGTCGTCAACGCCGGTGGCAGCACTGGCGCGCGCTTCGGTGGCAGCGGCGAGCTCATCGGTCAGATTTTTTTCGCGGGCGACCAAATCGGCCAATTGACGATCGCTTTCGGCTTTCAAGGCCTTGTAAGCCGTGGTGGCGATCGCGAGTTGTTTGGAGGCACTTTCACTCTGCTCCATCAGCTCCAACTGTTGATCCTCGAGCCGGGAGATTTCGCGTTGGCTGGTTTCGATCTGGTGTTCGTAGGCCTTGTACTGGTCATTGCTCCGCGTCTCATTTTGCTGGACGCGTACCTTGCCGATGCGGTCCTTCAGCGCATCGGCGTCGAGTTCCAGTTTCTTGCGATCGCTCTCAAGATGCTGGCTTTGCTTCTTGAGCGCCTCGTACTCGGCCGCACCGGCAGCCGCCCTGTTTTGGATCACCAGTCGCTGACCCGGAACGGCAAGCACCTCGGCCCGAACGCGGAGGAGACGGCGATCGCGATCCTGAAGGACCAGCAGTTTCTCGATGATCGGGAGCATGCGTGGTGAATGTATCGGCTCACTCCCCGCGGGGCAAGGCCACGGACCATACCTCCAACCTGCAACTCGGGCCCACCTGAAGCCCGCCAACGCAGGGGTCGCCCTCCCAAAGCCGCTCGATTCGTTTATTTCTTGCGAGGCAATAGACTCACTGGCGCGCGGCGAAGTAGGCGTTATCCTCCGTGCATGGTGCGTTCTTATTCTCTGCTTTCTGGCTGTCGCGGAGCGCTGTTGGCGGCGCTTGTTTCCGCTTCCGCATTTGCCAAGGAATCCTCGCCTGGAGCAGCCAGCCCCGCCTTGGACCTGGCGCGGCAACTCAACCAGGCATTCATCGAAGTAGCCGACTCGGTCTCCAAGTCGGTGGTCGTCATCAAGGTTAAGACCAAGGAAGACCGCGAGGGCGGGGGACTTGAGGGTAACCCGCTCTACGAGCAATTGCCCGAGGAGCAACGGCAGCAATTCGAGCGGTTCTTCGAGAAATTCCGCGGGCAGCAGCCTCCCCGCCGCCAACGGCCCCAGCCCGAAGCCAACGACCTAGAGGGGAATCCCTTCTACAACGGTCGCGGGTCCGGAATGGTGATGCGCGAAGACGGATATATTCTGACCAACAACCATGTGGTCGAAGACGCTGAGGCCATCTTGGTCGTCTTCAAGGACGGCCGCGAAGTGAAGGCCGAAGTGCGAGGTCGCGATCCGGAGTCCGATCTGGCGGTCATCCAAGTGACTGAGAAGGTTCCGGGCCTGATTCCGGTGAAGTTCGCCGATTCGGACTCAGTGAAGGTGGGTGAGTTCGCCATCGCCATCGGAGCCCCCTTTGACCTCGAGTACAGCGTGACCTTTGGCCATGTCAGCGCCAAGGGCCGTCAGGTAGAGGACATGCGCACCTTGTCCGACCAAGACTTCATCCAGACCGACGCCAATATCAACGTGGGCAACTCGGGCGGCCCATTGGTCAACATCAACAGTGAGGTCATGGGCGTGAACTCCATGATCCGCACTTCGATGGGAGTCGGGGTCGGCATCGGCTTTGCAATCCCCTCCAACCTGGCCCGTGAAATTGGCAATCGTCTCATCGAAGACGGTCGGTTTGTCCGATCCTGGTTGGGAATTGGCATCGCGGATCTTCGCGAGTATCGGCGGTTTCGCGACATTGACACCAAGGCCAAGGATGGCGTGGTTGTGCGTTCTATTGAACCCAACGGCCCAGCCTACGGGTCTGAGCTTAAGCCGGCCGACGTGATCATTTCGGTCGACGGCAAGCCCGTAGCCACCACCCAGCAACTGCGCAGCCTCATTTCTCGTAAAAAAGCAGGCACCGAGGTGGTGTTGGATGTGTTTCGTCGCGACGAAAAAATCCGAGTCAAGGTGAAGCCCGATGAGAAGCCCACCCGCGACATGTTGGCCTCGGGCCGCAAACCTAAATCCACCAAAGAACCTGCGGGCGTTGTCGAGTTGGGCATGACCGTCAAACCGTTGACCAAGGAATTGGCCAAACAATTTGAGGTCGAGGTCACCGGGGGCGTCATTGTCACCGAGGTTCAGTCCGGATCTTTAGCGGATCGTTACGAAATTAAACCCGGTGACATTATCACCGACATCAATCACGAGCCGGTACGCACTCCAAAGGAATTTCAGACCGAGGTATCCAAGGCCAAGGGCCGCATCCTCGTCAGTTTCACCCGAGACGGTACCCCGCAATTCGAGGTGCTCAAGGAACGTTCGAAATGATCAATGGGTTGGGACCGCTAGGACCTGATCGCCAGCGCCCAACGGGTTGAAGTCCCGAGCAGGCCTGACAAGGCGACCGACCTGAAGGGCCGACCTACCTTAAGATTGTAACTCCCTGAAGAGGGTAGGGCGATTTCTCCGAAAGCGCCGGGGCAAACGCCGTCGACAACGACCGACCCTATCCCTTTCCAATACAGCTGATCGTAGCCACATGCATGGCCCACTCACACCGGGTCATGCAGTCTCACACTAAGGGCTCCATCCACCGCCAGCGTTGCGCCTGTCAAAAAGCCCGCCCCCTCCGAAGCCAGCCACACGGCCGCGCGCGCCACCTCGTCGGGTTGCCCGATACGCCCCGCCGGGTGGAAGAGATCCAGCTCCGCACGCGAATCGGGTCGTCCCTCAAATCCCGCTTCGAGCATGGGCGTTGAAATTGCCGCCGGCGCAATGGCATTGACCCGCACCCGCCCCCCGAGATCTACCGCCAGGGCCCGCGTCAACCCAGCCAAGGCCGCCTTGCTGGTAGCATAGGCCACGAAACCCGGCTTTGTTTGCGACGCGTGGATGCTTGTGATTTGTACCACCGAACCCCGCGACGCCTCCAACAAGCTCAAGAAACTCTGCACCAAGAAAAACGGCGCACTCACATTCACCGCCATCGTCGCCGCCCACTCCGAGGGCACCACGTCCGAAGTCGCCCCGCAGTGCTGCACGGCCGCATTGTTCACGAGGGCCACTAGCGGCACCCCAGCCAGCGCTTCAACAACCCGGGCCCGAAACCCTTCTCGTACCTGCTCATCGGCGACATACGAGGCCAGGCAGCCCGGCACCGACACCGTACCTTCGGGCGCCGTTCGCTCAGGGGCATCCGTCGCCACCACGCGCCAACCCGCCGACAAGAAACCGGCACACAACGCCCGGCCGATGCCGCCCGAGGCCCCCGTGATCAACACGCCCTTCACGTCCTTCGCGTCCTTCATGGATTAGTGGGAACCTTCCGCCGCCGCTTCACCAACTGCAACCACGCCGATTCCCAACGGGCCAGCGCCCACGCCATCACTCCTAGCCCTACCAACGTCACCACCAGCACACTCCAGCCGGCCGTATCATGGACCTCATTCAGCGCAGCGATGCCGTGCCGGTGGGCCGTGAGCGACAAGTACAACGACCTCCCGATGTTACCCACCACCGCCCACCCCACCGCACCACCCACCAACAACCAGCGCAAACCCGCCTGACGAAACGACTGATCACCGATGAAGAGCGCCATCATGAGCGACGACTGGAGACTTCGGATCCCGCTGCACGCCTCATCCACACCCACGCGGCAATTGGGCAACTGAATTACGCTGCCCTGCTGCAGCGCCGGAATGCCCAGGAGATTTAGCAACTCCACATTAACGAAGGTCACCAACCCCTTCAGGCCGAAGACAACGGGGCTCCAGACAACACCAGGAATGGGAACCGCGATCAGGGCGAACAAAATGGGAAACCGGAAGTGCCGCAACGTCTGAGGTCCCCACTGTTGAAGGATCGCCGCGCGAATGAAGCAAATGGTGCCCAGACTCAACGCAGTCGCCGACGCGGGACTCCGAGCCAGCGCATACCGGTAGAGTTCGGCCACCAACACCAATGGAAACCCTATCAGCGACCACAAAGCGGCCCGCCAGAGCGACGACGGGATATCCCTTATCGGGCGGCTATCCCAACGATCCCACACCAGGAATGCCACCAGAACCACCACCAGATAGCCGAAGCGATACTCCTCTTGAGCGCGCCACTGAAATTGCAGGCTATAAATCCACCAACCCACGAACACCGCCAGCGGCAGACAGGTCATCAGCGAATTCTTCCACCCTGAAGACGGCGGTGCTGTCGAAACCACGATCGTCTCCTTAGTCTCCATCAATCATTGAATGAAATCCGAATACCCATGTCCGCATCAATGCGCGATTTGGGACACAAATTACCCATTGAACTCAATTTTAGGAACCTTCACCGACATTTTGAATCCTATCCGCTGACTCGCTCTGCTTGAACGCTCACACTGTCTTCAGGGCGGAAACCTGTATTGGAAACGGCAAAGCCCCGCCCAAGATTCACTGTCCCAAAGGTTTCAATTGCCAAATCTAGGTCCCGAACGATATCTTTTCAACTCGGTCGCACGACTTTGCCGGCGTGGCGAAATGGCAGACGCGATAGACTCAAAATCTGTTACCCGGAAGGGTGTGGGGGTTCGAGTCCCTCCGCCGGCACCACTTTAAAAAACCGCGAGAAATCGCGGTTTTTTCGTATCCAGACCCCCTCCCCGGCCGAAAGTAACAACGAAAGTAACAACTTGTCTGCCGACGTCCGGCGACGCCCATCGAGGTCGCGGTGGCCTGGAACCCAGGGCTGACGGTACCGGCGATGCTTGAGGCGACTCCCTGCGGCCCTTCATGGGCAGAGCCCATCCAACGAAAACGAGTCCGGAATCTCGAAACCTTCAGACGTGTCTTGTTGAATCTCGACCGATCACTCCGGCGGGCCTGCCAGGGGGTTCCTCACTCGATGGTCTGGGAAATGGTCCTTCCGAGCCTCGCGCCACCGCAATCGAGTCACGTGCCCGTCGGTGAAAATGTAGTTGGCCGCACCCTGGTGACGGTTGTAGCGGATCCACCCTGCACCTGCGTGGTTACCACTGCCCCACCGAACCAGAGCCGATTCACCCACCCACGCGTCATAGTCATCTTGGCCGACATTGCCGAAGTCGGAATTCGAGAGGTCGTCCAAGGCCTCCGAGTTCCGTTCCGAAAACAGAATGATGTTGGGATCGACCAGCCCGGCGATCACCGAATCGGTGGCGAATCCCCGCAAGACCCCTTCCACCGCATAACGCGCGCTGCGGTGGGTGAAAATGGAGTTGAGCAGGTAACTCTGGATCGTGAGTCCCCGAGCTCGAGCGATGCCGAGTTCACTGTCGGGCGGCAGAGTTTCATCCGTGTGCTCGATGCCTCCATTGTAATGGCCGAGGTCTCGTGTCAGGACCGACGACCGAGGCGATGGGTCACCCGGACAGAACGCCACCGTTCTGTTTTGCAGGTAGGGCGACAGATAGATCACCCAGGGCTTCTCGGCCTGACTATTGCCGGAACCCCCGCCGGAACAGTCAGCGGCCGTGACAGGCAACTCCTCGACTTGGGTACCGTCGTCCAAAACCCAGCCCTCATGGTGGTGGAACAACTCGCCCTGATGATCGTCCATGTAGAGGCGCGCCGCCAAAGCGACCTGCCGCAGGTTGGAAAGGCAACGCGTGCGCACGGCCGTCGACCGGGCTCGCGCCAGTGCCGGCAGAAGAAGGCCCGCGAGCACGGCAATGACAGCGACCACGACGAGCAACTCGATCAGAGTAAATGCCCTGAAGCGGGTCCTTCGCACTCTGTCATGTGGAGAGCTCATGGGGTCGTGACTGTGATTAAATCTCGTCTTCCCGATCATCGGTTCGTCGAATTCAGCGGATACCGCGGTAGTCGACGGCAAAATCATGTTGCCACTCTCTTGGCTGAAATGTGGGCAAATAAAACCAGCAGGCCAAGGAAGGCGAGAAACGCCGCCCGCAAAACCCCATCCAGGCAGCTAAAGGCGAACGGGGCAAAAGGAAGAGTGCCAACCAACAATCCCGGACTCATTGGATTCTGACGCCCTGCGGCAACGGGTGAGCGGAGCAGACAACCGATCCGCCATCCAATCACTGGAGCGATGAGAATTAGTAGAATTGGGAAAAATCGGAGCATGACCTTCGTTGTCTGCTGACAGTAGCCGAAAAGACCCAGCGAGTCCGTATCGTTAAAAGACCTGTGAACGCGGTCAGGGAACGATTTCCGAATTTGACTCAGGCCGGTATCAGCAACTGTCGCTCAATACCTAGGCAAGAGCCCGTTCAGGCTGCAGAGCCCTTTACCGAGTTCTGGGCCAAGGGAACTGGTGCATCCAAAATAGGGAATCGTTGCCTGACCCCGTTTCCCCGTTTCCCGCAGACCTTCCGGTTAGGGCACCGGGCCTACAGAACACTGTTGCCAACCAAAAGAGCCGACCCTGTTTCTGGAAGCGTGGAGTGTCAGACACCTCGCACGCGGCCGTCGCCTCGGCCATCGACCAGAATCGCAAAGCGGCATGAATCCGGATCAACGCGATCTCGGACGATGATCATCAAAAAAACTCCAAATCACCTCGGCCGTGGTCCGGTTTTTTTCGCCCAGATGACGCGGCCACTCATGTCCGCCTGCCTCCAGCGCGTAGAGCTTCACCTCTGTGTTACCGACTCCGGAGAACCAGCGGGTCCGTTGAATGCCCGGGGACAGGGCAACCCGGTCCTGCCGGTTGAGAGCCAATCCTTTGACCCACAAGTCCACAACCCCCTCCGTCCCCAGATAAGCCCCCCAGCCATCCCGGTTTTGCAGATCGCCATCCCACAGCGTGGTGCGATCACGTCGGGCATTCACCGCCAAGACGGAGACTCGATCGGCGGGCCTAAAACCTTTGGCCCAAGACTCCATCATGGTTCCGGCCACTGGCGCTATGGCGCAGACAAAAGGCTTCGGCTGGGCGCCGAGATAAAAGCTCATGTCTGCCCCGTTGGAGAATCCGGTCGCGAACACCGCCTTCGGGTCCACCCCCAGATCCCGCACGAGCCGGCCGACCAATTCGCGGGCGAATCCGATGTCATCCACCGTCTGGTCCCGATGGAATTCATAGCCGACATTGAAGAACGACTTCCCCTTCGAATCGGTCGTTCCTTCAGGATACACCGCCACAAAACCGTGCTTCTCGACCAAAGGCACGAATCCAGTGAGTTCGCGGACCGCTTTGGCCGAACCTGTGAAGCCATGGAACACCATCACCAACGGCGCACCGGTTCGAACGGTCCGGGGCAAATCGAGAATGAACGAACGATCCCGGCCGCCGAAGGTCCCGCGATAGACCCCGCTTTTCCAAGGCGTTCGAATCCCATCCCCGAGGTTTTCCTCGGCGCTCAATCGACTTTGGAGAAACACAACGGCTCCGCACAGGATGACCGATGAAATCGTCCAGAAATTTGGTTTCATGCAAATAGTTCCCGGACCGAAACCTTCCAGAGTCCCTTCCCACTGACAACGGAGCGTATTCAAACCAGATGCGGACTTGCCCCTTGTCAGCCACCCCTGCGAGGGCTTCCATAAAAATCTCCCCAACGCTGCCATGACACCTCCTCCTGTACTCACCATCATTCGTCGCAGAGCCTTCACCCTGATCGAACTGCTCGTAGTCATCGCCATCATCGCGATCCTGGCCGGAATGCTCCTGCCGGCCCTGGGCAAGGCCAAGAGCAAGGCCCAGGGCATCCAGTGCCTCAACCACACTAAGCAGCTGCAATTGGCCTGGATCATGTACGCCGAAGACCACCAGCAGCGCCTCGTGCTCAACGGCACCGGCGACCAGAAGGGCTGGGTCTCCGGCTGGATTATGGGCAACACGCCCGACGCCACGAACCTGAACCTGCTCAAGCCACCCAACGGACTGCTCTGGCCGTACAACCAGTCGGCCACCATCTACCGCTGCCCTGCCGACCGCAGCACGGTGCGACTCGGCGGCCGGGACCAGCCGCGCACTCGCAGCTTATCAATAAATGGCTTCATGAACGGACAGAGTTGGCACACCGACCTCATGGCCAAGACCTGGCGGACCTTCCGCAAGCTCGGCGACATGCGCTCGCCCAGCCAAATGTTCGTCTTCATCGACGAACGCGAGGAGAGCGTCGACGACGGCTACATTCTCGTCTCAATGGAACCGAACCAGCTCTGGGGCAACCTGCCGGCCGCCTACCACAACGGCGCCGCCGGCCTGAGCTTCGCCGACGGCCACTCTGAGATCCACCGCTGGCTCGACCCCGGCACCCTCCGCAAGGGCCTCGCCGGCGACCGCAAGGCCCCCCGTGACGTCCCCTGGATCCAGCAACGCGGCAGCGAACCCGTCGAATGAGCAAATGGGTTTGATCCTCCCTGAAACGGGGTCAGGGTGCGGATTCAGGGAACGAATTCCCAACCTGATTCACATCATGGATTTTGCTAAACACCTGGCCTTCGCGATAGCCGCCTGGGCCATCACGGCTGCTGCCTATGCCGCCTCCACTTTTGTGCATCCGGGTGCGTTGGATTCCAGAGGCGAACTAGACTTCGTTAAGGCCAAAATCCAGGCAAAGGCCCAGCCGTGGAGAGCCGAGTTCGACCGGCTTGTGGCTTCCAGTTACGCCACTCGCACGCCACATGGAAAGACCACCATTAATTCCAGCAACGCGGACGCTGAACTTTCGCGAGATGACGCCAGCGCTTCTTACACCCAGGCGCTCCTGTGGTATTACTCGGGCAACGCGATCTATGCGAACCGCTCGATCGCGATCCTGAACTCGTGGACAAATTTGCAATCCTTCACCGCCGGCTCCGATCAGGACAAGTTGCAGGCGGGCTGGATCGGCGCGGTCTTTGCCCCGGCCGCTGAAATCATGCGGGGTTATTCGGGCTGGACTACCAACGACATCGCCCACCTCCAAGCCATGTTCAAGCGGGCCTTTTATCCGCAGTTGAACCGGATGAGCACCTGGAACGGCAACGTGGATTTGACGCAAATCGACGCCATGATGGCGATTGCCGTCTTTAACGAAGACACGACGGAGTTCAACGCGGGCCTCACTCGCCTGGCAAAACGTCTCCCCAGCTATATTTATCTCACCTCTGTGGGAACACCGCCGCCGATCGCGGGCGATGGCGGCAACGTACAGAATTTTTGGTTCAATCCCACCCTGTGGACCGATGGCCTGACCCAGGAAACGTGCCGAGACAATGGTCACCACACGCAGTTCGCACTGGGTTCAGCCCTTCACGCCGCAGAAACCGCCTGGCATCAAGGCGTGGATGTGTACACGGCCAATACGCAGCGATTCACCGAAGCGCTGGAGTTGATGGCTTCCCAGTTCCTCAGTGGCTCGATGCAAGGCACTTCGGCCAACAACACCCCCTCCGCCAGCCGTTTCGAATCCTGGGAGGTGGGCTACAACCACTACCATCACCGCGCCGGGCTCCCCATGACGAAGACGGGGACGCTCATCGAAAACCAAATCCGGCCCAATGCTCAACGGGCCGTTTGGAACTTGGTTCACGAAACTCTGACCCATGCCAATCTGCCGGCCAGCGTCTCGCCACTCGGAGGCGCGCTGCCGCCGATTTTGACAGGCTCGAAGATGCTGCCCAGTGGAGCGTACCAATTGGCGTTCACCAACAACACCAGCGCGACCTTCACCGTGCTCTCTAGCACCGACCTATCGTTGCCCCTGACCTATTGGACCGTGGTCGGCACGCCCACCAATAACGGTTCCGGCCTTTTCCTTTTTACGACCGAACCGCTGACGGACGAGACGAAACGATTTTACCGCGTAAAATCACCGTAATATGAAATGCCCGCCATCTGTCCATTGAACACCGGGAATCATGATTCAATCGCTAAAACTAAAAGCATCCAAACGTATCCTGGCTGTTGCAGTTCTGCTTTTTGG
>Ga0209598_10003571_pt1 | contig 11713 bp, 10 predicted proteins | sample M_140807_EF_Meta_FD_187317 | JGI IMG/M metagenome (GOLD analysis project Ga0209598, IMG submission 187317) | Freshwater microbial communities from Lake Montjoie, Canada to study carbon cycling - M_140807_EF_MetaG (SPAdes) (version 2) | ecosystem: Environmental > Aquatic > Freshwater > Lake... | reverse complement strand
GAAATTGAACTGGCCAGATCAGGCATGTTCACCCAAAAGACCCCATGTGATTCCGCATCATTTACGGGAATCCCATTTAGAGTCACATTAATACGGGTAATATCAGCCCCTCTAATGCGCATACCAGTGTATCCAATGCCAGCACCTGCATCAGAATTAACGACCATAGATGGTGTAAATCGGAGCAGATAAGGTAAATCCTGACCTTGGTTGTGCTTTTTTATCTCCTCTTTGGTAAAAGTTTGAAAAGCGACAGGCGTTTCCTCATTAGCTCTGGTACTTTCTATGCCGATTTCATCTAAAAGATAACTTTCTGCTGAGAGGATTATGGGAAAGTTCATCGATTTTTCAGACAGCAGAATCTTTTTTTTATATGTTTGGAATCCAATAGCTGAAAAAACGAGGATATAATTCCCGAAGGGAACCTTTTCTATTATATATTCCCCTTTTGAGTTAGAAGCGACGCCAAAAGAAGTATTTTCCAGAGAAACGGAAATTCCTTCCAGCAAGTTTCCACTATCATCTTTAATACTTCCAAAAATCAATCCCTGAGCGTATAAATGGAAAGAAACACAGAAAAGAATGCAAAAAGAAAACAGAATCTTCATTTTTAATAATAGCTTAAGATTAAAAATTACAATCCTTTGGGGTATGGAAAGTTCGTTCAGCCTGCACCGCGAACGATGCTCATTTTCCTTTCCGGAATTACCCGGCCAGGTTCAATGGGTATAATCTCAGCGTACCAAAGTGGTAGCACCCCAAATGAGAAAGTGCAAAGTTATAAAAATATATGAGATGTAATTATTTCAGCTTATTATTTTATTTAAATGCTGAATGGCACAATTTAACCGATCTTCTTTAAGCTGCCCTTCTACGATGGCGTACTTTTTATCGAAAGTATTAAGCAAATTTATGAAAGAATCAAAAATTTCTAATCTTTGGTTAGGCGTTTCTCTTAAAGGATCCTCTTCCCAAGGAATATCCGGTTTGCAAAGTAAATAAAAGCAGGAATCATCCTGGATAAAAAGTTCCCGTATTTGAGCATTAATAGAACCAAAACGATATTGGAACCAAATATCAACTGCCTCCACACCCGTATCACAAATGAGCACTTTAGTTGTATTTGTCTTATATAATTGATGCCAGTAGTTCTGGCCTTTTGCTATATCAAGCAGAGTTGATTCAACATATGGTTCTTTTAAAGTTGGCAAAAAATAACGGGCAAATTCTGGAACAAAAGGTTCTTTAAGATAGTTAGATAAATTCTTAGCGAGGGTCGATTTACCCGTAGATTCTGGTCCGGTTATGATAATTTTAGTCATATTTTAGGGCAATTAACTGAAATTGTAAACCTTTAAAGATTTTAAATAAAAAAAATGCATGATATAGAACCATTTTTCAGATGGATAGATGATTATTCTGCAACGAAAGATGAAAGGTCGCCTTTTTTTCAAACAACCTACAATGAATTTTATTTTGATAATAAAATTTATAATTACCTTATCCATCCACAATGGGATGACATAGGGTCAGAAACACTATATATTAAAATAATATGGGTCGATTATGATTTAAATTTCAGCATCATTGAATTTTTAGGCGAATGGAATGATTGTATTGAGGAAGATTGTCAGACGTTGAAAAGAAATATTATTGATAAAATGCTGGCATTCGGAATTGTCCATTTTATATTAATTGGTGAAAATATTTTAACCTTTCATAGTGGAGACGACGATTATTATCAGGAATGGATAGACGATATTTCTGAAGAAGGAGGCTGGGTTGCTCTATTAAATCTGCCAAAACATGTCTTTAACGACTTTAAAGATGCCAGAATCAATCATTTATTTTTTATGGGATCAGATTACAACACATTTAATTGGAGAATATACAAACCGACGGCAATTTTTGAATTATTAGAGGAGCGAATTCAAGGTTCCATAAAATCTTTACCTACATATTAGGTTTGAAGTGCTTTGAATGATTACCTTTGCAAAATGTTCAGAAGCGGTTTTGTAAATATTATTGGTAAACCCAATGTGGGTAAGTCCACTCTCATGAATGCCTTGGTGGGAGAAAAAATGTCTATTATAACCCCTAAACCTCAGACTACACGGCATAGAATATTAGGCATTTTGAGCGGTGAAAATTTTCAGTTGATTTTTTCTGATACGCCTGGATTCATTGATAACCCGGCTTACAGAATGCAAAAGACCATGAACAGCTCTGTGAGGGGAAGCTTTGAAGATGCAGATTTATTGCTTTGGGTTTCTGAGTTTTCAGAACCTGATAATAGTTTAGAAGCCCTTCACGAATCCTTTAACCAACTTGAAATTCCATTGGTATTAGTCCTAAATAAAATCGATTTACGTACCCAGGAGGAAGTTTTAGATTGGATTTCCCGAAAAAAGGAAATCTTCCCAAAGGCTCATTTTTTTGCTGTTTCTGCATTAAAGCAAACACAAACGGAAGATTTATTGACATTTATTAAAGATAATCTTCCCGAAGGACCAGAATATTACCCCCCTGATCAACTTACTGATAGGAATGAAAGATTTTTTATTGCCGAAATCATTCGGGAAAAAATCCTTCTTCAATACAAACAGGAAATTCCCTACTCCGTCGAAGTGCGCGTTGAATCGTTTAAGGAAGATATAACTACGGCGGGAAAACCTATTGTTAGAATTGAAGCTACTATTTTTGCGTCAAGGAAAAGTCAAAAGCCGATTCTTATAGGGAGGGCAGGCAGTTCGCTAAAATTATTAGGTGAAGCGTCCCGACTGGATATAGAAAAATTTTTAGAATCAAAAGTTTATTTAGAACTTTTTGTCAAAATAAGAGAGAATTGGCGCGATGATGAACAATCATTAAAGCAGTTTGGCTATGAAGGATAATCTGGGTATAAATAGTAAATTTACCCTCTATTTTAGTTTTTGAAAAAGTAAACATGAATAATATAGTGGCCATTGTAGGCCGACCCAATGTAGGAAAATCAACCCTCTATAATCGTTTAATTGGTGAGAGGAAAGCCATAATTGATAACGTTTCAGGCGTAACCAGAGACAGACAATATGGTCCAAGTTACTGGAACGGTAAAAATTTTACGGTCGTTGATACCGGAGGCTTTGTAAAACATTCTCAGGATATTTTTGAATCTGCCATCAGAACTCAGGTGAAAATTGCCATTGAGGAAGCGGCGGCAATCATATTTATGGTTGATGTAACAACAGGAATTACTGACTTAGATGATGAGGTTGCAGACATGTTGCGAAGAACGGACAAACCGGTATTTTTAGCCATTAATAAAGTGGATAATAGCAACAGATTGTTAGAGGCAAATGAATTTTATGCCCTTGGTTTTGAAAATGTATTTTTTCTCTCTTCTATAACTGGTTCAGGAACAGGTGAAATTTTAGACGCTGTGGTGGAACACATTTTCGAAGAAGAACCTCCAACAGATGAAATACCTCGCTTTGCCATCGTTGGTCAACCAAATGCTGGTAAATCATCTTTAACGAATGCTTTTTTAGGAGAAGATCGAAATATAGTTACAGAAATTGCCGGAACAACCAGAGACGCAATTCATTCTCATTATAAAAAATTTGGTAAAGAATTTATTCTTATTGATACCGCTGGTATTCGAAAAAAAGGAAAAGTCCATGAAGACCTGGAATTTTATTCGGTTATGCGCGCCATAAAAGCAATGGAAGATTGTGATGTCTGCATTTTGCTTGTAGATGCTATTTTGGGTATGGAATCACAGGATGTAAATATTTTTGCCCTAGCTCAGAAGAGACAAAAGGGTATTGTAATTCTGATCAATAAATGGGATTTAATCGACAAGGAAACCAATACTTCCCGTGATTTAGAAAAAGAAATCAGGGAAAGAATTGCTCCTTTTACCGATGTACCAATTCTTTTTATTTCCGCAACAGAAAAAGTAAGGATTTTCCAGGGTTTAGAAGCTGCTTTGACAGTCTATGAAAACAGAACGAGGAAAATTAAAACTTCTGAGTTGAATGACACTTTGCTTCCTATTATTGAAAATATGCCGCCACCAGCGCACAGAGGAAAATATATTAAAATAAAATATATTACTCAGCTTCCTACCAGAAATCCTTCTTTTGTATTTTTCTGTAACCACCCGACGCATATCAAAGATAGTTATCGCAATTTCCTTGAAAATCAAATGCGGAAGCATTTTCAATTCACAGGAGTGCCTATTCACATTTTATTCAGACAAAAATAAGCATCTACTTTTTTATGAAATGTTTTGAAACGCCTATTCCCGGACTTTTGCTTTTCGAACCTAAAGTTTTTCCCGATGAAAGGGGGTATTTTTTTGAATCATTCCGAGATGACTTCTTAAAAAAGCAGGGCGTTATTCAACCTTTTATTCAAGACAATCAATCTAGGTCATCCCGAGGTGTGTTAAGAGGATTGCATTACCAGATTGGAGAATTTGCCCAAGCGAAATTAATACGTGTGCTTAAAGGTGAAATTTTTGATGTTGCCGTCGATTTAAGAGAAAACTCTCCAACCTATGGAATGTCTTATGGCGTTATTTTAAGTGCAGAGAATCATCATCAATTGTATATCCCCAGAGGTTTTGCTCATGGATTTTTAACGCTAAGTCCTGTTGCAGATATTCTTTATAAATGTGATGCTTATTATCATAAAATGGCAGAAGCTGGCATAAAATACAATGATCCTCAATTAAATATTCATTGGGATTTTCCTGCTTCTGAAATTATTTTATCTGATAAAGATGCTTTACTGCCCAACCTTGGAAGTCAGACTCCAATAGAAATAGCTTTTCAACCATGAAAATAGCTGTCTTAGTATCCGGTGCAAATGGACAACTGGGAAAAGCTTTACAAAGTATTTCCTCTTCTTATCCTGAATTAAGCATTGATTTTTTGGATAGGAATCAACTGGATCTTTCTGAGTTAGACCCTTTAAATATACCGGAAATTTTAAATAAAACGGTTTATGATTACTACATTCATGCGGCAGCTTATACATCGGTAGATCAGGCTGAAAAAGAAGTAAAACTATGTTTTCAGATAAATCAACTTGCTGTAAAGCATTTGGTTACCTATTTTTCTTTTAAAAAGACAAAATTCATTTATATTTCTTCCGATTATGTTTACCATAGCAAACAAAACACGCCGTTCATAGAAACAGATTTACCCCAGCCCAAGGGAATATATGCCAGGTCTAAACTAGCAGGAGAAGAGGCCGTTAAAAAAAACACCATTGATTATTTAATATTCCGAACTTCCTGGGTTTATGGAGAACACGGTAAGAATTTCATCAGAACAATGGATCGATTAGGTCAGGAGAAAGACCAGATTCAAGTTGTTTTCGACCAAATAGGGTCTCCAACCTGGGTTAATGATTTGGCAAATATGCTATTAACTATAATCAATGAAGGAAAAGCAAAAGATATAACTGGTACTTTTAATTATTCTAATGAAGGTATAACAAGCTGGTATGACATAGCCCGAGCAATCATGCAAGAACGAGGATATTCAACCAAAATCAATCCAGTCAGAACCTCGTCATTTCCACTACCTGCACAAAGACCTCCATTTAGTGCCATGGATAAATCACATTTCAAAGAAATTTTTGGATTAGAAATTCCGCACTGGCTCGAATCCCTTCAAAAATGTTTACATAGGTTACCTTAATAAAAGGATATTGAACCAAACATTCCTTTTTATTATTTAATAGTAAAATAAAACGTATTAACCAATAAACTTGTATATTGGAATAAACGCATAATAATCGAACAATGGCGAATAGATTCTCCTGTTTTTTAACTCCCCCATTTCGGGTTTCTTTTATCCAAAAGAATGTGTTCATTGTCGTATTCAGCTTATTTTTTATTCCTAAAATAAATGCGACGCATAACAGAGCTGGTGAAATTTCAATATCTCAGGTAGGTGATTGTACCTCTAGCTTAACTGTGAAAGCTACCATTACAACTTACACTAAAACAAGTAGTATTCAAGCCGATAGAGATACGTTATTTATCTGCTGGGGAGATGGTAAATGCGAAAAAATTGGCCGATCAAATGGAGGAGGTTCCATTCCAAAAGGCGAACCTTTAGAAAACGATACAAAAAGAAATATTTATATCGCTTATCATACTTTCCCTTCCAGAGGCACCTATGTTATTTCAATGACAGACCCCAATAGAAATGGAGGGATATTAAATGTCAATTATCCAAATTCAGAACAAATCAGATTTCATATACAAACTACCTATACCTTTCCAAATCCGCAATTTCAAGGATGTAATAATACGCCCGTTTTACTTCAACCTCCCATCGATATTGGATGTGTGGGTCAAAAATTTATCCATAATCCAAATGCTTATGATAGTGATGGAGATAGTTTATCTTATCACTTTTCCGTTCCCCTTCAGGATGTGGGCTTGGCAGTGCCAAATTATATTTTCCCCAGTAACATTAGCCCTGGCCCTAAAAATAATCTAACCTTAAATCCTGTAACGGGTGATATTGTTTGGGATGCCCCGCAAAGAGCTGGAGAATACAATCTATCCATTTTTATTGTAGAATATAGAGATGGTTTTCCCATTGATACCATCATTCGCGATATGCAAATTCTGATTAAGAATTGCGACAATTTACCCCCTGAAATTAAAGTACCCTTTAATGAAATTTGTGTCATTGCCGGGCAAACTTTGCGTTTTGAAGTAACAGCAACTGCACCCATTTCCGAAACTAATCAAAGAGTAAAACTTACGGCATTAGGGGGCCCTTTTGAAGTAAAACCTAACCCTGCTACTTTTCTTCCTCCTGGTCGATTCTTTGAGCCCGATCCAGTAACTAAGGTATTTACCTGGAAAACTTCCTGTGAACATATCTCCGAACAATATTATTCCGTGGTTTTCAAAGCGCAGGATAATTTCTTTCCTGATTCTTCCGGTTTAGCTATCCTGAAAACAGTTCGAATTAAAGTAATGGGGCCTCCGCCAAAAGATTTACAGGTAAAAAGTAATCCTCAATCAATTCTTCTGAGTTGGGGTAAACCCTACGCTTGTGACACGGTAGGTGGAAATTATTTTAGAGGATTTACCGTTTGGAGAAAGGTCAATACGAATCAATTTCCCCTTGACACCTGTCAACCTGGATTGGCTGGAAAGGGCTACACCCAATTAACTGAATTTAGTATTTTGAACATTCAAAATAACAGATATTTTTATGAAGATAAAACGATTGAACCTGGCAAAACTTATTGTTACAGGATCTTAGCTGAATTTGCCAGAACTACACCAAATGGTCGTTATGCTTACAATCTGGTTGAAAGTCTTCCTTCTGAGGAAATTTGCATTCAACTGGGCAGAGATTTACCCTTGCCTATTGAAGTAAATGTTAAAAAAACAGCCACCATTGGTAGTATAAATGTTTGTTGGATCAGACCAAAACCTGAAATTTTAGATACCATAAACAATCCCCCACCCTATACCTTTATTTTAACGCGAGGAACTGGACTTAATCCAAATGATTATAAAGAAATATGGCGAAGTCAGGCAGCGAATAAATTTAGTGCCCTGAAAGATACTTGTTTTTTGGACTCCGCAACGGATACAGAAAAAAATGCTTATTCCTATAAAATAACCCTTTTAACAGGTCTTGATAATCGGGTACAAGGAACTACCAATCCAACCTCATCTGTGTTTTTAACTGGCTCCGGTTCAGACAAATCCGCCATCTTAAACTGGAATTTTCAGACTACCTGGGAAAATTATGGCTTTACCGTTTACCGAAAAAATAATGCAGGTATTTTTGATTCCATTGGATTTACGAAGATTAAATCCTTTACAGATTTGAATTTAACCAATGGAAAATCATATTGTTACTTAATTAAAAGTTGGGGAACCTATGGTGTTAGTGGTTTACCTGACCCCATACTTAATTTTTCTCAGGAAATATGCATTACACCCAAAGATAATGTTGCTCCTTGTCCGCCAATACTAAAGGTAAACAACTTTTGTCAAACGGGCATTTACCCTGATTGTGATGAAATTTCCTCTACAGGAAATGAGCTAAACTGGTCAAAAACAAAAGATTGCACTGATAATGATATTGCTGGTTATTACCTTTATTACGCAGATGGGCCTGGAAAAACAGAAACAAAAGTGAAGACGATAAATGGTGCAAATATAAGTAATACCAGACATGCACCACAAAACGGATTAGCTGGTTGTTATCGGTTAACTGCTTTTGATGCGAATGGGAATGAAAGTAAGCCAAGTGAACAGGTTTGTTCAGTCAATTGCCCTGTTTATGAACTTCCAAATGCATTTACTCCCAATGGAGACGGAAAAAATGACCTTTATACCCCAAGAAAATCTTGTTTCATTGTCTCTGTTGACTTTAAAGTATTCAACCGATGGGGACAATTAGTTTTCCAGACAACCGAACCAGCTATAAATTGGGATGGCAATCAGTTACAAGGTCAAAAATTACCCTCTGGAACCTATTATTATGTGTGCAAAGTTTTTGAAAAAGGAACGGAAGGAATAGTTCCATTTGGGGGTACGCTCAGCGGGTATATAGAATTACAAAACGGAAACGATTAAAAGAAATTATGTTTACAGGTATTATAGAATCATTAGGAATTGTTGAGAATATTTCGTTGAGTGGAACAAACAAGGAATTCACCATTTTTTCCTCCATTTCCAATGAATTAAAAATAGATCAAAGTCTTGCTCACAATGGGGTTTGTCTGACGGTTACAGCCATTGAAAATGGCCGGCATCAAGTTACTGCTATAGATGAAACACTGCAAAGAAGTAATCTGGGTCATTTGAAAGTCGGACAATCCATTAATTTAGAAAGAGCCATGTCTGGTCTTTCCCGATTTGACGGCCATTTGGTACAGGGTCATGTTGATACGGTAGGAAGCGTTACTGAAGTGATAGATAAAGATGGTTCTTGGATTTTCACTTTCAACTTTCCCGAAGAAAACGAACATTTATTGGTTGACAAAGGATCTGTTTGCGTCAATGGCGTTAGTTTAACGGTCAATAATCCTACCCATAACACTTTTCAGGTGGCCATCATACCTTATACATTTGACCATACAACTTTTAATCATTTAAACCCGGGAGATTCCGTTAACCTTGAATTTGATATATTGGGAAAATATATTGCAAGATATGCTGCAGCTTACAAGATATAAGAAGGGGGGGGCTCTGAAACCAACAAGCACTGAAAAGACGACTAACTTTGGGAAAGGGTGCTAACCCTTTGATTATATTAGAAAGAAAATACGATACACCCATTCTTGGGTGGAAATTATGCGCTCAGCAGCCAGTTGTTTGAATCAAGATTTTCAGGATTTCGAGGATTAACCATAACGTCGTTGGTTTGATTCGGAAGATTATTATTAAACGGTTCTTTCATTTCAAAGCCTCTCGCCGCTGCGTAACGCAGCGGCGAGAGGGATGATAAAAAGTAATCCACTACGAATCTCCCTTACACCCAAACCGAAGACGTACGCTACATTCAGTGAAATCCTATAATCCTTAAAATCCATGATTCAAAAAAAGAGTGAGGAATTGGGGGTAAATTTTAATTTGAACCTGTCCGGGAAAAGTTGATGCGTGCATCGCCGCAACGGTGTAATGATTATGATTTTAAATCTTTAATATATTCATTTGGCAATTTATTAGTTAGTTGCTTAAAACAACGGATAAAAGCGGAATTAGATTTAAAACCACTTTCTTTACCTAAACTTTCAATGGTTTGATGAAATCCCTTTTTATTTTTTATTAAATTAATGGCATATTCAACCCTTAATCTATTTCGCCAATCAATATATTTTTCATCATTAACTTGATTGAAAAAATAGGTAATATGATGAAAGGGTAAATTTATATCCTTTGAAATGCTATAAATGCTTGATTCAACTTCTAAAAATTTATTTTCCTCTACCCAGTAATTAAGTGCTAACTTTATTTTTTCAATATAATTCAAATCAAATGAAATACTTATCAATTCTCCTTTTTCTAATGCTGCTTTTTTATTTTTATAAACTTTCGATGCTACTTTTTCTAAAGGTTTGCCATAAAGTATTTGCGGAAATAAAATAAGACCAAGAACTAACACTAAAAATCCGCTAAATACAAGGGAGAAAAGAATTTTTTCCTCATTTTGATAAGTCAATTTATCCTTTGCATGAGGAAACAATAATACCCATAAGAAAACAACCAAAAATGAGACGATAATTGAAAAAAAGAAAAGCCAATTAATAAGTATTTTCGAAGGTTTTACCTCATCGTTAGAGGATGATTTTTTAAATATTTTATTTAGGATTAAATACCAAATGGCTATTATATATAATAAAAAATGGATTATTTTTAATTTATAATTTATCATCAGGGGTAAGAAATTATTTAAACTAGTATGGCTTAAACTACTCCAGGAATTATTAATTATTTGATCTGCAATTTGCAGTTTTGAATCCCAAGCTGACAAATTATAAGGCAATCTTCCCAAAAACATAATGCTAAAAACAATAAAATGTATGCAGTCATATTTAGTAAAATAGGCATTATTCTTTAAAATCGATCTCACATATAAGAAAGCCAGCGGCCCAATGGTATATGCTGCTGCGTTGATTGGAATACTTAATAGGATGGCTATGGTTACTTTAGAATTATTGTATATATAAATAATGTGTTAAAATGATAAAGTTAAATAAAGTTAAAAACAACCCTAAATAAATATTAGCAGATTTATATCCCTTATTAGATACTAATAACACCATCGAAAAGAATATGCCAAATCCACTTAATAATAGCATCATTATAATTAATTATCTTCCGTCATAACCTGAATAGTATTACCTCATCAATATAAATCATTTTAAATCAATTTTTATTATAACAACAATAATTATTTTTTAATCCCTTGAAAGTCGGGAAAAAAGTGGAGAATAATGAAAGGGAGGTATAATGTAATAGGTAATAAATATTACATTGGAATCTGTCAGGGAGAAGACGCGATGCGTTCATTTTTTTATTCCAAATACTTTCAAACTATTACAAAAACACCCAAAGAGCCTTATTTTGATATGACTCTTTGGGTGTTTCTAAACCATTGGGTTAAACTTAAATTTTTAACACATCAAAACAATTTAAAGAGGGAAAACTTAAAATATTTACGCGGTCGCCCGCAAGCACAACCCACAAATAGTCAAATAGACAAATAGTCAATCCCTGAGGCAGCGAACAGAGGCGCCGAACTCCTTATTGTCGCCGTTCCTGTACACATTGCCAGTGCTGGAGTTCAAGGAGCGGTACCAGGCGTAAGAGGTGGCGAGCTCGGTAGCACTCCAGAAGTAAGCGTAGATTCTAATACTGCTGAAACTACCAACGTAATTGCGAAAACCACTTGGGAGAGCGGAAAAGTCGCTTGTATTAGTTCCGGGACTACCAGGATCCCATCCTAAACCAGAACCAATAGAACTGTTTGTTACTATTGATTTCATTACCCTCCCTGCAGAACCACTTTGAGCACCTGCAAAAGTTAAAACATTCACATTAGTTACAAGTTGACTAGGATCTAAGGTTTGAATCATTATTGTCCATTCTGCATCTGTGGGAACATGCCAACCAGCAGGGCACAATTTCCTTAGGTCATTAACAGCATACCAATTGTATAGATATCCGTAA
>Ga0209598_10003570_pt1 | contig 11713 bp, 6 predicted proteins | sample M_140807_EF_Meta_FD_187317 | JGI IMG/M metagenome (GOLD analysis project Ga0209598, IMG submission 187317) | Freshwater microbial communities from Lake Montjoie, Canada to study carbon cycling - M_140807_EF_MetaG (SPAdes) (version 2) | ecosystem: Environmental > Aquatic > Freshwater > Lake... | reverse complement strand
AGAGCCGGCGGAAACAAGCCATCAGCTCCTGGAAGGGCGCCCAGGGGCTGGCGGAGGACGTTCGCTACTACGGCCAGTGGATGCGCGATGAGGCCGAGAAACGCATTGGTCACCTCTACCCGAAGGTGGAAGTGACGCCTGAGATGGCCAAGGACCGGCCGGACCTGAACCCCTACGTGGGCAAGAAGCTCACCGTGATCGCCTGGCTGTGGGCACGCACGGTGAAGAGTCCGAACCCGGCCTTTTCGGATGTAGAGGTACCGCTGGCCTCCACGTTCATGCTCTCCACCAAGGCTGGCAAGGAGGCCTATGTGGAGCCAGTGGTAGAGGACGGCGGATATCGTTTCACGGTGAAGGTGGGTAGGCCGAAGGATGTGGAGTCAGCAAAGAACGGCACCAAGTTGTCTCGCGGGGCAAACTTCCAGTGCTTGATGACGGGAGCGCCGATCGCCTCAGGCCATATCTACGGCGAGGCAAACGCAGGGCGCATGGGTGCGCGGCTGATGGCGATCGTGGCCGAAGGCGATCGCGGGCGGGTTTATCTCGCGCCGACCCCGGTGCACGAGGTAGCGGCGCTCAAGGCCATGCCGGAATGGAAGCCTGAGGTCGCGATGCCGGAGAATCCACGCTGGTTCTCGCCGCCGCTCTACGGCCTGAAGACCTACGGCGACCTCTTCACCCCCCGCCAGCTCGTGGCCCTCACCACTTTCTCGGACTTGGTGCAGGAAGCACGATTGAAGTGCCTGAACGATCTCCATCTAAGCCAAGAACACGAGAAAGAACCTCTGGCTCATCTCTTAATTCAGAAAAAAACAGATGAATATGCGGATGCGGTTGCAACCTATCTGGGAATTACAGCTAGCAAGGCAACTCGCTTCATAACGACACTATCCGTATGGAGGGCCGACGAGGGCAAGCTGTCTCGCTCTTTCGGGCGACAAGTAATACCAATGACCTGGGATTTTGCAGAAACAAATCCGTTTTCGTCTACTGGAGGTGACTTCAAGGGCTTGGCCGATGGAACAGCAGATGCAATTCAAAAGCTTTCACAAGCCAATAAAGGACATTCGCAGCTTGCCGATGCCACAAGTCAAATCATGTCGAGCAATAAAATTATATCAACTGATCCACCATACTACGACAATATTGGCTATGCAGACCTGTCAGACTATTTTTATACATGGCTTCGGAAGTCTCTGAAATCGATAATCCCCAGCTTGTTTCTGACCCTGGTAACCCCTAAGGTGAACGAGCTTGTTGCGAACCCGTATCGCCATGGCAGCAAAGAGAACGCGGAGACTTTCTTCCTAAGAGGAATGAAAAAGGCAATGCATCAGTTGGCCGGCAACACTCATCCAGCCTTCCCAGTCACGATTTACTATGCTTTCAAACAGGCCGAGAAAAAAAATGATGCCGGCACTTCAAGCACTGGGTGGGAGACTTTTTTGGAGGCAGTTATTGCATCTGGCTTTTCTATTGCTGGCACCTGGCCTGTGAGGACAGAGGGCGCCACTAGGGTCAATAGCAGAGGATCGAATGCCTTGGCTTCAAGTATCGTTTTGGTATGCGAGCCTCTTTCGACTACGTCATCGACGCTTTCAAGGTCTGAGTTCCGTCGCCAATTGATTCAACAATTACCTCAGGCTCTTAAAGAACTAGAACGCGCCAACATCGCCCCCGTCGATGTGGCCCAGGCGGCCATCGGCCCCGGCATGGCCATCTTCAGCAGCGCCAAGGCCGTGCTCAACCCAGACGACAGCCCCATGTCCGTGCGGGAAGCCCTGATCGAGATCAACAACGCCCTCGATGAGTACCTCTCCCAGGATGAGGGCGAGCTGGATGCCGACAGCCGCTTTGCCCTCACCTTCTTCGAGAGCTTCGGCTACAAGGAGCGCGACTTCGGCGATGCTGAGGGTCTGGCCAAGGCTCGCAACCTCTCGGTGGCAGGGGTAGCTGAGGCCGGCATCCTCCGTTCCGTGGCCGGCAAAGTGCGATTGCTGCCACGCGCGGAACTCCCCGAGGATTGGGACCCCTCCAGCGACAAGCGCCTTTGCGTCTGGGAGGCCACCCAGCAACTGATCAAGCGGTTGGAAGCCGGCGGCGAAGACAAGGCAGGCGAACTGCTTCTCCAGCTCAAGAGCATCGCTGGCCATGGTGATCTCGCCGCCAACTGCCGCGCCCTCGCCTACCGCCTCTACAACCACTGCGAGAAGTCCAAGCAGGCAGAAGAAGCCCGCTCCTACAACGGCCTGGTGATCGCCTGGTCGGAGCTGGAGCGGCAGGCCTCTGCAGCTTCCAGTAGTTCAACAGCTCCTCTTCAGACCACCATGATCTGATCCTTTCCCCATGGCCATCTCCAACCGCGACCGTGTCGGCAGGGCTCTCGATCAGCTCCGCGATGCTCTGCTGCCCTACATCAGCACCGAGCTCTACACCAACCTCGGCACGAACTGGCAAGACCAACTGTCACCCCAGACCAAAAACCTCCAGGACGTGGCGGTGCTTCTGGGTCTGTTCATGGATCATTGGCAGGGCGTTTTCAAGAAGAAGCTCAGCCAGTCGGATCGGGCCTATGTGAGTGAGCTCAAGGAAGCCCGTAACAAATGGGCCCATTCAGAGCCGATCTCATCCGACGATGCCGATCGCTACCTCGACACTGCCGCCCGCTTGTGCCGCAACATCGCCGCACCCGAGCCCGCTGAGGCGATCCGTCTCCTGCGGGAGGAACTGCAGCAACAGGTGTACAACGATCGGGCTCGCAACCGCACCCGCTACCAGGTGTCGATTGAGAACCAGGTGCAGGCCGGCCTGGTGCCCTGGCGCGATGTGATCCTGCCCCACCCCGATGTGACCACGGGTAAGTACCAGCAGGCCGAGTTCGCCGCCGATCTCGATCAAGTGCGCCGCGGCATCGGCAGCAAGGAGTACACCGATCCCACCGAGTTTTACCGCCGCACTTTCATTACTTCGGGCATGCGTGCCCTGTTGCGCCTCGCCCTCGAACGGTTCAACAGCCAGGGCGGTGAACCAGTGATCGAGCTGCAGACCAACTTCGGTGGAGGTAAGACCCACTCAATGCTGGCCCTGTACCACCTCTGCTCGGGTCAGACCCTGGCCAGCTTGCCGGGCCTCGATGAGGTCTGCAGCGAGGTGGGCATCTCATCCATCCCGAGAGCCTCCCGCGCAGTACTGGTGGGCACCGCCTTCAGCCCCTCAAAGGCCACCACCTATCCCGATGGCACTGTCGTGAACACCCTCTGGGGTGAACTCGCCTACCAGCTCGGTGGACCCCAGGGCTATGCATTGATCGCCAGCAGTGACCAGCAGCGGGTGGCCCCCGGTGCCCAGGATCTGGCCGCCCTGTTCACTGCCCATTCCCCCTGCCTGATCCTGGTGGACGAGTGGGTGGCCTACGCCCGCAACCTGGTCAGCAACGCCACCCTGCCTGCGGGCACCTTTGATTCGCAGGTGTCATTCGCGCAGGCGCTCACCGAGGCCGTGAAGCAGGTGCCCAATGCCCTGCTGCTGATCTCTGTGCCTCAGAGCGTCAACGAGATCGGCGGCAGTGATGGTGAGAAGGCCGTCTCGGCTCTCAAGAACGTCGTCACCCGCATCGCCTACCAGTGGCGGCCCGCCACCGGCAACGAGGGCTTCGAGATCGTGCGGCGGCGCCTGTTCGAGCCGATCACCACCAAGGAAGCCGGCGCGGCTCGCGATGCGGTGGTCCGCAGCTTCATCGACCTCTATTCCCAGAACCCCTCCGAGTTCCCGGCCGAGACCCGCGAAGCGGGCTATCGCGATCTGCTGATCAGCGCCTACCCGATCCACCCGGAGCTGTTCAAGCGCCTCTACGACGACTGGAGCACCCTGGATCGCTTCCAGCGCACCCGAGGCGTGCTGCGCCTGCTGGCGCTCACGATCGAAGGGCTCTGGAACGGCAATAGCAAGGACCTGCTGATCATGCCCAGCTCGATCCCGCTGGACGACAACGACGTCAAGAATGAGCTGGTCCGCTTCCTGGACAACCAGTGGGAGCCGATCATTTCCCAGGATGTGGATGGCCCCCAATCCACCCCCACCCGGCTGGATACGGAGAACCCCAACTTCGGCCGCGTTAGCGCCTGCAAGCGGGTGGCCCGTGCCCTTTACATCGGCACCGCCCCGGATGCGGATGCCCTACGCAAGGGTATCGGCGATCAGCGGGTGAAGCTGGCCTGCGTCATGCCAGGCGAGCCGATCGGCGTGTTCGGTGATGCCCTACGCCGTCTTGGCGATCGGGGCCGCTTCATCCAGCAGGACGGCGACCGCTACTGGATCGACACCCGCCCCAACCTCAACCGCACAGCCGAAGAGCACCGCGAGAGCTACCTGCGCCAACGTGATGAGTTGCTTGCCGAACTCAATAGCCGGCTAGCCCAGGAGGCCTCAAAACGCGGCGACTTCGCCGGCCTCCATGCAGCCCCGATTGAGCACAGTGCCGTACCTGATGAGCCGGCAACCCGGCTGGTGCTATTGGCTGGGCAGTTCACCCACCGCAGAGGTGTTCAGACCAGCGCTGCCAACCAGTGGGCCGCTGCCTGCCTACAGAGCCGCGGCAACAGCCCTCGCCAGTTCGCCAATACTTTGATCTTCCTGGCTCCAGATGAAGCCAACATCGAAAACCTCTTCCATGCCCTGGCCGATCGCCGCGCATGGCAGCACATTCTTGATAACGAACTGGAACTAAACCTCACCGTTGCCCAGAAGAACCTGGCGATCGGCAAAGTGGCAGAAGCCACTCAGGCCGTGGCCAGCCGTATCCCGGAAACCTGGTGCCACCTACTGATTCCCTACCAGAGCCAGCCCGGACCTGGTGGCGCCCTCTGGGATGAGAAGAAACTCACCAGTGGTAGGGGCAGCCTGGCTGAGCGCGCCAGTGAGCGCAGCGTGCAGGAAGACATGCTTTTCCTGCAGCTGGGCGCAAGGCGAATCCGCGATGACCTCAACCGTTTCCTTTGGGTAGATAAACCGCATGTAGCCGTGCGCGACCTCGTGGACTGGAGCCGTAAATACCTTTACCTGCCAAGAATTGCCACTGATCAGGTGATCATCGCTGCCCTGGTAAATCCCCAGGCAGCCCTTACTGGTGAAACCACCTTTCACCTGGCTGACAGCTTCGATGAGGGGACTAAGCGTTACAAAGGCCTAAGAGCCCAGCAGGCTTCCAGCACCAGCCCTGCTTCCCTCACCAGCTTGGTGGTGAAAGACGAGGTGGCCGCCGCCCAGATTGAGTCGGATCGACTTGCTGAGGAGGAGCGGAAGAGGCAGGCATCTCAGCCAGTTGGTGTTGGGCCAGTAGGACCTGGGCCAGGAATCATCCAACCAGTGGTTCCACCAGGGCCAGGGATCATTTCCCCTCCGCCAGTGGTTCCAGTTCCAATCACAGCGAAGTTGCCCACCACATACACCGCTTCGGTGAAGCTCAGTTCGGTTACTGCTGGACCTCAAGTGGGTAAGTTTCTCGATGAAGTGATGTCTCACCTGCAGGCGCTACCTGGAGTGGAGATCGAGATGACGCTTGAAGTGCAGGTGCGGGCACCAGGTGGAATCGATGAGGCGACGGCGCGGATTGTGCTGGAGAACTCGGCAGCGCTGAAGGTTGAGAAACCGGGATTGTATTAATCATGACAAATGGCAATAAAATTCTTAACGCAGTCGCCAGGCTTCTGTTAAAAAGAATTCCCGATGTCCAGCCAACAAACACTCAAGCTGAAACTGGAAAACCATCAATCAACAAAACTGCATTCCCAGCAAAGAGTGAGCCTGATTTGCAGGCCAAACAAATTAAATTGCCTACTCAACGCCAAGATCAGCCAAAAATTGAGCGTAACAATAAACAGGATGATATTGAAACCAAAAGCCCAGAAAAGCAACCATCTCCAGGTCAAATCAACAAGGCTGATGATGGGCCAGGTTTCAACAATGCAAAGCCAAATCAAGCAAATATTACCCAGAATGATATCAAGGATTTTCTGGACAACAACGAAAGCTTTCTTGTTGAATACCTAGACAAAAACGAAAGCTTTTTAATTAAATATTTAGGCAAAGCGGGATGTGTTGTCAGTCGTCCAAGCGACAGCCAATTAGTTCAACCAGTTGAAGAAAATGATGAGAATACTGAGGAAAAAGACTTGTTTAAAGTTATTGTAAATGCCCCACAAGCACTGTCGGGAGGGAGTGAATACTTAATTCCTGAGGAAGCAAGCCAAGGCAAGGATCTGAAGCAAATTATCATTGCCACTAAAACAACAGTAACTAGTGAGACCTCCTCTCAATATCGACAGGAGATCAAGGATGACTCAGATTCAGTGGATATACTTAAACTGGACAGAGAGCAAATCGCAAAGATCAATGAAGAATCTGAGCGTGCAGCTATTTTGTTTGACAAAATTTTTAGTGATCCTGAAGACATCAATGACTTAGACCCCGAATTAGATACTAAGATTACAGATTCCCATGTCAAAGATGAAGCAGAATCATCTACAATCCTGGGCTTAGATGCTAATCTAAGTGCACTTGCTAAGCGCCTAATGGATAGGCCACAATGGAGCCGAGCTGAGCTAGCCTTAGTCTCAAACTCCCTTGATTTATTGCTTGACGGAGCCCTCGAATCTATAAATGAAGCAAGCTATGAAATCCTTGAGGTGCCATTTTTGGAAGGAAATTATCCTATAGAGATAAACATTGAAGCAATGAGCAAACTCAATCCATGAAGAACCCAACAACTTCAATTCGTCTTAAAGATCGCGATGCTATACTTCTCTCCCTACGCGCTGGTGTAGTTCCAAAAGTAGGCCAACATTTAATTCAAGTGGGTCGTACTCGTGAAATTGAAACTCTACTAAGCGATATTGCCAGGATAGCAGATGGAGGATCTGGGTTTCGCTTAGTTGTTGGTGAGTACGGAGCTGGCAAGTCATTTTTTCTAAATCTTGTAAGCTCAATAGCATTAGAGAAAAAAATAGTTGTTGCCTCGGCTGATTTAAATCCTGACCGAAGGCTTCATGGAAGTGCTGGTCAAGCTAGATCATTGTATTCAGAGCTAATGAGAAGGTTATCCACAAGGACAAGACCGGACGGTGGAGCACTACCAGGTATAATTGAAAAATTTATAGCTACATCCAAGGCCGAAGCACGAGTTACTGAAAAAACCGTGGAGGAAGTCATCCACAACAAGCTTGAACACCTAACAGAACTAGTAAATGGATATGACTTCGCAGCTGTAATCAATATCTATTGCCGTGGGGCTGAGGAAGGGAATGAGCAGCTTAAAGCAGATGCAGTTCGCTGGTTGCGGGGAGAATTCTCCACAAAAACTGAGGCAAAAGCCGCCCTGGGTGTAAGGGGGATTGTTGATGATACAACTGTGTATGACCAGCTCAAACTCATGGCAAGATTTGTTCAAGAGGCTGGCTATGCAGGAATGATTGTGGCTCTTGATGAAATGGTCAATCTCTACAAGTTATCTAATTCACAGGCACGCAATGGTAACTATGAGCAGATACTTAGAATTTTAAATGACACACTTCAGGGTGCTGCCGTTGGGCTTGGCTTTATTTTAGGAGGTACTCCAGAATTTTTGATGGATACCCGCAGGGGCCTCTACAGCTATCCTGCTCTCCAGGGTCGGTTAGCGGAGAATACATTTGCCAAGGATGGGCTAGTTGATTTCACTGGACCAGTGGTTCGCCTTTCAAGCCTTACACCAGAAGAATTTTATCTACTACTCGGCAAGATACGTCACGTACATGCAGGTGGCGATCAAGCAAAATATCTAATATCTGACAAGGGAATTGAAGGGTTCATGATTCACTGCTCCAAACGGATCGGAGATGCATATTTTCGCACACCTCGAACAACGATCAAGAGCTTTGCCGATCTTTTGGCTTTGCTGGAACAAAACCCTGGCAGATCATGGGAATCAATTGTTGGAGATGTGGAGATTGCTGCCGCTGCCGAGTTGGACGGCGAAGTGCCTACAGATAATGATGAAGACTTTGCTTCGTTCAAGCTGTAGGCCAATGAATTGCAAATGACTTACACTCAAAGCAATTCATTCTCTTTGCTTGACAAGAGGATTCAGCACTATATATGGTCGGAAAAGTGGGACTCCCTTAGAGATGCACAAGAACTTGCGATCCCAGTTATCCTAAGTGGCGATACCGATACGATTATTGCAGCAGCAACTGCTGCAGGTAAAACAGAGGCCGCATTCTTACCTGCTCTTAGCTACTTACTCTCCACAGATCCCAACGGCCTCATTGTTTATGTTGGACCATTAAAGGCATTAATTAATGACCAATTTTTGCGACTTGAAAGACTCTGTGCATCGCTAGGGATTCCAGTTTGGCCGTGGCACGGTGATATATCATCAAGCATTAAGAGCAAGTTCACAAAGAACCCAAAGGGTGTACTTCTGATTACTCCCGAATCATTAGAGGCTACTTTATTCAACAAAGGATCATCACTTTATGGGATATTCACACGACTTTTATTTGTCATTATCGATGAACTTCATGTTTTCATAGGCTCAGAACGCGGAAAGCAGCTGCAGTCTCTCTTGCATCGTATTGAAGCGATTCGATCCAAGCCGGTCACGCGCATCGGTCTTTCTGCAACCCTTGGGGACATGGCTCTAGCCGCAGAGTTTATGTGTCCAAATAGAGCTGATGCAGTGGCTCTTATTGAAAGCAAAAGTGCAGCAAAAGAACTTCTGATTAAAGTTAGAGGCTTTGAAGAACCAGCTCATGCAATCTCTTCGACTGCAGTAGCAACAGGCGATTCACCCAATGCATTAGAATCAGAAGATTCTGAAGTTGGTTCAGACAATACATCAAGGCAGCCAGGCATATCACCGGCTCATATTGCCATGAGCTTGTATAATGCAATGCGGGGGTCTAACAACCTGATATTCCCAAACTCACGCACGGATGTAGAACTTTTCACACACAGATTGCAAGAACTCTGCGAATCCAACAAGGTCCCGAATGAGTTTTGGCCACACCACGGGAACTTGTCTAAAGAGCTCAGGTCGGAAACAGAGGATGCGTTAAAGCAAACTGAACATCCTGCTACAGCTATCTGTACGTCAACCCTTGAACTTGGAATAGATATTGGAGCAGTCAAGAGTGTAGCCCAGATTTATCCACCGCCTTCTGTAGCAAGCCTCAAGCAAAGGCTTGGCCGATCCGGCCGCCGTGACAATGAGCCTGAGATTCTAAGGGGCTATGTAGTAGAAAATGAATATGGTAAAAACAATCCATCATTAGCTGATGATCTACGTCTGAGTACCCTTGAGTTTACTGCTTGTATCAGTTTATTGATTGAAAAGTGGTTTGAGCCGCCAGTTCCCAACGGATTACATTTATCAACCTTGATTCAACAGATACTCTCAGTCATCGGACAGAATGGCGGTACTCGTGCCGGTCCGCTTTATCAATTGCTTTGCTCCAATGGTGCTCCCTTTTCAGGGACTACAAAAGGAGATTTTCTAGATCTTCTGACCCATCTTGGCAAAAAGGAATTATTAATGCAAGATTCATCAGGACTTTTGCTTCATGGCAGGATCGGAGAAAATATTGTCAATCACTATTCCTTTTATGCTGCATTTAGCAGCCCAGAGGAATTCCGGATAGTTGCCGGTGGCAAGACACTGGGAACACTACCTGTTTTGATGATGTTGCAAAATGACCAGAGGATACTATTTGCTGGCCGTACTTGGATCGTTGAAGATGTTGATGAAGATAAGAAAGTAATCTTTGTCAAGCGAGCACGAGGAGGCGCGCCACCTGCCTTTGATGGGGGGCGAGGACGTGTGCACACAAAAGTCCGACAACGCATGCATGAACTTCTCCTGTCCGAGGAAACTCCTGGCTACTTAGATAAAGTTGCTATCAAATTTTTGTCACAGGCAAGAAGTTTCTTTAAAAAAAGGGGAATGAAGGGTGCCAAGTATATAGATCAAGGCGGGCAGATGACTTTGTTGACTTGGCTGGGAGACAATGCTAATGAGGCATTATCCTGTTTGCTTGGCCTTCATGGTATATCTGCTATTGCTAGCGGACCTACCGTTGAAGTGCAGAAGCGCGGTTCTTCTGTTGATAATGTCATGAAGGTTCTCCAAGATATAAGCCATTGTGATCCTCCTAGTGTCGATCAGCTCCTTGCAGGTGCTTCCAATATTCAACGGGAAAAGTGGGACTGGGCATTGTCTCCTGGCTTACTCAGACAGTCTTACGCAAGCCTCTATTTAGACTTACCAGAAGCAATCAAGTGGGCCTCTCAAACTGAAGAATGCATTGGAATCAAAGTAGCAGTTTAGATAATTTTCCAAAAGCAACTCAAGTTGCTATGCCCTGGGCTACGGATCCATCCCCAAACAACTGACCAAGATTGATGCCAGCTTCATAGGCCATCTGGTGCAGCTCCCTCCGCTGCTGTTCGTTTAGCCCATCCCAGAAGGCATGGAATAGGTCCACTGACGCCTTCCCAATCCCGAAGTACCCCACCAAGGTGAGAGGGAAGGTAAGCCAAGGGAAAACCAGGAGGACGACACCTAAAACAGCACTAACGGCTGCGCCACGCTTGGTGGTCTCCCAAACACTTGCAGTAATAACTTGAATCTGGGTGCTGCGATCGATTTCACCGCGTTTGCGCATTGCCTCCGTACGTAAACCCGTGAGCAGGGTCTGGTAGATGGCAAATACAAGCATGCCGCCAAGGGTGTGCTCGCCAATGAATTCTCCGCCGGTCAGCGCCCCATGGTTGCCGTTTATATCAACAGCAGTCAGCCCGGCAGTCGGGGCGATTTCCCAGCCGGCACGGGGGATGCGATAGGGGTCTCGTTCGCGGCTCATTGGGGTCTGGTTGTTCCTAAATTCAGTCTTAGGGGGAGCCGCAGTTGTGTTGTCAAATCTCGTGCGAAAAACAGTCAACTAGTTTGCGATCAACTACCCCTAGCCCAGTGGAAGCGCCGAACTACTGCTCATGGCCTGAGCAGCTTCACTGGCCCAGAGGCCGGTGCCGTGCGCTGCAGCAATAACTCCAGCTTGCGATCTTGCCGCTCCAGCACCACCAGAAATCCGGCCACGGTGATGCCCAGCACGGCAAGCCAGGCCAATGACGTCCAGGCCACTAACTTCCACGGATTCGGCTGCCCCGCGATCCAGGGGCCAATGGCCGGACGGGTGCTGAGTTGCTGGGGGGCTATCGCTTCTTCTGTATCTGCCTCCAGATCCAGCAGCCGTAATAACAATGCTTCTGGCGTGGCAGGAACTAAGGCTGTACAGGTTTCTGCCTCGTTCAAGCGATCGGCAAGCAATTCGCAGCAGCGTTGCAACCCGCCACCGGCCCAGAACAATCCCCAGGCGCGTTTATCCAATTGCAGCGCCACCCAACGGTGGGGTCTGGCGTCATTACGGATCAACTGGGCGGCCTTTGCCCAGGACCATGAACGGCCTGCTGATACCGACCCGTGAGCCTCAAGCAGCAACCGCCCCTGGGGATCACGGGTGTAGCCAGTGGCTACTTGCAGATCAACTACATCAATAATTTGACTATTTTGGAAAAAACTTAGTTGCTTCTCAAACCTTAATAGAATCTGAAAAAGGTGAGAGACTTGGTAAGAAATGATAGACAATCAATACTTTCCAATTTAAGTTCATAAGGTGTTACT
>Ga0209598_10003569_pt1 | contig 11715 bp, 12 predicted proteins | sample M_140807_EF_Meta_FD_187317 | JGI IMG/M metagenome (GOLD analysis project Ga0209598, IMG submission 187317) | Freshwater microbial communities from Lake Montjoie, Canada to study carbon cycling - M_140807_EF_MetaG (SPAdes) (version 2) | ecosystem: Environmental > Aquatic > Freshwater > Lake... | reverse complement strand
TGAATTGGTGTTGATTACGACTGACATATCCTTTGTCTTTCTAAGTTGCGAAGTCCGTCTCGCTGTCGGGCCGCTTTGGTTCAGTGTTCGACCTCACTGGTTTGACTAAAATTTACTGGAAAAAATTAACAGAATTGAGTTTAGGGGAGGATTTCAACAGAGGCTTAACGGGACATTAGAGTTGAAGACTTTGTTCTTGTCTGAACTCTACGGTTAAATCCGCTGCTTTTCATCCAGCCTGGATTGGAGCGGGGTATGGTCCCCGCCCCAATTCCTTAGTTAGCCTAACTCTTAGTTAGTAATCAGGCGAAGGATCGACTGGGTCGATTGGTTCGCTTGGGCGAGCATCGCAGTGCCGGCCTGTTGTAGGATGTTGAACCGAGCAAGCTTCGTGCTTTCGTCGGCGACATCCACATCGAGGATGCGGCTGTTGGCAGCTTCAAGGTTGGTTTTATTCACTGCAAGCATGTCTGCAGCGAAGGTCAAGCGGGACTGCTCGGCGCCGTTGTTGGCGCGGAGGGTTGCGAGGTTTTGGATCGCTGTCTGGATGTAACCAACCGCATCATTGGCATCAGCAGTGGTGCTGATGTCCATATTGCTGCCCGAATTCGTGTTGCAGATATCAAAAACGATTTGGCTCAAATCCACTTGAGTAATGCCCACTGTCTGATTGCCGTCATGTGAAGTGACAACGACCAATGTCGAGTTTGTATCCATGTCTAGGCCATTTGCGGAGGCCGAGCCACCAGCAGATGTCCCGTCGCTGAACAAATCTATTCCATTGAACTGCTCGTCCAACATCAGATTGAGCTGGCCTTTCAATTGGGTCAGTTCTGTGTTGTAGAGAGAGAGGTCGTTGGTGGACTTCGTCACATCTTGAGCAAGTGTGGCGAGTTCCGACATACGGCTAAGAATTTTATCAGCCGTTTTGATGACTCCATCCTGGGTTTGCAGGAAGGCGATGGAGTTATTCACGTTTGCCAGGGTGGCGTCGGTGCGGCGGATGGAAGCGCTGAGCTTCATCGACACGGCAAGACCGCCGGCGTCATCGTAGGCTGAGTTGATGCGTGAACCGCTAGAGAGCCTGTTGAGGCTGCGCTGCAGGTTGACGTTTGTGTTGCCGAGGTTGTAGGCGGCCGATGTGGCTGCTGAGTTGGTGTTGATTACTACTGACATATCCTTTGTCTTTCTATGGTGCGAAGTCCGTCTCGCTGGCGGGCCGTTTTGGTTCAGTGTTCGACCTCACTGGGGGAGTTTCCTCCGTTAGGTTATCTATCGGCAGACAATTGATGGGGCTTTAGAGAATTTTTTAAAAAAAATTCTGCTCGCCAGCAGATCCGCTCTGGGAGTGGGTTTTCAGGCAGAAGACCTGAGGGAAAGACGCGGTGTCAGAGTCGAGAGGGAGAAAAAGCCTCAGAGCTTGTGGCCCATTTTTTTCTTTTTCGTCTCGAGGTAGCGGGCGTTGTGGGGGTTTGCGACGGAGCGGATGGGGAGCTGCTCGACGATTTGAAGGTCGTAGGCTTCGAGGCCGACGACCTTGCGGGGGTTGTTCGTGAGGAGGCGGATTTTGTGGATGCCGAGGTCGGCGAGGATTTGGGCGCCGAGGCCGTAGTCGCGGAGGTCCATCGGAAATCCAAGGCGTTCGTTGGCTTCGACGGTATCGAGGCCCTGCTCCTGCAATTTGTAGGCGCGGATTTTGGGTCCGAGGCCGATACCGCGCCCTTCCTGGCGCATGTAGAGGAGAACTCCGGCGCCTTCTTTTTCGATGCGCTGCATGGCCTGGTGCAGTTGGGATCCACAGTCGCAGCGGCGGGAGGCGAAGACATCACCCGTGAGGCACTCGCTGTGGACCCGCACCAGGGCTGGCTTGGCGACGGTGATCTCGCCTTTAACGAGCGCGATGTGGTGCATACCATCAACGAGTGAACGGTAGAGGTGCAGATTGAAATCCCCGTAGTCTGTGGGCATTTGAATCGTCTCTTCGTGCTCGACGAGCTTCTCGCCTTTGCGGCGGTGGGCGATGAGGTCTTGGATGGAGCACATCTTGAGACCGTGTTTCTTTTTGAAGCGGACGAGATCCGGCAGGCGGGCCATGGAGCCGTCGTCTTTCATGATTTCGCAAATGACTCCCGAGGCATCGAGGCCGGCGAGGCGGGCGAGATCGACGGCTGCCTCGGTGTGGCCTGCGCGGCGCAGAACCCCGCCAGCCTTGGCTTGGAGGGGAAACACATGGCCCGGCTGAACGAGGTCGGAGGGCTGTGCCTTGGGGCTGGCGAGCAAACGGATCGTAGCAGCGCGGTCTTTCACGCTGATGCCAGTGGTCACACCCTTGGCGGCATCCACCGAGACCGTGAAATCGGTTTTAAAAAGTTCACGGTTCTGGGCGACCATTCGCTGGAGACCGAGGCTGGCAGCACGCTCCTCAGTGACGGGCGCGCAGATGAGCCCGCGGCCGAACTTTGCCATGAAATTGATAGCAGCAGGAGTGACCTTGTCCGCCGCCATAAGGAGATCGCCTTCGTTCTCGCGGTCCGCGTCGTCGGTGACAATCACCATGCGTCCTCGACGGATGTCGGCAATGACTTCAGGAATCGGATCGAATGGTGTTTTCATGTGTGGAATCGATAGCAGAAGGCTCCCGACCGGGGAAGATCAGTGCGCTTCGGAGAGGATGAGTTTCAAAATTTGCTGCTGGGTAGCAGCCATTTTTTCCGCGTCGGGCGGAGTGAGGTCATCGAAACCGGAGAGGTGCAGAAGGCCATGGATAATATAAAGGGCGAGTTCCTGAGTCGTGCTGTGGCCGAACTCAGGAGCGCGTGCGGCGGCGATGTGTGCACACACAAGAATCTCGCCATAGGGAAAGGTAATGACATCCGTCGCCCCCGGTATGTTCAGAAAGTCGCGGTGCACTTTCGCCATGGCACGAGATCCAAGGATGCTGATCTCGACACCAAGCATAGCGACCAGCTCGGCGTTGTTTTTTTTTGCAAGAGCAAGGCAGTGAGGAAGCGCCGCCACTGTAAGACGCTCCAGAAGCTCGCGATCATAAGGAACGGAGCGGGCGTGGTGGGATAGAGAGGTTTTCAGCGGCGGCGACCTCACGCGGCGGATTTTTGTTCGCGTTTTTCCGGTGCGGAGCGCTCCTCGCGTTTCGGGTAGGCGATGCGGGCGTGGAGCATGTTAACGAGGGAGAAGCGGAAGCTGTCAGCGATTTTCCAGATCTCGGCGATGGTCAATGGAGCCTCATCGAGTTGTCCCTCGTCAAGGCGCGCTTTGATGATATTGCGGATGAGATCGTCGATGCGTTGTGGCGTGGGGCGATCAAGACTGCGTGACGCGCTTTCGATCGAGTCGGCAAGGCTTACGATAGCGGCTTCCTTTGTCTGCGGACGCGGACCGGGATAACGAAAACTCTCCTCGCTCACTTCGGGAATGTCCTCCTCGCGCATGTTCATGATTTTTCCTCCAAGGCGGGCATCCTCCTGCTGCTGGAGGGCACGCTGATAGAAATACGAAACCAAGGAGGTGCCGTGGTGCTGGCTGATGACATCGATGATCTCGGCATTGAGTTTGTTTTTGAGGGCCAGATCCACACCCTCCTTCACATGGGAGATGATAATGAGGGCGCTCATCGTCGGAGTGAGGTCGTCGTGGGGATTCGAGCCGTGGGGAATGTTTTCGGTGAAGTAGTGGGGTTTTACGACCTTGCCGATGTCGTGGAAATAAGAGGCGACGCGGCAGATTGTGGGATTCGCTCCGACAACTTCTGCGGCTGCTTCCGAGAGGTTCGCGACGGCCAGGCTGTGGTGGTAGGTGCCCGGTGCCTCAAGGCTCAGGCGCTTGAGGAGCGGGTGGTTCAGGTCGCTCATCTCCAACCACGAGATGTCGGTGGTGATTTTGAAAACATGCTCGAGCATAGGCAGGATACCGCTGACGACGATGGCTGTGGCAATGCCCGTGGCAAAGGCCGCCAAGCTTTGCCATCCGATCATCGCCCAGTCGGTCTGTGACGGAACCTCCCAAATCACGGGGCCGATCTGGCCAAAGGCGGCAGCGAGAATCCAAGTGGCGAGTCCCACATAGACGCCGGCACGCACGAGGCGGCTGCGGCGACGAACTTGTAGGGTTACGAAAACGCCTATGAAGCCGGTGATCAGCGAAATCACCAAAAATACCGGGTCGATGCGACCGACCAGAAGCGAGCCCCAGAGGCTGGAAAAAACAGCCGCATAGAGGCCGTGGTTCCGCCCTAGGAGCACGGAAAGCACAAGCGGTGCGAAGGCGTAGGGAATCAGAAGCGGCGCAAGTTGCAGGTCGAGTGATCCTGCAGCGGCCTGACTAAGCAGGATTTTAATGACGGCCAACTGCGTGAGCAGCGTTCCTAGCACGAGGCAGAGGCGGGAATTTTGCCGAAATGTCTGGGGATGGTTGATCCAGAGTTGCGCGACAGCCGTGGCAAAAATGAGCAGGCAGAGCAGGAACTTTTTGGCGGGTTCATCCTGCTGGCCGGTGAAAATGAGCGCCGCGAGGCCGAAGATGAAAGCAGCAAGCAGAACGGCACGGATCGGCCAGCCATTTTGAAGAGCGGAAAGAAAATCGCTCTCCTCGACCTGACGACGACGCTTGCTGGAGGAAAGTCCCTTCCAGACGAGTCGCCAGCGTTTAAAGATTCCGAACATTTTAGATTCTGCTTTCCCGTGAGCCCCGGTGGTTTTTATAGGCCAAGATCACGGCCTGGACGAGCGGATGCCGCACGACATCCTTCTCGGTGAAAAAGTGCATTCCGATGCCATCGACATCCCTGAGAGCGGCGACGGCTTCCACGAGCCCGCTGAGCTTGTTGCGCGGCAGGTCAATCTGTGTGACATCCCCCGTCACCACGCAGCGGGAGCCGAGGCCAAGTCGGGTGAGGAACATAAGCATCTGCTCGGCGGTGGTGTTTTGAGCCTCGTCCAGGATGACAAAAGACCCACTCAGGGTGCGTCCGCGCATGTAGGCGAGCGGAGCAATTTCGATGATGTTTTTATCCATGAGCTTCTGCAGTTCGTCTGGCTCCAGAAGGTCGTGCAGCGCGTCGTAAAGGGGCCTCAGGTAGGGGAGGATTTTTTCCTGCAGGTCGCCGGGAAGGAAACCAAGAGCCTCGCCTGCTTCGACGGCTGGCCTGGTGAGGATCAGTCGTTTCACCTTCTCCTGCTTGAGGGCGGCAACGGCAGATGCCACTGCGAGGTAGGTTTTTCCTGTTCCGGCCGGGCCGACGCCAAAGGTGATGTCATGGGACTGGATCGCCTGAACATAGGTTTTTTGTCCAGCTGTGCGAGGGACGACCGGAGGCTTGCGGGGGGAGCACTGGATGCGGATATCAACGAGGCTCGCGAGGGATTCTGCCGAACCTGGCCCCTTTGAGGCCTCCAGAGCGTGTTCAAATTCCTGGCTATGGATGGTGATGCCCCGCTTGACGGCGGCATGGAGTTGCTCGAAGGCATCACGTGCATGTTCGACGGCGGCCTTTTCGCCCTCCACGCGAATCCATCCATCGCGCGCGGTAATGCGGACTTCGAGCCGACGTTCCAGCTCATGCAGGAGCTTGGGATCACCACCGTAAACGGCCTGCGCGGTGCGGGCGTTTTCGAATTCCAGCGTGAGGGTTTCCATCGAGAACTACTTGTAGGCGTAAACCAACGCCCAGCCCGTGCGCTCTTCAGGAGATTTGTGAACGGTCACGATGGCGTAATAGGTGCCAGTGCGTGGCGGCTCCACGCGCACCGCGGAGAGGCGTCCCGCCCGGGTGGTCTCGACGTTGATGAGGGTGCCTTTGGAGTCGTAGATATTGACTGAGAGCACGGCGCCTTTCACATCGGTGCCGAGGCAGAACCAATACTCGTTGCCCTTGAAGAGTTGTGCCTGGACGGCCTGCTGGTCTTTCACACCAAGGTCTCCTCCCCATGCGTCCTCGCGGACGCTGAAGCCCTTCTTCACATAGGGCGATGCGGCCTCGTAGGCGAAGGACAGGGCATCATCCACATAGGCCCAAGCCGAGGCGGCGATGAGGAGAGCGAAAAGAAATGTGAGCGTTTTTTTCACGGTGGGTTCAGTCTCCCTTGGAGGCGATGGCTGCGACGGTGTCGCGCGTCATCTTGTGGATGCGTGTCACGTTCTCAGAGGGAATGACATCTCCCTCACCGTCTCCGATCAGGGGCGCAATGGCGGCGAGCAACTTGCGGATACGATCCACAAGATCGTCTTCAGCAAGGCGTTTGTTCGAGAGATTATCGAGTTTTTTGGTGAAAAAATTAACCAACGCGGGCTGATGGAGGAGCTCGGCTGAGTCGGTGGTGTAGTTTTTGCGAATGATCGAAGTCAGAACCTCGGTGCCCCGAATCCAACCGCCAACGCTCACGAGTTGCGCGAGGTCGTCATCACCGAGTTCCTGCATGGCAGCTTTCACATCGTGGAGAGCACCGTCGAATTCCTTACGGACTGCGATCCAATCTTTCACGTCCGCTTTGTCGGTGATGCTTTTACTGCGCTCGAGAACGGCTTTCTCGACATTGATGGCCTTGGAGAGAGTCAGCACGCGTCGGCCAATGTCCTTCACCTTCTCGGAATCCTCGGCTTCCACAGCTACAAAACCTTCAGCGATCACCGTGCCAAGCAGCAGGGCCACTTGGGCGCGATTTCCACTCTGCCGCCCCAAGGAGTCGCGCAATTCCGAGCGCCAGTTGGGATTTCCCAGTTTGTCGAGGACGATAAAAACCTCGCTGGGCACGGGAACCACGACATCGTCAATCGACTGCGCGGGAAATGAGGAGAGGTCCACCGCCTCGGGTGGCTTCTGCGCTTGAAGCGGGGTAGTGGCGGCGGCAAGAAGACCAGCGACCAGCACCGCGTTCAGAATGTTCGGCATTTTCAAAATTTCGGCTTTGTTGTGCGTGTGAGGTCGGTTTAGAACTCACACCTACAAATTGGAATGAATCGCGATAGATTACAACATCTTCTTACGGCCGCCTCCTCGCGCAAGCTCCTCGTCGTGGGCGATGTGATGCTCGATGAGTTCGTATGGGGACGCGTTTCCCGCATCTCACCGGAGGCCCCGGTGCCCGTCGTAGAGGTGGAAAAGGAAACCTCCTACCCCGGTGGTGCGGCGAATGTGGCCCGCAATCTGCGCCCCTTCTGCGCTGGCGTCCACTTGTGCGGCCTCGTCGGAGAGGATGTCCACGCCGGTCGGCTCCGGGAGTTGCTTGCGGAGGAGTTGATATCCACTGACGCCCTTGTGGCCGATGCCTCCCGCTTGACCATTGTGAAAACCCGTATCGTCGCGCGCCAGCAGCAGGTCGTGAGAGTAGACCGTGAGCGCCGCGCAAAGGTTTCCAGCGAAGTGCTAGAACGCTCATGCGCCGTCATCGCCGCCCTCCTTCCGACGGTGGATGCCGTGATTTTCGAAGACTATGGAAAAGGCTTCCTCGGGCAGGCGTTGAAAGACCGCGTCACCGAAATGGCTCGCGGCGCCGGCAAATATATTTCTGCCGACCCGAATCCCACCAATCCCCTCGACTGGCACGGAGTGGATCTTCTCAAGCCCAACCGTTCCGAAGCCTTCGCCATGGCAGGAATCCCAGACAACGGCGCCGGGCCGAATCCCCTCGCCGATGCACCCCTTCTTGAAGTCGGCGGCATACTTTTGAAAAAATGGGATCTTCCCTCCTTGCTGGTGACCTTAGGTGAACACGGTATGATTTTGTTCCAGCGGAGCGAGGATCCATATCACACGCCGACCCGCGCCCGGGAAGTTTTCGATGTCTCTGGTGCCGGGGACACCGCGATTGCCCTGCACACGCTTGCAGTCTGCGCAGGCGCAACACCCAGCGAAGCCGCTGAAATTTCCAACCACGCCAGCGGCGTAGTGGTTGCCAAACTCGGCACTGCCACGCTTACCGCCGACGAACTCCTCCAAGCCTTCTCCAAAAATGCCTAAGCGCCGCGCCGTCTTCCTCGACCGCGATGGCACGCTCATGGAGGAGGTGAACTACTGCAACGACCCCGCCACCGTGCAGGCCATCCCGGGAGCTGGGGAAACGCTCTCCCTCCTGCGCAAGGAAGGCTGGCTGACCGTCATCGTCACCAACCAAAGCGGCCTCGCCAAAGGCCTCATCACTCCCGCCCAATACGAAGCCGTCAACGCCGAACTCCTCCACCAACTCGGAGGCGGCATCGATGCCATTTACTTCTGCGCCGACCATCCGGACACGCCCACAGAACGCCGGAAACCGCAACCCGGCATGCTCCTTGAAGCCGCGTCGGACCTTGGAATCGACCTCTCCAGCAGCTGGATGATCGGCGACAAACCCATCGATGTGGAGTGTGGGCGCAACGCCGGCTGCCGCACCGTGCTCGTAAAAACCGGCTACGGATCAGCGCAATCCAACACAGACGCGGACTTCGTGATGTCTGATGTCACAGAAGCCCTGCAACACATCCTTGCGTTGGGCGAGTAGACTCTAATTTCGACCTATTCCTTTTCAAGGCCCGGCTCGACGAGTTCGCAGATAGTGTGGAGGAGGAACTTGTGGGCTTCCTGGATGCGGGCTGTGACTGTGCCGGCGACATGGATTTCGATGTCGGCGGCACCTTTCGTGAAGCCTCCGCCTTTTCCGAGAAGAACGATGCTTCGCATGCCGATTCGCTTCGCTTCTTCAATGGCTGAGAGGACATTACGCGACTTGCCGCTCGTAGATAGCCCGATGAAGACATCCCCCGCTTTGCCAAAAGCGCGAACTTGGCGGGCGAAGATGTCCTGGAAGGCATAGTCGTTGCCGATGGCAGTGAGGAGCCCCCCGTCGGAGCTAAGGGCGATGGCGGGATAGGGGCGGCGATCACCTTGGAAGCGGCAGGTGAACTCGGTGGCAATGTGCGCGCTGTCGGCTGCACTGCCGCCGTTGCCGCAGATGAGAAGTTTGCCGCCGGATTTGAGGCAGGCGAGAACGAGATCGGCAGCTTCGGTGATTTTTGGTTCGAGTTGGCGGAGGGACTCGAAGGTCTCTACGGCAGCGTCGAGGGACTGCGTGAATTGGCTCATGAAGGGGAAAGTGCCTTCTCGGCGGACAACTCAGGGCGCGTCTCAAGCAACCCTCTGAGAGCCGTCCACGACTGCGAATCCATGCCGCTGAAAAGGTGCAGATACACAAACACCGAGGGCGAAGGGTATTTCGAAATCAACAAATCCACGGCCTTCGCGACCTTGTCGGCAGCAGGTTCTGAAGGCAAGTCATCGATGAGGCCTTTGCCATTGTGGGCGATGTCCAAGGCGTCGAGAAAATCACAGACCATGCGCTCGTTGCAGCCGAGCGTCCACACTTGGAGGATCTCGAGGGCAAGATCAGCATTCGCGGGGCGGGACAGGGATTCCTTGATCCACTGGTTGCGTTCGTCCTTGGGCTTGCGCTCGACAAAGACGGTGCGGAGCTTGCGGCGGGTGGCCAGCATTCCAGCGGCGCTCTTGTAGGCGTTGCGGTCATTTTCGGCGAGCCAGTTCAAGACTTCACCCGCTTGTGCGCCGTTCAAACGGCCAAAAATTTCTGTCGCGGTCATGCGGTTTTATTTTCGGGGTTTGGGAGCCTGCAAGTCAAGCCATCCCCCGTATTCAATATCTACGCAAAGACGACCTCGCCGAGTTCGCGGCCGATGGCACGGCGAACGCGGAAGACATGGGCCGGTCGATGGTGGGGATCGAGTGCGATGAAGTTTCTAGCACCCCGCCAGTGGAATTTCTCACCGGTGAGGAGATCCTCCATCACATATTCCTCATCCGCACCAATTCCGAATTGCTCGAGCGGGATGTGAACAAACGCGCTTTGCGGATTCCACGGATCGGCTGTCACCACGACGAAGATGAGATTGTCGAGGGCAGCGGTGGATTTGCTGAAGCAGAGGACTTGGTCATTCTCAGCGGTGTGGATGCGGAGATTGTCGTATTCGCGCAGGGCGCGGTTGTCGCGGCGGATGTGGTTGAGGCGAGTTATGTAGTCCTTGATATTCCCCTGCGCGTTCCAGTCGCGACCTTTGAACTGGTATTTCTCGGAGTCGGTATACTCCTCCTTGCCGGGAACTGGCGCGTTCTCGCACAGCTCGAATCCGCTGTAGATGCCGTAAACGGGAACGGTCATGGCAGCCAGAACGGCACGGATCAAGAAAGCCGGACGCCCGCCGTTTTGCAGATATTCGGGCAGGATGTCAGGAGTGTTAGCAAAGAAGTTCGCACGGAAAAAGTCGCGCATCGGCGGCGTTGTGAGTTCGGTGAGATATTCTGCCAGCTCGTGCTTGGTGTTTCTCCAAGTGAAATAGGTGTAGCTCTGCGTGAAACCGACCTTCGCCAGCTCCTGCATCATTTTCGGGCGGGTGAATGCCTCGCTGAGAAAAACGGTGCCGGGAAATTTGGCCTTCACCTCGGCGATGACCCATTCCCAGAACGCGACGGGTTTTGTATGAGGATTATCCACGCGGAAAATGCCCACGCCGTGCTCGCACCAGAAAAGAATGACATCGCGGAGTTCGTCCCAGAGTTCGCGCCAGTTCGCGTTGTGGAAATTCAGCGGATACACATCCTCGTATTTCTTGGGCGGGTTCTCGGCATACTTGATCGAGCCGTCGGGGCGCTTGAAAAACCACTCGGGATGCGCGTGCACATAGGGATGGTCGGGCGAGCAATTGATCGCAAAGTCGAGGGCGATTTCCATGCCGCGCTTACGGATTTCGGCAACGAGCCAGTCGAAGTCCTCCAGCGTGCCCAGCTCAGGCGCAACATCCTTGTGTCCACCGCCATTCACGCCTTGCTTGTTATTTCCGATGGCATAAGGCACACCAGGCTCGCCGAGCTCGCACTTGAGCGAGTTGTTCCGCCCTTTGCGGTTGCTCGTTCCGATTGGGTGAATGGGCGGAAAATAAATGACATCAAATCCCATCGCCTTCGCATCGTCGATGCGCGTCATACACTGGCGGAATGTCGAGCCAGAGTCCGCCTTGCCCTCGGCCGAACGGGGAAAAAACTCATACCAGGCGGCAAATACGGCTCGCTCGCGATCCACCCACACGGGATTGAATGGCTCCGCAACCGTGGCTAACGAGCGGTCGGCATACACGCGCATGAGGGCGCACAGTGAGGGATCATGCGCGAGGTCGTGGGCCTGCTGCGCATCGGCCACCCGCATGGCGGCTCCGGTTTTTTTCAAAGCCTCGCCATCGGAAGTCTTGCCCGCACGGGCTGCTGCAGAATCGATAAAAGCCGCTCCTTCCAAAATCTCGCTCTGGAGTTCGCGAAGTCCGGCAGCGAATTTTTTCTCCAACTCGTGCTGCCAGGAAAAAAACACATCTCCCCACGCCTCGATTGTGTATTCCCATGCCCCTTCGGCCGTGACGCAGAGGGTGGCGGTCCACCGGTCGTTTTGAATCGGGCGCATCGGTGTTTCGTTCCAATCCTTCTCACCCGCTCGACGCCACTTGAGGATCGCGGCCACCTCGTCGTGGCCCTCCTTGAAAATATCCGCTTCTACCGTGATCTCGCCACCCACCGGGCGCTTGATGGCAAAACGGGCGTTGTCCAACGAGGGAGTGATGCGTCGAATAACGACTGTTTCAGGGCTTTTTGTCATGACAGGGAATTGAGTTTTTTGACCAGTGGCGCGAGTCCATCCAAAGCGGAAGCCACTTCGAGGAGGGATCGCA
>Ga0209598_10003568_pt1 | contig 11716 bp, 4 predicted proteins | sample M_140807_EF_Meta_FD_187317 | JGI IMG/M metagenome (GOLD analysis project Ga0209598, IMG submission 187317) | Freshwater microbial communities from Lake Montjoie, Canada to study carbon cycling - M_140807_EF_MetaG (SPAdes) (version 2) | ecosystem: Environmental > Aquatic > Freshwater > Lake... | reverse complement strand
TAGGGCCCCTGAGTAAAAGCAGCGCATCCTTTTGCCTGCCACTGCTTTCCTTCAAGCCAACGGCTCTCGGTATTGCCGATATCGATCAGATAGCCTCTCTCAGTGGGTTTTGTGGTGGGATCTTCACCGGAAACAAACTTGATCGAGCTGGCTACAAACTTGGATTGAAGCAGTTTTTGTACGCAGCCAACCATGCTTGTTTTCTGACATTGAGCTAAGGCCGCATCGGCTGAGATGCCCATAGCTGTGTACTGCTTGATACAGGTAAAGACTTGCTGCTCATCAGCCCTGGCCGCAGATGCTGAGGCCATCAAGGCTAGTAAGCATACCCCGAAGAGAGGGTATCCACGCCGGACGAACACCATGGACTGATTCAGGTAGCTGTGCTGAATATACACACCTACACAAGCGCCCACAATATCCTAGGCATTCTGTATGGGTCTTCTTGCAGGGCGCATCCGTTAGGCCATTGGCTCCTGGATGCTCTTGCCAGGGCTTCGCGAGCCAAACAGATCGTTGCTATGCAGTAATTACATACTTTCTGCTCTGCCAAGACGTTTCTGCCGGATCCCTTTCCAATCCAGGCGAGTCAGGGGCATGATGAGTCCAACTGAAGCAGCACTGTGCTCCGATCTGGGGTGCCGATACCGCTAACCCGCTACCCCACCCAAGACTGCAGGCTGCCCATTCGATGACCGCGGCACCCTCACGCGAGCGGATCAAGATCAAGCCGGGGTCGGTGGTGCGTTGCCGCACCCGCCGCTACCTGGTGGAGGACGTGCAGCCGCCAATGCACCGCAAAGTGCCGGACGGGGGCGACCGGGTCGTGACCCTGGCCTGCATGGAGGACGACGCCATCGGCCAGCGCCTCACCGTGTTTCTGGGCAGTGAGGTGGACTTTGAGCAGCTGCCGGAGAGCAGCTGGGAGGCGGTGACCCAGCGGGGCTTTGATGAACCCCGCCAGTTCTCTGCCTACCTCAACACCCTTCGCTGGAACTGCGTCACCGCCACCGACGCCGAACTGTTCCAGGCGCCCTATCGGGCCGGCATCGACGTGAAGGCCTATCAACTTGAGCCGCTGCGCAAGGCCTTGCTAATGCCAAGGGTGGGCCTGTTCATTGCCGACGACGTGGGCCTCGGCAAGACCATCGAGGCGGGGTTGATCCTGCGGGAGATGCTGCTGCGCCAACGCATCCGCCGGGTGGTGATCAGCTGCCCGCCCTCGGTGCTGCGCCAATGGGAGGAGGAAATGGCCCAGCGTTTTGGCCTGGCCTTCACCGTGATGGACCGGGCCTACGTCGCCAAGGTGCGACAGGAGCGGGGCTACGGCACCAACCCCTGGAGCACCGGCAGCCGCTTCCTGATCTCCCATGCCCTGCTGCGCAATCCCGACTACGCCACGCCGCTGATCAGCTGGCTGGATCAGGGTCGGGGCGATGAGGAACAGGCGCCCCTGCAGAGCCTGCTGATCCTCGATGAGGCCCACAACGCCGCCCCTTCGAGCAACAGTCTCCACTACGCCATCGACTCGGGTCTCACCCGCAGCCTGCGGGATCTGGCGCCGCGCTTTGAGCACCGGCTGTTTCTGAGCGCCACACCCCACAACGGCCACAGCAACAGCTTCACGGCGTTGCTGGAGCTGCTCGATCCGGCCCGCTTTACCCGCGGCGTGGCCTTCGATCCGTCGGATCTGGAGGCGGTCCTGGTGCGGCGCCTGAAGGACGACCTGCGCATCGCCCTGAACGAGGCGTTCCCGGAGCGGATCGTGGAGCCGCTCCGCATCCCCAAGGGTTCGCTCCCGCCGGACACACCGGAGCTGGAGCTCTCGCGTCTGTTGCAGCGCTACCGCAAGCAACGCGAGGCTCGGCTGTTGGCCGAGGGGGCGAGCAAGCGGGCGATCAACGCTGATCGGTTGGTGATCACCAACCTGCAGAAGCGCTTGCTCAGTTCGGTGGAGGCCTTCGCCCGCACGTTGGCGGTTCATCAGCGCAGCCTTGCGGCCAGGCAACAGAACGAGCGCCAGAGCCGGATGGAGATGTTGGAAGGGGGCATCAGTGCCGACAGCGAGCTAGCCGAACTGGACGATGAGGAGGTGCTGAATCTGGAGGAAGCGCAGACCCGGGCCGCCCTGCGCCAGACCATGGACACAGACCAGAGCGATCAGCAGCTGCTGGAGCGGATGGCACAGATCGCCGGCGCCCAGCGGCACCGGCCCGATCCCCGCATCGAAAAGCTGGCGGAATGGCTTAAGCAGCACCTCTGTCCTGGCCTAGGAAGCGGCGATCTGCAGTGGCAACCCACGCGATTGCTGATCTTCACCGACTACGTGGACACCAAGCGCTATCTGGAGCGGCAGCTCCAGGAGCTGCTGGGTGATGAGGAGGCCGATCGGCGGGTGGAGAGCTTCAGCGGCGGCATGAGCGAAGACAACCGCGAGCGGCTCAAGGCCCGCTTCAACGCCGACCCGGATCAGGAGCCGCTGCGGATCCTTATCGCCACCGATGCCGCCCGGGAAGGGGTGAACCTGCAGAACCATTGCAAGCACCTGATCCACTTCGATATCCCCTGGAACCCGAGCAAGTTGGAGCAGCGCAACGGCCGCATCGACCGCAAGCTGCAACAGGCGCCGCAGGTGTGGTGCCACTACTTCTTGCTGGAGGACCGCCCGGAGGACCGGGTGATGGAGGTGCTGATTCAGAAGACCGAGGTGATCCGCAAGGAGCTGGGCTCGCTGTCGCCGTTGGTGCAGCAGCAGGTGGAGGAGGCCCTTGAGGGGGGCATCGATCTAGATCGGCTCGATGTGGTGCAAAGGCAATTGGAGGGCATGGATTCCGCCGGCAACGAACGCGGTGCCCTGCTGCAGCGCAGCCGCGATGAGCTGGAGGCCACCCGCCACAGGCAATTGGAGGAGCAGCAGGACACCCTGCGACGGCTGCTGGCCAAATCGGAACAGTGGCTGGCCTTCGAGCACGATCCCTTCCGCCAGGCGCTGAACGTGTCGTTGGAGTTGCTGGGGGTGAGCGGCCTGGAGCCCCACACCGATGAGCGAGGACAACCCTGCTGGCGCCTGGCCGATCCCGAGTCGCTGGTGAGCCAGACCCGCGACAGCAGCTGGGACACCACCCTCGACAGCCTGCGGGGGGTGAAGCCGGCCAAGGCGTTCCTGGGTGACTGGCGGCAGGAGAATCCGGTGCGGCCGGTGATCTTCTCCGATCCCGGCCGCCTCAGCGCCGAAGCAGTGCATCTGCACCTGGAGCACCGGCTGGTGCAACGGCTGCTAAGCCGCTTCCTGGCCCAGGGGTTCCTGCATCACGAACTGAAGAGAGCCTGCGTGGTGCCCTGCCGCGATCCGCAACCGCGGCTGATCGTGCTGGGGCGCCTGTCGTTGTTCGGCGAGGGGGCGGCCCGGCTCCATGACGAACTGATCACGGTGATGGCCGACTGGCATCCCGGCGCCGACCGGCAGCAGGCCCTCAAACCGGTGGGGAGTGAGCAACGCCAGGCGGTCTGGGCACTGCTGCAGGAGGCACTGAAGGAGGCGGCCGGCGGCAACTTCACCGCGGTGGATACCAGCCGTCTTCAGAGTGGCGCCGACGCCGATGTGACAGCCCTGTTGCCTCAGCTGCAACAAGAGGCCGAGCGGGCCCTGGCGGCCGCCACGGGGTTGCTGCAGGAGCGGGGCCGCCTGGAAGCCGAAGCCCTGAAAACGGTGCTGCGCAACCAACGCCAACGCATCCGCGACACCGTGCGCCAACGCAGCCAGGAGATCGCCAGGCTGGATCGCAAGGCCGCCAAGGCCGAGCCCACACCGCTGATCACCGGCCTGGCCGATGTGGTGAACATCCCTGAGCTGGACCCCGCCTCAATGAGCGAGCGGGAGCGGCGTCAGCTGGCCTCCGACCAGAAGCACTGGCAACGCCGGCTGGAGACGATCGAGACCGAGCTCAGCAGCGAGCCCAAGCGCATCGAGGCCAGTTACAAGGTGGTGACCCACCGCCTGGAACCCGCCGGGCTGGTCTACCTCTGGCCAATCAGCGGATAGCCATGGCCCGCCGCCTGTCCAAGACCGACCCCGAGCTCCAGGCCCACAAGGAATGGCTGGGCTACCTGCAGCCCCGCGGTCTGGTGGTGGCGCCGGCGGCGATGTGGGAGGCGGGCTGGGTCCTGGAGCAGAGCGGCCGGGAGCTGCTGGAGCGGCAGGAACAGTTCCGCGAGGCCCTGCAGCCCCTGGGCTCAGACGAGGGAGAAGAGGCCGAAGACGACCAAGTGCGCGGCTTCCGGCGGCTGGAGGATCTGCTTGTCGAGCAGCTCAGCTGGGATACCGAGGCCCTGCAACGCGACCCCGCCAGCCTGGAGTCCTGGACCCGCGAGCTGCCGGAGCTGGACGAAACCCTCCAACCCACCGCCGTAGTGCCCGGCTTCGGGGCCGACGCCAAGCCCCAGTTGCTGATCCAGGAGCTGCCACCACCGGAAGATGGGCTTCTACCGGCGGGTGAGCTGGTGGAGCTGGACCGCCGCCAGAGCAGTAGCGACCAAGGCTGGCGGGCCTCCCCCCAGGAGCGCTTCGAGCGGCTGCTGCGCGAAACAGACGTGCAGCTGGGGCTGCTGTTCAACGGCACCCAGCTACGTCTGGTGGTGGCACCCAAAGGCGAGAGCTCGGGCCATCTCACCTTCAACCTGGCCGAACTCGCCCAGGTGAGCGGCCGGGCGATGTTCGCGGGACTGCGGTTGCTGCTGGGGCGCGAGGCGGTGCTCGATGCCAGTCCTGGTCTACGGCTGGTGGATGTGATCGAGGCAAGCCGCAACTACCAGGCGGTGGTGAGCGAGGAGCTGGCCGATCAGGTGCTGGCGGGGCTGTGGCAGTTGCTGCGCGGATTCCAGCGAGCCGACCAGCTCACGACCGCTCAGGGCGAAAAGCTGTTGGGCGACCTACCAGAACGGGATCCCCAGGCGCTCTACGGCGGCCTAATCACCGTGATGCTGCGGCTGGTGTTCCTGCTCTATGCGGAAGACACCGACCTGATGCCGAATGAGCCGGTGTTCGAGCAGAACTACAAGCTCACCACCCTGCTGGCCCAGCTGCAGCGCGACGCCGCCAACTATCCCGACACGATGGAGCAGCGCTACGGCGCCTGGAGTGGCATCTGCAGCCTGTTCAAGCTGGTGTACGTAGGCGGCGGCCCTAGTGCCGACTACCTGCCCGCTCGCAAGGGCCAGCTGTTCCGGCCCAGCGCCTTCCCGTGGCTGGAAACGCCGTGGATCAGTGATGCGGTGGTGTTGGCGGTGCTCAGCAATCTGTTGATCGTGAAGGGGGAGCGGATCAATTACCGCGCCCTCGATGTGCGCCAGATCGGTTCGGTGTACGAAGGGGTGATGGAGTTTGCGGTGGCCCGCATCGCCGGCCCCTGCCTCGGCCTGCGCAGCAAGGCCCAGGGCGGCAAGAAACCGTTCACTACCGCCATCGATCTGGCCGAACTGCTGGCGTTGCCCGGGGCCAAACGCAAGGCCTGGCTGGAGGAGCAGGCGCAGACGGAACTCCCCCCCAAGGCGGCCACAGCCCTTAAGGAGGCGAGCAGCGAGCAGGAGCTGGTGGCGGCACTGGCCCCACGAATTGATCGGCGCCTGTTCGAGGGCGTGCAAGCCGCCGGCAGCCTGGTGTTTCAGCCCACGGAGGAACGGCGGCGCAGCGGCAGCCATTACACGCCGGCCCAGCTCACCCGTCTCACGGTGGCGGATGCTCTACGCCCCTGGCTCGAGGGCCACGGCCACAAGCCGTCGGCGGCGGACATCCTGAAGCTGCGGATCTGCGATCCGGCCATGGGTTCGGGGGCGTTTCTGGTGGAGCTGTGCCGCTTCCTGGCGGAGCTGCTGGTGAAGGCCTGGGGGCAGAACCTACCGGAGGAACTGAAGCAGGGCGGCAGTGCCTACGGCGAGGAGCCGCTGATCTACGCCCGCCGGCTGGTGGCCCAGGGGTGTCTCTACGGGGTGGATAAGAACCCGTTTGCAGTGAACCTGGCACGCCTCAGCCTCTGGCTGGTGACGCTGAGCAAGAACTTGCCGTTCACCTTTGTGGATCACGCCCTCAAGGAGGGGGATTCGCTGGTGGGCGTGAGCATGGATCGGATTGAGAAAGCCACGGCCACGATCCAACTGGGCCTGTTCGATGGCCCGCCCCGCAGCATTCTGCAGAACCTGGCCGCTGCCAGGGAGGCCGTGTTTTCGGTGGACAGCCGTAGCGATGCCGACGCCGAATACAAACAGAAGAAGCTTGAGGAGCAACAGCAGGCCAGCGACACGATCCGCCAGGTGGGCGATCTATTGGTGGCGGCCTTCTTCCAGGGCAGTAATGCCAAGGCCCGCGTCAATCTCCAGGAAGAGAAGATCCGCGAGCTCAACAAGGGGATGAGCGCGGAACAGATCAAGACGATCCGGGCCGAGCTGGCGGCGGGGCCCAAGGGCATCCGGCCGTTCCACTGGGAGCTGGAGTTTCCCGAGGTGTTCCAAAACGGGCGGGGTGGATTCGATGCGTTCGTGGGCAATCCGCCCTTTGCCGGTAAGAACACCATCGCCGAGGGCAGCCCTGCAGGCTTCCTCGATTGGCTGAAGCAGCTGCACCCTGAGAGCCACGGCAACGCCGATCTGGTGGCCCACTTCTTCCGCCGCTGTTTTGACCTGCTGCGCCCCGATGGGGCGATGGGGCTGATCGCCACCAACACGATTGCCCAGGGCGACACCCGCAGCACCGGCCTGCGCTGGATCTGCCATAAAGACCAAGGAGGCACGATCTTCGCGGCGCGTAAGCGCTACCGCTGGCCTGGCGTGGCGGCGGTGGTGGTGAGCATCGTGCATGTGCTCAAGGGCGCCTACTCAGGCGAGCGGACCCTCGATGGCCGCCGGGTAGAGCAGATCACGGCCTTCCTGTTCGACAAGGGCGGCCATGAGGATCCCAAGCCCCTGAAGGCCAATGCGGGCAAGAGCTTCCAGGGCTCGATCGTGCTGGGGATGGGCTTCACCTTCGATGACTCCGGCGAAGCCGACGACGACACACCGGGAATTCCTTCCCCGATCGCCACGATGGAGCGCCTGATTGCTGCGAACCCTAAGAACGCCGAGGTGATCTTCCCCTACATCGGCGGCAAGGAGGTCAACGACAGCCCCACCCATGCTCATCACCGCTATGTGATCAACTTTGGGGATCGCAGTGAGGAGGAGTGCAAGCGTGAGTGGCCGGAGTTAATGGGGATTGTGGAGAGGAAGGTGAAAGGCACTCGAGGTTCCCATTCAACAGCACCATGGTGGTTGTTTGAACGATTGAGAGGCGAACTCTATTCAGCAGTCGCAGAGCGCGGAGAAGCTTTGACTGTCGCACAAACAAGCAAGTTCAAGGGGTTTGTCCGTCTATCTCAGGGCAATGTATTTGATCAGAAGCTGGTGGTTTTCTCTTGTTCCTCCTCTCTTTATCTCAGCTGCCTGCAGTCCACTCCACATCTCAATTGGGCTCAGTTCCTCGGAGGCACACTTGAAGATCGCCCTGTCTATACACCAACTGACTGCTTCGAAACTTTCCCCTTCCCGTCCTTCATTCTCGATTCCGCCGACAACGACCCTGCTCAAGAAGCCACCCGCCAGAACCTCGAAGACGTCGGCGAGCGCTACCACCAGTTCCGCGCCAAGCTGATGGTGAGCAACAACGAAGGCCTCACCAGCACCTACAACCGCTTCCACGATCCATCCGAAACCAGTGGCGGCGTTCTGGAGCTGCGCCGCCTCCACGACGCCATGGATCAGGCGGTGCTCGCCGCCTACGGCTGGAGCGATGCCCTCCCCGCGGGTTCAGGCAACACCCTCAGCACCAGCCCCTGCGGCTTCGGCCTCGACTACCTCGACAGCGACGACGACACCACCCTGCCGACAGATCTGCAGGAGCGCATCGCCTGCGGCGATCTCTTCTTCCCCACCGCATCAGAAGCCTGCAACTTCCAGGCCCAGCTCCGCCGCTACGGCGCCGTCAAGCCCAGCAAGAAGCTCCCCTGGCGCCACCGCTGGCCCGATGCCATCCGCGATGACGTGCTGGCACGACTCCTCGCTCTCAATGCCGAGCGCTTCGCGGAGGAGCAGGCGATGGGGTTGAACAGGCAGGAAGTGAAGGGTGGTGGATCTAGGGGGGCTGGCAAGCCAAAGGTGAATAAGCTAAAATTAAGAACAACCGAAAATACGGAGCAAACAATATTGCTCTAGAATGTCCCGAGACGTAATCGTCCACGGCAGTCCAACTAAATAGGCCAAGCACACTACACCTCTTCCGTCAATTGACCACCTTCGCAAATCATCCATCATGCCCGAGGAATTCGACAAACACACAAGCGCCGGGATTAAGTGCACGCAGAATCAGCGCGACTTCTATATCGCTTCAATACCAAGTGATGTCTTGCAAAAAGTTTGCTATGTATCGCGGAGAGACGAGGATCCAGTCCAGGGATTTCAAAGAGTACTAAATGAAGGGAGAGCTCAGTCCATAGCCAAATACCTCCAGAGTGACAAGGGTCAAATTCCATCACCTCTAATATTAAGCGCCAAGAAAGAGGCTGATTTTGCGTTCCGCTCTAACAGGATATCCTTTCGCACCTTAGACAACGTGTTTCTTGTTCTCGATGGGCAGCATAGACTATATGGCCTTTCTAAGCTTGAAGAGAGCATTGAGACGCCAGTTGTAGTCTTTTCAAATCTGACACTTGAAGACGAGGTGAAGCTTTTCATAGACATTAACACCAATCAAAAAGGCGTTTCTACGTCACTTCTCCTGGACATTCAGTCACTGCGAGGCGACGAAGCTGGGCGAGAGACGGAGAACCGTCGCCTATTTGATCTGATAAATCAAGACAGCCCCTTGTCAGGGCTTCTTTCCTCTAGCAAAAGCGCCCGTGGAAAGATATCCAGGAAAACCTTTTACGATTTCGTCAATCCTATACATGACAGCATCTATCTGGAGAGCCTAAACACAGAAGGGAAGTATAAAGGAATCAGAAACTACTTGCAGGCCTGCAGTTCGATTCTGGTTTCTTCTCAGGCTCAAAGACAAAAATTAAACAATAGCATCATTTTCAAAGCCTTTATGACATTGTTTCCTGAGGTCCTTGAGCGATGCTACAAACGACATGAAAACTTCAAGACAGAATCATTCTATGACGTGTTACAACCTGTATCCTCCCTCGACTTTGATGAGTACACAGGAACCAATAACGTCACCCTGAACAGAATCCTTACCGATATTAAGCGTGAGCTGCTCAAGGCTGAGCGAAGTGAAAGCGTTAACTCTAGCCTCCTGTTCTGATGAGTGCTTTCTATGAGTACATAAAATCACAATACCTTAACAGGTACATGACAGTTCTTGTCAAGAAGAAAGCGGCTGAGCAATATGATCTCCGCTATCTAATACAGTCTCAAGTTCAGTCAGCTAGAGTAGAAAGCGGAGATCTTGTCCTAGAGGTCGACGCCAAGGATTATCTTACGGCATCTTTTAATGAGCTGATAAGGTTTGCAGGCAAGGGCTTGATTGCCTATGAGGACTTCTGCTTGGAGCCCCGGCTAACCAGTCGGAGTTGGCGTTATGTCACTCTGTACTACTCTCTGTATTTCTTTGTAGTTGCATTTGGTCGCATTGCAGGAAGATCGGTCATCTATATCAATTCATCCGAGGCGCTTCATGCAACCACACTTTATTCGACTCTGACTAGGTCTAGTCAACAATTTAGACAAGGAAACTATGTAATTAAGCTTGACAAGCCAGAGGAGCCACTGGCCATCAGGAATTCTGCTCAGATCAGGCTTGTCGCTTTAGCCAACAGTGGATCCCACGAAAGTTCGTGGAGCCAATTTTACGAGATCCTCAATACGTGGAAAACTATTGCCAGCGGGCGTTCTCTTGTGACCATTAATGGCATTAGAAACTGTCTTAAGAGAAAGACATCCGTCTTCTCCGAGACTAGAAATAACCTAAATTATCGCGGGAATTACACCCTTAAAGAGCTTGACAAGCTTATAGTCTTCCTTGGCCCTGACAAGCGTAGTATGAGCCTAGATGAGCTGGATCGAGAAATTTCGGCCACCGTCCCTTTGTCAGCTGACGAAGAGGCAACTACGCTTCAGGTCGCACATACACTGGGATCTTTCTTTTACGCTTTCTTCAGGTCCGCTCTTGGTGACTTGAATAGCGGGCAGTCTCACCCAGGAAGTCATTATGTCAAGCAGTTGACTAAGCGACTTCTGGCACCTTAGGGATAGGCACTGGTTCGTTTCTTCATTTCGTAACGCAATGCCCCCATGGCCACCTCCGCCCAGATCCGTCAACAGCTCGTCGATGCCCTGGCGCTCGACCTAATCGGGCCGAGTTCGGACGACGTGGCCCGCAGCCATGAACGGCTGCCCCAGCCCCCTTCCATCTGGTACACCACGGGCTTTCTGGTACCCAACACCTTTCAGGAAGAGGCAGGCCGGCCGCAGGAAGGTGATATCCCCAGCTACTGCGATCAGGCCGGGGAAGATCCCAGCAACGAGGCCACCATCCGCCAGGAGGAGCGCGAGGCCGACGATGACGCCACTGGTAGCCAGGAGGAGAGCAGCAGCAAGCGCAACTGGTTCCCCTCTTCCGCCGGGCTGAGCCTGATCGTGGAGCGGGGCTCCCAGATTGAGGTCACTGTCACCTGGGGTGACTACGAACCGCCCGAAAAGGGCTCAGACGACAAATCCTGGAACCGGAGGCCCAAGCGAGAGTCCCGGACCCTCGTCATCGATAAACTGGGTCCCAGCAACGACATCCCCCTCGAGTCCAACCTTGAAGGGCTCTGCCTCCGTTGGATCGCCCGCCGCGCCCCCAAGAGGCTTGGCTATCCCGCCGACCAGTTGTCTGTGTCGGTGTTCCTGCTCAACAAGCGCGCCCAGAGCGGTGGCAAGCAGATCCGCTACCGCGATCCGGTGTCGGCTTTTCAGGTGCAGCTGCGGCTCCACTGCGCCCAGGGGTTCCCGCCACGCCGCGATGCCCTGCAGCAGGCCAATAAAGACGGCGATGAGCGGTTGGCGGCCCTGCAGTACCGCCATGACCTCTGCTTCGCCACAGGGCACAACGTGGCGGTGCTTGCGGATCCTGGTGATGTCATCCCCGTGGGCATGGAAAAGCGGTGCACCACGCTGACCACCACCTGGCTGCCTACAGCCTCGGTGCAAAGGGTGCTGCCTGAGCCCCCACCGGGCATCCAGCTGCCGATAGGCATGGCGGTGCTGGCTGATCTGGCCAAGAGCGAGCGGGTGATCGATCGCTTGCTGCCAATGGTGCAGGCCTACCGCAGCTGGATCGCCCGCCAGCCCCGGGAAGCCGTGAGCGATCCGGAGCAGATCGCTTCCGCCAGTCACCTCGGCGAGCTGGCCAACGAGTGTGCCAACCGCATCGAGGCCGGCATTCGAGCTCTCGCAGACGAGCAGGTGCGCGAGGCCTTCCGCACGATGAATTTGGTGATGGACCAGGCCCAGCGCCAGCGACTGGCGTTCTCCGCCAAAGTGCGGCCGGAGCAGCTGGGCGACCTTCCCAACACCACAGCTCCCACCTGGCGCTTCTTCCAGCTGGCCTTTGTGCTGATGAACCTGCCGGGCCTGGTGGGCGCCGACACACCGGCAGGCCGGGCAGAACGGGAGATCGTGGAGCTGCTCTTCTTCCCCACTGGCG